>Ga0136633_1000299_pt1 | contig 37614 bp, 25 predicted proteins | sample AntDrymeUQ832206_2_FD_105494 | JGI IMG/M metagenome (GOLD analysis project Ga0136633, IMG submission 105494) | Polar desert sand microbial communities from Dry Valleys, Antarctica - metaG UQ83 (22.06) | ecosystem: Environmental > Terrestrial > Soil > Desert | place: Antarctica: Dry Valley... | reverse complement strand
GTTGAACCCCAACGGTTTCGGGGTGGAATCGTTGGGGTTCAGGGGGTGGTCAGGGGCGGGGTCGAACCGCCGACCTCCGGTTTTTCAGACCGGCGCTCTGCCAGCTGAGCTACCTGACCGGGCTACCGGACGTGACGACCGGGTTGGCGGGAGCGACGGGATTTGAACCCGCGACCTCCGGCTTGACAGGCCGGCGTGAACTCCAGGCTTCACCACGCCCCCATGACGTCGACCCGTCGTCGCCGCCGGGCCGGCACCAAGTATAGGCCCGGCGCCTCGCCGGACAGGCCCGGTGCGCCGCGCGCAGACGCAGCGGTCAGACCGGCGACCACACCACCCATGAGCCCTCGATGACGAACTCGGTGGTGTTGCTCGCCAAATCGTGGCGCCAGATTCCCGTCCGTCCGTCGATGGTACCGGGGAAGGCAAAAGCCGTTCCATCCGGCGACCACAGCGTCATGCTCCTGGCGTACTGGTCGTGGAAGGGGAGGTAGTCACGCACCCAGGTCCGCACCGGGGTGAAGGCGGGTCCGTCCCCGAGCACCCGGTCGGTCCAGATCGACCAGCGCAGGTCCCCTTCGACGCCGGAGGTCCCCAAGACGAGCAGCCGCTCGCCGTCCGGGCTCCACTGGAAAGCGAGGATCGGCCCTTCTGTCACCTCGACCTGCGTCCCGTCTTCAATGTCGATCACGGTGAGCACGCCGACGGACAGGTCCTCCTCGACCATGGCAACCGACACCGCGCCGCCGTCGACGGGGAAGCTGTAGAACGCCACCCGGTCGCCGGACGGATCGGCCACGAACGAGCCCCATCCGGTGAAGCGGGCGATGGGCTCGGTGTCGCCGGTCTCGGTGGCGATCACCAGTTCGCCCCCTCCGGTGGACCCGAGCGCGGTGACGATGCCCCGATCGATCCACTCCGGGGCGAGGAACGGCCCGGGGTCGAGCCCGGTCTCGCCGAGGCTGCCATCGAGGTCGATGACATCGAACCGGTCGGTGCCGACGTGGGTGACCAGCCGCCCCCCGTCCGGCCGCCAAGCGAAGTAGTAGGGCTGGCCCCGGTCGAGGGTGGTGACCACCACCCCGTCGGCGTCGATGGCGGCGGTCTCGAAGGCGATGCCGCCGCCGACGTCGTTGCGCAGCAGGGCGAGGCGGTCGCCGGTGGGAGACCACGCCAGGTAGAACGGGTTCGCCGAGGTCTCGGTGAAGGTCACCTCGCCGGTGGCGACGTCGGCCACGGCCAAGCCGAGTCGGACGCCGATCGATCCCCAGGCGATCCGGGTGCCGTCCGGGGACCACACCGGTTGGAAGGCCGCCGCATCGTCCCCGACGTCGAGGGTGACCGGGTCGGAGCCGTCCGGTGCGACCGTGACCACCCCGCCGCCCTCGCCGACCACCACCAGACGATCGACCGTCTCCGCCTTGCCTCCTCCTGAGCACGCGGCAGCGACGACGGCCGCCACCAGCAGCACCCAGCCGAACCGTCGCATCGCGCCTCCCGGGTCGAGCCTACCGGCCGCTCCTCGCCCCGCTCGGGTACGAACGCCTCTGGCGATCTCGTTGCCGCGCGACGATCCTGGAGGCAACGACACCAAGGAGTCGACATGGCAAAGCGTCGATGGGACGACTTGAGCTCCGGCCGGAAGACCGGGCGCCTGACCCTGGCATCGGTCCAGGTGTCGCTGGCGGTGACGGCCTGGACCGACCTCGCCTTCCGCCCCGCCGAGCAGGTCAACGGGAGCAAGCTGAAGTGGGCGGCGATCATCGCCGTCAGCCTCGTAGGGCCGATGGCGTATTTCCGGTGCGGTCGCAGACCCGTGGCCTCCACGCCGGCTCCGGCGGGTTAGGTCGCGCCACGTAAGTCGGCCACGGCAGGGACCACGACGACGTGATGCCGCTGCGGGGCACCTACCACGGCGAGCCCGATCACACCCTCGACGTCGACGTGCGGATCAGCCGGGAAACCATGTCCGTCTTCGAGCAGGCCCAACAGCAGCAGCAGTGATCCGGCGGGGATACGATGCGGCTGCCCCTCACCTGGAGGATCGTCAGTGCCGGATGCCCCCCAAGCCATCGAGAACCTGCTCAGCGAGGATCGGGTCTTCACCCCGTCGGCCGCGTTCGCCGCCCAGTCGAATGCCCGGCCGGGCATCCACGAGGCGGCCGATGCCGATTGGCAGGGGTTCTGGCGCGACGAGGCGTTGAGCCGGATCACCTGGTTCACCGAGCCGACCGTCACCCTCGACGACACCAACGCCCCCTTCTTCACGTGGTTCACCGACGGCGAGCTCAACCTGGCCTACAACTGCCTCGACCGGCACCTCGACGAGGGTGGCGACAAGATCGCCTACCACTGGGTGGGCGAGCCGGGCGACACCCGCACCATCACCTATGCCGACCTCCACGCCCAGGTGGGACGGTTCGCCAACGCCCTCAAGTCGCTCGGGGTGGAGCGGGGGGACCGGGTCGCCATCTACCTGGGGATGATCCCCGAGCTCCCGGTGGCCATGCTGGCCTGTGCCCGCATCGGCGCCGTCCACTCGGTGGTGTTCGGCGGGTTCTCCTCCGACTCGCTGGCCGACCGCATCGACGACGCCCAGGCCAAGGTGCTGGTCACCTCGGACGGCGCCTGGAGGCGGGGAACCGTGGTTCCGCTCAAGGCGGCGGCCGACGTCGCCGTCGCCAGGTGCCCCTCCATCGAGCATGTCGTTGTGGTGCGCCGCACCGGCAACGACGTGGAGATGGACGACGGTCGGGACCTCTGGTACGACGAGCTGGTTGCCGGTCGGTCGACCGAGTGCGCCCCCGAGGCGATGAACGCCGAGGACCCGCTCTACATCCTCTACACCTCGGGCACCACCGGCCGTCCCAAGGGCATCGTCCACACCCAGGCGGGCTACCTGCTGGGGACGATGGTCACCCACCATCACGTCTTCGACATCAAACCGGACGACGTCTACTGGTGCGGCGCCGACATCGGATGGGTCACCGGGCACTCGTACATCGTGTACGCCCCGCTGGCCAACCACACCACCGGGGTCATCTACGAGGGGGCGCCCAACCATCCCGACCTCGACCGGCTGTGGAGCATCATCGCCGAGTACGGGGTGACCATCTTCTACACGGCGCCTACCGCCATCAGGGCCTTCATGAAGTGGGGCGACGAGTACCCGGCTCGGCACGATCTGACCACGCTGCGGCTGCTGGGAACGGTGGGCGAGCCGATCAACCCCGAGGCCTGGATGTGGTACCACGAGCACATCGGCGGCGGTCGGGTCCCCATCGTCGATACCTGGTGGCAGACCGAGACCGGGGCCATCATGATCACCCCGCTTCCGGGGATCGTCCCCACCAAGCCCGGCTCGGCCACTCTGCCCTTCCCCGGGATCGCCGCCGACGTGGTCGACGAGGACGGCAACTCGGTACCGTTGGGCGGGGGCGGCTTCCTGGTGCTGCGTCGGCCGTGGCCGTCGATGCTGCGCACCGTCTATGGCGACGACCAGCGCTACATCGACACCTACTGGACGAGGTTCCCCGGCGCCTACTTCCCGGGGGACGGGTGCAAGCGCGACGAGGACGGCTACTTCTGGCTGCTCGGGCGGGTCGACGACATCATGCTGGTCAGCGGCCACAACATCTCCACCACCGAGGTGGAGTCGGCGTTGGTATCCCACCCCGCCGTGGCCGAGGCGGCCGTGGTGGGCCGCAAGGACGACCTCACCGGTCAGGCCATCGCCGCCTTCGTCACCCTGCGGGGCAACCGCGTCGGAGATGACGCCCTGCTGGACGAGCTGCGCGACCACGTGGCGAAGACGATCGGCCCCATCGCCAAGCCGGCCAGCATCGTGTTCACCGAGGACCTGCCCAAGACGCGGTCGGGCAAGATCATGCGGCGTCTGCTCAAGGACATCTCCGAGCACCGCCAACTCGGCGACGTCACCACCCTGGCCAACGCCGACATCGTCGACGAGATCGCCAACCAGGCCGCGGTGTCCGCAGAGGACTGACAAGCCGGCCTTCCCCTCCCATTGGGAGGGGTGCCCGGCGAAGCCGGGCGGGGTGGGATACCGACCGGCCGCGGCGTCTTCGGGCTTGCCTTCCCCCGCCCCGGCTGTCGTTGTTCGCCTTCGGCGATTGGCTCAGCCACCCGCCCCGTAGGGGGAGGGGAAACAGACCCGAAGGGGAAGGGTAAAGATCCGCAGGGGAAGGGGGAGGGGAAAAAGGGGAGGGGTGGCTCGACGGCGGCGCGGTTCATCCCGCCTCGGCTACCGCCCGGTTGGCGGGGACGTCCTCCAGGTAGGCGCGCCGGACCTCGGGATCCGAGATCCGTCCGGCGGTCTCGTCGAGGTGGCGGCGGGCCATCGCGGTGAGATCGGCCGCCGAGGGATCGTCCTGAGCTGCGAGCACCCGGCGACACGACAGGAGGGCCGCTACCGGCTCGGCGACGCCTGCGGCTCCATGCTGGCTGAAGTGCTCCACCACCTCGTCGACCAGGAGGCGGGCCTCGGACGTCTGGCCCAGCGCCTGGAGCGCCTCGGCGTATCCCGCCTTGACCGTGACCACGCGCCCGGTGCTGCCCAGCTCGTGGTGCAGATCGAGCGACCGGCGGAATACCGCCGCCGCCTCGTCGAATCGACCCGCCTCGACATGGAGCTTGCCGATGAAGGCGAGGGCGGCTGCCGTCTCGGTGGTGAGGCCAGCGGCGGAGGCGGTGTCTGCCGCCTGCCGGGCGAGGGTGGCGGCCTGAGCGGGATCGCCCAGTGCGTTGGCCAGCTCCGCCTGGAGGATGATCACCTGGACCTCGCCCTGCTGGTCTCCCTGCTCGGCGAAGACGCGCCTCGATGCCTCCAGATGGCTCCTTGCCGCCTCGAAACGGCCGGTGTGCAATGCGGTGTGGCCAAGACCCTGGTGAGACGCGGCGACTCCCTCGAGGTCGTCGATCTCCTCCGCCATCGCCAAGGTGCGATGAAACGACTCGACCACAGTGTCATGGTCGTGCTGGGCGACCGCCACCACCGCCAGGTTGTTGAGCACCCGGTTCTCGCCGAGACGCTCCCCGATGGCCCGCTTGGTGGCCAGAGCCCTGTCCAGGTAGAGGCGGGCGGCGTCGTAGTCCTCCCGGTCGTAGGTGAGGACCCCGATGCTGTTGAGCACCCGGCTCAGGCCGCGTCGGTCGCCCGCCTGGTTCCACAGCCGGATGCTGGCGCGGTAGTCGGCGTCGGCGTCGTCGTAGTGGCCCATGTTGTGGTGGGCGACGCCGCGGCTGTGCAGGCACGCGGCGGCGACGAGGTCATGGCGTCCCGATCGGGCGATGACGAGCGCTTCGGTGAGAACGGGGATGGCCCCCGCCGGTTGTCCCAGCCTCCACTCGGCGGTGCCGACGGCGAGCAGGGCTTTGGCCTCCTTCTCGGTGTCGCCCACCGAGCGGGCCAGCTCGGCGGCGCGGCGGCCATGGGCTTCGGCATCGGCCGATCTCCCCACGTCCGAGGTGAAGCTGGCCCGCATCAGCTCGACGTCTGCTCGCAGCCGATCGTCGTCGAGCTCGTCGGCGAGGGATGTCAACTCGTCCAGCTCGATGGATTCCGCCTGTCGGTCGCCGAGGGTGTTGTGGATGGACCGGCGCGCCGCCGTCGCCTCGTAACACAGCATCGGGTTGTCCGGGGTGAGGGTGAGGGCACGGTCGAGCAGCGACAGGGCCTCGACGTTGGCAAAACGGGCGGCGGCCGCCGTACCCGCTCGCAGGTACCAGCCGGCGGCCGCACCGCCCTCCTCGGCGGCGTCGTGGTGCTCGGCGATGAGGGCGGCGAACTCCTCCGTGCGATCGGTGGCCTCGGCGACGGAACGCAGCCATTCCGCCGCCTTGGCGTGGTACTCCCGTCGATACTCCCGCAGTACCGACTGGTAGGCGACATCACGCAGCACGGCGTGCTTGAAGATGTGCTCGGCGGCGTCGGCGATGCTCGACGACTCCCGCCCGTAGATGAGCTCGCGCGCCCGGAGCACGGCCAACGGCTCGTCGACGTCCTCTTCCCCCCCACCGGGCCCACCGCGGCCCAGCGCGGCAACCGCCCGATCCCAGAAGGTCCGGCCGATGACGGCGGCGCGATGCAGCACGGACTTCTGACCAGGGGTGAGGGCATCGATCCTCGCCTGGAGGACGCCTACCAGGGTGGGTGGGACCCAGACGGGGGGCAGGCGGTCCCTGGCCACCTCCCAGGTCTCGGCACCCTTCACGATGACGCCGTCCTCGATCAGCATCTTGACGAGCTCCTCGACGTGAAAGGGGTTCCCTTCCGCGGCGGCAACGACGGTCTCCCTGAGATCGTCGGGGACATCCGAGACCTTCTGCAGGATGTCGCCGACCAGTTCCCTGCTCTCCCTGCCGCTCAGCGGCAGCAGGTCGATCCTCTGGTGTCGACGCTCCCCCGCCTGCCATGCTGGTCGACGGGTGTAGAGGGCGGGCCGCGCTCCACACACCACGAGGATCCTGCAAGCTTCCGGCTCGGTCACCAGACGGGTGGCGAGATCGAGCGACGAGTCGTCCGCCCAATGGATGTCGTCGAGAACCATCACGACGGTGTCCCCTGCGGCGATCTCCTGGATCCATTCGACGAGGGCAGCGGTTCCCAGCTCGTGGGTCGCCTGCGCCTCCAGATCGGTCGGTAGCGCCTCAGCCCCGAGGTCGAACCCGAGGAGGTGGCCGGCGAGAGCCGATCGTCTGCCGCCGAGCCCGAGGTCGAGCAGATCAGGGCCGGTGTCCCCGAAGCCGGCGGACAGCTTCTCCCGCACCACGGCCGGGGGGTCGGTGTCGAGGATCTCGAAGCGGAAGGCGATGGTGTCGCGGATCAGCGAGAAGGCGTCCCGAGCCGTCCCCTGCCGGGCTCTCCCCCGTATGTAGAACACCTCCTCCGGGAGTAGGTCGAGCCAAGCGGCGAACTCCTCGAGCAGGCGCGATTTGCCCATGCCGGCGTCACCCACGATCGTGACCAATCCGGGCTCCCCGTCCCTGGCGGCGAGGAAGTCGTCCTGCAGGCGCTTCAGCTCGGTTTCTCGCCCGACCATGCCGGTCTCGACACCTTCGACGCCACGGGTCGGGGCCCGGAACGCCCTCGGCTTGGCCCGCTCGACGACGTACGCCCTGGTGGCGTCGGACTTTCCCTTCAGGTCGAGCGGTGGCACCTGGCGTACGTCGAAGACACCGCGCACGTGCCGGAACGTGGAGTGAGCGATCAGGATGCCGTCGACGGGCGCCGCCGCCTGGAGCCTGGCGGCCACGTTGATCGGATCGCCGATGGCGACCCATTCCTCCTGGCTGCGCTCACCGACGGCGCCGATGACTACCTCGCCGGTGTTGATTCCCACCCTCATCTCGAGCCTCGGTCCACCCGTCGATGCCATGCCCACGTTGAGGTCGGCGAGCGACGCCACCATGTCGAGGGCGGCGAGGATGGCGCGTTCCGGGTCGTCCTCGCGGGCGTGCCTCAGACCGAAGACGGCCATGACGGCGTCTCGGATGAACTTCTCCACCACACCGCCCCGCCCCTCGATGGCCTGGCTCCACCGGGCGAAGTACCGGTCGAGGACCGCTCGCACGTCCTCGGGATCCAGCCGCTCGGACATGGAGGTGAAACCGACCAGGTCGGCGAACAGGGCCGTGACCAGCTTGCGTTCCTCGCCCGTCGGGGCCTCGAGGGCTGCCATCCGGTTGCGCAGGGGACGGAGCCCTGCGTCCACCACCGCATCACCGAGCGTTGCGCGCTGGGCCTCGAGGGCGGCCGCCGCCGCCTCCAACTGTTCCAGCTCACCCACGGGACGCCACCGTCATCGACACCTCCCCGGCCCACCGCACCAGAGGCAACATAGTGCGGTGTCGCTCCCGAGGAGGCGGGGCTGGCCGGGGCTATCGGGTGCGTTCGACCATGAAGGGGATCATGGCGGCGAGGAACCGGCGGGCCGGGGAGTCGGGGGCTCGGCGGAAGGCGATCTCGAAGGACACCACCGCCGAAGCGGCGATGCCGCGGGCGAACTCCCTGGCGAATGCGATGCTGCCGTGGTCGTCGATCCATCGCCGCACCGTCTCCACCTCCGCTTCGGTGCGTTGGGCGCGTGTCTTGGCGAGGAACCGCTCCAGCTCGGCCCGCTCCGAGACGGCGGCGGCGGCGATGAGGTGGATCAGCACCAGGGTGCGTTTGCCCTCCCACAGGTCGCCGTTCGGCTCCTTGCCGTAGACGTCGGCGTCCCCGGTGAGGTTGAGGACGTCGTCTTGGATCTGGAAGGCGGCGCCGAGGTTGAACCCGAAGGAGATGAACGCCTCGAGATCGGCGCCGCCCCGCGAGCCGATCAGGGCGCCCATCCGCATGGGCAGCACGGTGGTGTACCAACAGGTCTTCCGCATGATCAGCTCGAGGTAGTCGTCCGGGCCGAGATCGAGCCGGTTGTCGATCCGCCAGCCCAGCTCCAGCGCCTGACCCTCCACGGTCTGCCTCCCCATGAAGGCGAACTCGCCGACGATCCGCTCGGCCAGCCTGGGGTCGAGCCCACGCACCGCCTCGTGCACCGCACCGAGGCCGTATGCGGCAAGGGCGTCCCCGGCGTTGAGCGCCAGCGGCATGCCGTAGCGCCGGTGCAGGGTGGGTGCCCCCCGCCGCAGCTCGCTGGCGTCCTCGATGTCGTCGTGCACGAGGAACGCGGTGTGCATCAACTCGAGCGCCGCCGCCACCGCCAGTGCGTCCTCGGTGGAGCCGCCGAACGCCTCGCAGGTGGCCAGGCACAGCGCCGGCCGCAGTCCCTTGCCCGGCCGGTCCAGGTAGTCGCGGACGGGTGCCGCCAGGTGGGCCTCGGGCGAGTCGACGGGAAGGTGGCGGGCGACCGCCCCGGCCGTCATGGCGGCGTACCCGGCGAGCTCGGCCTCGAATCGGCTCGGGATCGTCGAGGTGGTCATGGGGCGCATCGGACGGATGGTACGGGCTGACGGTGTCCCCACACCGGTCAGCGACGCCTGACGCCAAGCCCGTCGGCCACCGCGTTCAGCTTGGCCGATCGCGGCTCGCCCGGTGCCGCCCGCTTGTTGGGCATGACGTCGGGCGGCCGCATCGGTCCGGGGATCATCTCGCCATGGCCGGCGGTGGCGGCAATGAGCCGATGGGCCGGCACCGCGGCGATCCCCAGCGCGGTGGCGGCGGCCAGGGTGCGCCGCCGCTTGGCTCCGTGCGAGAGGGGCAGGGCCAGCGCCACCACGGTGGCGTGCTCGGCACGCATCCCGTGAGCGTGGAGCTCGATCCGGCCCCAAAGGGCGACGGCCCCGGCGACGAGGTCCGAGGTGGCCGCCGAGGCGCCGCGCGGTGGGGGCGTGTAACGGGCATAGAAGCCGCAGGAGCAGCCCTTCCCCGGCGGCGGCTCGTCGTGGACGCCGCCGACCAGGCACCGTGCCGTCTGCACCCCGCCGTCCCAGCGGCGCCCGGCACGGGTCGACCACAGCTCGGTGCCCACCACGCGGAACTGGCGGAAGCCGATGACGGCCCCGATCAGATCGGGTGCGGCCTCCATTGGTGGGGCTCGGCTCAGCGTGCCGGCTGACGCCGACGCTCGGGGCGGAGAGTGCGCTGCGGCTGCGGCTTCGGCTTCGGCTCGGGGACGACCGGCGGCGGCGGGGCCGGGGCTGGTTGCTGCACCGGCTCGACGGTGATCGTCCGTGACGGCCCGTCGAGCGAGGCGCTGAGCCCCGGGTCGGCCGGTGGTTGGGTGCGCTGACGTCGCATCGGGCGCCTCGTTGCGAAGGGTACCTTTACCATACGCCGAAAACTGGTTCCTCGGTTCTGCCGACGTCGTCGGGGCACAGAGGCTCCGCTGAGAGGAGGAGGCTCGGCGGTTGGGCAGGGGGCCCCCAACCGCACCGCGATGAGGCGCCAGCCGAAGAGCCAATCACAATGCCTTGGGCCCTCAGGTTGCGGGCTCGATGTCCACCAGCAGGGCGAGCGCCGCACCGGGGAGCGCGGGGGCGACCACCAGCCCGTGGTAGACACCCGGGGCGGTCCCGACCGGCACGGTCACCGTCACCGTCATCTCCCGGCTCGTCCCCGCCGGGATGGTGGCGATGGCTGCCGGTTCGATGGACACCACCGAACCCGGCAGCCTTCCCGCACCCCCGACCAGATCGACGGCGTCGAAGGTCACCCCGGTGACGGGCTCCTCCGTCGTGTTGTGGAGCCACATCAGGAGCCGGCCCGATCCGCCTGTGGCCCCGATGGGAACCACCAGCCGTTCCACCCGGTCGGTACGGGACCCGTCGCTCACCAGCCGTCCCGCCACCTCGGCCAGATCCTCCAGCACCCGCAGCGTTGCCTTCACCGCGTCGGACACGTCGCCTGCCAGCCGTCCGTCGCCGCCTCCTCCCCACCCGAGCCCACCGTCGAGCGGTGCCACCATCCGGGCAAAGCGCGCCACGATCTCGGTGGCCACGTCGATCCCGAGCCGGCGCACGTCGTCGACCAGGTTGCGGCCCGTCCCGGCCGGTGGGAGAGCGGGGGTCACTGCTGCGCTCCCGTCCGGTTGCGGCGGTCGAGGATGGCTCGGGCGGCGATGACTCCCGAACGGGCGGCCGCCTCGACGCATCCTGCGTTCAGCCCACAGTCGGTCCAGTCGCCCGCCAGCATCAGGTTGTCGTACCCCGAATCGTCCGGTCTGAGCCGGAAGCGGTCGGTGCCGGGCAGCGACTGGACGTACCGCTCCGAGGGGTCGGTGTTGGCCCGCCAGTACTGGCTGTCGAACCGTTCCGAACCGGCCGGGCCGGCAGTCCCGGTGTGGAGGAGATCCCAGCGGAACCCCCCGTTGGCGTCGACGGCGCCGGGCCACAGCGCCCCCACCCGACGATCGAGGAAGTCGATGGCGGATCGCCTGACCCCCTCCCCGGCAGCATCACCGGCGGCCGCCTCGTCGGGGAGCGAGCCGCAGAAGTAGGCGATGCTGCGCGGCGGGTTCTCGCCCCATTGCTCCCGGTCGAGGAGGTGGGTCATCGACGCCCAGGTGTCGAAGGGTTGCGCGAACCCGCTCAGCGTCGTCCCTTGGGGCCCGTGCCACCCGAGCGCCCGCTCGTCGGCATCGAGCCACACCTGGAACGTCTGGGTGGCGACGGTGCCGATGTTGGCCACCATTGCCGACCAGCGGTCATCGGCGGCCACGACCTCGGCGCACACGTACGGGATCATTCCCACGGGCACGGCGAGCACCACAGTATCGAAATCGTCTCCTGCCCTGAGGAGGACGTGGCCGGCGTCGGAGCCGGCCGCGCCATGCGTCTCGAGCTCCCCGGCCGGTACGTGGGTCGCAAGCTGGGCAGGGTCGGGGGCGTCCGGCCATGAGGGCAGCCCGCCGACCCGGATCAGGGGCTGGTAGTCGTCATCCACCCCTGCACCGGTCTCGACTTGGCGGCTCAGCATGATCTGGCCGACCGAGCGACCGTCGGGAGACAGCCGGACATCGTCGAGGCGGTGGAAGAAGCGGAACTCGACGCCGCGCGAGCGTAGCGCCTGGTACAGCGGGGCGAACACCACCTCGCCCATCCCGGCCTGCATCCTCCAGAAGATGCCGCCCTTGAAATCGAACAGCATCCGACCGGCGAGCTGGAGCCCGACGCCGGCGCTGAAGCGGGGCCGATCCCGGTCGCCCGCCTCGTACCCGAACACCAGGTCGTACATCCCCTGCACGATCGGGGAGTCGACCGTCTCGGCGGCGGCGCCGTGCTTGCCCAGCCACTGGCGGTAGTCGAGGTGGTCGATGGCACCGAAGCCGACCTCGTCGAGCAGGAGCCGGTCGGTGATCATGCCGCGCAGGTTGGTGGCCACCAGGTCGACCAGGTACCAGGTCCGCCTGGCGCCCGGATCGGCCATGACCACGCGGCGCAGCGCATCCCGCACCGCCCCGACGCTGGCGTCCACCGTCTCCATCAGGGCCGGTGAGCCCAACAGCCGGGCCGCCTCCATGCCCAAGTCGGCGGTCTCCAGGGTGACGGCGAGGACGGTGAGCCCTGCGGTTCTGGCGGCGGTTGCCAGGTCGGCACCGCGGCGGCCACGGTGAGGGTCGGGGTCGGCGCTGAGGAAGACGCCGCCGTCCGATGGTGGCGGACCGGACGAACGATGGAAGTCGAGGAGCAGCCCGATGGACCGCCGCGCCACCGCGATCGGCGACAGCTCGGGGTCTGCGATCCCCGGTTCGCCGGGCAGGGCGCCGTTGGTGGAGAACCTGGTGACGAAGTGGCTCCATCGCCCGTCCGCGGTCTCGGCGAGCCCGATGTCCCCGGAGGGACGCACCGACTGGTCCCACGTCCTTATCGGGCAGTCGGGGTCGGTGCGCTCCCGGTCGAGCTCGGCGTAGCACCCCCGCAAGATCCGGAAGGTCTCGTCGTAGTAGCCGAGGAGCAGGTGGAGCCCGTGTTCCTCGATGCGCCCATTGCGGCCCCGGCTGCTCGCCCCCTTGCCGCCCAACCGCCAGCCCCGCTGGTACACGGTGATGCCGCCCAACCGCGATCGCCAATCGCCGTGGCTCAGCTCCCAGGCGGTGGCGAGGCCGGCCATGCCGCCGCCGAGGATGATGACGCGGGGGCGGGGCGGCACGTCAGGCGGCGAGGATGGCGTCTGCCCTGGCGGCTTCCAACGCGGTGGAGGCGGCGGGCAACCTGCCCCGGGCCTCGTCGAGCCTTGCCCGCCAGTCGGCCGGCCGCTCGTCGTCCGGAAGCCGGGCAAGGTTGATCGCCGCTCGGAGGGCGATGACGTGGATGTCCTTGGCGACGGCGGCGTCGAATGCCTCGATCAGCTCGCGGACGTCGCTCGGGCCGGGACCGACCAGCTCCCGCCGGTGCCACACCCGGCGGCGGAGGAGTTCGGGTCTGTGCAGCCTCTCTCCGGTCTTGTCCACCGTCACCAAGGCGTCGTCGATGGTGTCGAGGGCGCCTGCGAGGTCGCCGGCCTCGGCCCGCAGCTCGGCCAGGTAGGCGAGGTTGGAGGCGATGAAGGCGTGGTGGCCGATCCCTCGGATGGCGTCGATGGTCCCGGCGAGGAATGCCGGGTCGGGATCGGCCTCGAGCGTGGGCGCCACCTGGTACATGGTCCCCATCATCACCCAGTACACGTACCCGTACTCGCGCCCGATGGCGGCGGTTTCTGCGCCAAGGACCCGTGCCGCTTGGTCGTCGTTGGCGATGCGGCGGATGAAGGCGGCATACACGTTGACGAAGGCTCGGCTGAAGGGGCCCCGCACGGCGCCGATGGCGTCGACCCGGTCGTACGCCCGGCGCTCCCAGGACGCCGCCGACCCGAGATCGCCCTGGAGGGCGGCGATCGTGGCCAGGGCGATGGCGGTGACCGCCACCGAGTCGTTGGGCAGCGGCCAGAAGACCGCCTGCTCCTCTGCCTCGGTCCTGGCGGCGAACGCCTCGATGGCCCGTTCCAGCTTGATCCGGGCATGGTCGAGCGTGTCGTAGTAGAGGCTCTGGAAACCGGCGCAGGCGAGGGCCTCGGGAAGGTAGACGGCCAGGGCCGGATCCTCGACCAGACGCTCGACCCGCCCGATGATCCGGTGGGCGGTGTCGTGGTCGCCGCTGGTCAGCCAGTAAGCCCAGATGCCGATGAGCGAGGGCACCACCTCGGGTCGGGCGCCGAGCTGCTTGGTGAGGATCTCGACCCGCTGGTGGTCGGTGGCCACGTCCGCAGACGCATAGCCCTGCATGGAGCTCACGTTGAGGCCGCGCAGCATGCGGGCGGTGAGCTCGGTGAGGTCCCGCTCCTCGCTCTCGGGAAGCCGTTCGATCAACTCGATCGCCCTGGTCAACAGCCGGGTCGCCTCGAGGTGGGCGCCACCGGCCTCGGCCTCCTGACCACCGGCGATGTAGTAGGAAACCGCCGAGACGGGTTGGTCGGCCAGATCGAGGTGGTGGGCCAGGAGGGCGGGGTCCGCCTCGTCCTCCTCGAGTGCGTCGGCGACCGCGGCGTGGGTGTTGCGGCGCACCTCGAGGACCTGGGTCTCGTAGGCGGCGTCGCGCATCAGGGCGTGCCGGAAGCGGAAGGCGGGTCGGTCGCCGGAGTCGACCGTGTCGATGATGCCGGCCTCCCCCATGGCAACCAGCGCCCGGTCGATGTCGAAGCCGTGTCCGGCCACTCGGGCGAGCAGGTCCCGGTCGAAGTCGGCCCCGATGGTGGCGGCGAGCTGGGCGAGGCGGAGGTCGATGCCCGGTGTCTTGAGCCGCCCGGTCATCAACTCCTGAAGCCGGTACGGGAGCCGCTCGGACGAGCTGAGGTTCTCGTTGACGGCGGCGCCGGTCAGCTCCTCGACGAACAGGGGAATGCCGTCGGCGCGCTCGATGATCGAGCGGCGGACCTCGGCGGGGAGATCCGAGTCCCCGGCGAGCTCGTCGACCAACCCGGCGGCGATCTCGCCATCGAGCCGACCCAGCGCGAGGCGGAGGGTCCGATCCTTCCACGGGAGGGTCGACGCATCCCTGGTGGTGGCGACGGTGAGCAACCCCGGAGGCGGCGACGATGCCAGCAGGCCGAGCAACCCCAGCGTGGTCGGGTCGGACCAGTGGAGGTCTTCGACGACGAACAGGAGGGGGTGGTCGCCGGCGAGGTGGGCCAGCCAGTCGATGATGGCGGCGAGCGTCTCCTGGAGCCGGGTGGTGGCGTCGAGGGTGCGGCTGGTGAACCCGGGAGGGTCGTCGATCCCGATGAGCGGTGCCAGCAGCGGGACCGTGGTCGAGGTGTCGACGCCGGCGGCGGCGAGGCGGTCGACCAGGATGCCGAGCCGCTCGGCGTCGGACGCACCGGTCAGGCTCAGCGCCCGTTCGATCATCGTCGAGATGGGCCACAGTGGGATGTTGGCGTAGTAGGGCTGGCAGGCGGCGGCCAGGGTGTTGGTGCCGTTCTCCGAGACGATGTGGCGGATCTCGGCGGCGAGGCGGGTCTTGCCGATGCCCGCCTCACCCGAGATGAGGGCGATCCGACCCGGCGCCGACCCCGGTCGCGAAACCTCGTCCCATGCCCGGACGAGCTGGGTGCGGGCGTCGTCTCGCCCGTGCAGACCCGACCGGCGGGCGCGGGAGGCGTCGAGTTGACCGAAGGCCGACCGCACCCGCTCCACCGCGAACACCTCCACCGCGCGGGCGATGCCCTTCAGTTGGCGGAGCCCGAGCGAGCGCAACTCGAACCGGCCTTCGACCAGCTGCTTGGTCACATCGCTGATCACGACCATCCCAGGGTCGGCCTCGGACTGGAGGCGGGCCGCCAGGTTTGGGGCCACCCCCACGATCGAGTCCCGCTCCCTGTAGTCGCGTGCCCCGAGCCCGGCGACGACCACCAGGCCGGTGTGGATCCCCACCCGTGCCTTGGGCTCCGCGCCGTGGCGAGCGTAGGCGGCGGCGCCGGCCGCATCGAGGCCCTTGATCAGGGCGAGCCCGGCGTGGACGGCGCGGCGGGCGTCGTCCTCGTGCGCAACCGGGTACCCGAAGGAGGCCATGACCCCGTCTCCGAGGTACTGCAGGATGTACCCGCCGAACCGGTCGATCGCCTGCTTCGCCTCCTCCCGGTAGATCCCATACAGGTCCTGCATCGCCTCCGGCTCCAGCCGCCCGGCGAGCACGGTCGAGTCGACCACGTCGGAGAAGAAGATGGTCATCAGCGCCCGCTCCTGGCCGGGCGTGCGTTCCCGGCGGGCCACCTCGGCCAGGATGTCGGCGGCCCCGGCGTTGTCGGGGTCGACGAGCTGGACGTCCTCCGCCGTCGCCCGCGCCTGATCGAGGTTCCCCGAGGCTATCGCCGACGTGGCGGCGGCGAGCAGCCGGCCGATGAGCTGGTCGAGGGGCGAGGGGACCGGGCCGTCGGCGGCGCTCATGGCGTCCCGTGGACGGCGTGGCTCAGGTAGATCTGTACGGGCACCAGCGGCTGTCCGTCGACGGCGAGCATGCCGACGTAGAGTCCTGCCGGATAGTCCCCGCCCTCGGGGGCGACCCGGACGGCGGCGGTGCCGTCGGCGAGGGTGGTCCTGGTCACGGTGACGGCCGCGGCGGAGATGATGGCGGCACCGGCTTCGATCGAAACCAGGTCGGATGACGTGACCGTCGCCCCGGTGGTGAGAGCGGGGATCGGGATCGTGGTTCCCTCCGGCTCCCCGGTTCGGGTGGCGACCGCCGCCGCCGTGGCGTACCCGCTCCCCTCGGTGCGGGGCTGGGATCGCCACGACCGGTCGGGGTCGGGGGGCTTCGGGGCCAGGTCGGTGCCCTCCTCGGCGATGTCCTGGATCAGCTCGATCCCGTAGGCCCAGGCCCGCGACCAGTCCTTTGCCAGTTGCGACCAGTAGCGGGCACCGTCCTTCACCATCTCGGGGGCGCGGTACCCCCCGGCGACCGCCTTCCTGGCGACGTCGCCGACGAGGTGGGCGTAGGTTTTGGCGGCCTCCCCGAAGAAGTCGACCCATTCGTCGAGCAGCTCGTCGCCGGGGAGCGGCATGCCTGGGGATGGTCCGCTTCCCGAGGGGGCGGGGGTGGGCTGCTCGGAGGGGTCCCTCGGCGTGCTCGACGTTCCGCCCGTGGTCGCCTGGCGCACGAAGTCGGTCCACAGCGGGCACACGAACAGGGCGACGGTGTCCCACCCGGACTCCTCGAAGCCCACGATCTTCAGCGCCTTCACCCGGTGCAGCCCCCCGCCGATGTCGGTGGCGAGCAGGAACCCACGGTCGACGATGATCTGGTTGTTGACGCTGAAGGTCAGGTTGTAGGTCATCCCGACCGAGTTCCCCCGCCGTGAGTAGTAGTCGCAGTGGAGCCCCGTTCGGAGACGGTCGACGAGCTGGACTTCCTCGAGGAACTCCCCGTGCCAATGCTGCTCCCCCTCAAGACCGGCGAGATCGGTGGCCGTGCCCTGGATCAGGTCCATGCGCTTGAAGAGCATCGGGGACCGTACCGGCCAGTTGTTCGGGTCCACCCAGGAAGCCAGGTTTTCGAAGGCGGCGTCGGTCTCGAACTCGGAGAAGATCCAGGTCGCCGGTTTGCCGCCGACCTTCACCCGGGCGGTGTGACAGACGTCCTCCCCGACGAACGCCGTCGCCTCGTGGGGAAGCGCCCGTGCGGTGGTCGTCTCGGCGAACGCCGCATCACCGCCCGCCGAGGCCTTCACGTCGTCGAGGACGGTCTGGGCATCCAAGCCGTGGGGGGCGCCGATCGACTGCGCCAGCCGCACGTACTCGGCCTCGTGCCTGTCGTACCCGGGGAAATCGGCCCCGGCCAGGGCGTGGAGGACGTCGAGCCTGGCACCGAACGACACCTGGTCCTCTGGCGCTTCGGCCAGTTGGGCCAGCGCCCTGCCGGTCGAATCAGGGCCGAAGCCGTGGTCCAGGTCGGGGTGGGCGTCACCGAAGGTGCCGGCGAGGTCGTGGAGCCCGAGCAGCGCCTGATGCGCCGGGTCGATGTGACCAACAGGATTTACGTCGGGACCGGTCATGGCAGCTCTCCCCTTGTCCCGAAGCGGCGGCTTCGAATACCCGAACCGGTCGCATCGTATCGCCCCCACAAGGTCGCCGCGGCGGGAGGGACGCTTCCGGTTGGCGCGGAGCAGCTTTCTTAGGATCGAAACGCGTCATGGGTGACGCGTTTCGGTCCTAAGAAATCAGGTCGTCGTCGGCGACGGTGCGGTGCGGGACCCGCTCGGCCGGGATCCGACCCATCCGACCCGCCTGGTAATCGTCTATCGCCTGCATGATCTCGGCCCTGGTGTTCATCACGAACGGGCCGTAGCGGGCGACGGGCTCGCCGATGGGGAGCCCGCCGAGCACGAGGATCTCCCCACCCGAGGCCGCCGCCAACGGCTGGCGATCGGGCGCTGCCACCTCGATGGCGTCGCCGGCACCGAGCACGGCGAGTTGGCCCTCCTCGAGGGGACGCCGCTCGGGACCGACCAACCCGCGCCCGGACAGCACGTACACCAGGGCGTTGAAGTCCCGCGGCCAAGGGAGGGTCACCTGCGCTCCCGGCGACACGGTCAGGTGGAGGTAGGTGATCGCGGTGTAGGTCGACCCCGGTCCCTCGTGACCGTCGATGGAGCCGGCGATGATCCGCACCAGGGCACCGCCGTCCGGGGATGACAGCAGGGTGACGTCGCCGCCGTCGATGTCCTGGTAACGGGGCGGCGACCACTTGAGGCTGGCGGGCAGGTTGACCCAGAGCTGCACCCCATGGAACAGGCCACCGCGGGTCACCAGCGCCTCGGGCGGCTTCTCGATGTGGAGGATCCCGGCGCCGGCGGTCATCCACTGCGTGGCACCGTCGGTGATCAGGCCCCCGCCGCCGGTGCTGTCCTGGTGCTCGAAGGCGCCGTCCATCATGTAGGTGACGGTCTCGAAGCCGCGATGCGGGTGCCAGGGGGTGCCCTTCGCTTCGCCGGGGCCGTACTCGACCGCCCCCATCTGGTCGAGCAGCAGGAATGGATCGACCAGCGCCAGGTCCATACCGGGGAAGGGGCGCCGCACCACGAAACCCTCGCCCTCCAACTGGCGGTGGGCGGTGACGATCTTGACCACCGGCCGCCGTTGCGTTCCCGAGGTGGGTAACGGAGAGAGACGAGGGAGGGTCAGGGTGTCTGCGGTGACGGCGGGCATCGGCGGCTCCTCTGGCAGTGGTACACCTTTCAACAATCGTACGCCCGCATCATTCCGCCGGGCCAGGGGAGCGACGAGGTCGTTCCATGGGTAGCCTCGCCGACCATGAGCGACCTCATCATCTCCGCCCAGCAATGGATCGAAGGCGATCCCGATGCCGACACCCGCGCCGAGCTGCGGACGCTGATCGAGGCGGGTGATGTCGAGGAGCTGACCGAGCGGATGGCGGGGACCCTGGAGTTCGGGACCGCCGGGATCAGGGGCAGGGTCGAGGCCGGGTCGAACCGGATGAACCAAGCGGTGGTGATCCGGACCACGGCCGGGCTGGCCGGCTACCTGCTGGAGCGGGGCTCGGGACTGGTCGTGGTCGGTCGCGACGCCCGGCTGTCCTCCGAGACCTTCATGACGGACACCATCGGCGTGCTGGCGGCGGCGGGCATCCCGGTCCGCTACGTCGCCGAGCCCACCCCGACCCCGGTCATCGCCTACGCCTCGCTGTGGCTCGAGGCGACGGCGGCGGTCGTCATCACCGCGTCGCACAACCCGCCCAAGGACAACGGCTACAAGGTGTACGACGCCAACGGGGCCCAGATCGTCCCTCCGGCCGACGTCGACATCGCCGCCGCCATCGCCGCCATCGGGCCCGCATCCGAGGTGCCCAGGCTGGAGTACCCATATGCGTCCCATCTGGTGGCCGAGGTCGGGCCGGACCTGTTCGCCCGCTACCTCGACGACCTGGGCGAGAACCGGCCGGCCACCCCGGCACCGGGCGATCTCGGCATCACCTATACGCCCCTGCACGGGGTCGGGGGCAGGTTCGTGGTGGAGGCCCTGGCCCACTTCGGCTACGACCGGGTGCGCCCGGTCGCCGAGCAGTTCAACCCCGACGGGCATTTCCCGACCGTTGCCTTCCCCAATCCGGAGGAGAAGGGGGCCCTCGACCTGGCCACGGCGCAGGCGGAGCGGGACGGCTCCGACCTGATCATCGCCAACGACCCGGACACCGACCGTCTCGCCGTCAGCCTGGTCCGCCCCGGAGAGGGGTGGCGTCCGCTGAGCGGCAACCAGGTCGGCGTGCTCCTGGCCGACTACATCCTGAGCAACACCGACGAGCCGGAGCCGATCGTGATCAACTCGATCGTGTCGTCCCCGATGCTGGCCGCCGTCGCCGAGCACCACGGCGCCGGGTTCGCCCAGACCCTCACCGGGTTCAAGTGGATCTGGAACGCCGCCCTCGAGCTCGAAGCCACCGGGAAGGGCCGGTTCGTGTTCGGTTACGAGGAGGCGCTGGGCTACTCGGTGTCGCGCCAGGTGCGGGACAAGGACGGGATCAGCGCCGCCGTGGTGTTCGCCGATCTGGCCGCCGACGCCAGGGCGGCGGGCACCTCGGTGCTGGGTCGGCTGGCCGATCTGTACCGCCGGCACGGGGTGTGGGTGTCGACCCAGGAGAACGTGGTGCGGCCCGGGACCGAGGGCGCAGCCGAGATCGCCGACGCCATGCTGCGGTTGAGCGAGGACCCGCCGAGCGAGGTCGGGGGCTATCAAGTCTCGTCCGTCACCGACTACACGGTGGGCGCCGACCTGCGGCCCTCGTACCTGGGGGCGACCCCGCTGGTCGCCCTCGACCTGGGCACGGCCGGGCGGGTGCTCATCCGACCCTCGGGCACCGAGCCCAAGCTGAAGATCTATGTCGATCTGGTCGACGTTGTCGGTGACGGCGATCCGACGGCGACGGAGCGCAGCCTGCTCGTGCGGGCGGGCGAACTGGGCCGAGCCGTGATGGGCCGCCTCCGGTTCTGAATCGGCCTCGGCCTGCCCGGCGTGCCATCGTCGACACCGGCGAGATCGCTCCATCCAATCCGCCCAACCGATCTCAGCTCAGATGCCGAGGCCGGGCTCTGCCGTGAACCTGAGCGGATCGCGTGTCACCACGACACCCCACGACCTTAGGTTCCAGATCTCGCCAGCTCGAACTCCGGCATCTGTCGCTCTGCCGCCGTGAACCTGAGCGGATCGCGTGTCACCACGACACCCCACGACCTTAGGTTCCAGATTTCACCACAGAGGAACCTCCCGGTTGTGGGTCCAGCCGATAGGCCATAATGGGCCGGACACCAATGTTCTCTCTCGAGGAGCTGTTGCGATGGACCTGGCGGGCCTGCTCGGCGACGCCGCCGACGATCTTCTGAACCACGAGTCCAAGGGGATTCCCAAGGACGACCTCACCCTCCCCGGTCCGGACTTCATCGAGCGGGTGTTCATCGACACCGATCGCAGCCCCCAGGTGCTGCGCAACCTGCAGTCGCTGTTCGACCACGGCGGTCTGGCCGGCACCGGCTACGTGTCCATCCTCCCCGTCGACCAGGGGATCGAGCATTCGGCGGCGGCGTCATTCGCCCCCAACCCGCGCTACTTCGACCCCAGGAACATCGTCGAGCTCGCCCTCGAGGCCGGCTGCAACGCCGTCGCCTCCACCCTCGGCGTGCTCGGGGCGACCGCCCGCCGCTACGCCCACCGCATCCCGTTCATCGTCAAGCTCAACCACAACGAGCTGCTCACCTACCCCGCCCAGGCCGACCAGGTGATGTTCGGGTCGGTGGAGCAGGGCTTCGACATGGGCGCCGCCGGGGTCGGGGCCACCATCTACTTCGGCTCCGAGGATTCGACCCGCCAGCTCCAGGAGGTCAGCGAGGCATTCGCCTATGCCCACGAGCTGGGGATGTTCACCGTGCTGTGGTGCTACGTTCGCAACGCGTCGTTCAAGGTGGACGGTGTCAACTACGAGACGTCGGCCGATCTCACCGGTCAGGCCAACCACCTCGGGGTGACCATCGAGGCCGACATCATCAAGCAGAAGCAACCGGAGAACAACAACGGCTACGGGGCGGTCGGCTTCGGGCGCACCCACCCCCGGGTGTACGACGAGCTGACCACCGACCATCCCATCGACCTCACCCGGTGGCAGGTGGCCAACTGCTACATGGGCCGGATCGGGCTCATCAACTCGGGCGGCGCCTCCTCCGGCGCCGACGACCTGGCCGAGGCGGTGCGCACCGCCGTCATCAACAAGCGGGCCGGTGGCATGGGGCTCATCAGCGGGCGCAAGGCGTTCCAGCGCCCGATGAGCGAGGGCGTCGAACTGTTCCGGGCCATCCAGGGCGTCTACCTCGACAACTCGGTCACGGTCGCCTGAGCGAGAGGACTGAACAGATGGGCTTCGAGCTCCCCCAGGCCCGATCGATCGCCGTCAACCCCACCCAGGCCGAGATGCGGGAATGGGCCCTGGAGTACACGCCCCGGGTGATGGTGACCGAGTTCGACAACGTCAACTACCAGGCGCTGGTCAAGGCCAGGCTGGCCCGTTCGACCTTCTTTGTCTCGGAGGACGAGACGTTCAAGAACCGCATCGGAAGGGCCGAGCACGACGAGTGGGCTACCCGTCAGGACGCCTACATCGCCGACAGGGACATGATCCTCATCGAGGGATACGTGGGGCCCGACCCCGAGTTCCGCACCGGCTGCCGGCTGTACATCGACCGCACCCAGGCCAACATCCCGGCGATGCAGCAGCAGCTCTACTTCCCCAAGGACGACGCCTGGGAGCCGGAGTTCACCGTGATCTACACCCCGGGGTTGATGGCGCCCGGCAAGCCAGAAGACCGGATGATCACGGTCGACCACGAGAACTACGTCACCAGGGTGTTCGGCTCCGACTACTTCGGCGAGTCGAAGATGGGGGGGCTCCGGATGTGGAACCACCTGGTGTACCACGCTGGCGGGCTGGCGCTGCATTCGGGTCTCAAGACGTTCCCGGACATCGACGGTGAGGAGAAGGCGGCGCTGATCCTGGGGCTGTCGGGCACCGGCAAGACCACGACCACGTTCCGCCAACAGCTCGACTCGCTCCCGGTCCAGGACGACTTCGTCGCCCTCATGCCGGGGGGTGTCGTCTACACCACCGAGAACGGGTGCTTCGCCAAGACATACGGTCTCGACCCGGTCGACGAGCCCACCATCCACGGTGGGACCACCAGGCCCGATGCCTGGCTGGAGAACACCCACGTCGACGAGGACGGCAAGGTCGACTTCTTCGACGACTCGTACACCCGCAACGGGCGGTCGACGTTCCCGCTGGAGAACATCCGCCACCGGGATCCACGCAACGTCCCCAGGGCGAGCTATCTACTGCTGCTCAACCGCAACGAGAACCTCATTCCTGCGGTTGCCCGTCTGCGACGCGACCAGGCGGCGGCCTATTTCATGCTCGGCGAAACCAAGGGGACGTCGGCCGGTGGCGTCGCCGAGGCAGGGAAGAGCCTGCGGGTTCCGGGCACCAACCCGTTCTTCTTCACCAACGACGCCCTCCAGGGCAACCGGTTCCTCGAGCTGTTGGAGACGATGCCCGACCTCGAGGTCTACCTGATGAACACCGGTTCGGTCGGGGGCCCCGACGGCGGGGACCACGCCAAGAAGGTGCGCATCTCCGACAGCTCGGCGATCGTCGCCGGCATCGTCGGCAAGACCATCGAGTGGACCACCGATCCCGACTTCGGGTACGACGTTGCGGTGTCGGTGCCGGGGGTCGAGGATCCCGACCTGCTCCAGCCGAGGAGGTATTACCAGGATCATGGGCGCAGCCTCGAGTACCGCCACATCGTCGAGCGGCTCACCGCCGAGCGTCGCCAATATCTCGGATCCTTTCCGGGGTTGTCATCTAGCATCGTGGACGCCGTCTAGTGGCAGGAACAGGGGGGAACCGGGTGGCTTCTGAGGCTCCGGGGGATGATCGCTGGGTCGCCGATCCGCGGTTCGAGCTAAAGGAACTGCGCCGGCCGGACTTCGTCATGCTCAAGAAGGGTGGTCTCGATCCCGACGAGGTCGAGGCCTATGTGGGCAGGCTGGAGCGGCTTGCCAAGGACTTCGCCAGCTTCACCCGTGAGCTCGAATCGCGCATCACCCACGCCAGAGCCGAGGTCCGTGACGCCAAGCAAGCGGAGCGGCGCGCCGTCGACGAGGCGATGCTGGCCGCCTTCGAGGCCAAGGAGCGGATCATCCTCGAGGCCGAGGAGCGCGCCTGGGAGATCGAGGAGGAGGCTCGCCGGCGGGCGACGGCGCTCACAGAGACCACCACCCGGATGGGAAACCCCACCAAGGAGGTGGCCGAGCTGCGTCGGGAGCTGAGCTCCTACGGCACCCAGGTCGAGGATCTCGAGATCCAGGTGGAGCGGTGGCGCACCCGTGCCGCCAAGCTCGAAGAGCAACTCCAGCAGCCCGTTGCACCTCCGGCGAAGGACGGGGACGCCGTCCTTTCGGCTGCGGAGCGGCGGGCGCAGGCCCTGATGGCGGCGGCCCGCACCGAGGCGGCCCAGATCACCGCCGTCGCCGAGGCCGACCTCGCCCGCCGCCAGCGCCAGGCGGGGGGTGACGTCCCGCTGCCCGTCGGAAGTGGTGCCGACGCCGAGGTTGCCCTGGTCATGGAGCGGGCCCACCAGGAGGCGGACGACATCGTCGAGACGGCCCGCCGGGACGCCGCCGCCGTGATGTCGGAGGCGGAGGCGAACGCCGCCAGACAGGCGGAGAGGGCCACGGCGGCGGCGGCCCGTGAGCTGGAACGGGCAACGCGGCACGCCGATGAGCTGGCCGCCAAGCTGGAGACCGAGCGCGCCGCCGTCGACGACGTCCGGGCCGAGACCGAGAAGGAAGCGGCCGCCAGAGCAGAGGCGATCGTGGCCGAGGCCAGGGAGGAGGCCGATGCCATCAGGGCGGCGGCGGATACCAAGGTCAATCGGATCGTCTCGGAGGCATCCGTGGACGCCGACGCCGCCAGGGCCGCAGGCGAGGCGGCTCGCCAGGCCAGGGAGGACCTCGCCGAGAAGCTGGAGCGAGCCCGGCAGCTCGCTGAACAGGCAGTTGCCGACCGGGCCGCGGCCGAACAGGTACTTGCCGACGCCAAGACCGAGGCGATCGCCAGGGCAGAGGCGGTCATCGCCGAGGCCCGCTCCCAGGCCGACCAGATCGTTGCCGGAGCCGTCGACCAGCGTACCGCCGAGGAGACGACGCTGGTGGAGAGCCGGGAGAAGGTACGGCGCCAGTGCACCGACCTGGTCTCCGTGGCCAAACGGCAGGCCGAGGAGATCGTCGCCGTCGCCACCGCAGAGGCCCGTCGCCAGCGCGACGGCATCATCGCCGCCGCCGGCGACGAGGCGCAGGCGATCACCAACCAGGCCGTCGCCGACCGGGTTGCGCTCGATGCGGAGTTGGCGGCGGGGCGACGGGCCGGCGCCGAAGAGGTGGCGGCTCTGGTGGCGGCCGCCCGCAAGGAATCCGAGGCCATCACCCACCAGGCCGAAGCGGATCGGGTTGCGCTCGATGCGGAGTTGGCGTCGGGGCGTCGGGCTGCGGCCGAAGAGGCGGCGGGTCTGTTGGCTGTGGCCCGTAACGATGTCGAGGCCCTCACCGGTGAGGCCCAGACCCTGCGCGACAAGTCGGAGCAGGATCGGCAGGCGCTGCTGAGCGAGATGGCTGCGGCACGCCAGGCTGCGGCCGACGAGGCGTCCCGGTTGGTGACCGACGCCCGTAACCAAGCAGCGTCGGTGGCGGCGCAGACCGAGGCCGATCTCCTCGCCCTCGATGACGAGATCGCCACCCGGAGGGAGGTGGCGGCAAGGGAGGCCGCCGAGCTGGTGGAGGCAGGCCGGAGCCGGGCCGCCGCCATCATGGAGACGGCGCAGACCGAGATGGCCGCGGCCCATACCGCCCGCGCCGGATCCGAGCAGACGGTCGAAGCGGTGCAGGCCCAGATGCAGGAGCGTCTCCGCAGGGCCGACGAGGATGCCGCCGCCAGAATCCAGCAGGCCGAGGCCGATGCGGCCGCCACCTTGCAGGCGGCGGAGTCGGATCTGGCCCATCGCCGAGCCGCCGCCGATCAGGCCGTCGCCGCCGCCCAGGAGCAGGCGACCGGGATTGCGGCCGATGCGGAAGAGTTCGCCGCATCGTTGCGACACGATGCGTCCACCGACCGGATCGCCGCCGCCGAGGAGCTGGAGGCGGCGCAGCGCACCGCGATGGAGGCGGCAATCACCAGCAGGGACATCATCGACCGCGCTCACACCCAGGCGGACCAGATCGTCCGCGACGCCCAGGCCAAGGCGGACGAGCGGCGATCGGCCGCCGAGACCCTGCTCTCGGGTGCCAGGGCAGAGGCCACGAGGGTGAGGGAGGAGACGGCGCGGATGGTCGAGGCGACACGGGGACGCACCGTGAGCCCGGCGGCACATGCCCGCGGAGAGACGCCATCGTCGCCACCGGTCGAGCCGGCGGCCGACACCGGTGGGGAGCGGGCCACCCGGTACGCCAGGCAGTCAGCCCAGCTTCCCAGCATCGGGAGCGACGCCGGCGACGTCCTGTCGAAGATCGCCGATCTGCGCAGGGGCGGCAGTCGCACCCCCCGTGACGCCGGTCATCACAGCTAGCGGGAGGGGTGCCACGGCCCCTTCTTGCCCGCACTTTCGGCGACCTCCTACAATGGCATGGATCACGTGCGCCTCGGCGGATGGGATCCCCTCTGAACAGCCGGTCGTGCCCGCTGCCGGGAGCCGGCCGGCATCCGAACACCCGATCCTGGAGTAGTTGTGTCCGACTTGATCGCGCCGCACGGCGGCGAACTGGTTGATCTGCTTGCCGACGATGCCCGGGCGGCCGAGCTCAAGGGGGTCTCGCTCGAGCTCCCCTCGTGGGACCTGACCGATCGCCAGAGCTGCGACCTCGAGCTGTTGATGAACGGGTCGTTCTCTCCGCTGCGCGGCTTCCTCACCCGGCCCGACCACGACTCGGTCGTGTCCGACATGCGGCTCGCCGACGGGACCCTGTGGCCGATGCCGGTCAGCCTCGACATCTCCGAGGAGGCCGCCGAGGGTCTCGCCCCCGGGATGAGCCTGGCGCTGCGGGACGTCGAGGGTGTCATGCTCGCCGTCCTCCACATCGAGGACGTGTGGCGTCCCGACAAGGAGGCCGAGGCCAAGGGCGTGTTCGGCACCACCAGCACCGAGCACCCCGGCGTCTCCTACCTGATGAACGAGGCGGGCCCGATCTACGTCGGCGGCCGGATCGAGGGCGTCCAGCTCCCCGTCCACTACGACTTCCACGCCCTGCGCAAGACCCCTGCCCAGGTGAGGGCAGAGTTCACCGAGAACGGCTGGGACCGGGTCGTCGCCTTCCAGACCCGCAACCCGATGCACCGCGCCCACGTCGAGCTCACCATGCGGGCCGCCGCCGAGACCGGTGCCCACCTGATGATCCACCCGGTGGTCGGCATGACCAAGCCGGGCGATGTCGACCACTACACCCGGGTCAGGGTGTACCAGGCGATCCAGCGCCACTTCCCCGAGGAGGGTGTCGGGCTGTCGCTGCTCAACCTGGCGATGCGGATGGGTGGCCCGCGCGAGGCGGTGTGGCACGCCATCATCCGCAAGAACCACGGCGTCACCCACCTCATCGTGGGGCGCGACCATGCCGGGCCCGGCAGCGACTCGACCGGCACCCCGTTCTACGGCCCGTACGAGGCGCAGGACATGGTGCGCGCCAACGAAGCGGAGCTGGGGGTGGTCCTGGTCCCCTTCAAGATGATGGTGTACGTGCCTTCGCTGGACACCTACATGCCGATCGACGAGGTGCCCGAGGGCACCGAGACCCTCAGCATCTCGGGGACCCAGCTGCGCCAGAAGCTCGCCACCGGCGCCGAGATCCCCGAGTGGTTCAGCTTCCCCGAGGTGGTCGTCGAGCTGCGCAAGACCCACCGCCCGCTCCACGAGCAGGGTTTCACGGTGTTCTTCACCGGGCTCTCGGGCTCCGGCAAGTCGACCATCGCCAACGCCCTGATGGTCAAGCTGCTCCAGCGGGGCGGCCGCACCGTCACCATGCTCGACGGCGACATGGTCCGCAAGCATCTGTCCAAGGGGCTCGGGTTCTCCAAGGAGGACCGCGACACCAACATCGAGCGGATCGGGTACGTGGCATCGGAGATCACCAAGGCGGGCGGGATCGCCCTCTGCGCCCCGATCGCCCCCTACGCCGCTCCCCGCGCCGTCAACCGCAAGCTGATCTCGGCCGAGGGCGGCTACATCCTGGTCTACGTCGACACCCCCATCGAGGTGTGCGAGCAGCGCGACCGCAAGGGGCTCTACGCCAAGGCCAGGGCGGGGATCATCAAGGAGTTCACCGGCATCTCCGATCCGTACGAGGAGCCCGAGGACGCCGACATGGTGATCCACACCACCGAGGTCGAGCCGGACGAGGCGGCCCAGCGGATCATCGACCATCTGGTCAGGCTCGGGTACCTCACCGAGGACGAGTAGGTGGCAGCCACCGACCGGGTCCGGATCGAAGCCGCTCTCGACGCGGCGGCGACTGCCCTGGCGCCGTTCACGCCGGGGGCGATCGCCTCGCGCTTGAAGCGGGGTGACGACCCGGTCACCGCCGCCGACCTGGCCGTCAACGCCGCCCTGCACCGGGTGCTGGTGCGGCCGGATGAGGGCTGGCTGTCCGAGGAGACGGTCGACGACGTCGACCGTCTCTCCAGGAGCCGGGTCTGGGTGGTCGACCCGGTCGACGGCACCCGCGAGTTCATCGCGGGCATCCCCGAGTGGTGCGTCTCGATCGGGCTGGTGGTCGACGGCGTTCCCGTCGCCGGGGGGGTCCTCAACCCGGCCACCGGCCACCGCATCGTGGGCACCCTTGAGGACGGGGTCACCCTGGGAGGGGTGGCGGTCGGCTGTACGGCCACCGACCAGATCGAGGGGGCCCTGGTGCTGGCGTCCCGCAGCGAGGTCAAGCGGGGGGAGTGGGAGCCCTTCTTCGCCACCCCCATCGCGGTGCGCAACATGGGGTCGGTCGCCTACAAGTTGGGTTGCGTCGGCGCCGGCCTGGCCGACGCCACCTGGACCCTGGTTCCCAAGCACGAGTGGGACGTCGCCGCCGGCGCCGCCATCGTCGTCGCCGGCGGAGGCAGGGTCTCCGGGCCCGAGGGGGAGAGCATCTCCTTCAACCGGGCCAATCCCAAGCTCACCGGGTTCGTCGCCACCGTACCCGGGCTGGAGGCACCCGTGCGCAAGTTGCTCGACGAGCTGCGCCACGGCTGACACCCCGAAAGGTTGTCCCATGGATCTACCACCCTCTCTGCTCAGCATGATCCCGGTCGGCCCCCAGGCGCCCCTGGCGGTGCCCACGGAGTTCGCCCGGCTCAACGATCTCGCCTACAACCTGTGGTGGTCGTGGCGGCCCGACGCCATCGACCTCTTCCGGCTGATCGATCCGGTCGCCTGGGAGCAGAGCGGCAACCCGATGTCGATCCTGCACACGGTGGGGTCGTCGACCTGGGCGCGCCTGGCCGAGGACGAGGACTACGTCACCCGGTACGACGAGGTTGTCGCCGCCTTCGATCGCTATCGGGAGGGGGCGGACACCTGGTATGCCACCAGGCATGCCCGTTCGCTGGCCGGCCCCGTTGCCTACCTGTGCACCGAGTTCGGGCTCCACTACAAGCTGCGGCTCTATTCGGGCGGCCTCGGCGTTCTCGCCGGAGACCACATCAAGGCCGCATCCGATCTGGGGATGCCGCTGATCGGGGTCGGGCTGCTCTACCGCCGCGGCTACTTCCAGCAGGCGGTCGATCCCTCAGGGGCCCAGCAGCACACCTACGCCGCCCTGGAGTTCGCCCGCAGACCACTTCGCCAGGTCCTCGATCCCGGCACCGGGCGTCCGCTCCGGGTGCGGGTCCCGATCGGCGACCGCACCGTCGCCGTCGGGGCGTGGCGGATCGAGGTGGGCCGGGTGCCGGTCCTCTTCCTCGACACCGACATCGAGGAGAACGAGCCCTCGGACCGGCCCATCACCCACTTCCTCTACGTGCGGGGTCGGGAGATGCGGCTGGCGCAGGAGATCGTGCTCGGGATCGGCGGCACCCGGGTGCTGACCGCCCTCGGCATCGAGCCGGCGGTGTGGCATGTCAACGAGGGCCACGCCGCCCTCAGCCTGCTCGAGCGTCTTTCCGGGGTGCTGGGTGATGGCGTCGACATCGACAAGGCCACCGAGCAGATCAGGTCGAGCACCTTGTTCACCCTGCACACCCCGATACCGGCCGGCAACGAGGTGTTCGACCGCAGCCTGGCGTTGTCCATGCTGTCGGGGACGCTCCCCAACATCGACGACGAGTTGTTGACCTCGCTGTCCGACTCGCACGACGGTGGCCGTTTCGACATGGGGGCGTTGGCGATCCGGCTGTCCGACATCACCAACGGGGTCTCCCGGCGTCATGGCGAGGTGGTGACCCACGAGTGGAGCCGTCTCATCGGGGGCGACGCCAAGGCGATCACCAACGGGATCCATCCCCAGACCTGGGTGGGCCGGTCGATGTCGGGCATCTACCGGCGCACCGTGGGCGACATCTGGGATCAGCAGATCATCGACGGCGCCGTCTGGGAGAAGGTCCGCGATGTTCCCGCCGAGGAGCTGTGGCAGGCTCATCAGGCGCAGAAGAAGGTCATGCTGCGCAAGATGCGGGCCCGGATGCGGGAGCAGTACAGCCGCCACGGGCACGGGCCCACCCGGCTGCAGTGGCTGGACCAGCAGCTCGCCGAGGACCGGCTGACCATCGTGTTCGCCCGCCGCTTCGCCACCTACAAACGGGCCGGGCTCTTCTTCTCCGACCCCTCCCGGGTGCGCCGGCTGTTGGTCGACCAGGAGAGGCCGGTGCAGATCATCTTCGCCGGGAAGGCCCATCCCGCCGACCAGGACGGCCAGGCGCTGGTGCGCTGGGTGTTCGAGATGTCACAGAGCCCGGACCTGGCCGGCCACGTCTTCTTCGTGGAGAACTACGACATGGACGTGGGGGCGTCGCTGGTGCGCGGCGCCGACGTGTGGCTCAACACCCCGACACCTCCCAAGGAGGCGAGCGGCACCTCGGGGATGAAGGCGGCGGCCAACGGCGCCGTCAACCTCAGCGTGCTCGACGGATGGTGGGCCGAGGGTTTCAACGGGTCCAACGGGTGGGGTTTCTCCGAGACATCCCATTCCGACGCCGAGGACGCCGGGATCCTCTACCACCTGCTCGAGACCGAGGTGGTCCCGCTGTTCTACGACCGGGACGAGAACGGGGTCCCGCAGCGCTGGGTGGAGATGATGAAGGAGTCGATCGTGTCCGCCCTTCCCCAGTTCTCCTCGCAGCGGATGATGGTCGACTACGCCGAGCAGGCCTACCTCCCCCTGGGCAGGCGCTGACCCTCCTCTCGATCGAACCTAAGGTTCCTGGGTGTCGCCACGACACGCGATCCGCTGAAGTTCGATGAGCGGAACCAGGATGCTGCGAACCTAAGGTTCTGCGTACCCCTGGCGAGTACCAATCCGCTGAAGTTCGGTTCGGATCCGCTTGGCGGGGGTCGGTTGGCCGGATAGTCCCGGGGCTCCGCCAGGATGGCCGTTGGCGAATAGGAGTCGGGTGGTGGTGCCAGGTAGGTCAAACGGAACGCGGCGGGCCGCACGGACCGTGGTCGGCGTTGTCGTCACCGCGCTGGTCGCCGCCGGCTCCGCCGTGCTGGCCGGTGTCTCTTTCGGGTCGGTCCCGGCCTTCGCTGCCGAGACGCCGTCGACCACGCCTCCGTTCCCGACTGGCACCGTGGGGGTGGTCGGCTGCTCCAACACCAGCGAGCACCTCCAGGGCTATCGGGCCGAGTCGCCGTTAGACCAGATGTCCCAGTACCAGTTCGGGGGTCTGTCGTTCGACATGTGGGGCGATCCGGCCTCGGAGGACTACAGCGCGGCGTGGCGCAAGTACGACGCCGAGCGGCCCGCCGCCGGGTACCAGGCGGCGTGGGTGCAGATGTGCATCACCGCCGGCACCCCCGACCCGACCGCGCTGTTGGGCGAGGTGGTCGACCAGATCCGGACCCGCGACCCGGCCATTCCCGTATACGTGTCGCCCATCAACCAGTACTTGGAGGGTCACGTTTGCGGCCGTATCGGCCCTGAGGGGTTCACCGTTGGCCAGGCCACGGTCGACTGGGGTGTCGACAACCTCAGTATCGAGCGGGGGCCGATCACCGGCCCGCTCGGTGCCGACCACCTTTCCACGGACAGCTGCCATCTGGGATCGGCCGGCATCGACCTGGTCGGCGCCCAGCTGGTGGCCTGGTTCGACGAGGGCGGATGGGCGACCGGCCACCCCGCCGGTCCGCTGATCATCGTCCTGCAGCGGTGGTGCGGCGCCATCAAGCCGCTGGTGACGGTGGGGGCGCTGTCCGCTCCCGGCTTCTGCCGGGGCGTCTTGACCCTCGCCCGTTGACGCCGGTTCGCTGGTTCCTCGCCCGAGACCCCGCCGCTCACTTCCCCGTTCTCCCAGCCGGCGAGGAGTAAGGCGTCCTTGGCGACGCCAACGTGGGTTGGGTCCGTGCCTCCGGCGACGTCGGCGTCGGCGATGCGGTGGCCGGCTTCGCCACCAGGGCGATCGAGGCCTCCGCTCAGAGGGACCCCGACGTGGCGTTCTCGTGGTACGTCAACTTCCCCGAGTGGATCCGTGACACCGCCCACCCCCGGTCATGGGGCGGCGATGTCGTCGTCCGTGAAGCCCATGCGACGGAAGTTCGCCGGTGTCGTCGGCCCGGTGGCGGCCGACGAGGACACCGAGGGTCTCGAGGCTGAACCAGGCAACCTTGCGACCAGCGGCCGCGGCGGGGAGCACGACACCCAGGCGCCCTACGACCAATGGCGATCGCCGCCCTGTCGAGACTCGAGCACAGGGCAAGCTCCTCGCTCACGTCGGTACCCGGTGCAGTCCTCGGGCGCCGGGCCCGGCAGCGAGGTCCAGGAGGGCAGCTGCGACCGCGCCGAACAACAGCAGAGCCCCCGCGCCGAGCAGCCCTCCCGCAGGCAACCCCGTCGTGAGCGGCGGCTCGTCGGCAAGGGTCTGTGCGACCACACTTCCCGTGAGAAGGAGGTAGCCGGCGACGCCCGCTCCAACGAGCCGCAGGCGAGCACGCTCGGTCCAGGCGACGAACGACAGCGACCACGCCAAGATGGGCAAGACCTGGACCGCGTGCAAGGTGGCAGCGTGGGCAGGTTTCAGCATCGCCCCGGCGCTATACGCACCCGCCTGATCGCCGGCGCGGACCTCCTCAAAGCCCTCGGCGATCATCAGGCCGCCGACCGCCTGAGAGACCAGCAGCGCGGCCAGCCCGGCGCGAATCGCCCAGCTCATGCTGGGCGTCGTGGCTGGGGCCAAGAACGCCAGCGCCGTCGCCGCGACGACGACCGCGGCGATGACTGCGACGGACACGCCCATCGCGACAAACACCGCAGAATCGAACGATGTCGTGTCGTTGAAATGTGAAGGCACACCTCGCCACGCCTGCATCGTGACCAGGCCGACCTCAACGATGTTGACGATGGCGAACACCGTCAGCAGCCAGCACCGCCAGCGACCGGAGAGTCGCAGGAAGGTGGTCAGCCAGGTGATAGTCACCAACTTGAGGCCGAATGACAGCCCGAAGGTGACCGGCTTGCGCCACGAGAGCGGCCCCTGCCAGGCGCCGCCGTCGACCAGGAAGACGCCGAGGTGGAACAGGCCGCTCGCCATCAGCAGCCCGCCGACCGAGTAGCCGAGGCGCTCGCCGGGTGCCGCGTCGACCCAATAGGAGCGCAGCCCCGACGCGATCGCCGACCAAGGCGACGTTCTCTGCGATACCGTGTCGGTCACGACCCGGTCGCTCCTCTGAACATGAGCAGCGTTGTGGTCACGAGTGGGCCGCTCTCTCCACCGAGTGGCGACCGCGCGGATGCCGCAACGCAGCGATCACAAGGCTGCGGTCCTCGTCGGTGAGCGAACGAGTGAGATGTGGCGCAGCTGCCAGCATCGGTCCAGTATGACACGGGCCGTGGCCGAACCGACAGCGTGTTGACCTTCCGCGGAGTGGTGCAGGTAGGGCGGGAACGGAGCTGCGGTCCTGGTGTAGTGCCCATGGTGTCGCACGGGAGAAGTACACGCACACCCCGCTACATTCCTCCTGGGTCAGGTTCGCGGGAAGCGCCTGCCCGCCTTTGCTCCGATCGAAAGCGGCGGACATGGAGACTGACTATGGCACTGAGCGCGAGTCGGATGTCACACGTTCGCTCGTTTCACGGCTGATCGCGACGCAGTTTCCGGAGTGGTCCGGCCTGACGGTGGTCCCGATGGAGCCGGACGGCTGGGACAATCGCACCTTTCGGCTGGGCGACGACAAGCTCGTGCGCCTGCCGAGTGCCGCGGCGTATGCGGCCCAGGTCGAGAAGGAACAGCGGTGGCTGCCGGCCCTCGCGCCGATGCTCCCGCTACCGATCCCCAGTCCCGTCGCCATGGGCGAGCCCGGCGAGGGCTATTCGTGGCGGTGGTCGGTCTACCGGTGGCTGGACGGCGAGCCCGCGACCGTCGAGATCATCGGCGACAGGGAGCAGTTTGCGCGGGATCTGGCGACCTTTCTCCGGGCGCTGCAGCGCATCGACGCCGCCGGTGGGCTCCCGCCCGGTGCTCACAACTTCTACCGCGGTGGACCCGTTGCGACCTACGACTGCGAGACCCGGCGCGCCATAGCGTCGCTTCGCAACGACATTGAACGCGGATGCTGCGACGGCTGTGTGGGAGGCCGCGCTCGCGTCGGTGTGGCTCGGGCCGGACGTCTGGGTGCACGGCGACGTGAGCGCCGCCAACCTCCTGGTGACGGACGGCGAGCTGAGTGCGGTGATCGACTTCGGCTGCAGCAGCGTCGGCGACCCCGCGTGCGACCTGACGATCGCGTGGACGTTCCTGTCCGGGCCGAGCAGGAAGGCCTTCCGCGAGATGATGACCCTCGACGACGCGACGTGGGCACGGGCGCGCGGATGGGCGCTGTGGAAGGCCCTCATCACCGTCGACTGGGATGACGGCGCCGACGCTCGGAAGGCAGCCGACGCCCGCCGGGTGATCGAAGAGGTGCTCGCCGATCACGACAGTGTCCGCTAGCGGATTTTTCGCATCGACGTACCTACCGAGCGCCGCTCAACCGCTACCGCCGTCTCATGAAGCCGAAGCCGCCGAAAGCGATCAGCAGGACGACGATGAGGATGATCCAACCGGTCGTGCTCACAAAGCCTCCTGATGTCGAGAACAGGTCCGGAGCCCATGCTACCGCAACGGTCGCAGCCCTGCAGTCTGGGTGGATCTGCTACCCGTCCGTCCCATCACCACAACGAAGTCGACACGCCAGGGTCGGCGGTGCTAGCCGGCGGACTCAGCGAGAACGCTGGCCGTTCGCAAGGGTTCTCGGGAGGTCCCGGCTCGCCCGCCAGCTCGCTGCGAAAGGTAGAACTGACGATGAGATGTGACGAGTTGGCGAGGGAAGCCCGGTCGCGCAGTGAGAGAGGTGGCGAGGAGTCCAGCGACCAGGCATCACCGCGGTTCGGGCATCGAGGCGAGGCCGGAACGGCGGGGGATCTGCAGTCGCAGTCTTCGTGGGCACCGCCGCGGCAACGGCGTCCCTCCTGACTCAAGCCTGCTGGTAATCGGGTTGTCGGCGACGTGGTGGACACCGCCGGAGCCAGGCTGGCCGGTGACACCGAGTCCGAGCCAGAACCGACCATCCCAACGGTGCTCGGTGGCGGAACGTTGTGGTCGGGGAATCCGTCCGCAATGTGGTCAGAATGCGGTCAGAGGCTCATCTCGACCAGTACGCCGACGCTCGCTCGAGTCCCGAGATCCTTGCGCCACAAGGGATTCGGGGAGTGGGCCCGCAGGGACTCGAACCCTGAACCGTCGGATTAAAAGTCCGCTGCTCTGCCAGTTGAGCTACGGGCCCGGCATCAGGCTACCGCCGCTCCCGGATGCCGTCGGGCCAGGTCCCGCGAATCGAATTGACCATGCATACGAAGTATGTATGATCTGGGCATACCGAGTATGTAGAGGCTCGGCAGCGCCACGAGAACGACGAGGACCCTGGTAGCGAAACATGGGAATCCGAGAGGGACTTCTCGCCCTCCTCGCCGGTGGGCCGAAGCACGGCTACCAACTCAAGATCGACTTCGACGCCGCCACCGGCGATGCGTGGTCGCTCAATGTCGGGCAGGTGTACACCACGCTGGCGCGGCTCGAGCGTGACGGTTTGGTCGAGGTGGAGGGCACCGATGGAGAGGGTCGCATCTCGTACCACCTCACCTCGGCCGGGCGCCAGTCGCTCGATGAGTGGATGGCGACCCCGGTGGGCCGCACCGTCGCCAACCGCGACGAGGTCTCGATGAAGCTGCTCCTCGCCCTCGCCTCAGGTGTGGCCGACCCACAGGGGATCATCGCCGGCCAGCGGAGCGCGACGATGGCGGAGCTGCAGGACTTCACCCGTCTCCGCACCGAGACCGCCGTCTCTGACTTCGCCTGGCAGCTCCACCTCGACCGGCTGTCGCTCCGGGCCGAGGCGGAACTGCGTTGGCTCGACCGGGTGGAGGAGCGATTGGCCAAGGCCCCGCCCCCGCTGGCGCGACGGGAACCCACCGAGGCGGATACCAGCAGAGCACTCCGGGAGGAAGTCACATGAACCACACGCCCGTCCTCACCATGCGCCGGGTCGGGCGCACCCACGGTGTCGGTGCCCAGCGGGTCGATGCCGTCGGCGACATCGATCTCGACATCCACGCCGGCGAGCTGGTCGCCGTGATGGGCCGGAGCGGATCGGGGAAGACCACGCTGCTCAACCTGGCCGGGGGGTTGGACGAGCCGACCACCGGAACGGTGCAGGTCGATGGCGCCCACCTCGGGGACATGTCCAAGACGGGGCTCGCCGCCCTCCGCCGTCGATCGGTCGGCTACGTGTTCCAGCAGTTCAACCTGCTCCCCGCGCTCACCGCAGGCGAGAACGTCACCCTGCCTCTCGAGCTGGACGGTGTCTCGCTGCGTGAGGCTCGCCGTCTCGCCGAGGTTGCCCTCGACGAGGTGGGATTGGCCGGGAAGCTGGACCGCTACCCGGACGAGCTGTCCGGCGGCGAGCAGCAGCGGGTCGCCATCGCCCGCGGTCTGGTCGGACCACGCATCCTGCTGCTCGCCGATGAGCCCACCGGCGCCCTTGACGAGATCACCAGCGAGGGCATTCTGCGTCTGCTCCGCGACCGGTGCGAAGCCGGCGCCGCCGCCCTGCTCGTCACCCACGAGCCCGCCTTTGCCGCATGGGCCGACCGGGTGGTGAGGCTGCGCGACGGGCGGATCGAGATCGTCTCGCGACGGTCGGCGGTACCTCCCACGGTCGCCGAGGTGATGCCGTGACCAACGCCTCGACGGGTGCGGCGATGCGCCTCGCCCGCCGCATGGCGCGGTGCGACTGGAAGCGCACCGCATTCGTCATGGCGCTCATCGCCGTCCCGGTCGCCGTCGCCATCGTCGTCGCCGGCATCGTTCGCAGCGGCGAGGTCGATCCGGAGACCGGGGTGGCCGCCGCGTTCGGGTCGGCAACCCTCCGCGTCGAGAGCGGCGCGGTCACCAGCGAGGTCGCCGCCCAGGTGGCAGATCAGATCGGGTCGCTCGAGGCCCCAACACTGTCGTATCGCTCGATGTTCACCCGCATCGGCGGGTCCGACGATGTCCCTGTGGAGGATCTCGACGTGTCCACCCGCTCGCCTTCGGCGTCCTCCACCTGATCGAGGGAACGACACCCGAAACAGTCGGAGAGGTTGCCCTCTCGCCGTTTCTCGCCGACCGGCTCGAGGTTGGTGTCGGCGACGAACTCAACCTGCGGCTCTCCGGGATGGAGGTCTCGGCCGCCGTCACCGACATAATAGTCAGCCCCGCCGACTACGCCGAACCGCGCATCCTCCTCACCCCGGGAGGGTTCGATGCGAGCCTCCGTCCCGAGCACGCCCGGGAAGTAACCACGATCTGGCTCGTCGACACCGAGGAAGCCTTCGAAGCGGCCGCGGCGATCAACGCCGAGGAGCAGCGTCGCCG
>Ga0136633_1000298_pt1 | contig 37615 bp, 31 predicted proteins | sample AntDrymeUQ832206_2_FD_105494 | JGI IMG/M metagenome (GOLD analysis project Ga0136633, IMG submission 105494) | Polar desert sand microbial communities from Dry Valleys, Antarctica - metaG UQ83 (22.06) | ecosystem: Environmental > Terrestrial > Soil > Desert | place: Antarctica: Dry Valley... | reverse complement strand
GTACTTGGATACCGGGGCGCGTTTGAGCAATTCGGGTCAATGAACCGCTGGTCACCGCTGATTTGCGAGGTGCGTCAGCCGGGCCGCAGGACGAGGCCGGCGACCACCACCGGGCTCGGTGCCCGGGCCAGCTCGACCAGCATCTCGATGGCGTCGACGCCCTGCTGGTGAGCGGTGCGCAGGAACGTCATCAGCCGGCCCTGCGTCACCGCCCCCCGGTCGGTGCGATTGCCGCCCCACACCTTGCGGTTCACGACCGCGGGGCGGATGGCCTGTTCACCTCGCCAGTTGGTGGCATCGACGCCGTCGATGGTCAAGAAGGTGAACAGGGCGTGGCGTTCCTTGCGGAGATGCTTGATTAGTCGGCGGTTGGCGTCGTGGGGATGGGCCTGCTCGAACAACAGGTCGAAGCGCTCGCCGATGTCCGCCGCCGCCGCGGCCCGACCATCGGCGTCGAGGTCACGGGCGTCGAGGGCCTCGAGCAGAAGGTCCTTGACGTAGCGGGGCGTGTGGCGGGCCGACGCCGGCAGGTCCTCGATCATCTCGTGGCAGCGCCGGAGCAGGTGCGCCGTGCAGGTCTGGTGCTTCGCCTTGTCGTAGGAGTTGTACACGACCCAGCCGTCGCGGGCGATCACGCCGTCGTAGTCGGCGGGGACGAGGAGGACGGCCGCCTCAAAGCCTCGGCCCCTCGCCACCTCGTACACGGTGGCATCGTCGGTGGCGGCCGCCCACAGCCACGCACCCTCCCCACCGATGCGCCAGCCGGTCTCGTCCATGACGACGGCCGGGGCGGAGGAGACGTGCGCCTTGATGGCTTTGTGGGTGGGGACCAGGTCGGTGCCGGTGGAGCCCGACGATGAGCAGATGGCCCCGGCGGTGACGTTGACGCCGAAGCGGGCCAGCACCTGCGAGCACTTCGCGAAGCTGAGCCCGAGGCCGTAGTGCAGCCATGTCCCCCACGCCCTGGCCCGGGGACCGACCTGGGACCTCGCCGCCCCGAGGGCGTCGGAGGTCTGCTCGGGGTGGCGCCCCTGGACACGGCGCTTGCAGCCCCGGCAATGGCCAACGCCCACCCGGAACTTCGTCGTGAGGGGGCGAGGCTCAGGCAACTCGGTCTGGAACTGCTCGTCCCAGCGCTCGAAGTCGACCCCGTCGCCGCAGTGCGGGCAGCACGCCGGCAGCGGTGCGTCGAGCATCCGGTCGGGCTCGGGCGGGGGTGGGCGGTGAGCGTGGCGGCCGTGCGCTGCGCCGGCCTTGCGGCCTGGTCGGGCCGGCTCGTCCTTCGGGTTTCCCTTGGAGAACGGGGCCGCCTGGCGCTTGCCTGCCCGGCGCAGTGCCTCCACGGCCGCTTCCACGTCGGCGAGACGAGCCTTCAGGCTCTCGTTCTCGGCCGCCAGCTCGTCGCACGACGGGCAGCGCACGTCGTCGGTCGCAGCGTCGTCCGAGCGCCCCTCCGGCGCCGACACGTCAGGCCCCTCGCCTCACCCCTCTCCGCATGCACCCATCTCACACGAACGAGGCGCTCAGGTGGTGGACCCGCTAACCAAGAACCTTGTAGCCTTCGCGACCAACATAACTGTGGCCGATGCTGCCAATGTCCAAGACAGTTTTGCCATCCACGATCGGAGCCACAATATCGTAGAACGACAATGCGGTCCTCTCACCGCGCTTATGAAACACGGTAAAATCCCTGACACTCTCGGTCAATTGAGCCATGCGACATCATACTATGAGTCCTTGGTGCTCGAAGTTGTGGGCACAGGCTGACGCTGTTCCTTTCGCGCCGCCACGAGGCAGAGCCACCACGCACCTGCAACGCCAAGCCACAGGGACGAAAATGCCGTGAACGTGGGAAAAGAAAGGGCGTCGAAGGTGAAGAGGGATACGAGTGAGGCCATCCCCGCTGCGGCGCACATCTGGGAGAGGCTGCGGTCGGCGTCGGAGCGGGCATGACGACGTGCCGCGCGTCCTAGGCAACTGATTGCGAGGTACAAGACCGTCAGGCATACGAGGCCGACGATGCCCATCTCAATGAGGGTAAGAAGGAACTGATTGTCGAGGATCCGGTACGACGGCAGAAACGTGCCGCCGCCACGACCAAACCACGGATGCGGCCGGACGTATCGCGCTACGGCGGCGTAGTCGCTTGTCCGGGTGGCGATGGAGCTGTCGCTCTGACCCGCAGTGACGAGGCCGGAGAGGGTACCAATCATGCCGGGTATCAGCATGAAAATGAACAGCATGAACCCGGCAAGGACGCCGAAGGCCCGAGCGCGGAGGGCCAGCGGCGCCCCGACCATGAAATACACCAGCACGACAAATGCGGCCAGCAGCGCCGAACGACTGATGGAGATGGGGATGGCCAGGGCGATCATGCCGAAGGTGAGTTGCCGCTTCCATGCCGGCCTCGCCTTGTCGTAGAGCAGGAGGTGGATGGCGAACGCCAGTGCGGTCGCCGTGATGACGCTGAACTCGATCGGGTGGATGGCCGTGCCTGGTGGGCGGTTGAAGCCGCCACGCGCCTGGATGTCGCCGTAGGAGGCGTTGGTCGAGAGGAAGGGGACCTTTGAGAACCATGAGGAGATATCGATGCCTGGCTTGAACTGGAGGATCGCCACGAACGCCGAAAATCCCGCCGCAAAGACAGCGGTGCGCACGACGACGAGGACCTCCTCCTTGGAGCGAAGACACTCGGCGGCGACGAGCGCAACGCCCGAGAAGGCGGCCAGTTGGATCAGGAAGCTGTCGGCGCTGGTGGCTTCCACGCCCTTGACGGCGTGAAAGTGGAGCAACACGTACGAAAGCAACGTCGAGACCCAGAACAGAGCGAGGACGATGCGCACAGGGACGCAGGCGCGCACCCCGAGCCCGGGCGTGAAGGCGGAGCAGGCCCACAGGAGGAAGAGCAGCATGCCGAGCACCCTGGCCGGGGAACCGACGCCACCCAACGGCCCGAACACGAGACCGGCCGGGAGCAGGCCGAGGAGCAGGGCCTCCATGCGCAGGAGGCCGACAGCATCGAGCCACCTCCGGGGACGCTTGTTCACTGCGGCGGCCGGCGCTGCACCCATGTGGTGACCCGTACGTTCAGTGCATCAAGAGGTGCGGCGGGACGGGAACTGCTTGTCCGCCATCGGGTCCTCGGACTCCCGCACGGCGCGGATAGCCTGCACATACGGGTGGACGGGGGCGATGGGGCGGGGCTCGACGGGCGCGCCAGCGTGGTCGTCCTCCTCCTCCTGGTTCTCGGGGACGACGTCGGGGCGGTATTCCCGCAGGGTCGGCCGCGGCTCCTCGGCCTTCCGCTCCTCCAGCCTGCGCTCCTCCCCCTTCAGCGACTCCAGGCTGTACTCCTCGGCCTTCAAGCGCTCATCCGCTCTGCGCTCCTCGGACCTGCGGTCGGCCTTCCGCTCCTCGGCCTTGCGCTCCTCGAGCCTGCGCTCATAGGCTCGGCGCTCCTCGGCCTTCAGTTCCGCGAGCCTGAGCTCGTCGGCCCGGCGCTCATCGGCCTTCCGCTCCTCGAGCTTGCGTTGGTCATGAGCGAACGACTCCGACTCGGAGACCGGCGGTGCGGTGTAGACAGCCGGGCCGGCACGCAGGGCCCGTGGGCGAGTGAGCGTGTCCGGTCGGTCCTCGATGGCCAGCGGCAGCGCCTCGATGTAGTCGTCCCTCTGGATCCGCTCGTCGGCCTCGATCGACGACCCCGCCCGCCGGCGCTTCCTGGCCACGGCGACGGCCTCGGCCGTGAGGGCGGCGCCGATGATGGCGATGACGCCGAGGGCGCCCGCGCCTATCAGCCGGCGCAGCGCGCTCGAGAACACCTTGGTGGCCCGCTCGGGCGGCACCACCGTGGAGGTGCGGATCTGGAAGGAGGGGTCGGTGCCCTGATCGGTCTGCAGCTTGGCCAGCTGGACGCCGACCTCCGTCATCACGCGCTTGGCAGTGTCGATTGCGTCGGGACCGGACGTGGCTTCCGCGGCGACGTCGATGATGGGTCCCCGGTAGAAGTCGATGTTGGCACCGATGGTGTAGGTGCCCGTCAGCCCTGCGGTCACCAGCTTGTCCTCCACCTCGGAGGTGCCCATGACGCGGGCCAGGATGTCGACCACCACGGACATGTCGTCGAGGTCCTTGATCGGGTTCTGGAACCCGGGCCCGCGCGGCGGCGCGTCAGGAGCCGCTTCGGGCAACGGCGCCGGGTTGAGGAGGACCACCGAGCCGCTGGCGCCGTATAACGGCGGCGCCGCCAGGTAGGTGCCGGTGACCGCAACAAAGGTGAGGAGCGTCATGATCGCGACGACGATCTTGTGCCGCCCGAACAAGCGGAGGAGGGTCAGGACGTCCATGGTTCCCCCCATCCGCCGGCTCCACTTGCTCCACCGAGGCCGCGCTTGTACCGCATGAGGCGCAAGTGTACCGAGATCTCGCAGTGCGTGGTCGAAATTGGCGTGATCATGGGATGAAAAGCACTCCGTGCGTCAGAAGCACCACAGGAATCCGCGCGCTGTCCTTGCGAAGAGACGCCAGCGGCGCCCCCGATACAGCGGACCTGGGCGCGCTTCAGAGTTCGGTCGCGAAACGGCCGGCGCGGCGCGGGCTGCTTCCGCGCAGGAACGCCCTTGCCGTCATGGAGAGGAACGCGGCGTTGCCGAAGAGGTACCGGCGCCACATGCGCCGCGGCTCCTGGCCAACTCGCCACGCCCATTCCATGCCGAGGCGCTGCACCACCCGTGGAGCCCGGCTGACGTTGCCGGAGACGACGTCGAACGACCCTCCGACACCCATCACGAAGGGGATGCCGAGCCGCTCGCGGTAGGTGTTGAGCCAGCGCTCCTTGCGGGGGCTGGGAATGGCGAGGAACAGGTAGGTCGGCCGTGCCGCCCGGATCTCCTCCACCAACGCCGCTTCCTCGTCGTCGCTCCAGTAGCCGTCGTGGGAACCGGCAACTCGCAGCGTGGGATGGCGCGTCGTGAACACGTCGACGACGGTTTCCACCACGTGCTGGCGGGCGCCGAGGAAGTACACGGACTCGCCGTCGGCGGCCGCCGCCCCGACCAGGCGCTCGAACAGGTCGATGCCGGCGACGCGCTCGGGAAGCGGCTGGCCCAGGATGCGGCTGGCCCACACCACCGACGCGCCGTCGGCGCTGACGAGGTCGCAGCTGCGGATGATGTCGGCCAGCGCTGGGTCGCGCTCCACCTCGACGAGCTTGGCGGCGTTGACGCACACGTGCTGGTAGGAGCCGCCCTCGCTCACCATGCGCCGCACCTTCTCGACCGTCTCGTCCATGGTGAGGGCGTCGACGGGAACCCCGAAGAGCTGGACCCTGGCGGGGCCCTCGACCGGCATTGGTGAGAGTGCCTCGCGCCGGATGGCCACTACTGGGCTCCTTCGATGGAGGTCGGCGGGATAGTGAGGTCGACCATGTGCAGCTCACGGGTGCGCGGCTTCCACTGCCCGCGGAGCTCACGCATGCCCTGCATGACCACGGCGCCCGCCGTGGCCAGCAGGATTACCAGGTCGAGCTCGAGCGACCAGTTCTCGACGTAGAACAGGTCGAGGCGGCGGTAGGCGTCGAAGGACGGGTCGTCCCGGCCCTCGATCTGCCACAGGCCGGTGATGCCGGGCTTGACCCGCTCACGGCCGCGCAGCTCGTCGTCGAACTGGGCCACCTCGTGGGCGAGGGCGGGCCGGGGACCGACAAGGCTCATGGAGCCGAGCACCACGTTCAGCAGCTGCGGCAGCTCGTCGATGCTGGTGGCACGGAGGAGGAGGCCGACCCGGGTGATCCGGGGGTCGTTGTGCGACTTGAACAGGGGCCCGGTGCGCTCGTTGGCAGCGGCCACCAGGTGCAGCTGGCGGTCGGCGTCGGGCACCATCGTGCGCAGCTTGAACATCGTGAAGTCGTCGCCGTTCCGGCCGACGCGGGCGGCGCGGAAGAAGATCGGCCCGCGGTCCTCGAGCTTGACTGCGATGGCTGCGAGTAGCAGCACGGGCAGGGCCACCAGGAGACCCAGGGTGCCGCCGACGATGTCGACGGCGCGCTTGACCGCCAACTGCCAAGGTGCCGTGGTGGCCCGCTCCAGGTAGAACATGGGCTCGCGGGCGATCGGCTGGGCGCGGAGGCGACGATGGTCGATGCCGCTGAGCCCACTGGAGAGGTGGACGTGGACGCCCCGGTCGAGGAGCTCACGGGACAGCTGATTCAGTGCACCGATCCCGAACGCACCGGCGGCGAGCAGCACCGTGTCGGAGCGGCGGGCCTCGAGCTCGGCGAAGACATCCGCGGTGGGAGCGACGCTGGAGACGACCGTATAGCCGAGCTCCGGGTTGCGCTCCAGCAGGTCGCCCAGGTGACGGGCATCGTCGCGCTCCCCTACTACGACGACAGGCCGGATGTGACGGCCGCGGGCACGGTGGCCGCGGAGCCACGCGTTGAACCCGGCGCGGGACAGCGTGAGGGAGACGGCCATGACCACCACCGCCGCCACCGCACCGAGGACCGACAGGTCGACACGCAGCCGGTTGCCGCCCAGGTAGACACCCAGCCCGACCAGGGCAGAGACACGGAAGAGCCGGCTCACCTCGACGGTACGCAGGCGGCAGACACGGGCGAGGTAGAGCTGGTGTCCGGCGATGAGCGCGAGGCTGGCCGACGTGAGCAGGCCGATGACGGCGAGCCGGGCTGACGGACTGCCCGAGAATCCCCCGAGCGGTCCCAGGACGATCGACCAGGCGGCGAGAACAGCGCCGGCGTCACCGGCGATCAGCACCCGGCGGAGGCGGGGTTGTCTGGGCGCCGCCCACGACACGGACTGCTCCGGACCGGGACGTTCCGCTTCCCCTGGATTCTTCACGCGCACGGCTAGCACCGTCGCTCCCCTTCCCCCGGAAACGCTTGCCGCCGATCTCTCTGGCGGTCGTCGGTCCATGATGGTCGACGACGCTTTGGGATGGTAGTGCCGAAGGGCCCGATGTGAGGCGGTAACAGAAGAAAGGGTCATTCGACCTACCTGTCCGCCACGCGAGGTGCCCGGTCCGTCTCGTTGCGTGTTTGAACTGACTTTTCTCCCGGTTCCAGTCAAAATTCGGCCTGGGGTGGTTCGGGGAGCCTTGGGCAATCGTTGGATCGGGGCTCGGGCCCTCGGATGTGCCAAAGGGCCCTAGTGCTCCCGTGCGGAATACCTGCACTATGGAAGACGGGACGCTGTGTCTCGTGCTTTGGGTCTGCCCGGAGTGCTGGTATTAGGACCTCTGGGGGGATCCTGTATGAAACGTCTGCTCGTCGGTTTGTCCTTGCTCGTGGCACTGGTAGCCGTGCCGATCGCCTCCTTCGGAGGGGGCGCGGCATCTGCCGCCACGCCGGGTGGCGTCTTCGTGACCGGTCACGACCCGGACTTCCATGCGACCCAGTCGGGCGAGAACGCCACCGGCTCGAAGAACATCATCATGCGTTCGATCGAGTTCGTGACGTCGAATGCGGGGAACCCGTCGGTCCTGCTGGTCTCCAGCGAGGGCGCACCGCCCCCGGGCCACGCCGACTCCGAGGCCGGCCTCCAGGCGGCGGGCTACACGCCCGTCCTGGCGTCGGCCCAGACCGGCACGGTCGACGACGCCGCCGTCGACCTGGCCGCGGTCAACTTTGCCAGCTACTCGGTCGTGGTCGTCGCCTCCGACTTCGGTGGCATCCTGCGCCAGGCCGACCTCGACGTGCTGAACTCCCGCTCCAACGACCTGATCTCCTATGTGAACGGTGGCGGCGGCCTGGTGGCCTTTGCCGAGTCGAGGCTGAACAACGCCTTCGACTTCCTGCCGTTCCTGGTGAGCGAGGTCAGCACCAACCAGTCGGAGTCGGGCTTCACCGTCACGCCCTATGGCGCTGCCCTGGGCCTCACCGACGCTGACGTCAACGGGAACTTCTCGCACAACCAGTTCACCTCGACGGGCAACCTGAACGTGGTCGACAACGACCCCAGCGGCAACATCGTCACCCTGGCGACCCGTGGCGACGTCATCTGCTCCGGTGGCGTGCCCCAGGCCTCCATCAACGACGTGAGCAAAAACGAGGGCAACGCCGGACTCACGCCTTTCTCGTTCATCGTCTCGCTGAACATCCCGGCCTGCGGGGCACCGGTGGTCGTTAACTACACCACCAGCCTGACTGGCACGGCGTCGGCAAATGACCTGAACGCTGCGGCTGGTCAGGTGACCTTCAACCCCGGCGAGTCGTCGAAGCCGGTCGTGATCAACGTCGTCGGTGACACCACGGTCGAGCCCGACGAGACGTTCTTCGTCAACATCACCAGCACCGACGCCGGCATCGCCAACGGCCAGGGCGAGGGCACGATCGTCAATGACGACACGGCTCCGATGGGTCGTGCGGGCACGTTCGCGTGCCGGGCCAGCGGCCTGCGCCTGGTCGCCATCGAGCCCAACGTGGCCAACGACCCCTACAACCCCTGCAAGGACGGCGCCATCACGACGCTGGGCGTCAACCTCACCTCCGGTGAGGTCAACGTGAAGAGCGGCACGCTCGTGTCGACCACCGACCAGACGCCGGACAACCTCAACGCCACGCCGCCCGCCACCACCGACAAGGCGACCGCCGTCTCCACCGTCGAGTCCGCCGACATCTCGGCACTCGGCCTCGTGAGCATCAAGGCGACTGCGCTGCGCTCAGAGGCCAAGGTCCAGTGCGTGGCGGTGCCCGGCGGCCTGGCGCCGAAGCTCACGTCGTCGTCGACGATCGCCAACCTGGTGATCAACGGGTCGACCGTGAACACCACGGGGAGCGCGCTCATCCAGCTCCCTCTCGGCCTCGGCAGCGTCGCCGTCAACCGCACGGTCACCACAGCCACGTCGATCACCCAGCAGGCACTGCGGGTACAGATCCGCGGCATCGAAGTCGTCGTCGCCGAGGCGAAGGCCGGCTTCACCGGCAACCCCTGCGCCTCGCTCTAGGAGCACCGGCCTGACAAGGGCCTGAAGCAGTCGAGGAGGGGCTGGCGCTCCGGCGCCGGCCCCTCCTTCGCGTCAGCCCTCCATGCCCGCCAGGTACTCGAGCGCCCGGATGCCCGGCAGGAAGAAGTAGGCCCCGCCCACGGTGGTGACGAAGCGGGGCACGCCGGTGAGCCGGCGCCGCACCGGGATATCGGGGACGGTGAAGCCCCCGCCGCCCTCGGGTTGCGACCCCACCAGTGGGTCGACCTCCCGGCACAGGCCGGCGAAGAAGCCGTTGTCCACCCACGTGTGCTGGACGAACTCGAACTGGCGCTCGAAGTCGCTGTTGAGGCAGAGGAAAAGCAGGCCCCGCTCGGCGGCCTCCTCCTCTCCCGGCCTGGTGGGCGGGTTCACCAGGGGCAGGCCGTAGGGGCGCCCCCGACGCAGCACCCGGTGGTTCTTGCTGGCGATCAGGGACTTCTCCGGGCTCTCGGCCGACGAGTCCCGGGGGTTGGAGCGGCGCACGTGGGCGCCCAGCGGGCACTTGAAGCCGGCCTGGTCCTGCTCGTGGTAGCCGAAGTCGTTGGTGCCCGCCTCGCCCGGGTCGCCATCGGGGTAGACGACGATCGAGGCGCCGCTCGGCCACCGGCCCACCATCTTGGCCCCCACCTTCTGCGGGCTGAGGGCCACGCCCCGCCCGGCGCTCGCCGCGCTGGCGGCATCCAGGTAACGGCGGAAGGCGCCCACATCCTGCGCCAGCTGGCGGAACACGAGGAACGTGCCGTTCTGGCCGAGGTGGCGCCGGCCCGGCGCCCACGGCGCGGCGGGCAGCGCCACCGCCGCCTTGCCCTTCCCCGCCACCGTGGGGCCCTGGGCGGGCTTGTCGTAGTTGTCGGGGTACCCGAGGATGACCTCGCCGGGGTTGACCTCCTCCCACTTCACCGGCGGGGGCGGTGCGGGCGGGTGCACCGACGTGGTGCGGCGGGGCCAGCCCCTGAGGACGGGCTGCGACAGCCCGTCGGCGAACCCGAAGTGCTCGGTGCCGTTCTGGAGGGTGCCCTCGATCGGCTGGGCGACCTCGCCGAGAGCGCCCTCGAAGGCGGCCCTGCGCTCGGCCAGCTCGCGCTCGAGCTCGGCCTCGTCGGGCGCGAAGATGGCGACCAGCACGTGGATCACCGGGGTGGACGGCCCGCCCCACCGCCAGGAGTCGGGGTCGCTCGGCCCGGTGTCGCCCAGGATGCGGGAGCGGCGCTCGGTGACCATGCCCTCCCGGAGGGGTTGGGGGAACGTCGCCAGGGATTCGTCGTCGAGGCCGAGGGCGGCCAGGCCGGCGTGGGTGAAGGCGACGACGAGGCCGCAGCCCTCGTCGCGACGGGCCGCGGTGGACACGCCGGGGGCCACCGAGGCGATCCAGGCCCGGGCGGAGGCCGCATCGGTGACCTCGCACAGCAGGTAGTGGGCCACCGGAAGCTGGCCGTAGGCGCGGGCGACCAGGCCCTGCATGTCGGCCGTGTCGAGGGGCGGGATGGTGACGCCCGACCCGCCTCCAGGGCCGTTCACAGTCGGGCGAGCCACTCGGCGGTCCCCTTCTCGTCGAGCGTGGCGAACAGCCCCTCGCGGATGGACGTGTTGTTGTCGATGGTGGCCATGGTGGCGGCGGGGTACGCCGTGTACCAGGCGTCGGTGGAGCACTGCTTGGCCCGGGCCCACGCCCGAAAGCGCGGCCCGTCGGCCGCCCCCTCGAAGGCGAGCAAGCGGGTGCGGGGGAAGTCGACCGTGTTGCTCCACACGGCCGTGAGCCCGTAGGCGGCCTTGTCGATGAAATCGCCCAGGTAGCTCTCCCAGCTACCGTCGAAGTTGCTCACGAACAGCAGGTGGCGGTTTTCGTTGATCATCGACCAGTGGGCGAAGTGGATGCTCGGGATGTCGCCCAGGCGGCCGTTGACGGCCAGCACCCGGGCGAGCAGGTTGACGGCGAGCAGCACGCCCCGCAGGACCACCATTCGCAGCAGGCCCGGCTTGATCGGGATCACGCTGGACAGGTGGTTCTGGGCGGCGAAGTCCTCCTCGTCCTGCAGCCGGCGGACGTGGTCGGGCTCGGGAGGGCCGTCCTGCACCTTGTCGGTGCGCTCCTTGATACGCAGCATCACGACGAGGACGAGGAGCACGGGTACGAGGACGGGCGACAGCACGAGCACCACGGCGATAGCGCCCCCGAAGCGGGCCCAGTGCATGGCGCGCTCGATGCTCGTCTGGCGGGGCGGCGAGGAGCGGGCCCACGCCAGCGAAGCGTCGCCGCGCACGAACTCCTGCACACGCGAACGGAGGGCGGCAGGCGTGACGCCGACCAGGCGGCCGGCCGCCTCCTCGTCGTCGAGGAACGCCTGGATGGCCTCGTGCAGTCGGGTCTCGTCGCGGATGCGCTGGTGGGTCCGGCCGGTGGCGCCGATGTGGAACGCCCCCGGCCGGGCGACGTGGTGTTCGAGCCAGGCCTTGGCCGCCGTCGGGTCGGCGCCGCCGGGCCAGCCGTCGGACGAGGCGAACAGTGCGTCGAGACCCGGCCCGGCGCCGGCCACCAGGGCGGCCAGTGTCGAGGCGGCCGTGCCGTCGGCGTTGAGCTCGAGGATGAGGAGCGCCGACGGTTCGAGCCCCTCGGCCAGGACCAGGCTGGCGAAGTGGACCTTGTCGAAGCGCCCGAACGGCAGCAGCTCGTTGGCCGCGGGGTCGAGGCGGATGGTGGCGACCGCCTCCCGCAGCGCAGCGAGGCCGCTGTCGGGGATCGGCGCCACCACCGTGAACACCGCCTGCCGCACCGTCATGACGCTCCCCCTTCGTCGGCGTCGAACTCCACCAGCAGGCGGTCGGGGAACGGGCCGTCGAACACCAGCTTGCCCTCGCCGTTGGCAGCACGCCGCAGGCCGGGAAGGGCGACCACGGCGGCCACGACGGCCGGGATCTGCACCCGGTTCACGGCCAGGCCGAAGCAGGTGTGCATGCCGTGGCCGAAGTGGAGGTAGCTCGCCTCCGGCCGGTCGGGGCGGAAGCTGCGGGGCTTGGGGAAGCCGGCGGGGTCGAACATGGCCGACAGCACGCTCACCAGCACCACCTTCCCGGCCGGCACCGCCTTGGTGCGGGTGCCCACCGGCGCCCCGCGCGACGACCGCTGGAGCAGTGGCGCGTGGGGAAGGAATCGCAGCGCCTCCCAGGCGTAGGAACGCACCGTGTCGAGGTCTCCCGCCAGGGCGGCCACGCGGGCGCCTTCGAGGGCCATGGGGCGGCGCAGCAGCTCGTCGACCACCTGGGCGACCGACTTCGACGTGGTGTCGACAGCGCCCACGATCACCCCGTTGATGCAGCGGCGCACGGCGTCGTCGTCGAGCCACGGCTCCTCGGCGCCCATGGCGACCAGGCGGGTGAGGACGTCGTCAGGCACGGCCTCGCCCGCCTCGACCTGCGCCCGCCGGTCGGTGATGAGGTCGAGCATGTACGGCCGCAGCCCGGCCACCGTGAGCTCGGCCGCCCGGTTCGCACGCGGGCTGCTGTCGAGGAACACGGCGTCGAACATGGCCCGCATCCACCGCATCATGGTGGCCTCGTCCGGGCCGGGGACGCCGTAGTAGGTGGCCACCGTTCGGGTCGCCACGACCCGCGCCAGGCCGTTCACCACGTCGATCCGCCCGGCCGGACGGGCCAGGTCGACCAGCCCGGCGGCCTGCGCCGCCGCGAACTCCTGCACCCGCGAGACCTCGCCCGCCGGCGCCGCCCGGTGCAGGGCGCCGGCCTCCCGGTCGTACGCCTCCCCCTGGTCCATCCCGAGGATGAACGGGCCGTTCCAGCGCACCATGCTGGGCGAGTTCACCTCGGCGACGGTGAAGTCGGTGTTGCGGCGGAGCACGTCGACCACGTCGTCGTGGCGGGACACGACGACCCGGCGGCCGAGGGTGAGCACCGGCGCCAGGTGCCGCAGGCCGGTGAACACGGGCCGGAGGACGACGGGGCGGGCCAGCCAGTCGACCACCCGGTCGCGGATCGTTCGCCGGGGCCAGCCCGAGGGCATTGGCACGACGGGCGGCGGTCTCACGGCGCCGGCGGGCGCCCCGGCACCTCGGTTCGCATCATCGGACACGAGTCGACCCCCCCCGTTCGGCGTTCGGGCGCACCCTATCCGCCACAAGGGCGACGATCCCGTCTCACTCGCGGCCGGCGGCGGCGGCTTCTCCATGAGCTTGAGCGTGGCCCGGAGCGCGGCCGTAGAGTGCGGGGATGCAGGCCGGGCCGGGCAGCATCGAGGAGCTGATCGCCCGGATGGGGACGCTGCTCGACCCCCTCGAAGCGCAGCGCGACGCCCGGCGCCACTTCCTCGCCACGTACCGGCGCACCACGGTCGCTCTCCATCAGGACCTGCTCCGCGGCGGCTTCCTCGACGCCGCCTGGGTGGAGCGGTGGGACGTCGCGTTCGCCGGCCTCTACCTCGACGCGCTGGAGGAGTGGAACCGGGGCGAGCGACCGGCCGAGCCCTGGGCGGTGGCCTTCGAGGCGGCCGGCGACGAGCGGGTCCCGCCGCTGCGCCATGTGCTGCTCGCCATGAACGCCCACGTGAACTACGACCTGCCCCAGTCCCTGCTGGCGACGATCAGCGACGACGAGTTCGCCGACCCGACCGTGGTGGAGCGCCGGTCGCAGGACCACACCCACATCGACGCCATCCTCTCCTCGCGCGTCGACGCCGAGGACAAGGAGCTGAAGAAGGCGGAGCGGCCGGGCGACCGCACCCTGCTCGACAAGGTCCTCACCCCTTTCAACCAGGCGGCCACCAGGCGCTTCCTCGCCGAGGCCAGGCGCAAGGTATGGCACAACGCCAAGGCGCTGGCCGCCGCCCGCCGCCAGGGGCCCGACGCCCTGGCCGCCCGCCTGGCCGAACTCGAGGAGCTGTCGCGCGTGCGGGTCGCCGACCTCCGGGTGCCCGGGCAGGTCCTGATCAAGCTGGCCGTGAAGGGCTTCGGCATCCAGCTGCCTTCCGAGCGCGACACCCGCCCGGCATGAGGGCCGCCGGGCGCCGCGCCGCCGCCTACGCTTGTCGCGGGCGGCCCCTGTCAGGAGCGCCCGACCGGGGAGTAGCGCAGCGGTAGCGCACCTGCTTTGGGGGCAGGAGGCCGAGGGTTCAAATCCCTCCTCCCCGACTCTGACCACCCGACCAGCGCCGGCGTGTCAACGGTCAGTCCACCTGACGGAGGAGCCGTGCAGGACAAAGCCGGGGGAATTGTTGGAGCGGCGGACGGGAGTCGAACCCGCGTGATCGCCTTGGAAGGGCGAGACTCTACCGTTGAGCTACCGCCGCACGGACGAAACCACCACGCGCTGCTGCGCTGCGGCAGGGAACAGTTTGCGCAGACCACGTCGCATCTTTCCACCTCGGCGGGATAGTGGACGGCGTCGGCCCCGGACATTTGGATCCGCGCCCATCAGACCCCGGCCGCTCGGTACGCTTGAGCTATCCGATCGTCCCAGGAGGACAACAGATGGCAGTGAGCTACGGGATCCCCGTCGCCCAGCGCGACGAGGTCACCCGCTCGGACTTCGTCGTCAAGGTCTACCAGCACCTCATTCTCGCCCTCGTGGCGTTCGTCGCCGTCGAGGCGGTGTTCCTGCGGTTCGGGGTCGCGGAGGGGATCTACAACTTCATCTCCAACGGCGGCCCCACCTGGCTGATCATCATGGGCGGCTTCATGGTGGTGAGCTGGCTGGCCACGTCGTTCGCACACGACATCAACGACACGTCGAAGCAGTACCAGGGCCTCTTCCTGCTCGTCGCCGCCGAGGCCGTCATCTTCGCCCCGTTCCTTCACTACTTCTTCCGGGTCCAGGCCGACGGCGCGTCCACGGTGTGGGCGGCGGCGGCCATCACCGGTGTCGGGTTCGCCGGCCTCAGTGCGGTGGCCTACACCACCCGCAGGGACCTGTCCTTCCTGCGCCCGATGCTCATGTGGGGCGGCGTGTGCGCCCTCGTGCTCATCGTGGGGGCCGTGCTGTTCGGCCTCAACCTGGGCGTGTGGTTCTCCCTCGCCATGATCGCCCTGGCCGGCGGGTCGATCCTCTACCAGACCCAGAACGTGATGCAGCGCTACCCGGCCGAGGCGTACGTGGGCGCCGCCGTGCAGCTGTTCGCATCGGTGATGATGCTGTTCTGGTACGTGCTCCGCCTGCTCGGCCAGATGCGCCGGTAACTGTCCCGGTCGGGTCGGGGTGCGCTCAGCGCACCCCGACCAGGTCCACCACGAAGACCAAAGTCTCGCCGGGGGCGATCACGCCACCGGCGCCCCGGCTGCCGTAGCCCAGGTCGGGCGGGATGGTGAGGCGGCGACGGCCGCCCACCTTCATGCCGGCGACGCCCTGGTCCCACCCGGAGATCACCTGGCCGGCGCCGAGACGGAACGAGAACGTGCCCCGCCGGTCCCACGAGGCGTCGAACTGCTCGCCGCTCGACCACGAGACACCGACGTAGTGGACGTCGACCTCCTGGCCGGACGCCGCCTCGGGGCCCGTGCCCTCCTCGATGTCCTCGACCTCCAACTGTGCGGGCGGCTCGCCGTCGGGGATGGTCACGTCGGGCTTGGTGGCGCTCATGCCCACGACGCTACCGCCCGCCAGTCCGGCTCCAGCTCCACGGGTACCCGTCGTCCGCCACGTCCGCCGCAGCGGGCCCGAAGCCGAGCGGGCGGAAGGTGTCCACCATCACCGCCACCTCCTCGGTGCGGTCCTGGCCGGCGGCCGCCTCCATGCTGCCCGGCTGCGGCCCGTGCACGAAGCCGCTCGGGTGCACGGAGATCGACCCGACCCCGATGCCCGACCCGGCCCGGCTCATGAAGTCGCCGGCCGAGTAGAAGATCACCTCGTCGCTGTCCACGTTGGCGTGGTGGTACGGCACCTTGATGGCGCCCGCGTGGAAGTCGTACGGCCGGGGCACGAACGAGCACACCACGAACCCCGGCCCCTCGAACGTCTGGTGCACGTGGGGTGGCTGGTGGATCGCCCCGACGATGGGCTCGAAGTCGAAGATCGAGAACGCCCACGGGTACACGCAGCCGGCCCAGCCCACCACGTCGAACGGTGACGAGGCGAGGGTGTGGCGGGTGACGCCGTCGCGGTGGCGCACCAGGACGTCGACCGGCCCCTCGTCGGGGATGACGTGCGCCGCTGCGGGGGCGCGGATGTCGCGCTCGCAGTACGGGGCCTGCTCGAGAAACTGACCGGCCGGCGACAGGTAGCGCCCGGGCGGGCGGACGTGGCCGCGGGCCTCGAGGACCAGCAGCTCGAGGCGGCCGCCGTCGGGAACGACCCACCGGCACGTCGTCGAGCGGGGGACGACGACGTAGTCGCCGGCGCGCACAGGGAGGCGGCCGAACACCGACTCGAGTTCGCCACCGCCCTCCTGCACGTAGGCCAGCTCGTCCCCCAGGGCGTTGCGCCACAGCGGGCTGGTGCGGTCGGCGGCGACCCAGGAGATGCGGACGTCGTCGTTGCCGAGCAGGAGGTGGCGGCCCCCGACGGCGTCACCGCCGGGGGGGAGCTTCGACGTGCGCAGGTGGCGCGGCAGGAGCGGCTGGTTGGCACCGACGGCGCCTTCCGTCCCGCCGACGTCGGCCGCCGCCACGAGGGCCGACGGCGACCGGAGGTGGTAGAGCAGCGACGAGTCGCCGGAGAACCCCTCCTCCCCCATGAGCTCCTCGAACAGCAGGCCGCCGCCCGGCGCCGGGCTGCGCAGATGGCGCTTGGCCGGGACGTCGCCGACGCTGCGGTAGTGCATGACTCACACCTCCATGGGTCGTGCGGGGACCACCGTGGCGGTGACCTCGCCAAGGGACACCAGGGGCCGGCCGTCGCCGCCGGCCCACCCCCGGACGGCCACCGTGTCTCCGTCCTCGAGATAGGCGCGCGTCGACCCGTCCGGGAGGCGGAGTCGGCGCTCCCCCGCCCCGGTGAGTTCGAGCAGGCACGCCTCGCTCCCCGGGGACGGACCGGACACGGTGCCCGACGCGACCAGGTCGCCCGGCCGGATGCGGGCGCCGTTCACGGTGGCGTGGGCCAGGAGCTGGGGCCCGGTCCAGTACATGGCGGCGAAGGCGGCGGTGCTGAGGGGCACGGGCGCCAGGCCGTCCGACCGCATCGCCTCGCTCTGCAGGGTGACCTCGATGTGGAGGTCGTAGGCGGCCTGCCCCTCGACCCGCAGGTACGGCGGCGGGGCCGGGTCCTGGGCGGGGCAGGACACCCGGTACGGCTCCAGGGCGGCGAGCGTGACGAGCCAGGGCGACACCGACGTGGCGAACGACTTGCCGAGGAAGGGCCCGAGCGGCCGGGACTCGTAGGCCTGGACGTCCCTCGCGCTCCAGTCGTTCACCAGCACGACGCCGGCCACGTGGTCGCCGAACCCCGCCGTCGCCACCCGCCGCCCAGGCGTCGAGCCCGCGCCCACCACGAAGCCGACCTCGGCCTCGAAGTCGAGGGCCGCCGTCGGCGCCAGCACGGGGCCGCCGTCGCCTGCCGGGCGTTGCCCGTGGGGACGGGTCACCGGTGTCCCCGACGACACGATCGAGCCCGCCCGGCCGTGGTAGCCGACGGGCATGTGGCGCCACTGCGGCGGCAGGGGGTCGCTGTCGGGCCGGAGCAGGCGCCCGACCCGGGTGGCGTGGTGGATCGACGCCGAGAAGTCCACGAAGTCGCCGATGGTCACCGGGGCCAGCAGCTCCACCCGGTCCAGGGGGATGAACGCCCGGCCGAGCTCCCCCTCGCCCTCGCGCACCATCCGGGCAATCGCCCGGCGGGCTCCCTCCCACGCCTTGCGACCACACGCCAGGAACCGGTTGAGCGAGCCGTCCTCGAAGGCGCCCTCCGCCACGCCGGGCAGTGCCAGGAGCCCGGCCCGGGCCAGCCGGGCCAGGTCGATGACCGAGGCGTCCAGCCTGCTCACGCACGCCACGTCGCCGTCGGGCAGGCGGGCGACGCCGAACGGGAGGTTCTCGATGCCGAAGCCGCTTCCTTGTGGCCCTGCGGCGGTGACGGCGGCGAAGGGACCCACGCCGCCGGTCACCGCCGGACCTCGCCGGTCACAGGTGACCGCGGCGCGCCTGCTCCCGCTCGATGGCCTCGAAGAGCGCCTTGAAGTTCCCGGCGCCGAACCCCTTGGCCCCGCCCCGCTGGATGATCTCGACGAACAGGGTGGGGCGGTCGCCGAGCGTCTCGGTGAAGATCTGCAGCAGCCAACCGTCGGGCTCCTCGTCGACCAGGATGCCAAGCCGGCGCAGATCCTCCCACGGAAGGTCGAGATGGCCGAGCCGCCGGCGGGCCTCCTCGTAGTACGCGGCGGGCGCCTCCAGGAAGCGCAGCCCCCGCTGGCGCAGGGAGGACACGGCGCCGACGATGTCGGACGTGCCCAGGGCGATGTGCTGGACGCCCGGGCCCCGGTAGGTGTCCAGGTACTCCTGGATCTGGCTCTTGCGCCGCCCGGCGGCAGGCTCGTTGATGGGCAGGACGATCTTGGCGCCGTCCCACACCACCGTGGACATCAGGGCCGAGTACTCGGTGGAGATCTGGGAGTCGTCGAAGTGGCGGAGGCGCTCGAAGCCCAGCACCGAGCGGTAGAACCCGACCCAACGCTCGAGCGAACCCTCCTCCACATTGGCCACCAGGTGGTCGATCACGTCGAGCCCGACCGGCCGGGCCGCCACCGCGGAGGGGGGAAGCCCGTCGGTGGCGAAGCCCGGCCGGTAGCCACCGCCGTACCCCGACCGGTCCACGAAGGTGTGGCCGGTATCGCCATAGGCGGCGATGCGCGCCAGCCGCAGGACGCCGTGGTCGTCGCTGACCACGTGCGGCTCCTCCAGCGGGCGGGCGCCACGGGCGACGGCCGCCTCGAAAGCGGCGGCCGCGTCTGGCACGGCGAAGGCGAGGTCGTGCACGCCGTCCCCGTGCTCGCGCACGTGGTCGGCGATGGGCGAGTCGGGAATCAGTGCGGCGGTGACCACGAATCGGATGTGGCCCTGCTCCAGCACGTACGAGGCTCGGTCGTCCCAGCCCGTCTCGGGGCCGGCGTAGGCGGTGACGTGGAACCCGAAGGCCGATGAAAGGAAGCCGGCGAAGGCGCGGGCGTTGCCGACCCACAGCTCGACGGCGTCCCAACCGAGCAGGAGGGGCGACGTCGCCGGCGCGAGCGGGCGGAGACCGGTCGTCGTCACAAGTGCACCATCGCTTCGCTCCTGGTGCGTCCTGCAGGGCCCCTCATGCCGCCGCCTCCCGTGACAGGCGGGCGTGGACGTCATCGTCGAACGAGGCGAAGAACAGGGTCAACGAGTCGAGCAGGTGGGACATGGAGCGGGCGGCGAACAGGACCGGCTGGTAGCGGGTGATGTCGTAGGGCAGCGTGCCCATGGCGGCCAGGTCCAGGGGCCGGATCTCGGCTGTCCGGAAGGCGGCCGTCTCGCCGCACGACGACAAGATGCCGGCCCCGTACGCCTTGGGCTCGCCCCGTTCCCGCACCACGCCGAACTCGAGCGAGAACCAGAAGACCCTCGACAGGAAGCGCAGCGCCTCCACGGTGGCGGTGCGGGCCACCGCCTCGCCCACCAGGCGGTAGATGGCGGCGAAGCCGGGGTCGGCCAGCTGGTTGGCGTGGCCGATGACCTCGTGGATCACGTCCGGCTCGGGCGTGTAGAGGGGCATCGACGGGTGGCGCAGGTACTGCGTCGAGAAGAACACCGAGCCGGCGAAGGCGCCGTAGAACTCCCGCAGGGGCGCCAGGCCGGCGACCGGCAGGTAGGTGAAGCCGGTGGTGGGCGCCAGGCGCTCGCTCACCTCCCGTAGCTGGGGCACGCGGTCGGCGGGCAGGCCCAGCTCCTCCTTTGCCTCCAGGAAGGCACGGCAGGCGTGACGGCGGTGCAACGGGTCGAGCTCGCGGGCCACCGCCGCCCACACGCCGTGCTCGACGTCGGAGTACCCCGGCTCGGGCACGGGCCGGCCCGGGTGCCAGTCGAGGGCCTGGGCGGCCAGGGCGTTGCGCCGGGCGCGGTAGGCGGGATCGGAAAAGCCGGGGTGGCCGGCGCCGAGGACGACGTCGACGGCACCGCTTCCGTCCCGGAGCACCGGTGCGTAGAGCGGCGCGCTGTCGGTCATGGTCCTCCTCACAAGACGTCCTACCGGCATTGTGCGGCATCAGCTAGGCAATTGTCCACTCCGATGCCGATACTCCAGACGATCTGTGCGTTATGCTCGTCCCTGATCGACAGACTGTTCATCTCGGAGCGGGAGGATGGCGATGGCGGAGCAGGACGTCCGGCTCGACGACGTGGACCACCGGCTGGTCGCCGCCCTGCAAAGCGACGGGCGGGCGTCGATGAGCGACCTGGCCACCCAGGTCAGCGTGTCGCGCGCCACCGCCTACCAGCGTGTGGCCCGGCTGCGGGAGTCGGGCGTCATCCGCCGCTTCACCGTCGACGTCGACCCCCGCAAGATGGGCCTGCCCATCGCCGCCCTCGTACTCGTAAGCGTGGTGCAGCACAGCTGGCGGGCGGTGGGCGACAGCCTCCGCCGCCTGCCCGGCGTGGAGTGGCTGGCCCTGAGCAGCGGCTCGTTCGACTACATCGTGCTCGTGCGGGCCCAGGACATCGACCACCTGCGCGACGTCATCCTGCAGGACCTCCAGTCGATCCCCCAGATCCAGTCCGCCCAGACGCTCGTGCTCCTCGACGAGCCGGCCCTCGACCAGCGCCCGACCGTGTAGCAGGCACGAAGGGTCAGCCCGAGGCAGGATTCGCGCGCTCCGCGGCGAACCAGTTCCGTGTCGAGCGGCGGGAACGTCCCGCCTGCCGGCGCCGGAGGCGGCCGTGCCCGATCTTCCCGTGATCCTCGCCCAGGAAGGCCTCACCGTGGAGCAGCTGTTCTACGAGCTCTTGCTGCTCGAGACGAAGCCGACAGAGCAGCGCGAGGGCGTGCGGCGGCGGATTTCCAACCGCCCGCGCGACCCGCACCACCGCCGGGGCTGAGGTAGGGCGCCCCCGGGCGCGCTCCCGGCATCGCACGTTCTGGCCGCGGAAACACGCGCCCTGGGGCGCGATCTCGCGGCCAGAACGGGGACCGGGCGAGACTGCGACGGTGTCATTCGACCTCCCGCCGAGCGGCCTGCCGGTGGAGGAATACATGCCGGCGCTGCGCCAGGCGCTGGCCGGCGCCGGCCAGGCCGTCCTGGTGGCGCCGCCCGGGGCGGGCAAGACCACCGTCGTCCCCCTCCGGCTGCTGGACGAGGCGTGGGTCGACGGCGGGCGGATCGTGGTGCTCGAGCCCAGACGCCTCGCCGCCCGGGCGGCGGCGCGGCGGATGGCGTCGCTGCTGGGCCAGGAGCCCGGCGGGCTGGTGGGCTGCACCACCCGTGACGAGCGGCGGGTGGGCCGCACCACCCGGGTCGAGGTGGTGACCGAGGGCATCCTCACCCGGCGCCTGCAGGCGGACCCGTCGCTACCCGGCGTGGGCCTCGTCGTCTTCGACGAGCTGCACGAGCGCAACCTGCACGGCGACCTCGCCCTCGCCCTCCTCCTCGACGCCCGGCCCGCCCTGCGTCCCGACCTTCGGGTGCTGGCCATGTCGGCCACGCTCCAAGCCGCTCGGGTGGCGGCGCTGCTGGGCGACGCTCCCGTCATCGAGAGCCAGGGGCGGGCCCACGAGGTCGCCGTGCGCTGGCTCCCCCGCCGGCCCGACGACCGCCTCGACGGGGCCGTTGCGGCGGCGGTGCGACAGGCCGTCCGCGAGGAAGCAGGTGACGTGCTGGTCTTCCTCCCGGGCGCGGCCGACATCCGCCGGGTCGAGGCGGACCTGGCAGATGGGGCCCTGCCGGCACACGTCGACGTGCGGCCGCTGTTCGGGGCACTGCCCGCCGCCGCCCAGGACGCCACTCTGGCACCGTCACCGGCGGGCCGCCGGCGGGTCGTGCTGGCCACCGACATCGCCGAGACCAGCCTCACCGTCGACGGCGTGCGGGTCGTCGTCGACGCCGGCCTGGCCCGCTCTCCCCGCTTCGACGCCCGCACCGGGCTCACCAAGCTCCACACCGGTCCCATCTCCCGGGCGTCCGCCGAGCAGCGGGCGGGGCGGGCGGGGCGCACGGGGCCGGGCGTCGTGTACCGCCTCTGGTCGAAGCTCGAGCACGCCGCCCGCCGCCCCCACCCGGAGCCCGAGATCACCAGCGTCGACCTGGCCGGCCTGGCCCTCGAGCTGGCGGTGTGGGGCAGCGAGCCCGAGGCGCTGGCCTTCCTCGACCCGCCGCCGGCGCGCGCCCTCGACGAGGCGCGCGTCCTCCTCGCCGCGCTCGGCGCCGTGGGCGACGACGGCCGCCCCACCGCCCTCGGGCGGGCCATGGCCGAGCTGCCGCTGCACCCCCGGCTGGCCCGGATGGTGGCCGGCGCAGCCGCGGGCGAGGGGTGGACGGCGTGCATCCTGGCCGCCCTCCTCGAGGACCGGGACGTCTTGCGGGGGCGGCCGGACGAGCTGCCGGTCGACGTGGCCGAGCGGGTGCGGGTGATCGCCGACCCGAGGGCTGGCCACCCGAACGCGGAGCCGGGCCCGGTGCGCAACGCGGCCCGGCGGGCGGCCGAGCTGGCCCGGCGGGCCGGCGTCGGACGCGGTGCTGTCGACGCCGGGCGCTGCGGCGCCGTGCTCGCCCTCGCCTACCCCGACCGGCTGGCCCAGGCCCGGGGCGCGGCCCGCTTCCGGCTCCGCACCGGCGCAGGGGCGTGGCTCCCGGCCGGCGACGCCCTGGCCGGCGAGCCCTTCGTGGTCATCGCCGAGCTCGACGCCGGGCGCGGCGACGGCCGCATCCGCCTGGCCGCCGGGCTCGACGCGGCCGACGTGGAAGCAGCCGCCGGCGCCGCGGAGGAGCTGGTGGCCGTCACCTGGGACGCGGCGCGCGACGACCTGCGGGCGCGGGTCGAGCGGCGCCTCGGGTCCATCGTCGTGGCGTCGAGCGACGGCCCCGCCCCGGCCGGCCCGGCCACCACCCGGGCGCTCGTGCAGCGGGCCCGGGCGACGAACCTGGAGGCGCTGCGGTGGACGGCGAAGGCACGGTCGCTGCAACAGCGCACCGCCTTCGCCCGCCGTGCCCTCGGCGACACCTGGCCCGACCTCACCGACGCCGCCCTGCTGGCCTGCCTCGACGACTGGCTGGCGCCGCTCCTCGCCGATGCGACCGGCCGGGCAGGCATGGAGAGGGTCGACGTGGAGGCCGCCCTGCGGGCCCGGCTCGGCCACGCACCGGCGCGCGACCTCGAACGGGTGGCGCCACCCTCGCTCACCGTCGCCGGCGGTCGTCGCGTGACGCTGGACTACAGCGGAGACCAGCCGATCGCGGCGGTGCGGGTGCAGGACCTGTTCGGCACCCGCACCCACCCCACCGTGGCCAGCGGCGCCGTCCCCGTCGTGCTGCACCTCCTGTCCCCCGCCGGCCGACCCGTGCAGGTCACGGCCGACCTCCCCGGCTTCTGGGCGGGGTCGTGGGCGGCGGTCCGCAAGGAGATGGCGGGCCGTTATCCCAAGCACTCCTGGCCCACCGACCCCCTGGCTGCCGAGCCGCCCGGGCGCCGGCCCCGGCCGCGCTGAGGTCGCCCGATCGCCGCCTACGTCGCCCAGCTGTGGCGCCCGTCCGTCACTCGGAGGCCGGGTCTCCCACCGGCGAGACGCGGTCGCTGAGCACCACACCTGCTGCGCCCCGCACGCAGAGGCGGAACGGCTGCGGCGGTGGCGGGCCGAGGTCGAACCAGCCCCGGTCGTCGAGGGCGACGGAGCGTGGCTCGGCGCCGTCGGCCCAGATCTCGATCGAGGCCGGCCTGGGCGGCACGACCTGGCCCACCAGACCCTGCGGCGACAGCTCGACCTCGATCGTCAACCCGCCCGCCTCGAACGTGATGGCCCGCATCTCCGGGGCTGCCGCCCGCACACCGGCAGGCAGGCCGGACACGGCCGAGTCGTAGGCCAGGGCGGCCAGGTCGACGTCCACGTCGCGCCACACGAATGCCGACCGGCCCACCTCGACGAAGCGGTCGGGAACGTCCCGCCGGCTGCGCACGGCATCGCCCACCTCGGCCAGCAGCCGGTCGTCGTCCCATCCCCCCGGCCCCGCATCCGACGTGCTCATCGATCCTCCATCCCTGCGGGCTGGCGCACCGATGATGTCTCCCGATCGAGGGGCCGCTCGGGCCCGATGCTGGAGGTGGAGGCCGACGGCGAGATGATCGCGGAGATGCCCTACGCCGAGCTGCAATGCATGTCGAGTCCGCCATGGCGGCTCACCTCTGACCGAATCCGCCGGCCCGACAACATCGTCCCGCCGCCACAGCTCTCGCCGTCGGTCTGACCGGCGCCACCAGTCAGGCCCGGGTGCGGCGGCGGCCGGGACCGCCGGCGGACTCATCGCCCCTCGCCCATGGCGCAGAGCCGGCGGACGGCTGCCGCCGACTCCATCTGCAGGGCCGCCTCGGCGAGGCGGCGGGCCTCGGGGAGACGAACCGCCCGCACCGCCTGCTTCACGGTGGCGACGGTGTTCGGGCGCACCGACAGGGCGGAAACGCCGAGGCCGAGCAGCACCGGTATGGCCAGGCGGTCGCAACCGAGCTCGCCCACCACCTCCACCGGCCGTTGGTGCGCCTCCCCCGCGACGGTGACGGCGCGGACCAGCCGCAGAACGCCCGGGTGCAACCCATCGGCCAGGCCGGCGACGGCCGCGTTGGCTCGGTCGACGGCCAGCGTGTACTGGGTGAGGTCGTTGGTGCCGATGGCGAAGAAGTCGACCAGCGGCGCGAAGGCCTCAGCGGTGAGGGCAGCGGCCGGGACCTCCACGGTGATGCCGATCTCGATGGCGCCCGGCGGCGCCGTCGTCACCGCGTCGAGGCAGGCACGCGCCTCCCGCAGCTCGTCCACCGTCGTCACCATCGGGAACATCACCTGGAGCGGGCGCCGCTCGGCCAGCCGGGCGATGGCCCGCAGCTGCGTCTCGAGCAGCCAGGGCCGGGCGAGGGCGAAGCGGAGGCCGCGGTTGCCGAGCGCCGGGTTTGGCTCGACGACCCCGCCCCAGGCGGGGATGTCGGCGCCGAGGTCGAGGGTCCGAACGACCAGCGGACGGTCGCCCAACGCATTGGCCACGCCGAGATAGGCGTCGTACTGAACCTGCTCGCCCGGCGGCTCGGGCCGGCCCAGGAAGGCGAACTCGGTGCGCAGCATCCCCACCCCGTCGGCGCCCTCGAGCACCGCCGCTTGCGCCTCGTGCGGGCTGCCTACGTTGGCCAGGACGGGGACGGCCTTCCCGTCGAGCGTGCACGCCGGTTCAGCCGCCAGGCGCCGGGCGTCCTCCGATCGGCGGCTGTCGGCCCGGCGGCGGGCAGCTGCCTCCTCGACCAGCCGGGGTGGCGGATCGACGTGCACGATGCCGGCGTCCCCATCGACGAGGACGAACGCGGCGGCCGGAAGCGCGAGGACCTCCGGTCCCAGGCCGGTGACGACGGGGATCCCGAGCGAGCGGGCCAGGATGGAGGCGTGCGACAACGGTGCGCCCGCTGCGGTCGCCACCGCCAGCACGACCTGCGGGTCGAGGGCGAGCACCTCTGCCGGGCTGAGGTCGTCGGCAACCACGACGCCTTCCAGTGGTGCGCCGGCCCGCACAGGCAGGGGGATGACGGGTCCGGCGGCGGCACCCGGCGACGTGGCCACACCGGTGAGCACCCGGTGGGCACCGGCCCGGTGCAGTGAACGCTTCGCCACGGATACCTGCCTTCCCGACCGCGTCACGCAGGCACCGAAGGTAGCCCGTCGCCGCCTCGGTGCAGCGCCAGAGCGGTGTCGAACGACGAACTGCACGGCGCCCGGCAGTGCCGGAGGCAGACCTCAGCGGTGTGAGCCGGTAGCCGCCGGCCATCACCAGAAGTCCGCCTCTCCAAATTCCACATCCTGCAAAGGACGGTTCGACGGTCGTCGGACCCGCGGCCGAGGACGAGATGACAAGGAATTCGTTGACGGGCCAGCGATCGGTGGACTAGGAAGAATGTCCGATGGGCACCGTTTCGCCGCTCCAGGAAGTCGAGCGCGCCGTCCAGGAGCGGGCCAAGGCGGTCTCGCTCGACATGGGCTCGCCCGACGCCCAGCGTCGTCTCCGGGCGCTGGTCGACGAGGAGGTGGCCAGCTGGTCCGACGACTTCAAGCGGGGCCTGCGCAGCTTCGACATCGCCGACCAGGAGCTGGTCGCCGAGCGGGCCTTCCGCAACGTCGCCGGCTACGGGCCGCTCGAGCCGCTCCTGGCCGACGATGACGTGTGGGAGATCATGGTCAACGGGCCGGACGCCATCTTCGTCAAGCGCCACACCGGGCCGAGCGGCTACCACGACGAGGTCTTCCACGACGACGAGCACGTTGTGCGCACGCTCACCAAGATCCTCGACGACGCCTCCGGGTCCCACCGCAAGCTCGACCCGGCCGAAGGGCTCCAGGACGCCCAGCTCGACAACGGCGCCCGCATCCACATCGTCCACGGCGACGTGGGGCGCGACGGGCACGTGCTCGTCAACATCCGCAAGTTCACCGGGGTGGCGTTCCGAAGCCTCGGCGAGCTGGTGGAGCGCGACATGCTCGACGACAAGGTCGCCGCCTTCCTACGGGCCTGCGTGCGGGCCAGGCTGTCGATCGTGGTGGCTGGTGCTCCCGGCTCGGGCAAGACCACGCTCCTGTCGTGCTGCGCGGCCGAGCTCGATCCTTCGCTTCGGGTGGTGATCGCCGAGGAGGTCTTCGAAGCCGACATCCCGCTGCCCAATGTGGCGTCGATGCAGACCCGTCCGCCCCGCACCGACCGCAAGGAGATCGACCTGCGCCGCCTGGTGGCCGGGTTCCTCCGCATGGCGCCCGACATCGCCATCGTCGGCGAGGTCAGGGACAGAGAGGCCCTCCCCCTGCTACTCACGCTGTCGTCGGGCGTGAAGGGCTTCACCACGATCCACGCCGGCTCGGCGCGCCAGGCCCTCACCCGGCTGCGCTTCATCTGCCAGCTGGCCGACACGTCGAGCGACCTCTCCGTCGCAGCCCTCAACTCGCTCGTGAGCGAAGCCATCGATGTCGTCGTCCACTGCACCCGCATCGGCGACGAGGTCCGGGTGTCCGAGGTCGTCGCCGTGGAGGACCTGCAGACCGGGCGCGACTCCACCGCCTTCACCGTCACCGAGCTGTTCCGGCGTGAGCGTCCCGGAGCGCCACTCACATGGACCGGCAACCTGCCCGGCCGGGCCGCCCGACCGCTGGAGATGGCCGGCTACGACGTGCGCCAGCTGCTCGACGCCACCGCTGCCCCGTTCGGCGTGGTCCCCCGCCCCGATGTCACGGCTGCCGGCGCCGGCCCCTCGCCGTTGCGCTTCGGACGGGAGGCCCGCCGGTGACGGCGCTCCTGCTGGCGGTGCTGGCCGCCTACGGGACCTTCCTGATCTACACCGCCGTGGCCATGCGGTGGACCGGCATCGGGCTGTCGCCGGTGGGCGACACCCGACGGTCCTCGCGCCGGCGCACGGCCGATTGGCTGGCGCAGGCAGGGCTGCAGGACGTCGAGCCCCGGGAGTTCGCGGCGGTCATGGCCGTGCTGTTCGTCATTGGTGCCGCGCTGGCCTTCGCCCTGTTCGCCGGCGCCCTCCCCGCCCTGGTCGCCGGCCTGTTCGCCGCCACCTTCCCCGTCGCCTCGTACCGGGCCCGTCGGGACCGGCGGCACAGCGAGGCGCGCGAGTCGTGGCCCCGCCTCATCGAGGAACTGCGCCTCCAGACGGGCTCGCTGGGGCGGTCCATCCCCCAGGGGCTGTTCGAGGTGGGCCGGCGGGCGCCCGAGGAGCTGCGCCCCGCCTTCGCCGCCGCCGAGCGGGAATGGCTGCTGTCCACGGATTTCCCCCGCACCGTGTCGGTGCTCAAGGAGCGCCTGGCCGACGTCACCGCCGACACCGCCCTGGAGACGTTGCTGGTGGCCTACGAGGTGGGCGGGTCCGACCTCGACCGGCGCCTGTCCGCTCTCGTGGAGGACCGCATCCAGGACCTCCAGGGCCGCAAGGACGCCCAGGCCCGTCAGGCCGGCGTGCGCTTCGCCCGGCGCTTCGTGCTCATCGTCCCGCTGGGCATGACCCTTGCCGGCCTGTCCATCGGCACCGGCCGGGAGGCCTACCAGACGGTGGGCGGCCAGATCGCCGTCGCCGGTGGCCTGTCCGTGGTCGCCGGCTGCTGGCTGTGGGCCGGCCGGCTGATGCGGCTTCCCGAGGAGCAGCGGGTCTTCCATGGCTGACCACGCCGCCCGCCCCGGGCGGTCCCGGAACGGGGCCTCGACATGAGGCTGTTCGTGCTCTCCGGGCTGGTGCTGTGGGCGGGCGTCACCCTCTTGCTGTCACAGCTGCGCTGGTTCTCCCGGCCGGCGCTGGTGCAGCGTCTGCGGCCGTACAGCCCGGGCGGCATGGCCGGTCCCGACCGCAGCGGGCTGCTGTCGGTGGAGTCGTTCCGGGACGTAATCGGTCCGGTCTCGCGCCAGGTCGGCGAGCGGCTGGCCCGTCTGTTCGGGGTGAGCGAGGAGCTGGCCGTCCGGCTCCAGCGGGTCCACTCGCCGATGGACGTCACCGCCTTCCGCGTCCGCCAGCTGGGCTGGAGCGTGGCCGCCGTCGGCATCGCCGTGCTGGTGGCGCTGGCCGCCCGCCCCACCGCCGGCGTCGTCCTCCTCCTGCTCCTCGGTTCCCCCGTGCTCGCCTTTCTCGTCCTCGAACAACAGCTGGCCACTGCCTCGGACCGGTGGCGGCGACGGCTGCTGCTCGAGCTTCCGGTGGTGAGCGAGCAGCTGGCCATGCTGCTGTCAGCGGGCTTCTCGCTCGGCTCCGCACTGAACCGGCTGGCCGTGCGGGGCGACGGCGCGTGCGCCCGGGACCTGCAGCGGGTCGCCACCCGGATCCGCCACGGACTGAGCGAGATCGACGCCCTCCGCGAGTGGGCCGACGTGGCACGGGTGGAGGCGCTCGACCGCCTCGTGCCGGTGCTCGCCCTGAACCGGGAGGCGAGCGACCTCGGCCGGCTGATCTCGGACGAGGCCCGCGCCATCCGGCGCGACGTGCACCGCGGGCTGATCGAGACCATGGAACGCCGGGGCCAGCAGGTGTGGATCCCGGTCACGGTCGCCACACTCATTCCCGGGGTTATCTTCCTGTCCATTCCCTTTATCGAGGCCCTGAGCCTCTTCTCCGGCTCGTGACCGAGGAGGAACGATGAGCGATCTGGCTCTGTTCGTGTTTGTCTGGCAGCGGACTGCCCGAGCTGCCGCCTACGACCGGGTCGTCCGGGACGAGCGGGGCGAGGGCGTGATCTCCGCCGCCATCGCCGTGCTGGTGATGGCGTTCCTCGGGGTGCTCATGTGGAAGCTGTTCAGCGAGACCCTCAGAAATTCGAACACGAAGGTGAACGAACAGATCACCGAGATCAAGTAACGCCGTGCGATGGCGCCAGCAGGACGGCTCAGGCGCCCTCAGCACCATCCTCGGCGCCGGCGTCTTCCTGCTGCTCATGCTGTTCGCCGCCCAGGTCCTCGTCGGCCTCTACGCGTCCTCGGTCATCAACGCCGCCACCTACGACGCGGCGAAGGCCGTCGCCGGCTCCGACGGGGGCGACGGGGCCCGGGCCGGCGCAGTGGCGAACGCCCAGGCCCAGCTCGGCGCCTACGGCACGAAGGTGGCGTTCACCTGGGACCCCGACGGGCGGAACCCCGATGTCGTGAAGCTCCAGGCCCGCGCCCCCCGGCCGTCGTTCCTACCGACCGCCCTCACCGGCCCGGTGCTGGGCGACATCGTGCGCACCGTGACGGTGCGGGTGGAGAAGGTGCGATGACCGCCCGCCGGCGGCTGCGCCGGGACGAGCGGGGCCAGGTCGGCGGCATCGAGGGACTGGTCTTCGGGGTGCTCGTCTTCGTGTTCGGCACGCTGGTGGTGGCCAATGCGTGGGGCGTGGTCGACGCCAAGCTGGCCACGACCTCGGCCGCCCGGGAAGCGGCACGCGCCTACGTGGAGGCGCCGTCGCAGGCCCAGGCCGGGCGCGACGCCGACGATGCGGCGAGGGAGGCCATCGTGGCCCACGGGCGCAAGTGGGAACGCACCACCCTCCCTCCCGTCGACGGGTTCGGCCGCTGCCAGCGGATCACCATCGAGGTCCACTACGACGTGCCCCTCATCGCCATCCCCCTGCTCGGCCAGGCCGGCAGCGGGATCACGGTGACATCACGGCACTCCGAGGTCGTCGACCCCTACCGCAGCGGCCTGGCCGGCGCGGCGGTCTGCCGATGACGGCGGTCGGGCGCCCCGAAGCGCTTCTCGTCGGTGCATCGCGTCGAATTCCACAACGTTTTGCCGACGAGAACGCCGGGTCGGTGCTGATGCTGGTGCCGGCGGCCGTGCTCGTGCTGTTCGTGCTCGGGGCCATCACGGTGGACTTCTCCATCGCCTTCCTGGCCCAGCGCGAGCTCACCTCAGCAGCCGCGGCGGCGGCCAACGACGCTGCCGGCGCCGGCCTGTCCGACGACGCGTTCTACGGCGGCGGCGGTCAAGCGGGCCGGATCCTGCTCGACCGGAACGCGGCCGAGGCGATCGCCAGGGCGGCCCTGGACGCCCGCGGGATCCATGGTGTGCATGACGCCGTCCCCGACGTGACGGTCGCCGGTGACCGGGTGTGCGTCACCGTCACCGGCCAGGTCGACTACATCTTCGCCAAGGCGATACCCGGTGGCCCCCGTGGCAGGACCGTCCGCGGGCAGGCGGTGGCTACCGCCGTCGGGGATGGCGGTTCGTCCGCCGGCGTGGCGACAGACGACATCTGCGGGGGCTAGCCCCGTCGTCTCCCGGCGGCGGTGGCCGACGGGAGACGACGGCGGCCACCCGTTCAGCGGGGGAAGACCCCCAGGCCCACGACCGGCGAGTTGAGCCTGATGGCGCCGGTGGATCCCAGGAACGTGGCGTCACCGAAGGCGAAGATGCCGCCGTCGGCAGCCGTCATCCAGTAGCCCTTGCCGGTCGGTGTGGCCTGGAGGCCGACGACCGGCGAGTTGAGCCTGATGGCGCCCGTGGAGCCGGCGAAGCGGGCGTCGCCGAAGGCGAACACCCCGCCGTCGGAGGCAACCAGCCAGTAGCCCCGTCCGGTTGCCGACGACGCCATCCCGACGATGGGACGGTTGAGGCGCGTGGCGCCGGTGGAGCCCACGAAGGCGGCGTCGCCGAAGGCGAAGATGCCGCCGTCCGCCGCCACCAGCCAGTAGCCCCTGCCCGACGGGGTCGTGCTCATGCCCACCATCGGCGAGTTCAGCCTGAGGGCCCCGGTGGAGCCGAGGAAGCGGGCGTCACCGAAGGCGAAGATGCCGCCGTCGGCGGCCACCAACCAGTAGCCGAGCCCCGACGGCGTGGGCGTCATGCCCACGATCGGTTTGTTCAGCTTGAGGGCGCCCGTGGAGCCGAAGAAGCGGGCGTCGCCGAAGGCGAAGATGCCGCCGTCGGCGGCCACCAGCCAGTAGCCCTTGCCGGTGGGCGTGGGGGCCAGGCCGACGATGGGCTGATTGAGCTTGGTGGCGCCCATGGACCCGTAGAAGTCGGAGGCGCCGAAGGCGAAGACACCGCCGTCCGCCGCCGCCGTCCAGTAGCCGGCGCCGAACTCCAGCACGTAGAGGCCCGAGTTGACGTCGGAGATCACGACGTAGCCGGGCATGGTGTCGACGCCGGTGACGAAGGCCTTGGCCGGGAGGCTCCCGCTCCCGGAGGGGTCGGCGGTGTCGGGCGGGACGAAGGAGGCGATCTCGGTGGGCGTGGGGGTGGTGAGGTCCAGCACGCGGACGCCGTCGGAGTTCCACGCCGCATAGGCGCGGTTACCGCGGGCGATGGCGTGGTGCACCGAGTACACGCCGAGGTCGGGCGGGGGGAACACCTGCGAGCGGGGCGTGCGGTAGATCCCGGTGGAGGTGGGCGCCGCCGGGTTCGACAGGTCGAGGACCCGGAGCCCGCCCCAGTCCCCCTGGCGGTCCACCATGGCACCGGCGACCTGTTGGCCGCCCGAGCAGGTGCCGCCGGAGCCACCCGAGTAGGTGGGGCACAGCGTCGTCCGCAGCGGGTCGGCGTCGGCCTTCTCGATGATGTAGGCGGGGATGTCGATCCCGGTCGGGTTCCCGTCGGACGAGAACGACGGGAAGGTGGAGCTGTCCAGGAACACGACGCCGGTGGCCCCGTTCTGCTGGGCGCGCAGCACGCGGTCACTGAACGAGCAGATGCCGGTCAGGCCGGTCTGCACCGCGGGATTGCGCTCGATGACGGCGATCTTGGCCGCCGGGTTGCCGAGATAGGGGTCGGCCATGGCCACGCTGCCCGCCACCGGGCAGCCCCGGCCGACGTAGACCATCTGCCCGGTGAGCTGGCTGTTGGGCTTGCGGTAGACCTGCGCGGTGTTCTCGGGGTCGAAGAGCGTGAACATGGCCTCGCAGGCGAACTTCGATCCGGCGAGTGAGGCAGGCGAGTCGATCCGGAGGCTGGAGTTCGGCGCGATCCAGTCCTCCTCCGACACCAGCCCGAGCCGGCGACCGGCGAACTCCGCCCACGCCACGTACCCGGCGCCCGCTTCCAGCGTGCGCTCCTTCGGGTACTCGAAGCGGCCGGCCAGCGTGGGAGCCGCCGGGTCGGCCAGGTCGGCCGAGAACACGCCCTCGTCGAGGTAGGCGAGCAGCGCCTTGGTGCCGTCGGCGTTGGCGGCGCCGTCGTGGCCGGCGTAGAAGGTCCGGCAGCCGGTCGGGGAGAAGAAGCCCGCCCCCGCCGTCGGCCGCTGTGCGAGGGCCGGGAAGGAGCTCACCTGGACGGGGGCGCGCGGATCGGTGACCTCGACGATGCGGAGGTCGCCGGAGGGAGCGGTGGTACCCCCCGGGTTGCTCGACAGCGACAGCACGCGCCCGTCGGCCCGGGCGACAAGCTGGACGGTGTGCTGCGACGCCGCGCAGCGGGCGGCGGCGGTCGGGCTACAGGGACCGGCGGCGGGCGGCACGTTGTCGGCGCCCGCCTGGTAGCGCCCGAGGAACGCCGGCGCGGCGGGGTTGGTGACGTCGTAATAGGCGACACCCTTCTCCACGCCGCTACCGGCTGCACTGCACGTGCTGAGGGCCAAAGCGGCCAGGTCGCCCTTGAACGCCGGGGTGCTGACGCGCAGTGCGGCCACGTCGAGAGCCACGACGCCCGGGGCCAGGAGGATGGTGGACGCCACCTTCGGCGATGCCGGATCGGAGAGGTCGACCACCTTCACCGACACGTCAGGGCAGGTGATGGGGTTGTAGAACCCGGCGTGGAAGCCACTGCTGGCGGTGAGGCCGGCCGCTACCACAGCGGTGGTGCCGACGACGGCCAGCTCGCCGTTGAGGCCCTTGCCGCCGAGATCGCTCCTGCCGACGACGCGCAGACCGCTCCCCTGATGGGCGGTGCGGGCACCCGTGGCACCCGGCTGCGACTGGGCCGAGACCGTGCCCGGCGACAGCATCGTCGCCGCGCCCAAAACGACGGCGCAGGCGCCGAGCGCCAGCGCCCTTGTCGACACCCGGGCCTTGTTCATCTGCGCCTGTCCCATCGTCCCACTTTCGTCGTCCACGTCCGAGGTTCGCCCAGCCACTGCTACAGGAGCCCGACGTTGCCGACGACCGGGGCGTTCAGCTTGATGGCCCCGGTCGACCCGAGGAACGGCACGTCCCCGAAGGCGAAGATCCCGCCGTCGGCAGCGACCAGACGATAGCCCGTCCCTGTCGAGTTCGTGCTGATGCCGACGACCGGCGAATTGAGCCGGATGGCTCCCGTCGACCCGAGGAAACGGGCGTCGCCGAAGGCGAATACACCGCCGTCGGACGCCACCAGCCAGTACCCGCTACGGCCCGGCGTGGCGCTCATGCCCACGATCGGCCTGTTCAACGGGGTGCCACCCGTCGAACCGCGGAACAGGGCGTCGCCGAAGGCGAACACGCCGCCGTCGGAGGCGACCATCCAGTAGCCCTTGCCGGTGGAGGTGGCGCTCAGGCCCACGATCGGCCTGTTCAGGGGTTTGCCGCCGGTACTGCCGGTGAACAGGGCGTCGCCGAAGGCGAACACACCGCCGTCGGAGGCCACCAGCCAGTACCCCTTGCCGGTGGGGGTAGGCGCGATGCCCACCACCGGCCTGTTCAGCTTGAGGGCGCCCGTGCTGCCGGCGAACGTGGCGTCGCCGAAGGAGAACACGCCGCCGTCGGCTGCCACGAGCCAGTAGCCCTTGCCCGAAGGGGTGGGGGCCATGCCCACCATGGGCGAGTTCAACTTCTTGCCGCCCATGCTGCCGAGGAAGGGCGCCGCCCCGAAGGCGAACACACCGCCGTCGGACGCGACGGACCAGTAGCCCTTGCCGGCCGGGGCGGCCACCCGCGCCAGCTCGTAGGAGAGGACGTACAGGCCGGCGTTGATGTCGCTGACCACCACCAGGCCCGACGTCTCGTCCTTGCGGATGACGTCGACACCGGTCACCAGCGCCCGGTTCGGCCAGGACTGGCCGCGGAGGAGTGCGCCGGTCCTGCCCCGCTGGTTGGTCGGGCCGGCTCCGGCGCCGACCGAGGGATCCGCCATGTCGGGCGGCACGAACGACCCGATCTCGCGCGGGGCGGCGGGCGTGCTCACGTCGAGCACCCGGAGCCCGTCGGACATCCACGTCGTGAAGGCCACGTCCTTGCCGAGCATGCGCGCCTGGCGGGGGGCGTAGATGCCGTTGTTGGGCGGCGGCCACGCCTTCGAGCCGGGGCTGCGGTAGGTGGCCACCTCGACCGGCTTGGCGGCCGAGAAGTCGACGATCCGCTGCCCGCCCCACTCGGCCTTGTTGGCCACCAGCGTGGCCTCGAGACCGGCGGTGCCGAAGCTCATGGACTGCGCGTAGGCGGTGCCCTCGGCGGCGGCCCCCGTCCAGTCGAAGGACAGCCCCGCCTTGACGGCGCCGGCCGGAGCGACTGCGGTCCTGTTGAAGCGGGTCACCGGCGTGACGGCGGTGAGGTTGGCGATCTCGGTGGAGCCGAGGGAGCCACCGGCCCCGTCGAACCACAGGATCGACGCCCGGAAGCTGCCGCTCACCAGGCGCGGCACCTCCAGGGTGGCGCCGGCCACGTAGCTGCGCCCTGCCACCACGTCGATGCGGCTGGCGGCCGCGATCTGCGCACCTGCCACACGATCGCCGGCGCTGGCGATGCTCTGGTAGCGCGACCGGTCGGTGCGGGTGGGGGCAGCCGGGCAGTTGGGCGCCGACGCCGGGCAGAAGACAACATACCCGCCACCGGTGAAGGCGCCGTTGCCCACGCTCCCGTCCAGCGTGAACGTGGTGGGCGACACGACCGTCACGGTCCAGTTGCCGTTGGCGGCGGTGTTGCCGCCGACCTCGGCGATCGCCACCCGGTCACCCGTGGCCAGCCCGTGGGCCGCCGTCGTGAGCAGGATCGGTGTGGCGGTCGTCGCTGCGGTGACGGCCACGGCCCGCGGCCGGACCGTGACGTTGGTGAGCGAACCCACGGCGCCGCTGGCGATGGCGCCGGCGGCGGCCAGGACGCTCACGCTGGTCGCACCAGGAGCCGCCGCCGCGCTCACCACCTTGTTGACGTTGTTGGGGAACACGAAGTTCGTGCCCACCGCCAGCGGCATCGCCGTCGCCTGCACGGCCAGCGTGGTCGCGTTCGTGAGGGCTGCCGCCGTGGTGGTGACGGAGACCGGCGTCGTGGTGCGCGTCCAGGTCGTGGGGAACGTGTTGCCGCTCAGCACGGCGTTGGGCGCCGACTGCACGGCGGTGGCCGCCGCTGTGGGCACCACCACGTTCGGCGCCGCCGGGTAGCCGCCTTCGGGTCCGGAAATGAAGGTGTCGAGGCCGTTGTTGCCCTGCATGACCCCGAGGGCCCCCAGCGACAGGAGGTACTCGAGGCGTTCCTGGGCCGTGCAACCCGAGCCCGGGTCTGCCACGACGAGGGCGCCGCGGACGTCGAAGGGCGGGGGCTCGGGGACGAGCGTGGTGGCGTTGGCGAGCGTCTGGGCGCCGCAGGCGAGGCCGCCGTAGACGACGGGCGCCTTCAACTGCTGGCCCGGGTACTCGTAGACCTTCTTGCCCACGAGGATCTCGCAGCCCCGGCCGTCGAAGGCGGTGAAGCCCTGGCCGGCGATGGTGAGGTTGGTGACCGACGGGTCGATGTCGTCCTCGGACACGAACGAGTGCAGGCGCCCGGCCGCCGTCTCGAAGGGCTGCACGTCGGCCGCATTGCCCTCGATCAGGGGGTTCGGCGGGTAGGTGAAGGCGGGCGGCAGGGGGGTGAACTGCGTGGGGTTGGTGCCGGCCACGGCCCGGGGAAGGTTGTCGAGGTCGAGGTCGAGCACCGCTGCCGGGTCCGGGCCGAACGACGTCGTGCCGTCGAACAGGGAAACGATGGCATGCGACCCGTTCGGTGTGGGGGCAGCCGAGCGGCCTGCCACGTACGGCTTGCATGCGTTGACCGAACTGGTGTCGATCCGGTCGGTCCCCGACGGGAACGCTCCGACTGCCACCGGGTTTCGAAGGTCGGTGATGTCGATGATGCGCACGTCGTTGCCGCTGAACGGGAGCGTGGCGATGGCGTAGAGCCTGGCGGACCCGCCCGGCCCGTTGTTGCGGGTGAACATCCGCACGTCCTCGTAGATCCCCCAGCCGTTGAAGTCGGGGGCGGTGGCGAACGTGCCGAGCTTGGCCGGGGCGGCGGGGTTCGTGACGTCGTAGAACTCGATGCGGCCGTCCCTCGTGAAGGGCTGCTCGCAGCGCTGGGTGGCCACCGCGAGCACGTCGCCACTGAAGGTGGGCGTGGTGACGGAGCGGGCGTCGAGGGCACTGGCGCTCACCGCCACGTTGTCCACCTTCTGGTCGCGCCGGGGGTTGCCCAGCGGGCCGGTGACCACGCCCACGTTGTCGACCATGGTGATCGTGGTGCGCACGACAGGGCGGGTCGGGTCGGACAGATCGACCACTTTGACGCCGCCCCAGTCGGTGCAGACCCGGCCGGGGCTGCCCTGCGCCCCATGGAAGACGGCGCCGCCGCCCACGTAGGCCGTGTTCTTGAGCACGGCCAGGTCGCCGTTGTTGCCGCGTGGCTTGACGACACCGTCGAGCCCGGGCACGGCCAGGTCCGACCGGCCGACCAGCTGAAGCTTGGCCGAGGCGATGTCGCCGACGTCCATGCCCCCCACGGCGGCCACCGGCGCCAGCGGGGCCGAGACCGCCACCATCGCCGCGGCCAGGGCCGGAATGAGCCCCGCGACCGACACCTTGGACAGCCACCGTGCGCGCGTCGTCACCCTCGCCATGTCCGCTCCTCTTCGTCGCCTGAGAACGTAGGGGAACCCAGGAACTTCCTTCAATAGCTGCGCGCCGCATGTAGTGCTGACACGTGCGGCGTCTCCTGCCAGGTGCGCCTCCTTCCCGGGCCATGGCCCGAGCGCAGAAAAACTTCTGTCCCTAGCGGGAGTTTCCCCCTTACGGTCCCATAGCCAATCTGGGTAGCCAAAGAGGTTTCTTTGAAAGAAGCCTCTGACCAGCGCGTTTGCAGGCGGTGAGTGCTCGCGATTCGTGCCGTGGG
>Ga0136633_1000297_pt1 | contig 37661 bp, 33 predicted proteins | sample AntDrymeUQ832206_2_FD_105494 | JGI IMG/M metagenome (GOLD analysis project Ga0136633, IMG submission 105494) | Polar desert sand microbial communities from Dry Valleys, Antarctica - metaG UQ83 (22.06) | ecosystem: Environmental > Terrestrial > Soil > Desert | place: Antarctica: Dry Valley... | reverse complement strand
GGCGACATCCCCAGCGCGGCGGACCCCCCCTCCGGCTGTGTCTTCCAAACTCGCTGTCCGCGCAAGATTGGCGAGATCTGCGAGCAGGAAGAGCCTGCGCTTCTTGAGAACGAGCGCGGCCACTTCATGGGGTGCCACATCCCGCTCGAGGAGCGCAGGGAAATGCAGAAGAGCCCCCCGGAAGCGCAGGAAGCGCCCGTCGCCTCGGCGTAGCGCCCCGCCGGACTTGATCACCGCCCGCAGCGACGTGGTCGGCAGCCTTCTACGGCCGCCTGAGCTGCTCGAGGCGCAACGGCTGACCGCGGCAGGCGAGTTGGCACCTGGTGATCTCAGGGTCATCGAGGACCTCGCCGTCGACCGCTCCCTAGAGCTGCAGTCGGAAGCCGGCATAGAGGTGGTGACGGATGGGGAGATGCGCCGTCTGTCGTTCCAGAGCCAGCTCGTCGCCGCAGTGGACGGCTTTTCCGAGTGGGACATCGACGCGTTCCTGTGGGGCAAATGGCGCTCGGACGACCTCGGCGGCGTTGACATCGAACGCCCACCACTAACGGTGCGAGACAAGCTGTCCCGCAGGCGCTGGCTCTCGGTCCACGAGTTCAGCTATGCACACGGCCGCACGGAGGCGATTCTCAAGATCACGCTCCCAAGCCCCAGTCTGTTCGCCAACTTCTGGGACCCACAGACCTCGACGGACGCCTACGGGACGCTTGAAGACTTTCTCTCAGATGTCGCCCAGATCCTTCGGGAAGAAGTCACAGAGCTTGCCCGCCTCGGCTGTACCTACATCCAGCTCGACGCGCCGCACTACCCCCTGCTGATCGACTCCGGCTACCGGGACTTCTACGAGGGCCGGGGGTGGCCGGCGGAGCGCTGGCTGGAGCTCGGCCTCGAGCTCGACAACACCGTGATCTCGGGCCATGAGGGGGTCACCTTCGGCTTCCATCTTTGCCGGGGCAACCAGATGAGCCGCTGGCTGGTATCGGGGGGCTACGATTGGCTCGCCGCCCGCATCTTCCCTGCGATCGGTGCACAGCGGCTTCTGCTCGAGTACGACGACGAGCGGTCGGGCTCGTTCGAGCCACTGCGTGAGGTGCCCGAGGACAAGATCGTGGTGCTGGGACTGGTCACGACGAAGTCCGGTCGCCGAGAGACTCCGGCCGGGCTGACCGAGCGCATCAGGGGGGCCGAGAAGTTCGTGCCGCTCGAACGACTGGCACTGTCACCCCAGTGCGGCTTCGCCACGTCGGTGAGGGGGAACGACATCAGCTTCGAGGAGCAGGGGGCCAAGCTGAGGGTCATTGCCGAAACGGCCAGACTGGTGTGGGGCTAGGTCGACAACAGCCGGTCGCGAGAACCTACCTGTAAACCTCACCTCGGGGCGCGACATTGACTACTACTACTAGTAGCTCATCGTCGTAGATCTCGTAGACGATCCTGTAGTAGCCGACCCGGAGCCGCCATGCAGGTGGGTCGAAGGCCGTCAACTTCACTGCTCCGGATGGCAGCGGCTCGTCGGCGAGTGATCTAATGGCCGCCCTTATTCGTCGATACCCTGGCGGATCACCCTGGCGGATCCGCCTGAGCCCACGCTCAGCCCGTTTCTCGACTCTTAAGCGATACATCGGCCGCCTCGGCCTCTACGGCCGAGAAAACTGACTCGGCGGGACGTCCCCGCTTACCTTCGGAGCGATGCTCGATGATCCCAACCGTGTCTTCCAGATCTTCCACCGTCTCCTGAAGCTCATTCCACCGCTCTACCGAGACGACGACCGCAAGTGGACGGCCTCGTTCCGTTATCAACACGGAGTCATCCCCCAAGCACGCCAATTCCTCTCGGATTCGATCCCTGAGCTCGGTCTTGGGAATCACTCTGGTCGCCATGTTCGTCATTGTACGCTACAACGTACGGATAGTTCAAGAATGGGGAACGGAGCGTGCTTTGGGAGCAGGGCTGATCCTACCTAGCGATCCTGCAGGCACTCGTGGGCCAAGGCGAAAGCAATCGCCCCGGAGGGATTCTTCGTGGGGGCCTATGCATTTCAGGACCCCCGAGCATTCATGGGCAGATGGAACCCATCGTCGAGAAGCACAGGACCCGGCCGAGCTGACGGCGAAGGGCCGGCCCGAAGCGTCGTTCGAGCTGTTCTTCCGCCACGAGTTTGCGCAGCTGTATAGAGCGCTCGTCATATTCGGGCGAGGCGGAGGACCTGGCGCAGGAGGCGTTCGGGCGCCTCTGGGAGCGGTGGGAGCGCGTGTCGGCGGTGGAAGATCCTCAGGGCTACCTCTACAGAACCGCCTTGAACGGATTCTTCCAACGTCGCCGGAGGATAGTTCGGCTCGCCAAACGCTCCCTTGGAGTGTCGTTCTCCGGCTCCGAGAGAGACCTTCTCTCACCGGTGGAGGCCCGGGATCTCATCGAGCGGAGCCTGCTGATGCTTCCCGCGCGGAGAGGGCTGCGCTCGTCGTGACCGAGCTGCTGGGTCATGACTCCGGCGAAGGAGCAACGATCCTCGGGATCCGCCCGGGGACCGTCCGAACGCTCGTATCGCAGGCCAAAGCGCGCTTGCGCGACCGAAAGGAGAAGCAATGAGCGAGATTCGAGAAGCCCTCGAGAACATCTGGCGCCGATTCACGCCGCCCGCTCAGTCGGTGGAGAGGTTGGATGCCTTCATAGAACTACCTTGCGAAGCGCTCTACGTCGTCGGAGTCTTTATGGAAAGCGTCGCACTGACCTACTTCGAAGACTTGCTGCTGTCTCCCGAACTAGCGGGACCCGAAGCCTTGCTGCCCGCTCCCGCCGAGGTGGGGGGGGGCTTGAGTTGGGAAGCACGCTTATTTCCCGATCCGTACCCGCCCTTCCGAAGGCTTGTCCTCCGGCCAGACGAACCATTTCCAGACGTACTTCGAGCCATGCCAAACCACTCGCTTCCTACGCGTCGTTGAACTCCAAGAATTCTACTTCGTCCCACCTAATCAACAAGCTCGTTCCTCGAAACATCGGTCGTCCGTTCTCCAGAAGGAACTCACCGCTATCCGGATCCATCTCGACCGTCTCCGCCAGGAAAAGGTCCTGCGTCTCTGGATACCCGGCGGCGTATGAAGCGATTCCCCTGTCGGAGGGGGCGTACGCCCCGCCAATCCAAACCCCGCTCCTTAGTCGCAGACGGACCCAGCCGTCCGGTCGACTTGCGAAGAAGTAGTCCCATGCACGAGGTGCGGGATCAGGGCCTGTGAGTAACCGGGCCCACCCCTGCCCATTACGAGTGGCAAGGCCGACCCGATCCCCTCCTATGAATGGCACTGCAACGTAGGCCAGAATAATTGGCCATAGCCAGAGTGGGAGAGGGCGTGCCACCCCCGCCCCGCCCGTCCGAAACTGCGTTGCCCACAACCAATACGTGACCGGTGCAATAACAGCATGGAATAGCGCCGAGGTTCCGAAGAATCGAAAGAGTCGGTCGGACAAGCCGATCCCCCAGTTACCAACCTGCCTCTCAAACCCCCACACGTAAAGACCGCCGGGAAGCAGAGCGACAAGGGCGACCGCGATCGCCTCGAACGTCGTCACCGGGCTTAAACGGGAGGTCGGAAACCTGTCGAGAATGAGGGCCTGTTGCGAGTGCTCTTTGCCATATTCCTCACCTACCTTCTGAATCTCACTAGCGTAATTCACACCTGCGACAGCCCGTATCCCAGTGACCCGGTTCTCGGAGCGGGATAGAACACAGCCGCAGGGCGGATCGTGCCCGGTACGGCGATCTTTTCCACGAAAGGAGCGCCGAGCGCTGCTGAGCGGGGAAAGATCGCTGCTTCCCCCGGCCCCCTGCTTGTAGGCTGGCCCCATGCCTCCTCGCGCCTCTCGCCTGGTGACCGCACTCGGCCTCTCGCTCGTCGGCCTGTGGTGGGCGCGCCAGCGGGCCCACTCCAAGGTGCCTTCCCCCCAGGGCCGCTGGCGCGAGGTCACGGAGGACGAGCTGGGCTGACGTGCGAGCCCTCCTCCTAGGCGCTACCGGAGCGATCGGGCGAACGGTGGCGGCCGAGCTGGCTCGCTCGACTGATGTCGAGAGACTGTGGCTTGCGGGCCGCCACGAGGCCAGGCTGGCGTGGCTGCTCGACGTCCTCTCAGGCGACCCTTCCCGCATCTCGGCGCACGCCCTCGATCTCCACGACCACGCCCTCCGGGACCGGCGCTTCAAGGAGTTGGCCCCCGACCTCGTGATCTCGTGCGTCGGGCCGGCAGAGCATCTGGAGCTCCCCTGCGCCCGCGCGGCCGTAGAGGTGGGGGCCTCGTGGCTGTCGTCCGCAAACGACTATGCCGCGGCCGAGGCCGTGCCCAGCCTCGATGCGGAAGCCATGGCAGCCGGAGTCACGGTTGTCAGCGGCTGCGGCCTGAGCCCGGGGCTCACGAACTTGCTGGCGGCACTGGCCGCTCAGGAGCTCGACGAGGTGGAGGAAATTGAAATCGCCACGGCGCGCTCGGCGCGCGATCCCGCGGGCGAGGCCGCATTGGCCCAGCTCCTGATCGGGCTCTCCGGACCGGCTCCCTCAATCTCTGACGGCCGTCGCACCAGCGAGCCGGGCCCCAAAGCCTCCCACCTCGTCTACTTCCCCGAACCCGTGGGTTGGGTCGAGACCTTCGCCGGAGCGAGCCCGGAGGTGACCACCCTGCTCAGCCGGTGGCCCGGCCTGCGCCTACTGCGCTGGCGAGTCGGGCTCGTCGAGAAGCCGGCCATGGATGCGCTGCGCTTGCTCGCCGGCGGCCCCTGGACCTCGCGCTTCGCAAACTGGGGGTCGGTCGGCAGTAGAGCCCTTCAGGGAGCCCTGGGCGCGTGGCCGAGTGCAGGCCCAGCTTGGAGCGCTGCCCGCGTGGACGTGCGCGGGCGGGCGGGTGCTCATCCCCGGTCGATCTCCTTGGGAGTGGTCGATCACCTGGTCAACCTCACCGCCCTGCCCCTTGTGGCGGCGGCTACCGCGCTGTCGGCGGGGCGCACAGAGCCGGGCGTCAGAGCGCCCGAGCAGGCCTTCGACCCGAAGGCTTTGCTGGCCCGTATCGGCACGCGGGGAGTGCGCATCGCCCGCCTAGAGCCCTATCTGATCTAGACAGGCTCTTCGTTAGCTCCACGGGTTAGCGCGGTAGCTGATGTGAACACCGGGGACCCGCTAATCGGCTCCTACAGATCGCGTTCGATGAAGCTGAGCTTCAGCCCACCCACGAGGTCCGAGGCAAGGTTGTAGAGGAAAGCGAGGAACAGGTTCACCAGAGAGGCGAACACACCGAGCGCCAGGCCCAGCAGCAGCGCCCACTTCTCGACCAACCACAGCGAGATCGGCAACCCCTCCTCCTCCTGCATGAACGCGAAGCCGCGCGCCATGCCGGCGACGGTATCGAACAGCCCGGCCCCTTCCAGAATCTGATAGACCACCGCCACGAACAGCAGCCACAGGACCAGGAAGCACGCGTAATAGATCAGGGACAGCTTGAGAACGCTTATGGGGTCGATGTGCTTCAGCACGCGCTTGACCCGTCTGGTCGCAGGCCGGAACCGGCGCCGGTGCCTTTCGTGCTCGGGATCGGGCTCGACGACGGGAACGCCGCGCGGTATTACATCCGTGCGGACGCCCCGGGCCGGTCGCTCGGGACTCCCAACTTCGGCGTCTTCGGCGGGGGGCTCGTCATCCGAGTCGGCGGGCGCGGGAACAACCGCGGCGCGATGCCAGGTCTGCGTGTCCTTCTTTTCCCAGGCCAAGCGACCTCCTCGGGCCTACATCGTAGCCTCCGACAGTATGCGTCCCCCGGTCCTCAGGGGCCGGAAATCACTCTGCCGCGCGTTTTTTCGACCCCGTCGTCGGGGCCGATGCTTTCTCGCGAATTTCCCAGGCTACCGCGACAGGGCCGAGCACCCGTACCCGTGTGACGCCGGACGCCCAACAGTGGTTCTCAGACGGCTTCCGCCGGCCGAGCGGCAGGCAGCGCTGCTGGCCGGCCACATCCCTCACCCTCGGCGTTTCGAGGCTCGGAGTTTAGGGCTCTCGGTTCGAGTTGATCGGCGGAGTATCGGACTCGTCCATGACCAGGGCAACTGCGCTGATGCAGGCGCCGGAGTCTAGACTCATGACCCGCACGCCGGTCGTCGGCCGGCCCTGACGAGAGATCTGAGAGACTCCCATCCGGATGACCACACCGTCGTCTGAGATCAGGAAGATCTCGTCTTCGGGCTTGACGACGCAGGCACCTACCAGGGGGCCGCGCGGACGGGTGAGTCTGGCCGCGATCACGCCCTTGCCGGCCCGCCCCTTGAGCGGGAACGCGGCCAGCTTCGTGCGTTTGCCGTAGCCGAACTCTGTGATCAACAACAGGTCGGCTGCGTTATCGGAGATGACCTCGCAGGACACGACCTCATCGTCGTCATCGAGCTTGATCCCGATCACTCCGGTTGCGGTTCTGCCCATGCTCCGGACGGAGCTCTCCGCGAAGCGGATGGCCTTGCCCATTTTGGTGATCAGCAGGATGTCGTCCCGGCCCGATGTAGGCCGGACGCGCACGACTTCATCGCCCTCCTTGAGGTTGAGCGCGATGATCCCCTCCTTGCGGGAAGAGTCGTACTCGCGAAACAGTGTCTTCTTGACCATCCCGCCCTTGGTGGCGATCAGCAGATAGCGGTAGGACTCGTAGTCGCGCGTATTAATGACCGCGGCGACGCCGTCCTCGGGCCTCATCGGAACCACGTTGACGACGGCCGTTCCGCGCGCCGTCCGGTCGCGTTTGGGAATCTCGTGAGCTTTGATCCGGTACACGCGTCCACTGTTAGAGAACAGCAGCAGATAGGAATGTGCGGTGGTGGTGAGGAGGTGCTCGATGATGTCGCCCTCTTTGAGATTGGTGCCCTTGACCCCGCGGCCCCCGCGTCCTTGGCGCCTATAGGTATCGAGCGGTACGGTCTTCACATACCGATCGCGCGATACCGACACGACCAGGTCCTCGTCTGCGATCAGGTCCTCGATATCGAACTCGCCCTCATCAGGAACGAGCCGGCTGCGCCGCTTGTCGGCGTGCTTGTCCTGAATCTCTTTGAGCTCGGTCGAGATGATCGCCCGGACTCGTTGCGGGTCGGCGAGGATCGCCTCGAGCTCTGCGATCGTGAGCTGGAGCTCGGCGTGCTCTTGGCGGACCTTGCCCTGCTCGAGCGCAGTGAGTCGTCGTAGAGGCATATCGAGGATGTGTGACGCCTGTATCTCAGAGAGCTCAAAGCGAGCGATAAGCCCCGACCTCGCTTCGTCGGCGTTGGATGCGGCACGAATCAACGCGATGACCTCATCGATGTTGTCCAGCGCGATGATGAGTCCCTCGAGGATGTGCGAGCGCTCTTTCGCCTTTCGCAGCCGGTACTCGGTGCGGCGCGCGATCACGTTCATCTGATGCGTGATGTACTCGAGGATGACCTGGCCGAGGTTCAGCGTGCGTGGCACTCCGTCGACAAGCGCCAGCATGTTGACGCCGAAGTTGTCTTGCAACTGAGTCCTCTTGTAGAGCTGGTTCAGGACTACCTGCGGCACCGCGTTGCGCTTCAGGTCGATCACCATGCGCATCTCGGAACGCGACGACTCGTCCCTCAGATCGGCGATGCCCTCCTGCCGCTTGGAGTTGACGAGATCGGCGATCTTCTCGAGCAGGCGGGCCTTGTTCACCTGGTAGGGCAGCTCCGAGACGATGATCCTCGGGTTGCCACGCGGGCCCTCCTCGACCTCACAGATGGCGCGCATCTTTACTGACCCCCGGCCGGTGGTGTAGGCGTCGACGATCCCCTGACGCCCAACGATCAAGGCCCCAGTGGGAAAGTCTGGCCCCTTGATGTGCCTCATCACAGCCTGGAGTACGGCCCCTTCGGTCTCTGTGATCTCCGGGTGATCGAGCAGCTCGATCACCGCGTCGATCACTTCTCCGAGGTTGTGGGGTGGGATGTTGGTGGCCATACCGACCGCGATCCCGCTGGAGCCGTTGGCGAGGAGGTTGGGAAAGCGCGCCGGGAGCACCTCTGGCTGGACCTCGAACCCGTCGTAGTTAGGAACGAAGTCCACCGTCTCCTCGTCGATGCCGCGCAGCAGCTCCATCGCCAGCGGTGACAGGCGGCACTCGGTATAACGCATCGCTCCCGGCGGGTCACCGTCGACCGATCCGAAGTTGCCCTGGCCGTCGATGAGCGGACAACGCGTGGAGAAGTCCTGAGCCAGACGCGCGAGGGCGTCGTAGATCGCTTGGTCGCCGTGCGGGTGGTACTTCTTCATCACGTCGCCGACCAACGCAGCGCACTTGCGGTGCTGGCGATCGGGTCGCAGACCCGCTTCCAGACCGGCGAAAAGAATGCGGCGATGCACGGGCTTCAATCCGTCGCGCACGTCCGGCAGTGCGCGGCTTACGATCACCGACATCGCGTATTCGAGGAACGAGGATTGCACCTCGTCCTCGAGGTTTACCTGATCGACCATCGAGCTCTCGGGAAAGTCGTCGGGTGGTTCCTGTGCCATATCGTCGCCTTAATGCCTCGTCGCAGGAATTAGATGTCGAGAAAGCGGATGTCCTTGGAGTTGCGCTGGATGAAGTTCTTGCGGGCTTCGACGTCCTCGCCCATGAGGACCGAGAAGATCTCCTCGGCTAGTGCAGCGTCGTCCATGGTGACCCTCAGCAGCGCACGCTTGGCCGGATCGAGCGTCGTGTCCCAGAGCTCGCTCGGGTCCATCTCAGACAGGCCCTTGAACCGGGACGCCTCGATCTTGCTGCCGTTGTTGGCCGTACGGTAGAAGTCGAGCTGCTCGTCGTTACGGAAGTAGTGCACCTTGCCTTTGTGCTTTATGCGATAGAGCGGCGGCTGCGCCACGTAGACATAGCCCGCGTCAACCAGCTCGGGCATATAGCGAAAGAAGAACGTCAGTAGCAGAGTCTTGATGTGAGAACCGTCCACATCGGCGTCGGCCATCGAGATGATCTTGTGATAGCGGCACTTGGAGATGTCGAACTCCTCGCCGATGCCCGTCCCCACCGCAGTTATGATCGCCTGCACTTCCTTGTTCTCGAGGATCTTGGCCAGCCTCGCGCGCTCGACGTTCAGGATCTTTCCTCGCAGCGGCAGGATCGCCTGGAAGGCGCGCTCACGGCCTTGCTTGGCGGTTCCCCCGGCGGAGTTTCCCTCGACGATGTAGAGCTCTGCCTCCTTGGGATCCCGGGTCTGGCAGTCGGCGAGCTTTCCCGGCAGAGTCGACGACTCGAGCAGCGTCTTGCGTCGCACAAGGTCGCGCGCCTTTCTCGCCTCGAGCCGGGCTCTCTGTGCCCCCAGGGCCTTGTTGCAGATCGCCCGCGCTTCTCCAGGGTGCTCCTCGAGGAAGTCCGCCAACTTCTGATTCATCGACGTCTCCACGAACGACCTGATCTCCGTGTTTCCGAGCTTCGTCTTGGTCTGGCCTTCGAACTGTGGGTCCCTGAGCTTTACCGAAATGATGGCAGTAAGACCCTCGCGACAGTCCTCACCACTGAAAGAACCGTCCTTCTCCTTGAGAAGGCCTTTGTTCCGGGCATACGCACTCAGCACACGCGTGAGGGAGCGGCGGAAGCCCTCTTCGTGCATTCCCCCCTCATGCGTGTTGATGTTGTTCGCGAACGTGTACACGGACTCGGTGTAAGCGTTCGTCCACTGCATCGCGACCTCGAGCTCGTGAGACTCGCCCTTTGCCTCGAAGTAGACGATCCGCTTGTTTACCGGTTCGCGCGAGGTGTTGAGATGCTTGACGAAATCCATGATTCCGCCGGTGTAGCGAAACATCTCGGCGCTTTCGGGTTGGGTGCGGTAGTCGACGAGGCGAATCTCGAGGGAGCGGTTGAGAAAGGCCATCTCCCTGAGCCTCTGAACAAGCGTGTCGAACTTGAACTCACGCTCCTCGGTAAAGACCTCCGGGTCCGGCCAGAAGGTGACGGTGGTACCGGTGCGTTTGGCCGGCTTGACGGCCTTGAGGTCGGCATCGGGGCGGCCTCTCGAATAGCTCTGCCGCCACAGCTTGCCGTCCCTTACGACCTCTATCTCAAGGCGTTCCGAGAGTGCGTTGACCACGGACACGCCCACACCGTGCAAGCCGCCGGAGACCTGGTAGCCCTTGCCTCCGAACTTTCCCCCTGCGTGCAGCGTGGTGAGAACCACCTCGACCGCCGGCTTGCCTTCGCCGGAAACGGTGTCCACGGGAATGCCGCGCCCGTTGTCCGATACTCGGCAGCCCCCATCGGCGAGCAACTCGACCTTGATGCGGTCGCAGAACCCCGCCATTGCCTCGTCGACCGCATTGTCGACGACCTCATAGATGAGGTGATGCAGTCCTCGCGTGCCGGTCGAGCCGATGTACATCCCCGGTCGCTGACGAACAGGATCTAGGCCTTTGAGGACCGTTATGTCTTGTGCCGTGTAGGACGTCCGGTCACCCTTCCGTCCCGTAACAGGCGGGGCTTTAGCCGAAACTGCCTCCTTGATCAGGATCTCATCCAAGCTGCCGGCGGGTCCTGGAATAGGCTGTGGGACGCACTGCGCGGGCAGCTCGAGCAAGTGTTTGGTGTGGGTCTTATTGTATCACTCAAGGGGGCGATTTCCCTCTTTGTGAGATCTTTCGGAGCCGGTCGAAAAGCGGCTCCGGCTTCGTCTCCACGCTTCGTACGCGCTCCTCAATGCTCTTTCAGGATCGGCTCTTTCAGGATCGGCTCTTTCAGGATCGGCTCTTTCAGGATCGGCTCTTTCAGGATCGGCTCTTTCAGGATCGGTTCTTTCAGGATCGGTTCTTTCAGGATCGGTTCTTTCAGGATCGGGCTCCCTCGCCTTCGACGCGGGCGATCGCAATCCCGGCTTCACAGGGCCCGGCTTCAAGGGGCTTTGTGCAGGTGCCTGAAGCACCTGTCCAGGGGCGGTCCACACGCGGACCTCGCGAACCACGGGACCTTTCAAGACCTCGTTTGCGCGCGCCCGAATGTGATCGGCGAGATAACCCACCTCTGTCGCCCACACCGGTGAATCCGCCCGCAGCCTCAGGACCCCGTCGCGCAACGACGTGGGCTCGACATGTGCACACACTGTTGCTCCCGCCAATGCGGGCCACGCACGCCACAGCCGCGCCGTGTCCGCGGGCCGCGCTCCACCCGGCGTTCGGACGTCGCTCAGGGCGTCTCCCAAGCGGACCGGCTCTGGGCTCACAGCTGCCTCACACTTCCGTCGACCACTTCGAGCACCGTTGCGGCCCCCAGCGCCTCGGCTGCGCCGGGTTCGGCCGAGGTCACGATGGTCTGGTCCATCCCTGCCACGGCTTCCCCCAGCCACCGCCGGCGCAGGGGATCTAGCTCCGAGAACACGTCGTCCAAGAGCAGGACCGGCTGCTCTCTCATGGCTTCGGTCACCGTGTCGAACTCTCCTGCCTTGAGCGCCAGGGCCGCCGTTCGCTGCTCGCCCTGCGAGCCGAACGTGCGCGCATCCATCACAGCACGACCCTGTGACGAACTCACGCCGACGTAGACGTCGTCTCGCTGCGGGCCCGTCAACGCGGTCCCCCGTTCGAGCTCTCGGGGCCGGGCCTGAGAGATTGCAAGCTCGAGGTGGCCCCGCAGCTCCGATTCCTCGACCTCCCCGCTGGAAACCGCCTGATCGCCGATCTCCTGGGGAAGCCACGCACTCTGGTAGCTGAGATCCAGACGGCCCTCCGAGGCGATCTCTCCCCAGCGCTTGCGGGCCGCAGGCAGCAACAGGGCCAGGCACTCCAGCCGAGCCCCGGTGAGGGCAGCGCCCGCTTTGATCAGCGACTCATCCCACACGTCCAAGGTCTTGAGAGTCTTCTCAGAACCTCCCCGCGGCGCGCTGCGCAGGAGTGCGTTCTTTTGACGCAACACCCGTTCCCACTCGCGTCGCAACGAACTTCGCCCCGGGCGCAGCTCCACAACCAGGTCGTCCAAGAAGCGACGCCGACCCTCCGGAGACCCCTTGATCAACGAAAGCTCGTCGGGGCCGAAGAACACAGCCACCATCACCTCTGTGAGGGAGCGTGCAGAGCGCACGGGAGTCTTGTTGATCAACGCCCGCCGCCTGCCTTCTCGGAGCTCTAGATCAAGCTCCACCGACCGCTCCGCGCGCCTGACACGTCCGTGCAGCAGCGCCCGTTCGGCTCCTTGTCGAACCAGGGCCTGGTCGGGGCCGCGCGGGGAGGGCAGCCCACTGAGGCAGAACACGCCTTCGAGCAGGTTGGTCTTTCCTTGGGCGTTCCTTCCCGTCACAATTGTGGGCCCCTCGCTGAGCTCCACGATCGCCCGCTCATAGTTGCGAAAGTCCACCAGCTCGAGGGCCTCCACCCTCACGAACGACCACTGCTCCGCACCAACCCGGGCTGCTTCCGAGGAGGTGCACCAGATACCTCTAAGACAACCTCACAGGCATCAGAAGATAGGTAAAGCCGGTCTCGTCCTCGGCCCTCATGATCGCCGGCTTGAGCCCATCAGAAGCCACCAGCGTCAGACGCTCGCCAGAGATAGCGGTAGCGCCGTCCAAGAAAAAGCGCGGGTTGAAGGCAATCACCATCGCTTCGCCTTCGTACTCGGCATCAAGGATCTCTTGCCCTTCGCCCACATCCGGGGTGTTCGCCGAAACCTCGAGCTCAGTCCCGAGCTGAAACTTCACCGGCATGTTGTTCTGAGCCAGCAAACCCACTCGCTTGACCACTTCTACGACGTTGTTACGCTCCACCACCAGGGTATTGGGGTAGCCCTGGGGCAACAGCTGACGGTACTTCGGGAACTCTCCTTCGATGAAGCGTGACGCGATCACGGTTTCGGCGGCGCCATCCGCACCGGAGACCCTGAACACCGCGAAATTGGTCTTCAGCTCCACCCCTACTCTCCCCGAGGTCCCTTGGAGCGTGCGCGCCAGCTCGCTCAATGCTCTCGCCGGCAGAACGACGTTACGTCCCTCGCCGGTATTGCTCACTGAAAGCTCTCGCACCGACAGCCGGTAGGAGTCGGTGGCGGCCAGTGTCAGCGTTTCCCCTTCGACTTCCCACAGGACACCGGTCAGCACCTGGCGCGTCTCATCGCTAGACGCGCTCCTGACCACCTGGGACAGACCTACCGCCAGCGTCTCTGCCCCCAGCTCCAGCTCGATGCCACCCTCGTCTCCCGACCTCGTGGGTAGCTGCGGATAATCCTCGACGGACATCGCTTTGACGTGAAAACGCCCTCGACCCGACGAGATCTCGATCTCCGCATCGCCGCTGATGAGACTCACCTGGCCGGGGCCCAAGCTACGCATCATGTCCCCGAACAGTCTGCCCGGAACGACGACGGTGCCGGGTTCGTCCACCGCCGCCTGCAGCTGAGTCTCCATGGTCAGCTCAAGGTCGGTTGCTCCGATTGCCACGGTTCCGTCCTCGGTGGCCTCCATCCGCAGGCCCGCCAGGACCGGAAGCGTTGCTCGGTTCGTGATGGCGCGGGCGGCGAACTGCACAGCCTCTAGCAGATCGTCTCGTTCACAGCGAAGCTTCATACACACGTCCTCCTATGGGATCTACCAAAGACATTCTTGTCGTAGCAGTAGTAGGGGCTGGGGATTTGGGGACAACTCGCGTTAGGGCTGCTCACGATGCCTGAGGACACTCGGGAGGCGGTGGACGGAGAGTGGGGTTATGCACGGCATGAGAGGCGGTAACAGGAGTTGCGTCGAATTTCCACAATTAAGCACGTCCTTTTCCTCAACTACTTACGTGCTGCGCGCTGGCGGATGCGAGCGGTCAGCTCTTCAACTTGTTCGTAGGAACTTTCCCTTTCTCTCATGCTTTTTCTTATCTTGTTTGTGGCGTGGAGCACAGTTGAGTGATCTCGATTGCCAAATTCGCGGCCGATTTTGGGGAGCGATAGATCGGTCAGCTCACGGCACAGGTACATGGCCGTCTGACGAGCGACCACGAGCGGGCGTGTGCGGCTGGAGGAGCGCATCTCTTCAGGGGTGATGTTGTAGTACTCGGAGGCCACCGCGACCACGAGATCGGCGGTGACGGGGGCTTCGCCGGCGTTGGAGAGGATCGACTGGAGGACGTCGTGCGCCAGCTCGGCGGTGGGAGGTCGGCCGGTCAAGGAGGCGTAAGCGCTGACCCGGATGAGCGCCCCCTCGAGCTCGCGGATATTGGTCTGAATGCGATTAGCGATGTAGGAGAGAACTTCGGGCTCGACCGGAAGTTTTTCGGTGACGGACTTGAGCTGCAGGATGGCGAGCCGGGTTTCGAAATCGGGGGGCTGAATGTCTGTGAGCAGACCCCATTCGAAGCGAGTGCGCAGCCGTTCCTCGAGGGTGGCGATGCGTTTGGGCGCGCGGTCCGAGGTGATGACCAGCTGACTGGCGGGGTGGAGCGCGTTGAAGGTGTGGAAGAACTCCTCCTGGGTCCGCTCCTTGCCCTCGAGGAACTGGATGTCGTCGATCAATAAGACGTCGGCGGCTCTGTAACGACGGTGGAAGTCGGGGAAGCTGCGACGTTGGACCGCGACCAGGAACTCGTTGATGAATTGCTCGGTAGATACGTAGCGGACCACGAGGTCGGGGTGACACTCGGTGACGTAGCGTCCCATCGCATGCAATAGGTGGGTCTTTCCCAACCCAGCCCCGCCGTAGATGAACAGGGGGTTGTATGCGTGCGCAGGCGCTTCCGCCACGGCCAGCGCAGCGGCGTAGGGGAAGCGGTTGGAAGAGCCGAGGACAAAGGAGTCGAACGTGTACTTGGGCTGAAAGGGGTGATCCGGCCGTTGGGGAGCGGGGTTGTGTTGAGCCGGGGGCTGTGCGGGGGCCAGTTGGGGCGGGGTATCGGGAGCCGCTGTGGCGGCCGGGGTAAGAGGTATCAAGAGGAGTTCGACGTGGTGCCCGGCCGCGTTAACCAAGGCGGTCGTGACGGCTCCCCGATACCGGTTCTCTATCCAGTCACGGGCGAAGGGGCTGGGGACGCTCAGCTCCAGAGTGGCGCCGTCGAACGCTAAAGCCTCACAGTCGCCGAACCAGGCCGCGAAGGTTCCTTCAGAGAGCCGGGAACGGAGCTCACGGGTGGCGACGTCCCACAGCTGGTGAGGCGAGAGCGTCGGTTCCGCGCGGACCGAGGTGGTGAAAGTGTTCAAGTTGTTCCTCCCTGTGACTCAAGGAGCCCGGCTCCCCATGCGTCGGGGGGAGAATGTCCACAGCCATTTCCACAGCTGTGGACAACTGCACCGCAGCGCACAAGTACAGGCGCGCCGGACTCAACATCAACTGGGGGGAAGTGCCAGAACTCTGAGATTCCTTGCTCATGGCTTTGGGACCGGCTCCATCCTAAGCAGCAGCGTGGGATCGGAGTCAAGTGGAGATTGCCCGGCGCGCGAGGAAGTTTCGGGGCGGAAGCGATTAACGTGCAGAAACGTCGCTCGGCTATACTCCTGCCACACGGTTCTACAACTCGGGTATTTTCGCGACGGCCCCAACCTCTGCGGAGGTCAGCCGTGAAAGAGACGGCAAGCCGATGACCAAGCGCACGTTCCAACCCAACAATCGACGCCGCAAACGAAAGCACGGCTTTCGGGCGCGTATGCGGACGCGTGCCGGGCGCTCGATTCTGAAGAACAGACGGGCCAAGGGTCGTGCCCGGCTGTCGGCTTGAGCCCGGGAGCAATGTGGCGGAAGGAGTCGCTGAGCGGGGGCCGCGCGTTCCGGCGAGTGCTGCGACGGGGCCGACGAATCCGGCGAGAGAAGCTCACCCTGTACTTCCATGAACGCCATGGGCCAACGCGCGTGGGGCTGGTAGTTGCGCTGAGTCCCCGCAGTGCGGTAACTCGGAATCGGGCGCGACGACGTCTGCGAAGCGCGGCCCGCCTCGTGGTGCCGGCGAGCGGATGGGATGTCGTGATCAGGGCGGATCGCTCAGCCGCCACTCATAACTTCCAGGAATTGGTACAGGAAATGGGAGTCGCGGTCGACAAGGTGGCGGCCGCGTGATGAGTCCACTCGCAGGGGCGATGGTAGGAGCCCTCAACCTGTACCGGATGGTTTCTTCTGGGTTTCCACGCCGCTGCCGGTTCGAACCGACATGCTCGGCGTACGCCTTGGAAGCGATTCCTCGCCACGGCGCTCTCCGGGGAGCTGCGATGAGCCTAGCTCGAGTGGCTCGTTGTCATCCGTGGAATCCCGGCGGGCTCGATCCCGTCCCCCTTGCTCGGAGCCGGCGCTAGATGGGCTATTTCGAGGTCTTCGCCGGCGCCCTGGCAGGCTTCTACGCATTGATTCCCAGCTATGGCTTGGCGATCATCTTGCTGACCGTGCTGACGCGGCTGATCCTTCTTCCCCTGTCGATAAAGCAGACGCGTTCGATGCGAGAGATGCAGAAGATTCAGCCCGAGCTCACCAAGCTGCGGGCGAAACACAAGGGGAATAGGCAGAAGCTCAACGAGGAGCAGATGCTCCTGTTCAAGGAGCATGGGGTCAATCCCTTCGGGGGCTGTGGGCCCCTCGCCCTGCAGATGCCTGTGCTGTTCGGGCTCTTCTATGTGATTCGACAGCCGTTGCAGTACATGGGCTACAAGGCCACCGAGGTGGCAGGCGGCGCTCTGGAGTTTGTCCCCGGCAAGGTCGAGGGGTTCATGGCCACGATCCATGACTCCGCCCTCGCGAACGCCCTGTTCAACCACCCCCTGCCCATACACAACTTTCTCGGGTTGCGGCTCGACTGCTCGTCGTCGCTGGCGCTGCGGGGGGACGGGACGCCGGTTCTGGCGGAGGCCTGCGGCAGCGGCCTGATCACCGCGCTCCCCTATCTCATCCTGGTGGCTTTGATGGGGCTCACGACCTACTACCAACAGAAGCAGATGCAGGCAAAGCAGGCGGCTCAGGCCCAGGACAGCCCCATGGCCCAGCAGATGCAGATGTTCACCAAGGTGATGCCGGCCATGCTGATGGTGTTCTCGTTCAGCTTCCCATCGGGGCTGGTCATCTACTGGCTTACGACCAATCTGTGGACCATCGCCCAGCAGAGAATTATCCTCAAGGCAGTGCCGCTCGAGCCGGGGGCCAAGGCCGCTCCTGCGGGTAACGGTTCCCGTACTACGAAGTCGAGCCCTAAGGCACAGCCGTCGGCGGGCGCCAAGCCGCGTGGGGGGGCCAAGCCGAGCGAGGGTGCGAAGGGGTCAAATTCCACGCCCAAGCGTTCGCCCACGGCGCAGGGCGGCAACGGAGCAGGCTCGCCGACCCGCAGCGGAGATCGAAAGAAGCGGAAGAGATGAGCGAGCACCGAACTGAAGCGACGGATCAGGATCAAACTGAAGCGACGGATCAAGACCACGCGGAGGCTCCGGGGACGGATGCCACCCCGGAATCCATCCACGACGAGAGCGCTGGAGAGCCCGATAGGGCTCGTGCCGAGGACGTGGCTCCCGAGGAGATTGCCCGGGTAGCGGGGGAGTTCGTTGAAGGGCTTCTCGAGGCGATGGGACTGCAGGGGGAAGTAGAAACCTCGATCGCAGAGGGCCGGGTGTCGGTCGAGGTCAACGGCGACGACCTCGGGATTCTCATCGGACGGCGTGGGCAGACGCTGGAGGCGGTGCAGGAGCTCACTCGAACAGCGGTGCAGCGACGCCTGAGAGCGCATGTGCGCCTATTGGTTGATGTGGAGAGCTACCGGGCCCGGCGCCGGGAGACACTGGCCGAGTATGCCCGCGAGATGGCGGATCGTGCGAAGGAGCGGGGCACTGAGATCGAGCTCGAGCCGATGAACGCCTACGAGCGCAAGATCGTGCACGATGCCATCGCAGATATCGACGGAGTCTCCAGCTTCAGCGAGGGCGAAGACCCGCAGCGCAAGGTCATAGTCCGGGGCGACTGAGAGCCACGGAGCCCGGCGGCCCGCTCCCTTGATGGAAGCTCGACCTGGATTAGCTCTGGCACGGAGGGGTTGTGAAAGCGTTCGCACCTCTCAGCTCCCGCGGGCGCGATCCAAGGTGCGGGTCGGGTCCATCAGGCGACCGGGTGAGCGATCAGCCGACGTTTCACGTGAAACATCGGGCGCTACCCTTGACGGCCAGGCACGTCTGGCCCCTTTCGACCGGCTGGAGGCGCTTCCTAAGTGACGCCGAATGTCTCGTCAAACGCCCCGAACGGCTGAATAGCCGTGGCATGAGCGTGACGGTGCATACAGACGGTGAATTGGTCAAAGAAGCCGATCTGGCCCAAAAGGACAGGCCAGGGAGGGCGCCGGTTGCTACTGACGACGCCTATTTCCGCATTCCAAAAAACGGCCGAGTCATCGTCCACTGGGCGGAAATAACCTCAGCTCTCGCTCGCTCAGCTCCACCTGCCCATGTTTCACGTGAAACATCGCGCTGACTCTGCCGAACGCCTGGCCGAGTACGCGGCCCTGGTGCGGCGCTGGGCTCCGCGGCTTGATCTGGTGGCCCCCGGTGATCTCCCCCTTTTTGAAGAGCGACATATCGCCGACTCCCTGAGGGCCTCTGCCGTGGTCGACTCCCTACCGCCGGGCACGGCCGTCGACGTAGGTTCGGGGGCCGGGCTGCCTGGGATCCCCCTGGCAATAGCCGCTCACCCAAGGCGTTGGCGCCTGCTGGAGCCCCGGCCCCGTAAGGCGGCTTTCCTGGAGGAGTGTGTCCGTGTCCTCGAGCTCGACTGCGAGGTGTTGACGCTCACCGCCCAGGAGGCGGCGCGGCGCGCAGACTTGCTGAGGGACCACGTCTGCGCCTTGGCTCGGGCGCTGGCGCCTCCAGCCGAAGCGTTCCGGCTCCTCCTGCCCCTTGTGCGAGACCATGGCGTGGCCGGGATCTTCGCCTCCCCCGACACACGGTTGCCGGCAGAAGTCGAGAGGGTGTCGGAGGGGCTTGCTATCATGAGCGGCATGGAAGAGGGGCGCTCACGCTCCGGCCCCACATGACGACGTTGTGACCACGACGGCGTCCGGCCGAGCTGCGTGGAAGGTATTGGAACGGACTGATCTTCCTCCTGGCGTGCCGGTACTTGCGATCGCTAATCAGAAGGGTGGCGTCGGGAAGACCACTTCGGTGGTGAACCTCGGAGCTGCGCTGGCGCTGAGGGGATATTGCGCGCTTGTGATCGACCTTGACCCGCAGGCGAATGCGACCACCGGTCTGGGACTCGACCGGCGCGCCGTCATGCGATCGACCTATGAGCTCCTGTCGCAGGAGGCCGCGCTCGAGGAAGTCGTGATGACGACTTCCATCCCGGGCCTCGATTGCGCACCTGCCGGCCAGGACCTGGCAGGAGCCGAGGTTGAGCTGGTGCAGCAGGCGGCGCGCGAGCGGCGGCTGAAGGCCGTGCTGGATGCCTCTGAGCGCCGCTGGGACATCGTGCTGGTGGACTGCCCACCGTCGCTGGGCCTGCTCACGGTCAATGGATTGATCGCCGCTCACGGGCTCGTGGTACCCGTGCAATGCGAGTACTACGCGCTCGAGGGCTTGGGACAGCTGCTGAGCACTGCGGAACGGGTGCGACGCTCGCTCAATCCGACTCTTCGCATTACGGGGCTGTTGCTGACCATGTACGACGGGCGCACCAGGCTTTCGAGCGACGTCGCCCATGAGGTCAGGTCCCATTTCGGGGAGCTCGTGTTCAAGGCCGTGGTTCCCCGCAGCGTGCGGCTCTCCGAGGCGCCCTCCTACGGGCAGCCGGTGGTGACTCTGGACGCCGGCTCGCGCGGCTCAATCTCTTACCGACTGGTGGCGGGCGAACTGGAGGAGCGCTGCGCTCTGGTGAGCGCAGCGGGGGCGGCTCGACGAGAGGGCTCTAGAGGCACGCCCGCTCCCACCAAAGAGGGCCCCGAACGCCCGCCTGTTCCCACCAGGCAGGGCCCGGGGGGCAGAGGCTACGGCGTGGTTACTTCGGAGCCTGAGGGGCTCGTCGAGTCATGGCCGGCCCCCAACCCGTGGACGAGCCGTGACTAGAAGAGCCGGCCTGGGCCGGGGGCTCGACGCCTTGCTGCCTCCCGAGGTAGGGGAGAGTCGCGATCCGGGGCCGCTCGAGGTGAGGCTCGAGGACATCGTTCCCAACACGAATCAGCCGCGCCGTGAGTTCGATGAGGAGGCCCTGGCAGAGCTGACGGCCTCGATAGCCACGCTGGGGCTACTGCAGCCTTTGTTGGTGCGCCCCTCAGAACCTGGTCGCTACCAGCTGATCGCGGGGGAGCGCCGCTTGCGGGCGGCCCGTGCGGCCGGCCTGACTCACGTCCCGGTGATGGTGGTCGCCACCGACGAGCGCGGCTCCCTCGAACGAGCAGTCGTCGAGAACATCCATCGCGCCGACCTCAACCCCATCGAGGAGGCCGCCGCCTATCGTCAGCTACTCGACGACGGCGGCCTCACTCAGGAGCAGCTCGCCGGCAGGCTGGGGCGCAGCCGGACCGCGATCACGAACTCGTTGCGCCTGCTCGAGCTCCCGGTGGAGGTTCACGATCTGGTGGTGCGCGGCCGGCTGAGTGCAGGACATGCCCGAGCCCTACTGGCCCTGAACGGGAGCCCGTTTCAGACACGGCTTGCGACTCGGATTGCCCAGGAAGGAGTGTCGGTGCGGGACACCGAGAACCTGGTTCGTCGCTATGGAGAGATGTCGACAACCACCGGTGGGGGCGCCGGACGGGCCGCGGGCGGCCGCCCGGCCGTTGCCGCCGAGGCCCAAAGGCTCCTCTCCGAACGCCTCCAAGCGCGCGTGCGCGTGACCATGGGCAAGAACAAGGGTCGTGTTGCCATCGACTTCACCTCCAAGGAGGAGCTGGAGCGTTTGGTGGGGCTGCTGGCCGGTTCGGGGCGCAGCCCCACCGTCGCCTCCCCCGACCGCTAGCCGCCTCTTTCTCGATATCAGGAAACGGTGGTGAAAAGCGGATCGAGGACGTTTGACCCCCCCAACGGTGGTGAAAAGCGGACCGAGGACGTTTGTCCCCCCCAAACGGTGGTGAAAAGCGGACCGAGGACGTTTGACCCCCCCAAACGGTGGTGAAAAGCGGACCGAGGACGTTTGACCCCCCCAAACGGTGGTGAAAAGCGGACCGAGGACGTTTGACCACCGCCGGCAGGGTCGGGGGGGTGCGGGTCCGTGGGGGGAACCGGAGCGCTCAGGCGTGGCTGTGCAGGCTCTCCAGGTAGCGCTCGGCGTCGATGGCCGCCATACAGCCCATCCCGGCCGCAGTGATCGCCTGCCGGTACCGGAAGTCGACGACATCCCCGGCTGCGAACACTCCCGGCACCGAGGTCTGGGTGTCGTCCGCGGGAATCGAGATGTATCCCTCGGCCAGGTCGATCTGACCCTCGAACAAGGAGGTGCTGGGCAGGTGGCCGATGGCGACGAACAAGCCCCCGACCTCTATCGAGCTTGTCCCTCCCGTTTCGAGGTTGAAAAGATGCGCTCCGTCGACCTTCTTATCGCCGTAAACCTCTGACACGGTGGAGTTCCACACGAAGTCGATCTTGGGGTTGGCGAAGGCGCGGTCCCGCATGATCTTGGAGGCGCGTAGCTCGTCGCGGCGATGTACCACGGTGACCCTGGAGGCGAACTTGGTGAGAAAGATGGCCTCCTCTAGCGCCGAGTCCCCGCCGCCCACGACGATCAGCTCCTGGTCCCTGAAAAAGAAGCCGTCACAGGTGGCGCAGGTTGACACCCCTCGTCCCAGCAGCTCCTTCTCGCCCGGGACGCCCAGCATTCTCGCCTGGGCGCCGGTGGCGATGATGACGGCGTGGGCGCGAAAGGAAGAGCCACTCAGGTGAATCTCGAAAGGCGAGGCCGAAAAGTCAACCGAAGTGACGTTCTCGGAGAGGTACTCGGCCCCGAAGCGAGCGGCCTGCTTGCGCATCTGCTCCATGAGCTCGGGGCCCATGATGCCGTCGACGAAGCCAGGGTAGTTCTCGACCTCGGTTGTGAGCATGAGCTGGCCCCCGGCCTCGAAGCCCTCGATCACCAGGGGGGCGAGGTTGGCCCGGGCGGCGTAGACCGCGGCAGTGAGTCCGGACGGTCCGGAGCCGATGATGATGACGCTGCGAGTGTCCTGCTCCACGTTGCGCAAGTCCTTGCTTCGAGCGGAAAGGGCTGAGGTTGTTCCGGCCGCCGTGCGCCGGGATCATTCTAGGGACTAGAACGCCTGAGGCCGCAGCGACATTTCCATCGGGGCGGCAGGACGTCCTCTAGGGGCCACCCGCCAAGGGGCTCGCCTGATAGCCGAGCGGAGCACAGGAACGCGGCTCGAACGCCCACACCGCCAACTGATTGGGACGGCGGCCCGAGGAACTGGTGACGAACCCCACGAACAGTACCTTGACCCCTTCGAGTCTCCCCTGCGCACCAATGGCGGGGAGCATGCGACCGTCTTCGAACTGCGACGCCACCTCGTCGATACAGGAACGGACTGAATCGCGTAGCTCTGGGGGGGCCTGCGGGGCGAGAACATCCGTCAGGGCCGCCTGCTCCTGAAGACCCTGGTCCGCCTTGGCTTGCGAGCGGTAGGCGTTGCGCACCGACTCGACAGAGGAGCGGGATCGGGCGAGGTCGGCGACCTTATCAAGAGACGTGCGACCGAGGTCGCCGAGCCATACGGGAGTGCCCAAGAGGCCTCCTTCCCTGGCCGCATCTTGCGTAGACTCAAGTGCAGCCTGGCCTCCGCCGCCGCTGCCCCCTGCGCCACCGGAGTCATCGGAGCCCCCTACCAAACCACCCCCCTGCAGGACCGCCACGCCACCGATGATCAACAGAGCGGCCGCGCCGAGCGCCGGCGCCAGCCGGCGCATGAAGGGACGCTCGGACGAGGGCCGTGGCATCAGAGGCACGACGTTGCCGGCTTGCTGGGACCCGGCCTGAAGCGCTGCGTGGAGTTCGGCGCGCTCGGTTTCGGTCATCTGTGCGTCGGGCGCTTCGAGCAAGGCCCTCAGCGCCACAAGCTCGGAGCGGCAGTCGGCGCACGATCGGAGATGAGCCTCGATGTCCTCGGAGCGCGCAGGGTGAAGTTCGCCGCGAGCGAATTCAAGAAGCAGCTCGGGCCACCCTTCATGTTCGCCGGCCTGTGTCATCGGAGCATCGTCACCTGAATCAAGAGGCATGTGGCTTGGACGACGAGGCGCGCCCCGGTTGTTCCAAACGGGCGGCGAGCAGGCGTCTCCCTCGGCTGATGCGGGACTTGACCGTCCCGATCGGGACCTTGGTCTGTTGGGCGATCTCCTCGTAGGGATAACCGCCGAGGTCGTGAAGTAATACAGCTTCTCGATAGTCGTCGGGAAGAGATCGCAGAGCCCGCGCCAAGTCGGCACGGAGCGCGATGGTCTCGTCGAATGAGGTCTGCCGCATTGGCTCCTCGGGAAGCGTCTCCTCGGGGAGGGGCAGCCGGCCGCGTTTTCGCAGGAGGTCGTGGCAGGTGTTTATCCCCACCCGGTAGAGCCACGTACCGAAAGACGCGGTCCCCTTGAACGAGCCGCTGCGACGAAGGAGGTTCAGGAAGGTCTCCTGAGTGGCCTCCAGGGCGTCGGCCCTGTTTCCCATCATCCGCAGCCCAAGAGCAAAGATGCGGTCCTCGTGCCGCCTGACCAGTGCCTCGAAGCAAACCGGGCGGCCCTCTTGGAAGCCGACGAGCAGCTGCTCGTCGGAGAGCTCGTCAAACGCCAAGGAAGCGAACCTCTGCGATGTGGGCACTTCCGAGCGCATCGGGCAGCTCGGTTATCCACACCAGCCAGTAGCGGGCGCGCCGTCCCTCGGCCTCTAGGCGAGTGACCTCTTCGGCGTCGGCCGGCGCACCTATGGCGGTCATGGCGGCCGAGTCCGAAGGTGATTCGTTCGCGGCCCGCAGCTCGACTCGCATGCCGGGTGTGTCGGAGGTGATCACTGCAGCCTTGACCGCCCGTGATCGGCCCAGGTCGAACAGGAGCCCGACGCCCGCCTTGCCGAGCCCGGCGTTATAGCTCTCCGTAGACCAGTAGGTCCCGGGATTGTCGTCGACGACGGCAGAGACCTCCTCGGAATGTTCCTCTTCATCGCCGAGAGGGTCGTAGTCGCGCGGCTCGGCGACTTCGAGAATAGGGGAACCCGCACCCGCCGGGCCGTTCCCGGAGGCTGCGGGCGAGCCGGGGCCTTGCGTGGCATCGAAAATCCGGGGCAGTACAAGCCCCAACAGGATCGCCGCGGCGACCACCACGAAGATCGGCACGAGGTTTCGAGTCTGGCTGGCGGTCTGGCCACGAGGACGCCCGGCGTCGTCACGCGGCTGCACGCCGGTGCCGGTCGTGGGTGAGGCGTGCGGCGAGTAGGGAGCGAACAACGCCATCGCTCCCGAGCTCTCGCCCAGGGCGAGCCGCATGTCCTCGGCAGAAGAGAAGCGCTCGTCGGGGTCCTTGGACAGAGCCTTCATCACGACCTGCTCTGTTCGGCGAGGAATCTGAGCCCGAAAACCGCGCAGCGAGGGAGGCTCCTCGTGAACGTGAGCCATCGCTACGCCCAGGTGACTCTCGCCGGCGAAAGGTGGGCGACCTGCCAGAAGCTCGTACAGCAGGACCCCCATGGCATAGATATCCGAGCGCTGATCGGGCTCGGCCCCCTCGATCTGCTCCGGCGAGATGTAGGCGACCGAACCGAGAATCGAGCCCGTTCGGGTGAGATCTGTAGTGTCGAAAGCCGCCTTGGCGATCCCGAAGTCCGCGACCTTGAGCTCGTGCTCGCCCGTCAAAAGGATGTTGGCCGGCTTGACATCGCGATGGACGATCCCAAAGGCATGGGCGTGACCCAGGGCGTCACAAATGTCTGAGGCGACGGCGACTGCTCGGTCCGGCTCCAGCGGCCCCTCCTCCGCCAGCAAGGAAGCCAGCGTGCCTCCACTGCAGTACTCCATTACGATGAAGGGTCGCGCCGACTCCTCGTCGGGGGAGTTCGCCGTCCCGGTGTCGAAGATCGAGACGATGCGGGGATGCGAGAGTCGCGCAGCGGCAATCGCCTCCTGCTTGAAGCGCTGGAGGAACGAAGGCCCCCGGGCGAGATGCGGATGCAGCAACTTCACCGCTACCGGACGCGCCAGCACCTCGTCTCGAGCCAGCCACACCGTGGCCATGCCCCCGGCGGCGATCCGGGACTCGAGCAGATAGCGGTCAGCGAGCAGGGCAGCTTGAGACGACATTCCAGAAGCCTAGTCAGCTTGAGGTGGTACCGGACACTGGGTCGCGGGGCGCGCCGTCCAAGGACGATGTGGACGGAGCGCTGATGGCGAGCCTCAGGGAGTGTTGGTGTCGAAATGGGCGACGGCAGTCGCCCTAGTCCACTTCTTGGCGGCCGAGATCCGTCCCAGGAGCATCGTGGTGGCGTTTCGCCTCATCTTGATGAGCACCACACCCTGGGAGTCCATCTCCGCCTTCACCAGCCGAGCGCCGTGCTCCGCGGCCAGGGCCGCGGCTTCCTCGGCGATCTGGGCCTCGGTGGGGTTGCTGCTGCCGGTGAGGTCGGCGGAGACGGCCGCAGCGGTTTCGTCTGCCACGCCCTGAAGGCCCAGATAGTTGACTGCCGCCGAGGTACCGTCGAACAGCACCAGACCCAGCAGCGCCAGGAATAGGACTGTGCGGGCCAGCCAGTCGACGATCACGCCGCGTTCGTCTTTCAGTGGACTCATCGCTCCCCTTATCGGCGGGATGGGGACCGCGAATAAGAAAATTGGTCGCAGGAAGTCTCCGGCCCCGCCTCCCCTCGACAGATTTACTTGTCGACGCGGCCGCGGCGGCGCGCCAGCACGCCCCGGACGAGGTCGAGTTCTTCGACCCCGAGCAGCCGGGCAAAGCTCAGGTAAGAGCCGATCCCGAGAACCACCGGAATCAGCAGCAGTCCCAGCTGTTGCCAGCGGCCCCTACCGTCGAAGCTCGGCTCGAGCAAAGCCCACGATCCCCACACAAAGGCGGCCATGCCGGCAGCAGCAGCTCCTATCTTTGCCGCGCTGCGAGCGATGTGGGGGCCGTCGAGCCCTCCTATTCGCCGGGTGAGGTAGCGGGCCTGGAGGATGACCCCACAGGTGTATGCGGCGGCGTGGCCTGCGGCGAGCCCCCGCACGCCGAAGTCGAAGACGACGAACATGACCACATTGACGATCGTGTTGAGCCCCACCACCACACAGTTGATCTGAAACGGTTTCTTAGTGTCGTGGAGTGAGTAGAACGCTCTCAGGAACAGCTGAAAGAGCGAGAAGGGAACCAGCCCCAGAACGAAGAAGCGCAGCACTCCGGCGACGAGCTCCACCGACGATTCGGTGACGGCTCCGTTGCCTAGCAGAAGGCTTACGACCGGCTCCGCCAGCACGTAGTAGCCCACAGCAGCGGGAAGCACCAACAGGATGGTGCTTCGGATCCCCGTAGAGAGCTGCCGCCGAAACGAATCCCAATTAGCGGTCACGGCGGCTTCGCTCATTCCCGGCAGCAGCGCGGTGATCACGGAGACGGCGAAAAGACCATGTGGAAGCATGAAGAAAGTGAACGCTGCAACGTACGCGGAGTACGAGCCCGGCTCGGCGGTAGTCAGCCGCTGCACGACGAGATAGCCGATCTGATTGACCACCACGTAACCGATTACCCAAACAGATAACCGCGCGAGCTTGGTAACCGAAGGATGTCGGATCGACATCGTGAACTGGTAGCGTCCGAGCCCGCGCAGAAAGGGCAACTGGGCCAAAGCCATGAGGGCGACTCCGCCGGTGGTTCCGGCACCGATCAGCCAAAGCTGGCCGCTGGAGACCTGATCAAGGGTGACAGTGCCGTACGCGGCGCGAAAAGAGAGAAAGAGGGCGATGACCGCGAGGTTGTTCAACACCGGTGTGTACATGGGAGCGCCGAAGCGCTTGTGGGCGTTGAGAAACCCGGCCGAGATTGCGGCCAGTCCATAGAAGACGATCTGAGGGATGAACAAACGGAGCAGCAGAGTCATGGCCTCTTGCTGCTTGGCTGCTCGCACGCTGCCTTCGACGTCGAGTGCGTAGAAGTCGGCTATGTAAGGTGCGGCGAGAACTCCGACGATCACCACCGCGGTAAGTGCTACGAGCGAGACGTTGATGATCGCGCTGGCGATCTGCCAGGCTCGTTCGTTACCTTCCTTGTTGAGAAGCTCCACGAACACCGGGACGAAAACCGAGGTAAGTACACCTCCGAGCACGAGCTCGTAGATGATGTTGGGGGCGGTGTTGGCGTAGTTATAGGTGTCCGCGATGCTTCCGGGCTCGGCGATTCCCAAAGCAGCGGTGATCGCGATTAGACGCAACAACCCAGTGGAGCGCGACAGGACGGTGCCGAACGACATGGTCGCCGTAGCGCGCGCGAGGCGGCTCAAGAGTCCGGGGCTGCTGCGGGCTCGCCCTCCCTAGTGGGTCTCAAGGCACGCACTGTGTAGAAGACGATCAGGAACAGCAGGGCTCCGACGGTAATTCCCACGGCTATTACGTTGAGCTCGGTAGATCGAACCGTGAGTCGCTTGTCGGCGATGGGATAGCCCTCCGGGGTCACGATGCGCGCTACCAGCGGAAAGGCGCCGCTGGTCTCGCTTACAGCGTCGATCTCGATGCTGTGCGTGCCGGGAGCGACCCTCTCCGTGAAGCGGCGCCGTTCAAAGACGAGCCGGTCGGACAACAGATCAATGGTCAGCTTCACTCGGTAGTTGGTCTCGTTCGAGAGAACGAGCTCAATGGGAGCTTCTCGCGAGATCAGGATGATCTCGTCCTTTCCGATGAAGCCGATCTTTGCAAGCTCGTTCTGGATGGTGGCGGTGGTGCCTCGGATGTAGCTCTCGCCGCTAAGTTCCTGCGCTCCGGCTTTCACCCACCAGGACCTGCTCTGCGCGACCAGGACGGCCTTCTGCAGCCGTTGCAGCAGGCCGTCGGGCGGCGACAGCGAGGCAAAGTGCTCGGTGAGTTCCTGGGCGCTCCGCACTCCCGTCCAGTAGCTGTCGACGGGCTCGTCGACGCCTCGCTCGGCGCGCTTTACCAAAGCCTTCGTTCTGCGGTTCTCGGCCAGCCTCAGCCCTTTCTCCAAAGTGACTGTCTCTATCCAGGGCGCCCGGGCCATTGTGGCCAGGAGCAGTCGCGCCACCGCCGGGTGTGGGTGCCAGAGAGATGGAAGGGTTGTCTGCACCACCCGATCGGAGAGACCCGGCGCCTCTTCTCTGATCTGGGAGGTCTCGGCGAAGAATCTCTGAAGATCGAGTCTCTCCTGACCCGGGGCGGCGATCTCGGCAAGCCTTTCCTGAAGGTCGGGATCGGAGAGGTAACCGGTCATTCGTTGAGCATCGGTCGCGACTCTCACCGGACAGGTGAAGCTTGCCGACGGTTCCGGGCACCCGGAGGTCTCGGGATCGAAGGAACCTTCGGTGAACGAGTCCTGCGAGACGACGATGTGCCGGGTGCCACCCAGGCTCAGCGTCTCGGCGGTGGCGGCATCGAGCCGGCCCGCCGGTGCCAACAGCCACGACCGTGAGAAGCTGCGCCTCAGGGTGCGACCCAGCGTCGTCCGGCCGGCTTCGATCTGACGGTCGATCTGCTCACCGCCGGAGCTTCCATAGGCGTGAGTCAGCGCCGGGAGGTCCGGCCACGAGTAGGGGACGAGAAGGCGCTGGATTCCTCGTTGCCCCAACAAGCCCCGCAGGGAGCGCAGAAATGTGCCCGCCGCGGCCTGTGCCCCGGAACCGTCGCCGCGCACACCCTCGGCATCCTGGTAGCCGTCCGCCAGGGCGGCCACTTCCTCGAGCAACCGGGGAGTGGGGGCTACGGTGACGTTGAGCCCGGAGTTCCGCGCCGCGCCCAGTGCCCCCATCATGCCCGAGAGCCACCCCTCGGGCGTCAGCGCAGCCTCCAGCGGAGGCCGTCCCGATTGGGCGGCAGTCACGAACTCCCCGCTTTCATCGACTGTTGCCACTTCGTTCAAGGGCACCACGAGGGCAAGCTTCAGGGTCTGCCCCGGCTTCTGCGGATAGAAGATCAGGGGAACCGATATGCGGCCCAGCAGCTCGAACGTAGAGCGGTCCTGGGCCGTGATCGTGAGGGGATAGACGCCCGCATCGGAGGTGTCCTCGAGAAGGTCGAGCTTCTCCGCTCGGGCTCCGATATGCACCGTGCGCGACTGGGCTGGAGCCAGGCTCCCGTGGATATCTTGGGGGAAGGAGCTGGGTTGGAATTCTGAGGGTTCGGTGAAGCTCTCGTGAAGAGCCGTGCGGCTGGTCACCCGGTCTTCGACCCCTACGACGAGCCGAAAGTTTCGAACCGGCTCGGACGAGCGGTTGATGACCTCAACCTCGATGTCGAGCGGATCAGCGGGCTGGTGCCATACGGGCATGGCTCTGACCCGCAGCTCAACCGCGTCGGAGGGATCCTGCGAGGCGAAAGCGGGGGAAAGATGGGCCCCGGACAACGTCGCCAGGGCACCAATCAGTGCGAGCAATATCAGAGAGCGGGTGGTGATCACGGCGCAAAGCATAGGCATGCCGCCCTAGCCACCCTTGCCCGAGTCTTTTCAGGATTGCTTGGGCACGCCTCCGCCAAGTCTTGAACCGCACCCGTACATGGTGTGAGCAGGGCTCCAAAGTTTGGTACGGGAGCCGGGGCACGTTAGCTGCAGGTTACTTGGAGCCTCCGATTTTTCCGATTTTCTGGTAGAACTCTGAGCCATACCGGCTCTTGGTGGTTTCGCCACCTTTTTTGCCTCCGAGACGGCCTATGCGGCCGAAGTGCTCGCCACCGTAGCGGGCCTTGGTCGAACGGCCTCCCTTACGGCCTGCTTCGGCTCTGCTCATCTTCTGGTTGGTTTCCATGCCCTCCTCCATTTGCTTCGCTTGGTTCGATGACCTGCTCATACCCTCCCCGTCGTTCAGGAAACGCGATCCCCGATCTGTCCCCGGCTCCCGCGGGACGCTCAACTGCCTGAGCCGTATGCCGATGCTACGGAAGCCGGTGGATCACTTCTGAGAAAGAGGCAGCGACGTGTCTGAGAGCGAATCCGCGACAAGCAAGGGAAACATCCGCGATTATCTCCGCCACCTGGTGGATCGAAAGGCCTCGGACCTACATGTCAAGGCGGGGGGGCCTCCTTACATCCGGGAGAGCGGGCGCCTCACCAAGACCCACTTTCCCTCTCTCGGCGCGGCCGACTGCGAGCGGACGGCCATGGAGCTGATGTCCGGCGAGCAGGCCAGCTTCTTCAAGGAGCGCGGCGAGGTGGACTTTGCGTTTTCCGAGCGGGGCCTCGGTCGATTTCGCATCAACGTCTTCTCTCAGAGGGGCAGTATCTCGATAGCGATCCGCCGGGTCTTGCCCGGTAGCCCTGCCTTCGAGACCTTGGGTCTGCCGCCTGTAGTCAAGTCTCTGGCGAATGAGCAACGCGGGCTGGTCCTGGTCACCGGCCCCACCTCCTCGGGAAAGACCACGACTACCGCCGCAATGATCAACCACATCAACGGGTCGCGCTCCTGCCACATCTTGACGATCGAAGACCCCATCGAGATCCTCCATCCCGATCGCCGTTCGATCGTCAACCAGCGCGAGATCGGGCACGACACCCTGGACTTCGCCGCGGCCATGCGCGTGGCGATGCGCCAGGATCCGGACGTCATCTTCGTGGGAGAGATTCGGGACCCCGAAACAGTAACCGCCGCTCTGCAGGCGGCGGAAACGGGTCACCTCGTGATCTCGACACTGCACACCACCGACGTTTCGGAGACCGTCAACCGTGTCATCGATTTCTTTCCACCCCACCAGCACAAGCAGGTTCGGGTGTCTCTGGCCGCCTCGCTGCGCGGGATCGTGTCCCAACGGTTGGTTGCGCGCGCCGACAGCCGGGGCCTGGTTCCTGCCGTGGAGGTTTTGGTGGCAAACGGCCGCATCAGGGATCTCGTCCTGAACCCGGAGCAGACTCACCTGATCCACGACATCGTGGCCGAGTCGGGTTTCTACGGCATGCAAACGTTCGACCAGGCCTTGCTGAACCTCTATCGCTCGGGTCTGGTCGCCCTGGACGACGCCATGGCCGCGGCGACGAGCTCCCACGACTTCCAGATCGCGCTGAAGCAAGAGGGTCTGCAGCCGATCTCCTGAGATCTTGCATGCAGAGTAGTGGTCAGTGGTTGCAGGGCAACCTTTTATCCACCACTCGGAGCCACTCGACGCCGTCGTCCCTAGCGGTCTTCTCGTAGATAGGCGTTGCCCAGGGCCGAGGGCGCGGCTAGGCGCCGCTGCACGCTGCCTCTCGAGATCAGCACCAACACGACTATCGTGAAGAGGTACGGCATCATCGCGATGAAGAACGTGCTGACCTCGAGGCCCACCGTCTGGAGCCGAAAGCCCAGCGCCTCGACGCTGCCGAAGAGGTAGCCGCCGAGCGCCGCCCTCAGCGGCGACCAGGTGGCGAAGATCACCAGGGCTATGGCGATCCAACCACGACCCGCGGTCATGTTCGGCACCCAGCTGGGGGCCCGCGCCAGCGACAGGTAGGCGCCGGCCAGCCCTGCAAACGCGCCGCCGATAACAACGGCGGCGTAACGGGTGCCGGTGACCGAGAGCCCGGCTGCATCGGCCGTCTCCGGTGACTCCCCGACGCTTCTCAGGTTGAGGCCCGTCCGGGTGCGGAACAGGATCCACCAGGTGGCGGGAACCAACACATAGGACAGGTATACGAGGGCGTCCTGAGCAAAGAAGATGCGCCCCGCAACGGGTATGTCCGAGAGGCCGGGTAGCGCAATCCGCTCGAAGGTCACCGGTGGAGGAACGCCCACCACACTTTCGCCGAGATAGCCGGTCATGCCGATGGCGAAGATGACCAGGGCGAGGCCGGTGACGACCTGGTTGGCCTTGAAGCTCACGACGAGTACGGCCAGCAACAGGGCCAACGCGGCCCCCGCAGAGATCCCGGCGGCAACCCCCAGCCACGGCGCACGCAGCTGTCGGTTGACAAGGAAGCCGGTTACGGCCCCCGCCAGCATCATCCCCTCGACCCCCAGGTTCAACACGCCGGAGCGTTCGGCGATGATCTCGCCGACGGCGGCGAACACGAGCGTCGTGCCCGCAGCGATACCGGCGACGAAGATCGTGATGATTAGCTCGGAGCTCATCCTTCCTCCTCCCTACTCATCCGGCCGGCTCCAGATCGGGTGCCCGCTCAGAGGCCGAAGACGGCGTGGAAGGTTGATCGCTCGTGGCCTCCGCCCGCCACACCAGGCGATAGTTGACGAACAGCTCCCCGGCGAGGGCGAAGAACAGAATGACACCCTGGAGCATCAGCACGATGTCCGAGGGCAAGCCCAGCGTCTGCAGCTCGACGCCCGAAACGACCAGGGCACCGAACAACACCGCCATCGGCACGATGTAGAGCGGCGAGAATCGGGCGAGGGTGGCGACGATGATCCCCGTGTAGCCGAAGCCCGGCGAGATGTTGGCCTGGATCTTGTGCACGACCCCGGACACTTCGACCATGCCGCCGAGGCCGGCGAGTGCTCCCGACAGCAGCATGACCGCGACTACGTTTCTCGGGATCGAGAACCCTGCGTAGGAGGCGGCGCGGGTGTTGGCGCCGATGACTCTGATCTTGTAGCCCCATGCGGTCCGGCTGAGGACCAGCGACACGAGAAGGGCCGCAGCGAGCGCCACGTAGAGCCCGGCATGGATGGCGGTGTTGCCGATCAGCGGCAGGACGGCGGATTCGGAGAAGGGCTTTCCCAGAGGGAACCCCAGGGTCGCAGGATCGGTCCAGGGCCCGTTGACCATGTAGTCGACGAGCAGGATGGCGACGTAGTTCAGCAGCAGGGTGGGCACGATCTCGTTGGTGCCGAAGAAGGCGCGCAGGGCACCGGGGATCAGACCCCATAGCGCCCCACCGATCAACCCGCCCATGACCATCGCGGCCAGCAGAAGCCAACGAGGCCACTCGGGAGCGCCGTAGGCAACCGTGGTGGCGCCGAAAGCACCGAGGTAGAACTGGCCCTCCGCCCCGATGTTCCATAGAAGCATGCGAAAGGCGACCGCCACCGCGAGGGCCGTGAATATGAGGGGGATGGCCGCGAGGATGGTCTGGGCCTGCCCGTAGGGGGACCCGAACGACCCCGTCCACATCGCCCGGTAGACGGGCCCCGCCCCTCGGCCGGTCGCCTGCAGGAAGATGCCGGCAACTGCAAACGCACCAAGCAGGGCGATCAGACGGACCGCCACGCGAACTCGCCGGGACGGCAGCAACCTCTTGACGAGCCTTGGGCGAAGCCCGCCGGGCGCTTTCACCCGCCGCCGCCGGCGCTCGGCGCGGCAGCCCCCGTGCCGCCCATGAGCAGTCCGATGCGCTCGAGGTTGCCCTCGTCCGGCGGAACCTCCCCGGCAATCTCGCCCTCGTACATCACCGCAATGCGGTCGGACAACATCAACAGCTCATCGAGGTCCTCAGAGATGAGCAGGATGCCCACACCCGTAGCCCGTTGCTCGAGGAGAAGCTCGTGAACGGCCTTGGTGGCGCCTACGTCCAAGCCGGAGCTGGGATGGGCGGCAATCACGACCCGGGGGGAGGAGGACAGCTCGCGCGCCAGAAGAAGCTTCTGGAGGTTGCCACCGCTCATGAGACTGACGGGAGCGTCGAGCGAGGACATCTTGATGCCGAACTGCTCGATGAGCTCTCTGGTGCGCCGCGCTGCCGAACGGTAGTCGAGAAGGGGGCCGCGCCGGTGCTGCGGAAGGCTCTTGAGCATGATGTTGGCCGTCGCATTCATCGAGCCCACCAGCCCGGTTCCGAGGCGGTCTTCGGGCACATACGCAAGCCCGGCCTCGATCCTTCTACGCGCCGATGCTTGGGTCAGGTCTGCCCCGCACAGCTCGATGCGTCCACTTGTCGGGGGCCGCGTCCCCGCGAGCGCCTCGGCGAGCTCGCGCTGGCCGTTTCCGGCGACCCCAGCGAGGCCGAGGATCTCTCCCGCATGGACGGACAAAGACGCTCCTTGCACCGCCGGAAGGCCCCGATCGGAAAGCACGTGAAGGTCGTTGACCCGCAGCAGTACCTCGCCAGCGTCGGCCGGGGCCCGCTCCGTTTCGAAGGCGATGTCGCGGCCCACCATGAGGTGAGCGAGCCGGTGCTCGTCGGTAGTGGCCGTTTCCAGTGTGGCCACGTGTTTCCCGCCTCTGAGGACCGTGATGCGATCGGCCACCGACATGACCTCAGAAAGCTTGTGGCTTACGAAGACCACCGTCTTGCCCTCGGTAGCCATGGCCCGCAGCGTCACGAACAGCGCCTCCGCCTCCTGCGGGGTGAGGACCGCCGTCGGCTCGTCGAGAATCAGCACCTGGGCCTCTCGGTAGAGGGCCTTGAGGATCTCGACTCGCTGCTGCTCGCCCACCGAGAGCTGCCAGATTCTTGCCGAGGGAGACGCCTTGAGCCCCGCTTGCTGCGCCAGTTCGGACACCTCGGCTTCGAGGCGGCCGGGCGACAGACGCCAGCTCGTGCGAGCTCCCAGGAGGACGTTCTCCGCCACGGTGAATGTTTTCACGAGCCGGAAATGCTGGTGGACCATGGCGATGCCGGCCTCGATCGCATGGCGCGGCGAGCGCAGGGTAACTGCTTGTCCGTCTATCAGGATGATGCCCGCATCGGGCTGGTAGATGCCGGCGAGCACGCTCATCAGGGTGCTCTTGCCGGCGCCGTTCTCCCCCAGCAGGGCGTGCACCTCTCCGCGGCGGAGCTCGAGGTCGATGTTCGAGTTGGCGACGACTCCGGGGAACCGCTTGACGATTCCCCGGAGCTCGACCGCCGAGGTCACTAAGGCTCCGCCGCGGTCACGAGTGCTCCGGTCGGGTCACGAGGAGGGCAGCTTGCTCTCGATCCCTTCTACGAAGTAGTCCATGTTCAGCAGGTCCTCGAGGGGCGGGGTCTCGCCTTCGGGCACTACCACCTCTCCATTCTGGTCGCGCACCGGGCCCTGGAAGACCTCGAACTGATCCGACTCGATCTTCTTACGCATGGAGGCGATCAAGCTCTTGGTCTTGGAGTCGACGGTCGGGCCGTAAGGGGCGAGGTCGACGATGCCGTCCGACAGGTCGCCGTAGTAGCTTCCCGACTCCCAGGTCCCGTCGATGACGGCCTGGACCCGGTCGATGTAGTAGCCGCTCCAGTCCCATACCGGTGCGGTCAGCCATGCCTGCGGAGCGAACTTTGACGCATCGGAGTTGTAACCGACCCAGTCCGCGCCCGCGGCACCCGCCACCTGCCCTGTTGCAGGGCTGTCGACGTCCTGGGTGAGGACATCGGCTCCCGCGTCCAGAAGGCTTTCGGCCGCCGCCTTCTCCTGGGGAGGATCGAACCAGGAGTTCGTGAACACGACCTTCATCGTGGCATCGGGGTTCACCGAGCGCGCGCCGAGCATGAACGCGTTGGTGAGCCGGATGACCTCGGAAATGGGGAAGGCGTTGACCTTTCCGAGCTGCCCGTTCTCGGTGGCGGCGCCGGCGGCCATCCCCGCCAGGTACTTGGCTTCTTCCATGGCGCCGAAGTAGTTCGCCATGTTCTCGGCCGACTTGAATCCCGAGCAGTGCTCGAAGAGCACGTCGGGGTATTTCTTGGCGACCTCCAGAGTTGGGTCCATGAAGCCGAACGAGGCCGTGAAGATGATGTCGTAGCCCTTGCGCGCAAAGCCCTCGATGGCCCGGGCCGCGGTGGCAGGCTCTTCGGAGACGCTGTCGATGTAATCGGTTTCGACCTGGTTCCCGAAGTGCTCCTCCACCGCCAGACGGGCCTTATCGTGTGCGGTAGACCAGCCCCCGTCGTTCCTCGGCGCCGGGTAGACCCAGGCCGCCTTGACGACCTTTCCGTCTGATCCCCCGCCCCCCGAGGAGCTGCCGGGAGAGTCACCGCCCCCAGAGCCGGTGCCGCACGCAGCGGCCCCCAGCAGCAGAGCCGTCGCCGCGGCGATCAGCCTCGCCGTTCTGTTCACCGACGGTCTGCGGGACCACCGCTTACTCTGGCCCGCCCTCCTCATAACCTTCATTCCCGTTCCTCCCCGGCTTGGCTGCGGAGGACAAGCGTATAGGGGTGGCCGGAGAAAGCCTAGTGTTGGAGGCATGTCGTCTGTCACTTCACAACGGGATCCGGAGGGTTCCGCGCGCCGCGCCCTCGCCCGCCTTACCGCTCCCGGAAGCCCGCTCATGGATCTCGCCAGGCGCTTCGAGTCCTCCGGCCGACAGCTCCTTGTGGTGGGAGGCTCGGTCCGCGACGCCTTCTTGGGCCGAGACCACGGTGACATCGACCTCTGCACCGACGCCAGGCCGGAGGAGACGCGCACGCTCGTCTCCTCGGGAGCCGACGGCCTGTGGCTGCAGGGGATCGAGTACGGGACCGTGGGCGTTCTGTTCGGCGGTGCTCGCTTCGAGATCACTACCTTTCGCACCGAAAGCTATGAGCCCGGCTCCCGTCACCCGCAGGTCTCTTTCGCCGACGACATCACGACCGACCTTTCTCGGCGGGACTTCACGATCAACGCCCTCGCGATCAGGCTCATGGATCTCGAGCTGCTCGACCCTTTTGGGGGCCGCGAGGATCTCAAAGCCGCTGTCATCGTGACGCCCGTCGATCCCAAGCTGTCGTTCACCGACGACCCCCTCCGAATGCTGCGCGCGTTTCGGTTTGCCTCCCAGCTCGGCTTCAATATCGCCGCGGCCACTCTCGAGGCGATCACAGAGCTCAAGGAGCTGATCGGCTCCGTTTCGGCAGAGCGGATCAGAGACGAGCTCACCAAGCTGTTGTGCGGGCAGTCTCCGGGCGCAGCCCTTCTGGCGGCGGACTCGACCGGGATCGTCGAGCTGTTCTTGCCGGAGCTGAGCGCGCTCAAGCTCGAGCAAGATCCCGTCCACAAGCACAAGGACGTGTTCCTGCACACTCTCGCCGTCCTCGAGCAGGCTCCTCAGAAGGAGGAGTTGAGGCTGGCGGCGCTGCTGCACGACATCGGCAAGCCGCGCACCCGTCGCATCGAGCCTTCGGGCGTCTCCTTTCACCATCACGAGGTGGTGGGCGCGAGGATGGCCGCCGATCGCCTGAAGGCGCTGCGGTATCCGAGCAGGACGGTCGCTGCGGTTGCCGAGCTGATCAACTTGCACCATCGCTTCCACACCTATCGCCTGGGCTGGAGCGACTCTGCCGTGAGGCGATATGCGCGCGATGCGGGCCCCCTGCTCGCCGACCTCAACGCGCTGGTGCGGGCGGACTGCACCACCCGTAACCGCGCCAAAGCGGCCAAGCTTGCAGCGCGCATGGATGAGCTCGAGAAGCGGATCGCGGAGCTCGTCGCGCAGGAGCGGCTCGACAAGCTGAGGCCCGACCTCGACGGCAAGCAGGTCATGGCCCATCTCGGGATTGCTCCCGGACCTCTCGTGGGGGAGGCGCTCGAGCATCTGCTGGAGCTGCGCATCGAGCGCGGCCCCCTGCCTGAGGAGCAGGTTTACGAGGAGCTCGACCAGTGGGCCCGGGAGCGCGGCCTCTAGCGGTTTTGAGCGTCCCAGCGAGCAGTTTTCTTGACGCTAGTGCGGTGACCACTAACCTTTGCGCGCTTTGGAAGAAACTTACATGGATGTGATCCGCTTCGGGATCCTTGTCGAGCCCAGACCACAGCGGGTGGGCCGCAGCATGGATCGGCAAAGGC
>Ga0136633_1000296_pt1 | contig 37664 bp, 36 predicted proteins | sample AntDrymeUQ832206_2_FD_105494 | JGI IMG/M metagenome (GOLD analysis project Ga0136633, IMG submission 105494) | Polar desert sand microbial communities from Dry Valleys, Antarctica - metaG UQ83 (22.06) | ecosystem: Environmental > Terrestrial > Soil > Desert | place: Antarctica: Dry Valley... | reverse complement strand
CGCCCGTCCCGAACGCCGGATTCCCCTCGCTCAGCGGATCGGTGTCCCGCTTGCTCGTGTCCTTCGGCCGGAATTTCTGGCGCCGTCGCTCCTCGCGGTTCGGGCGGTCGGGCGCGGGCTCGGGCTTTTTCTTCTTCGTGGCCATCGGGGCAGCTCCTGACGTGCGGGTGGACGTGCTGGTCGCTACGGTGCCCGGTCGGCGCGGACGAACAGCCGCCCGTCGGCGTCACTGTAAGCCTCCCGCCAGCCGGAGTCGGCCGCGAGCCGGTCGAGGAGCCCGGGCGTTCCTTCGTCGGTGGCGATGACGAGGGTGACGCCCCATTCGTCGAGGATCGCCCGCCATTCCGGGCGACCGGTGGCGACGGCCTCGTAGCGGTCCCAGACGCCGGCGGGGAACAGCTCGATCCGCGAGTCGAGGACGACGCGCACCGCCGGGGTGGCGAATTCGAACCACGAGCCCCACGGCTGGGGCACGTAGAGGTTGTCGCCCTCGCGGGCGAGGCCGGAGACGGCGGCGGTCAGGCCGGGCGGGGCGTTCGCGACTGTCCCAGCCGGGGCGCCGAGGCGCGGATCGACGGGGCGCCAGATCGGGAGAAGGGCAACGCCGGCGAGGACGAGCAGCGCAGCGAACACGGTGTTGAGCGGACGGGGTCGTTCGAGGGGCTCGAGGGTCGCCCGGCCGCGCTCCGCTCCCACGAGCGCCGCGACCATGACTGCCGCTCCGAGCCCCCACCAGGCGATGCCGCGGACGGCCCACGCCCCGATCCCGAAGAGCACCGTGAACGCGAGGAGTGCCGGCCACGACGTCGTGCGGCCGCGCCGGGCGAGGAACGCCGCCACGAGCAGGGCCGAGGCGAAGAAGGCGAAGCCGGGCACGGTCCGAAGCGTCGTCGCCTGCCATTCGGTGATCCGCTCGGTCACGAGCGGGTTCGTCGTGAGGCCGGTCGCGTAGAGCCAGACGGCGGGCCCGAAGGGGTTGAGCACGGGGGCAACCGCGGCCGCGATCGCGACGAGCAACGTCCTGGTCGCCGCGGTATGCCCATCGTGGACGTCCTCGAGCCAGGCGAGGGCCACGAGAACCGGCCCGAGGAAGAAGCTGCCGTGGGCGTTGGCCCACGCGACGACGACGAGCGGCACGAGCCACAGGAGCCGCGGCCGCTCGCGCCGCGCGGCGAGCAGGAAAACCGTGGCGGCGAAGAACACGAGCCCGAACAGCTGGGGGCGCAGCGCGAGCGCAACCGAGGCGATCGCGAACGCCGCGATTGTCAGCCACGCTGCGGTGCGCCGGTTCACGCCGTGCGCCCGGCAGGCGAAGTAGACAAGCCCGACGAGCGCACCGACGAGGGCGGCCCGCAGGATCGCGAGGCCGGTCCAGCCGGCGGCCCGGTACACCGCCGCCATCACGACCTGCGCGCCCCAATTCTGGTTCAGCCAGGGCTCGCCGTAGGCCGTGAACGTGAACGTGTCCGACGCGGGGATCAGCCCCGTGTCGAGCGTCAGGCCGCCCGCCCGGAGGTGGTAGGCAAGGTCGACGCTCGGCAGGCTGGCGAGAAGCGAAGCGAGGACGGGCAGGGCGATCGCGAGGAACGCCCAGAGGCGGCCGAAGGTCATGCGGCCGGCTGCGATCGGGCGCGGACGAGGGCCATCGGCAGCGCAGAACGGGACGCGCGGGCGAGCGGGACGAGTGCCGCGAGGATCGCGAGGCCGTTCAGCCACAGGACGGGAAGCGCGAGGGCGGCCGCCACCGGCACCGTCCAGCGACGGTCGGTCAGGCCGCCCCACGCGACGATCGCCGTGGCGAGCGGCAGCCGGACGAGGAGCGACACCGGCAGGTACCAGCCGGGTGTCGCGAGCGGCCCGGCCGCGTCGCGTCTGAGGACCTCGAGCCAGCGCCACCAGTCCGCCGGCGCGAGGAGGTACGAGACGGCGGCGATCGCGGCCGTGACTCCGAGCGCGATCCCCAGCGCCCGCCACTCCCGCCGGACGAGGAACCACACGAGGCCGAGGCCTGGCGTGACCTTCGTCAGGAGCACCAGCGCCCAGAGGGCCGGATACCGGAAGCCGAACGCGATCGCCGCGGCGAATAGGAGGTGGACGTTGCCGGATACGATCTCGAACGGGATCGGGACGAACAGGAGTAGCGGGAGGGCGAGACGCGGCCCGACGACGAGCCGGTAGACCGCGAGGAGGAGAGCGGTCCAGGCCGCGGCGAACACCGGCCAGGGGAGCCACACGAGCGGCGCGAGCGCCTGGGCGAACGCCGGCGAGTAGAGATACGACCCGATGAGGCCGGTGCCGGCCGCCGCGTAGAGGTCGCCGCTACGGGTGGCCCAGTAGGCGTACGCGTCGACGCTGTCGTCCCACGGCTCGATCGCGAGTAGGCGAAGAACCACGAACACGATCGCCAGGACGACGTAGCCGTCCCGGAGCAGGCGGTCACGCACGGAGGGATGCTAGGGGCCCCAGTGCCTCCCCGGACCCCCCGCGAAGGTACTAGTCCCCAGCGCTCCTCAGCCCGCGGTCACCTCGGAGAGGCGGGTTGAGCGGGCCCCCTCGTCGTAAATCTCCTCGACCGCCTTGACCATGAGCTCGATGCAGAACCGGTCGTGGACGAGGTCGTGGCCGGCCCGCCCGAGCGTGTCGGCGAGCGAAGGGTCCTGGAGGAGCCGCACGATCGCGGCCGCCAGGGCCGCCGGGTCGCGGGGCGGGACGAGGAGGCCGGTCACCCCGTCCTCGATCATCTCCGGGATCCCGCCCACGTTCGATGCCACGACCGGCCGGGAAAGGGCCATCGCCTCGAGGACCGTCAACCCCTGGGCCTCCCGATAGGACGGCAGCACCGCGACGTCGAGGGCGGCCGTGACCGCGGGGACATCGTCCCGCCGCCCGGTGAACACGACCCGGTGGGCGATTCGGAGCTGACGGTTCTGCCGCTCGAGGTCGTCCCGGCGGCCGCCTTCGCCGACGATCAGGAGGTACGCGTCGGGGACCTTGCGGAGGACGGCCGGCCAGGCCTCGAGGAGGGTCGGGTGGCCCTTCTCCGGCTCGAGCCGGGCGACGACGCCGACGATCTGCGACCCCGGCTCCATCCCGTACTCCTCGGCGAGGGTGCAGCAGGGCTCCTGGTGGTCGTAGCGCTCGAGATCGACCCCGTTGTAGATCATCCGGACCCGGGTGGTGTCGCGGCCCTCGTTGGCGATCTTGCGCTCGATCGAGCGCGAGACGGCGATCAGCTGGTCGATGTAGGGAGTCAGCCGGCGAAGCTGCTCGCGATCCTCCGCCGAGCGGACCCGCGACGAATGGACGGTCGACACGACATACGGCCGGCGATGTCCGACCTCGCCGAGGCCGATCGCCGCCCGCGTCCCGACGAGCTCCGCCCGGTACATGTGGTTGTGGATGACGTCCGGCCGGACCGTCGCGAGATGAGCCGCCAGCGCGCCGACGGCGATCGCATCGTCCGGCTCATCGATGACGAGGACCGGGATTCCCGCCTTCTGGAGCTTGCGGACGGCGGGCCCACCCGAAAGCGCCACCGCGCTCGTCTCGTAGCGCGACCGGTCGATCCGGGTGAGGAGCGAGAAGAGGTGCTCCTGGGCCCCGCCGTTCGAGCCGGTGGCGAGGACCTCGACGACGCGAATCGTTGCCGGGCCCGGGACTGGCTGGTGCTCGACCGGCTCGAGGCAGGGGTCGAGGGGCGCTTTGCTCCCTGTCTTCCCGACCACTTACGCCTCGCGCCTGACGAGCAACCGCTGGATCGGCTCGTCACGGGCACCCCACTCGTACTTGTACGGCTCGTGGCCGCGCAGGAAGTCGAGCCGCCGCTTGCCGGCCGCGATCGCCCGCTCGATGAGCCGTGCGGTCAGGACGACACCGGGTGACAGGTCGCGGGCGTCGGGGTCCACTCCGGCGTTGAAGTACAGGTAGCTGTCGGCCGTCTCGAAGTAGATCCCGGCCGCGATCCGCCGGCCGCCGACGGTCACGAACGTCAGGCGGATCGTGCCATCCGGGCTCAGCAGCTCGAACAGGCGGCGGAAGAAGAGGCGGCTCGCCGCACCGCCTTCCGTGGCCGGGAACAGCCCCTCCGCCCCGAAGCGCTTCTGGTGGAGCTCGACGAACGCCTCGAGGTCGGCGAGGGGGTCCTTCGAGTCCTCGAGGCGAACCTCGCCCGCCGCCTCCGCGCGGCGGACCTTCCGGCGGATCTCGTGGCGGTCCTTCTTGCCGAGGCTGGCGAGGTAGCCGTCGAAGTCGGCACCCTCCGGGAGGGTGACCACCGGGCAGACGTCCTCGCGCTCGACGTTGAGCGTCCAGCCCGCGGCCATCTCTCGCCGTCCGAACGCGGCGGCCAGTTCGTCCGCGGCCGCGTCCCCACAGCGCAGCCGGCGGAGGTCGACGACGTCCCAGGGCGCCGGGTGGGCCGCGTCCGCGCCGGGCGTCGCGAGCCATTCGACGACCGCTTCCGAGACCGCAGGCAGGTCCGCAGGGGCAGCCAGGGCCGTCGCGTAGTCGGCGTGGTACGAGGCACCGAAGAACGCGGCCTTCGCGTGCGGCTCGACCGGCGTCAGCTCCTCGCCCTGGGCACGGCGCATCGTCGTGTGGGTCGCCGCGTCGGTCGGCTCGACGTGGTGGCGATGCATGAGCGGCACGATGCCGATGGGCGGCGCCGACGGCGGGCCGTCGGGATCGACCACGACGAGGGTCTGCTCGTGAGCCGTTGCCCCGTACGCGTCCCACCAGGCGCGGTGAAATGCCCAGCGGGAGAACGGTGTCGACCACGGGTTCGCCGCCGCGAGGCCATCCCAGGTCGCCGGTTCGATCGAGGCGAGCGGGCGTGGTTCGGCGCGGAGCCGGGGTCGCGAGGCCGGCGCGGCGTGCGTCGCGGCGTCAGCCTCGGGGCCCGTACAGGCGGGCTCCGCTGCCAGCGTGGGGGTCACCGATCGAGGATAGCACCGAGTCCAATTCTGGTTGCCGACGCAACGGGTTGGCTCCGGCCAATCTCCCGCTCTCAGCTGCCCCCGAACAGGAGCAGGGTCTCCCGGGTCATCGGCAGCGACCGGGGCCCGTACACCCGGCGGAGGAGGAAGTACTCAGGCAGGGGCCGGTCGTCGGTGATGAGTGGCGCGTCGCCGGCGAACTCGGCCACGGCTCCGCCAGACAGCCAGATGAGCGACCGGATCTTCGCCACCCAGCCGGCCTCGGTCGTCTCACGCGAATCGAAGGCCGAGGAGATGTCCTCGAGCACGCCTGGCCGGCGGAGGACGGACCGGATCGCGTCGTCGTCGAAGGCGATCGGCTCCTCCGACCCGAGCATGAACAAGCCGTATCCGCCAGGCCCGAAGGCGAGGATCACGTGCGGATAGATGTCGCGGAACGTCCTGACGTGGGCCCTGAATTCGTTGAGTGTCTGGCCGTACGGGACCCACTGCATCATCACCCCGCCCGGGTTGAGCCGGTCCCGACCCTCGGCGTAATAGTCGCGCGATGCGATGACCGAGACGCCGGAGCTCTCGATGGGCGGCGGAGGGTCGGTGATGATCATGTCGTAGCGCCGCTCGGTGAGCTCGACGTGATTGCGGCCATCGGCCACGATCACGCGGCCGCGGGGATCGGCGAGGACCTGTTCGGCGTCGTCGTAGAACACGCCGAACATCGCCGGGACCGACGGGACGAGCTCGACCGCTTCGACCTCGAGCCCGGCGATCAGCGCCGTTCGGAACGACGAGCCCATCCCGAACGCGACGACGAGGGCCGAATCGGATTCGGGACGCAGCATGAGTGGCAGGATCGGCATCAGCTTCGCGTCGACGGTCAGCAGCGTCATCGACGTGCCGGCGACCCAGAGTTGCTCCGCGCCGCGCGCCCGACCGGCCCGGACCGACGCGATCTCGTCCTCGGCGGCGCGCTCGATCTGGCCACCGATCGCGCGGATTCGCGCCTCGGTGGGGTCGACGATCGCGTCCGGGGTGGCGACCGCGATCACGAGGATGAGAGCGGCCGCGACGCCCGCGACGCCGATGCCGAATCGTGCGACCGGCCGGCGCAGTCGCGTGACGGCGAGGACGATCCCGGTCGCGACGTTGACGAGCGCGAGCAGAACGACGGCCATCGGCGAGCCGATCGCCGGGATGACGAAGAACGGGATGAGGAACGTGCCGCTGATCGCGCCGAACGTGTTCGCGGCGAGCAGCCGGCCGGTTGCGGTGGCGACCCGCCCGTCGCGATCCTCGAGGAGGGCCGAGGACGCCGGGAAGGCGAGCCCCATGACGATCGTCGCCGGGAGGACGACGAGGATCACGGCGCCGCTCAGCGACCGGAGTGTCCCGAGCGCGTTGGACGCGTCGACACCGGTGGGCCGACCGATGATGAAGACGAGCCCCCAGATCGCCAGCAGGGCCACGGCGATCTGGCTCCCCGCGAGCAGGCCGATCGGGCTCCGCAGCCGCCGGCTGATCAGGCCGAACAGGAGGGCTCCGATCGCGATCCCGACGAGGAACTGGGTCAGGATCATCGTGAACACGTAGGTCGAGCCGCCGGTGCCCGCCGCGAGGAGCCGCGTCCAGAGGACCTGGTAGCCGAGCGACGTCAGCCCGGAGACGAACGCGATCGCGAGAGCCAGGGTCGGCCGCGAGGCGGGCCTGCCCGCGACGATCCGGTCGGGCGGACGAGGCGATTCGCTCCCCACCTCGGTGCGACGCCAGGCGAGGAGGAGGGCGATCGCGCCGGCGATCGCGGAACAGGTCACCCCCACGATCAGGGCGCCGGTCAACCCGAGCACCTCGATCAGCACGAAGCCGCTCGCAAGCGTGCCCAGGATCGCTCCGATCGTGTTCGCGGCGTACAGCCGCCCAAACGCGACGCTCAGGTGCGACTCGCCGGCGGACAGGTACCGGGTCAGGGCCGGCAACGTGATCCCCATCATCACAGTCGCCGGGCCGAGCGCCGCCAGCGCGAGCGCGAAGCGCAGGAGCGCGAGCAGGAGGGGCTGCTCGCGGAGGGCTCCGTAGCCGCCCCGGTAGACCTCGTGGAGGAGCTCGAACGTGATCGGGGTCGCGAGGACGACGACGACGAGCGCGACCTCGAGCAGGCCATACAGGCGAAGAGGCGAACGGACCCGGTCCGCGAGGCGCCCGCCCACGAAGCTGCCGATCGCCATCCCGCCGAAGAAGCCGGTGAGGATCGCGGACACGGCCTGTGTCGTGTTGCCGAACACGAGCACCAGCTGCCGGGCCCAGACGATCTCGTAGATGAGACCCGCTGCGCCGGACAGCACGAAGATCGCGTAGACGAGCGTCGTCCGTCGCTGAGGCGCCATCACATGTTGTACGCCCAGTACAGGCCCATCGCGTTCACCGCGACCCCGACGAGGATGACCGCGCTCCAGAACGTCGAGACGCGGCCGGCCCTCACGACGGCCAGCCCGCACAGGGCCATGAGGAACGGGATCGAATCGAGGAAGTACCGGTAGCCGTACTGGATCCAGCCGCCGCCGTAGTAGAGGAGAGTCGGGACGAGGACCGCGATCGCGGCGCCGGCCAGCCACCACGTCCGGGTATTCCGCCACGGCGCACCCAGGGCCATCAGCAAACCCGGGCTCGTGATGAATACGGACATGCCCAGCCCGTCCGGCTTGAAGAACGGGAACCGCGACAGCGGACCAGGGACCTTGAGGAAGAGGTAGTCGAGGTTCATCGGCACGTGCCGCAGGTTGAACAGGCCGAGCTCACGCTGCACCTGGAGGAACGGCGGGAGCGACGCGAGGCCGTAGCCGGATTCGAACGGGCTCCCGAACCGCGCGTAGTTGTACCAGAGGAAGAACGTGATCGAGATTCCGAAGGCGATGCCCATCGTCGCCCAGGCCCGGATCGGGAAACGGGTCGCGACGTCACGGATGAACCCCCCGGCTGCGCGCGGCAGGTCGATCGTCGCCGGCCGGTCGATCATCAGCGCGTAGAAGGGCAGTGCGAATGCGAGCGGCGCGCGAGTGAGGAAGGCAGCTCCCGCCATCAAGCCGATGAGGAACGGTCGCTGCCGGCCCCAGATCTCGATGAGGCATCCGAACGAGAGAATCGATCCGAACAGGTGTCCCGTGTGCCAGACACCGCCGCGCGTGGTCACCCACCAGTTCATCGTGCTGAATCCGAACAGCGCCGCGAGCCACAGCCGGTCCCGCACCCGCTCGACTCCGAGCCGCCCCATGAGCATCCAGCACAGCCCGACCGCGGACGCCCCGAGGGCCGCGTTGATCCCCGACTCGAACACGTCGGCGGCGACCGGCCCGACGAGCGCGACGAGTGGCATGAACGCAATCGCCGGGAACGGACCGAACGGCACGTAGATTCGATCGCCGATCGCGATGATGTCCCAGTTGCCGAGCCGGACCTCGAGCCACGTCCGGCCGTGGAGGAACGCGTCCGCCAGGTAGAACAGGTCGCCCCGGCCCGCGTTGTAGTAGCGGTTGCCGAGCCAGTACACGAATGCGGTCACGCCAACGATCGCCAGCCCGATCCAGGTCGCCCGGTGACGCCCCTCCGTCAGCCTCATCCCGGGGCGCTGGCCGGCCCGGGGAGGACCTGCCGGGCGGAGGCAGGCGCGCGACCCCCCCGCAGCCCGACGGCGAGCGGTAGGAGGATGCCCGCCGCGAACGACAGCGGATAGGCGATGGGCGGCGTCACGGCGACCAGTGGCAGCGCGGTCACGAGCGGCAGCGCGGCCGCCCACCACAGCCCGCGCTGCAGCAACCACGCCGTCGGCAGCAGGAGGAGCAGCGCGTAGTGGCTCCACAGGATCGGCGAGAGCAGCTGGCTGGCGACCACGACGACAAGGTACGACGCTTCGGCGGAAGTGCGGAGCGCCGCGAGGACGACCGCCCCGAGGACCAGGATCGTGGCACAGACCTGGACGGTCGCAGCGACGGCCATCGGTGCACCCAGCTGCCACGCGACCGCGCCCGGGGTCGAGTTGTGAGCCGTCTCGATCGGGTCGCTCACCGCCCGCAGGAGGACCGCGTAGTCGAGCCATGACGCCGGTCCGGTCACGACGGCCGCAACGACGATGGCGACCGCGATGAGGACACCGCCGGCGAGAACCGCCCGGAACCGGCGGGTCAACAGCGCCCAGACGAGGACGAGCCCCGGCTGAAGCTTGACCATCGCCCCGAGACCCGCCGAGGCGCCGAGCCGCACCGGGTCGTCCAGCCAGCGCCATCCCGCCGCAAACAGGAGGAACAGGATCGGCCCGATCTGGCCGAGCCTGAGGGCGAACAGAAACGGCCACGACAGGCCGGCCAGCAAGACGGTCGCCCAGCGGACGGTCGAGGAGACGGGCATGAGCCACACGCCGATCCCGAACGCACCGACCAGCAGCGCCGTCCAGGTCCAGGTCGCGACCAGCGGGTCGAGCAGGCCCAGCGGAAGAAGAAGTACAGCGAACGGCGGCGGATAGTAGAACAGCCCGAAGCCGCCGGCCTGCTCATAGCCCATGTCGTACAGCGGCAGCCCCTCGAGAACCCGGCGGGCAGCCTGGTGATAGGCGAGGAAATCGAACCCGAGGTTGTCGCCGGCGGCGCGGATGGTCGCGCCGCTGAACAGTACGAGAACCGCGACCGCGACGAGGGGCAGGGCGGCTCGCCCGAGCGAACCGCGCCTGCCGCGCCCGGCGGTGCGGCTAGCGGTCCGGGCGCTCACCGTGGCCGCCGATGGCCCCGGGGGCGGACGTATCCGGGGTCGCGAGGACCGGCCGGGCGCGGCCCACCCGATGGTGGATCAGCGGGATGCGGAACAGGTCCCAGCCGACACGCAGCGCCAGGGCGGCTCCGGCCCGCATCCGCGAGCCACGCCGGTCGCTCCAGAGGATCGGGACGATCGCGAGCCGGTAGCCGCGCCGGCGGGCGAGGAAGATCAGCTCGACGTCGAAGACGATGCTCCCGATCCGCTGCCGGGCGAAGAGGTCGTGGGCGGCAGCGCGGGTGAAGCCCTTGAAGCCGCACTGGGTGTCCTGGACCTTGCCGACGACCCAGATCGAGGCGAGGAAGTGGAACGCGCGGCCCAGCATCCGGCGGTACCACGGCTGGGTCTGGCGCATGTCCGATCCGTCCGGCTGGATCCGGCTCCCGAGGGCCACGTCGTGGTCCTCGAGCGCCGCCACGAGCAGCGGGATCTGGTCCGGCGGGGTCGCCATGTCCGCGTCGGTGAACACGATGAGGTCCGTGTCGGCGTGGAGCATCCCGGCCCGTACGGCCGCGCCCTTGCCGCCGTGGGGCACGGTCAGCAGGTGGAGCTCCGGCGCCGGTGCCCCGGCCTCCGAGCGGGCACGGACGAGGTCGGCCGTCCGGTCCGTGCTCCCGTCGTCGACGACGAGGACCGTCACCTGCTCCGGCAGGAAGCCGGCGCCGGGCGCCCCCGCTCGGGCGTGCTCGCCGCGCCGGTGGAGGTAGCCGAAGAGCTCGTCGAGGGCGGGGCCCAGCCGCTCGGCCTCGTTGTAGGCCGGCAGGACGATCGTGAGGTGGCGAGCGGGCATGGGCCGGGCCTCAGCGGATCGCCGCGGGGCCGGTGACGGCCCCGTTCGGGTCGGACACGGCCACGAGATCGAACTCCCGCAGCCGGTACATGTACGAGGGGGACTCCGCCACGAGGGGCACGTGGTCGCCGAAGAGCTCGTTGAACAGGACCGGGAACAGGTTCACGAGCTGGATGTCGTCGGGGAACGGTTTGCTGCCGTCCGGCATCCGGGCGGCGAACAGCGGCAGGAAACGAAGCCTGAAGTCGCCGTCGTCCGAGCCTATCCACGATCCGTGATCGCCGAACACGACGATCACCGGCGGGCGGGCGGAGCTGGCGACGATCCGGTCGATCGTTTCGACGACCTGCCGGTCGACCCACGCGACCTGGCCGGCGTAGCTGTCCATGAGTGTCCGCTGGTCGAGGCCGGTATTGGCGGGCGTCTCGGCCCACGTCTTCTCGACGTCGAGGACGGTCCGCGGCGAGCCGTCGGCGTTGTAGAACCACGGCGCGTGGGGCGTCGGCAGGTGGCCCCAGACGAACTTCGGCCGATCGCTCCTCTCGGCCGCGATCTCGGCGAGCTGGCGAAACTCCGTCTCGACCCGGGACCGGTAGGCGGAGCTGACCCAGTCGGGCGCGACCACCGGCAGGAGCGCCCTCAGGATGGTCCGCCTGAAGAGATTCACCTCGAACTCGTTCAGGTCGCCCGTGTCGATCCAGCGGTCGACGCTCCGGAGGGCCGGCTCCTCGAAACTCGAGGCGAAGGCCACGAGCTCGTATCCCTCCTCCCTCAATCGGGGCAGGACCGGGCCGTCGTTGATCGCCATCCGGACGATCGAGCCCGCGGGCTGGCTCGCGGTGTCGGCGATGAGCGGGCGGATCGCCTCGATCTCGTCAAGTGGCCGCATGTTGAACATGCCGGCCATGACCTGGGTGGTGATCGAGTAGTTGGTCCGGCTCCGGGTGGCGACGTGGAAGCCGCGGCTTTCGAGGGCCGCGGTGAACCCCGTCTCGTCGTGCCCGAACACGTGACGCAGGACGTCCGGCCGGGCGTGGCCGTCGAGGAGGAGGACGTAGATGTCGGGATGCGTTGCGGCCGAGGGCGCGGTCGTCGACGCCGCGCGGAACGGGGCCTCCTCGGTCAGGGCCCGGACGATCAGGGCGGGCGTGCCCAGCTGGACCGCCTGGATCCCGATCGCGAGGAGGAGGACGGCGCTGGCGCGCGACACGAACCGGCCGATCAGCGCCCAGCGGAACCGCCTGGCCGCCGGGAGGCCGTAGCGCTCCAAGAACAGGAGGCCGATTGCCAGGCCCAGCAGCGCGGCAATCCGGACATCCGCCCCCACGAGGAAGAGGAACATCGCCAGGACGGCGAAGATCCCGCCCCGATCCCGGTCCCCGAGGACGACGCGACCGGTCGCGCTCAGCAATGCGCCTGCCACGATCGCAACGAGGAGTGGCCGGACGGTGACGAGCGGGCTCACGCCGGAGGTCACGAACAGCTCGGCCACCAGCGCGACGGCAATCAGGATCGGGTAGAGGGCGATTCGAGCGGCTCCTGGGCCAGCACGATCCGTGCGGAGGGGACGGGGCTTTCGGGTGACCCGAGCCGGATCGTAGGTGTGGGACTGCCGGCTCCGCCGCGACCCGAAAGGACCATAGCGACGGGTACCAGAGGGCCCCGCACGCCCCCAGCGCCCGGCTTCGAGCGGCCGCCCGCGACGGTCAGCTTCGCCGCTGGAGCCGGAGGAGCGAGCGGGACGAGCCCTCGATCGGGGCCTCGGCGACGATCTCGAAGCGCCGGCCGAGGGCCGCCCGGAAGGCCTCGATCGTGTATTCTGGGAACACGTCCTCGCGGGTCGCCAGGAGCCGCCGAACCATCGGATCGTCCTTCGGGACGAACTCGACGATCAGGCCCGGCGCGAGCGCGGCAAAGAAGTCCGCGAGCCGCTCGAGCGGCACGTTGCGCGAGATCGCGAGGTGGTGGACGAGGGCCAGGGCGAGGACGACGTCGGCGTCGGCGCGGTCCTCGAGCGAGCCGCGCTCGGCGTTCGCCCAGCCGAGCCCAGGGCTCGGGTTGGCGAGGTCGAGGACCAGGGGCAGGATCGTCGTCGTGCCGTCAGCCCGGATTCGGCGGTAGTGCCGCTCCGTCGCGGCGGGGTCGATGTCCCAGGCGACCACCCGGCGCCCGATGTCGGCGGCGATCCGGCTGAACCGCCCGGTGTTCGCCCCGAGGTCCCAGACGCGCTCGCCCCCCGCGTCCCGCAGGAACTGGCGGGCGAGGTCGTCTTTCCGGAGAGCCGCGGCCTCGCCGTAGCTCGTGTTGTCGGCGTAGTCGGCCCACTCAGTGCCGGACGACTCCCACCGAAGCCCCTCCACGGTCCGTCGCAGGCTGTCGATCAGCGCGCGCTGGCGGAGCGGGGTCATCGTGCGGCGGGAGACCGCGGCGGCGCCTGCCTCGGCCCGGTCCGCATAGCGGGTCTGGGCGCGGGCATGAAGGTGGATGTGGGACAGGAGGCCGGGGTTGAGCTTCGTCCGGCCGGGCAGCAGGGTCGCTGCGAGGTCGAGCGGAATGCCGTCCACGAACTCGCGGAGCATCAGCCCGCACCGCACGTCGCGGCGGGCCATGAGCGCAAGCGGGGCGAGGAAGTGCTCGCAGAACTGGCGGTAGGCAAGCCAGGCCGCCCCCGGCTCGGCCCGCTCGAACGACAGCGTGTCGATCAGCACCGGGCGGCCGCGCTGGAACTGGACGTTGTACGCGGTCGCGTCGCGGAGGGTGAAGCCCGCTGCGGCCGCGACGGTCTGGGCCTCGAGCGTCACGAGCGCCGCGTCCCGGAGCTGCCCGAACGACCACTCATACGGGTACGAGACGAAGTCGAGCTTCTCGGGGCGGATCATGGCGTGAGCGAGGTCTGGCCGCAGCGCCGCGCCGAGGGGCGCGGTCTCGTGGCGGATCAGGATGCCCTTCGCCTGCAGGCTGTGGAGGAGGCCGCTGCCGACGAGGTCGTCCCACTCCCGGGCGAACGATCGATTGACCTGGCGATAGATGGTGTCGTCGCGGCGGAATATGAAACCGCTCGGGTCGCGGAACGATCCCGGATCCTGAAGGGCGCCCGGGGCCTCGGGGACTGCTGGCGGGGCCGCGGCGATCACCTGTTCGGCGAGCAGGTCAGGAGGCGCGATCGTCGGGCTTGCCCCGCCGGAGGCCGCGGACGAGTCGGGCGATCTGCTCTCGCAGGAAGAACGGGACCGCGAGTGCCGTGGCGATGACGGCCTGGATGATCAGGCTGCCGGATCCCGGATCGATGTAGGCGATGAGCGAGAGCACGGTAGCCCCCTGGTGCGGTGAGGCGAGGTGTCCGGCGGGAGTCGCCGATCGAGCGGCGGACGTGCCGAATGCGGCTCTGAACAGCAACCGCAAGGCCATTCTGGAGCGGGCGCTCCGCACCGGACCTCCCCCGAACGTCCCATGTCCCGCCGACGAGGGTCCCTCAGGCCGGACGGGCCGCCTCGCGGGTCGGACGGCCCGCCTCGCGGGTCGGACGGACGGCTTGACGTCGATCGATCCGCCACAGCGCATACGCGGCGACGAGCATCGACAGGCCGTGCCACCAGATGATCGGCAGGGCGATTGTCGAGGCGACCGGAACGAGCCAGCGGCGATCCGTCCGGGCGCCATACGTGACGACCGCGGCCGCGACCACCAGGCGCACCGGCAGCGGGATCGGGATCGGGTAGGGGCGGCCGCGGTCGAAGAACAGGTTGTCGACCATCGTGACGACGTACTCGCGCCACAGGTTCGGCGCGACGACGAAGGACACTCCGGCGATCGCCAGGGTCACGCCGACCGCGATCGCCAGGCTCCGCCACTCGCGCCGGACGGCGAACCAGAGGAGCCCGATACCCGGCGTGACCTTGGTGAGGATCACGAACGCCCAGGTCACGGGCCAGCGGAACCCGAGCACGATCGCGACCGCCATGAACAGGTGGACGTTGGCGTGGTACAGCTCGAGCGCGAGCGGCGGAAGGGCGACGAGCAACAGCGCGTTCCGGCCGGTCATCCAGACGAGCGCCGCGAGCATCGCAGCGAACCAGCCCGCGAAGAACAGCTCCCATGGCACGAGGCCGAAGACGGAGAACGCCTGGCCGATCGCCGGCGTGTAGCGGAAGGCGCCGAACCCGGATGTGTTCTGGAGCGAGCGTTCGTACAGGTCCGCCAGGTCGATCGCCCAGTAGGCGAATGCGTCGAAGCCCCACGTCGAGCGGGTCCGGTTGATCACGATGATGTACGGCAGCGCGAGCGCGCCGACGATCATCAGGGCGTGGCGGGCAGCTCGCCGGTGAGCCGGACCGAAGCGGTCGCCGAGGGCGGCCGCCCCGGGCCGCCACGAGAGCTGCTGCGTGCGGCTCATCGGTCGATCCCGCTCCGCCATGCGGCCCCGACCAGGAGGGCGACCGCGACCCACAGGAACGGCGGCCACACGAGCCCGGCCGCCGCGAGCACGGTGGCGCCCAGGAGGGCGGGGGCGACCCGTCCCGCGGCCGGCGTTCCCCACGCGCGGAGCATTGCCGCCATACCGAAGGGCAGGAGGGCGGCCGGGTAGTGATACCAGGTCACCGGCAGGATGAACAGCGACGCGGCCGCCGCCCAGGCGAGGCTCTCGATGGTGTCCCGCCGCGCGATGGCTGCCCACCCGGTCACGGCGATGGCGCCAAGAGCGACCGGCAGATGCACGAGTCGGGCGAGGCCGTTGTCTCCGCCCACGAGCAGCACGAGCTGGGTCGCCGGCGCCGCGTTGCGGGCGTCGAGCAGCTCCGCGCCGCTCATGACGCTCACGACCCGGACGTACTCGAGCCAGGTCCCGGACCCGCCGAGCGCGAGGCTGGTCCCGATGAGGAGCGCGCCCGTACCCGCCGCCCCTGCCAGCGTGCGGACGATCGGGGCGATCTCCTCCTCGCGCAGGAAGCGGCCGCGGACGAGCCTGGCCACGAGCCACAGCCCGAGGACCGCCGGGTGGACCTTGGCGAGCACGGCGATCGCCAGCGCGACGCCGCCCAGCACCTGGTCACGCGGCTGCTTCGACAGGCAGCCCGCGAGCAGCAACCCGTAGAGGAGTGGGAAGAACGCATCGACGTTCCCGAAGAGGATGCCGATGGCGAACGGCAGGACGGCGGCAGCCGCCGCGATCGAGCCGGCGGCGACCAGCCGGCCATCGAGCTCCGGAGCCAGCCGGTTTCGGAGCACGACCGCGACGGCCCCGACACCGGCCACAGCCGCCAGCGAGCCCACGGCGAAGATCAGCACGGAGGGCAGGCCGGCGAGGAACGCGGTCGCTTGGGCCACGAGCGGCGGGTACGAGTAGAACAGGCTCGTGCCGGCCGGGGCGACACCCGCCACGATCGCCGGGTCGTACGGCGAGCGGCCCGCCGCGACATCGCGCCCCGCGGCGAGGAGCAGCTCGAGATCGAAGCCCGCGCTCGGCGGGACCGTCGCGAGCATCCGCGCGGCGAGCAGCGCGATGCCCACCCACATTGCGCCACCCAGCACGCCCCAGGCGGCCATCGGGAGCTGGGCCGGGAGGGGCCTCCGGGCGGCGATCACGCGACGACGCTCCGGGCCGGGGCGACGGCAGGCGCCGGCTCGGCCTCTCGGGTGGCGTCCGGGGCGCGCAGTGCCGCCAGCAGCGACATCAGCTGGTAGAGGAGCAATCGCGGCGTCGCCAGGACGGACAGCACGACAGCCGCGGCCCAGCCGTAGCGGGTAGGGGCCAGGCGCAGCGCGACCACCGTGCCGACGGCGACGAACGCCAGCCACACCAGGGGCGAGATCGCGTAGAACCCCCAGTTCCGGACGCCACCTACCTGCTCGAGGCTCAAGAAGCTCGGGAAGGCCAGCGAGCCCCGCGGCTCGAGCACGAGCTGGAGAAGCGTCAGCCCCACGACCCACGCGACGAACCGCCCGAACGACCGACGGTCACCGCGACCCAGCCACCACACCGCGGCGAGCGCCGGCAGGAGTTTCAGCTGGGTGGCCAGCGCGAGGGCCCACGGCGACCCGATGGCCATCAGCATCGTCACGGGCACCTGCGCCTGGCCGATCACGAGGCTCCAGCCGATCGGGAACGCAAGGAGCCCGAGCGCCACCAGCGTCCGTCGACCGAGACCGACGCGCTTCAGGGTGGCGGCGAACGCCGCGATCACCACCAGTTCCCAGATCGCCCCTGCGACCTCGAACGGCAGGAGCGCCAGCGGCCGGAACGCAATCGCGAGCAGGGGCGGGTACCGGTAGAAGTCGGGGTCGTCCGTGCCGGCCGGCTGCTCGTAGAGGGGCAGCCCGGCGTTGAGCCGCGCTCCGGCGTCGTAGTAGGCGCGGACGTCGGCGAGCGGGTCCGTCTGGAGATGGATGAGCGTGACCTGGACGCCGATGACGAATCCGAACGCCGCGAGCGTGGCGACGGCGGCGCGAAGCACGCTGCGGCCGGCGGCGACCGGGCGGGACTGCATGGGGCGAAATCCTAGCGACGGGAGGTGCCCCGTCTGCCCATCCGATCGGCCGCGAAGTTAGCCCATTCGTACTGGGCCTGACGCCGAAGGGCCGGTGTTAGCGTGCAACAGCCGTGCGTATTCCCCTCATCCTGTTCGGGCTTGCGTTCGGGGCCCGGATGGTCCTGATCCTTCTGTTCCCCGACCCCGCCTACCCGGATAGCTATTACTACACGGAGGTCACCCGGTCGATCGCCGAGGGCCGCGGCCTGAACGTCGACTTCGTGTGGATCTTCGCCGAGGTCGGTGGCGCGATCCCGGCCAATCCGACGCTGCCGATTCCCAGCAACGCCCACTGGATGCCGCTGGCGTCGTTCGTCCAGGTCCCGTTCGTGACACTGTTCGGGCCCAGCCCGATCGCCGGCGCGCTTCCGTTTGCGCTCATCGGCTCGCTCGCGGCCCCGCTCACGTGGGCGATCGCGCGCGACGCAGGAGCGCGGGCCTCCGTCGCGGTAGGCGCGGGCATCCTCACCGCGCTGCCGGCACTGACGCTCGTGTTCATGACCCAGCCGGACAACTTCTCGCTCTTCCAGCCGCTCGCCGCCGCCGCGCTGTGGTTCGCCGCTCGCGGCCTGAAGGGCGACAGTCGGGCGTTCGCGCTCGGCGGGTTGCTGGTGGGCCTCGCGACGCTGTCCCGCAACGACGGCGTGCTCCTCGGCACGGTGTTCGGGCTCGCCTTCCTGTGGGACCGCTGGCATGCCTGGCGATCCGGCGGTGGTCGCCTGCCGGTCATCCCGGTCCGCGCCGCCGCGGCGTTCGTGGTGCTGTTCCTCTTCGTGATGGCCCCGTGGTGGCTCCGGCAGCTGGAGGTGTTCGGCCAGCTGTCGCCATCGACTGCGACCGGCCGCGTCCTTTACATCCGCTCGATCGCCGAGTGGAACAGCATCACGACCCCCGCCACGCTCGACTGGCTCCTCGGCCAGGGCGCCGGCCCCCTGCTCGCCAGCCGCCTCGGGGGGCTCGTCGCCGCCGTCACGATCTACACGACGCTCGTCGGGGCAGGCCTCCTCGTACCGTTCATACTCGCCGGGGGCTGGGTCCGCCGCCGGTCCGTCGACTTCGGACCGTTCTTCACCTACGCCGCGCTCCTGTTCGCCTTCTCCGCGATCGTCTCCGCGGTCCACGTCCCGGGCGGCACGTTCCTTCACAGCGCGGTCGCGCTCGCGCCCCACTCGTACATCCTGGCGCTGGAGGGGGTCGCCCTCGCCGTTGCCTGGATCGCGGCGCGTCGCCGGTCGTGGGACCCCGCGCTGGCCACGCGCCTGTTCACGTCGACGGCGATCGCCTTCGCGATCGCAGCGGCTGTCTTCGCGTCCGTGTCCGTTCATGCCGGATGGGACCGCAAGCGCGACGCGCGCGCGGCGGTAGCCGCAGCGCTCGACGACGCCGGTGCGGCCCCGACGGACCGCATCCTGTCGATCGACGCCGCGGGCATTCGCTACGCCACGGGTCGCGGCGGGGTGGTGACGCCGAACGATCCGATCGAGACGATCGAATCGGTGGCCCGCGCGTACGGGACTCGCTGGCTGATCCTCGAGCGTGACGACATCGTCCCGGCGCTCGCGCCCGTCCTGCTCGGCCAGTCTCGTCCGGCGTGGATCGGTGCGTCGGTCTTCGAGCGCGCCTCCCAGGCACGGCCCGGTGCCGACATCGCGCTGTACCCGGTCTGCGTCAGCCCCGGCGATGGACGCTGCCGGACGAGTCAGGCGGCCGTCCCGTGACGCGGCGCGAGATGCTCCTCTCGGTCGCGCTCGTGTTCGGCGTCGCCCTCGTGGCGCGGGTCGTCGCGGCCTCGATCGTCGTGTTCCCCAAGCCCGAAGACACCGCGTACTACGTCGCCGTCGCCGCGAACATGCTCGAGGGGCGCGGCATGGTGAGCGACGCGCTGTGGAGCTACCAGACGCCGCCGCTGGAGATTCCGCGCGCGGCGTTCGAGGTCTGGCTGCCCCTGCCGACGATTCTCGCGGCCCTGCCGATGGCCGCGTTCGGCTCGACGTTCGCGGCCGCCCAGGTCAGCTCGATCCTCGTTGGTGCGATCGTCCCGGTTCTCGCCTGGCGGCTCGCGGCGGACGTCGCGGAGGAGCGCGGCCTGGCGCCGGGTCGGGCCAGGACGCTCGCGCTGGGGGCCGGCCTGACCGCCGCGGTCTATCTCCCGCTGCTCCTCCACAGCGCCCTTCCAGACTCGACGATGCCGTTCGCGGCGCTCGCGCTGGGTGCCTGCCTGCCGATGACGAGGCTCGCACGTGCCGCCGCCCGGGAACCCTCCGGGCCGCGGCTCCGCCGGCTCGACTATCGGCTCGTGGGCCTCGGTGGGCTTCTCGGACTGGCCGCCTGGACCCGCAACGAGGCCGCCTGGCTGGCCCTCGTCTGGGTGGTCATCGTCTGGTCCATGCGCGGGCCAACGCCCAGCGCGAAGGCGGCCATGATCGCGATCCCGGGCGTCGTCGCGTTCGCGCTGTTCGTGCCGTGGGCGGTGCGGGACTGGATCGTGTTCGGCAACCCGCTTCCGGGGCAGGCGCTGGCGAACGCCCTGTCGATCCGGGGCTCAGACGTGTTCGCCTGGTCGGAGGAGCCGACGCTCGCTCGCTACCTGGCCGTCGGTCCGGCGGCGCTCGTGGACATGCGCGTCCAGGGGATCCTCCACAACCTGCTGAACGTACTGGTCCTGCCCGGCGCCCCCGTGTCGGTGCTCGGGCTCGCGGCGCTGCCCTGGTTCGGTCGCTCGGCCGCCCTCCGCCCGGTGATCCTCGTCGCCGGGCTGACGTTCCTCGTCACGAGCCTCCTCTTCCCGGTGGCGACCACGTGGGGCACGTTTCTCCACGCCGCGGGACCGGCCCACGTCCTCCTGATCGTCACTGCCCTGCTCGGGCTGGACGCCGCAATCGCCCGGGTCGGGGCGGCTCGCGGCTGGACCCGCCCGGTTGCCTGGCTCGGGGCGACGCTGACCGTCGCGGGCGCGACACTCTTCTCGGCGGCTCTGCTGCCGTCGTTCGGCGGCGGATCGCGCGACACGGCGGCGCGTTACGTAGCGCTGGCGAGCGAGATGGCCGCGGCGGGCCTGCCGCTCCGGTCACTGGGCCCGGTGATCACCGACTACCCGATCTGGTTGTCCGAGACGTCGGGCGTCCCCGGCCTCGCGCTGCCGGACGAGTCGCCCGCCTCGGTCCTCGACCTCGCGGCGGCGTTTCCAGGCACGCGGACGCTCATCATCCACGGCGGTCAGCACACGCTCTGGCCGGACGTGATCGATGCCGGCGGGCCGGGCACGGAGTGCTTCGATGAGGTCTCCCTCGGCACGCCGGCCGACCGCGCGCAGGCGGCCGCGCTCGAGGGAACTCGCGTCTTCCGGCTGGTCTGCCCATGAACGACGTTCCGTATACTCGCCCCCAGATGGAAGCACGCACCGCGACGGACCGGGTCGGCGGCCGCTTCGACGGGCTCCAGGCGGAAGCAAAGGCCGCGCTTGCGTCGGCGGGCAACAGCCTGCGCGCAATCCACGAGCAGTACCGCGCCGCCTATGTCGAGGAGCAGGCCGCGTGGCTCGCGCTGCGCCGGCAGATCGACGCGCGGGACGGTCCCGCCGCGGATAGCTCGGGCTCGGCTACCCCTCGCCCGGCGGACGGGCCGGGCCGTGACGCACGCGACGAGCTCCACAGCATCCGGACGGACCTCGGCGGCCACCAGGCCGAGCTCAACCGCCTGGAGATGGCGATCCGCAACATCGAATCGATCTGGCTGTTCCTCGAGCGCGGCGACACGAGCCTGATCGCAACGCCCAGCTCCGGCCACAGCGCCGATGTCGGCATGCGGGTCGTCCAGGCTCAGGAGGCCGAACGAGCGCGACTCGCCCGCGAGGTCCACGACGGGCCCGCCCAGGCAATCTCGAACGCGATCTTCCAGGTCGAGTACATCGAGCGAATCGTGGCCGACGATGTGCGGCTCGCCCGGACGGAGCTCCATTCCCTGGCCGAGCTCCTTCGGCGCGAGCTCGGGGATGTCCGCGGCTTCATCAGCCAGCTCCGCCCGCCTCTGCTCGAGACGCTCGGCCTGAACGGCGCGCTCGAGGACACGATCGCCCGCCAGGGGTCGCTCATCGGCGTGCCGGTGGACTTCGATCTGCAGGCGCCCGTCGACCGGCTCGGCCACGGGCCCGAGACCGTCGTGCTTCGGGTGGTGCAGGAAGCCCTGCAGAATGTCCGCAAGCACGCCTCGGCATCGAAGATCTCCGTCATGACCCGGGCCGAGGCCAATGAATGGGTCCTCGAGATCCGCGATGACGGGATCGGCTTCGACGTCGCCTCGGTGGCGTCCCGGGGCCGCCGCAACTTCGGCATCCAGTTCATGCAGGAGCGCGCTGAACTGATCGGGGCTCGCTTCGACGTACGATCACAACCCGACGCGGGGACGGTCGTCCGGCTCGCTATTCCGATGGGCACATAGGAGACCAGATGACAGCCATCGATTACGGCGGACCAGAGCGCCGGCGGGGCGGACCCGACCGGAGAGGTCCCGGCGACAAGACGCGAATCCTCATCGTTGACGACCACGCCCTCTTCCGGGTGGGTATCGCCAACATCCTCGAGCGCGAATCGGACTTCGAGGTGGTCGGCGAGGCGGACGACAGCCGGTCCGCCGTCAATCGTGCGCTCGAAACATCCCCGGACATCATCCTCATGGACCTGTCGTTGCCGGCTCCGGGCGGCATCGAGACGACCCAGCGGATCAAGCGAGAGCTGCCCTCGACGGGCATCATCGTGCTCGCCGTCAGTGAGGACGAGGACGCCCTGTTCGACGCGATCAAGGCCGGTGCGGCGGCGTTCATCCTCAAGGACGTCGGGCCGGACGACCTCGTCACGATCATCCGCCGGGTCGTGACCGGCGAGTACCTGATCAACGACAAGGTCTTCGCCAAGCCCTCCGTCGCAAGCCGCGTGCTCAAGGAGTTCCGCGAGCTGGCGGTCTACGGCCAGGAGGCCGCGCCGATCTTCGCCCCCCTGTCACCGCGCGAGGTGGAGATCCTCGACAACATCGCCCAGGGTATGACCAACAAGCAGGTCGCCTATGCCCTGTCGATCAGCGAGCAGACCGTCAAGAACCACATGAGCTCGATCCTTCGCAAGCTCTCCGTCAACGACCGGACCCAGGCCGTCGTGTACGCGATGCGCCAGGGCTGGATCCGGCTGCCGGAGGACTGAGCAAACCTGTCCCCATCGGACCCACGCGCATGACCGACGCTCCCACCGCCGAGAAGGTGCTCGCCGCGGAGATCGCGACGATCGACCGCGAGCTCGGCGAGATCGAGCTGCTCGTCAGCCAGGCCAGCGCAGAGGCGGCGCGGCACGAGCAGAAGCGGGTCCAGGCCGCCGACAAGATGACGATGCTGGTCGACCGCAACGCAGACCCGAAAGAGCAGCTCGAGCTCAGCGGGCAGCTCGTCGCGCTCACCCGCCGGGCGGCCCTGATGGAGGGCCAGGTGGAGGTGCTCGAGGGCAAGCGCAAGACGCTGGCCCGCTTCCGTGAGTCGCTCTCCCGGCATGCCCTGACCGGCGACCCGAGCGGCCCGGGTGGCGCGTTCCAGCTGTCGCCTGACGCAAAGACACCGCTGCCACCGGCCGTCTCCCGGATTGTCCTCAGCGCCCAGGAGGACCTTCGCCGCGAGATCGCCAGGGCAATGCACGACGGCCCCGCCCAGAGCCTCACGAACATCGTCCTCCAGGCCCAGATCGTCGAGCGTCTGCTCGCGACGGACACCGCGAGGGCCCGGACGGAGGTCGGCCTGCTCATCGGGATGGTCCAGCAGACGCTCGACGCGACGAAGTCGTTCATCTTCGATGTCCGGCCCATGGTCCTCGACGACCTCGGCCTCGTGCCGACGCTCCGGCGGGCGGCCCGGGATCGCGGGCGGAGGGCCGGGATCCCGGTGGACTTCGAGTCGCTGGGGACGGATCGACGGCTGCCGGTCGAGCTCGAGAGCGGGCTGTTCCGGATCCTCGACGAGGCCCTAGCCGCGTACTTGTCGGTGGCGCCGGCGGCAATCTCGCTCCGGATCGACTGGTCGGAGCAGGTCGAGGCACGTGTGGCGGCCCGGCGCACCGGGAGCCAGCCCCACGGGGAGGCCGAGGTGGACCCGAAGACCGGCAAGGAGCTGCCGCCCGCCCTCGCCGCGATGATGGAGGACCGCAAGGCCGACCGCCAGAAGGCGGTCGAGGCCGCCCGCCAGGCTTGGCTGGTCGTGCTGCCGGAGGGGCCCTGGCGGGAGATCCAGCAGCGGGCGTCGACCATCGGGGTGTCGGTCCAGCTCGTCGACGACGGGTCGACGCTCGTGGCGACGGTCGAGGCGCCGGACTCCTCGGCGGGTCCGGCGGGGGAACCGGCGGGCCGATGAAGCCGGCCGGCGGGCAGGGTGGTCGTCGCCTCGCCGGTGCGCCAGCGCGCCGGGCCAACGGGCAGGGCGTGGTCGAGTACGGCCTGATCCTCAGCCTCTCCGCGGTGCTCGCATTGAGCCTTCTCGTGCTCGCGGGAGGCACAGTGGCGGATGTCCTGGACCTGATCACCGACACTGTGGACGCGGCCGAGGGCCGCTGAGAGCGCACCGGCCGGGCCACTTCTGGCGACCGTCCCCAGTACGATCGCGCTAGTGTTCCCCGAGGGAGGCGCTGAGATAGTGGCCGAGGCCCTCGTCCGAGGGTAGAACTCATCCAGGAGGCTGCCTCAATGGCGCTTATCAACCAGATCTTCGCCGCCCTTCGGCGTGACGAAGACGGCCAGGGTCTCGCCGAGTACGCGCTGATCCTCGCCCTCATCGCGATCGTGGCGATCGTCGCCCTGATCTTCCTTGGCGCTCAGGTCAGCGAGATCCTCAGCACCGTCGGCGACTCGATCTAGTCGATCCGACAACAGATCGAGAACCGCCGGAGCCCTTCGGGGCCCCGGCGGTTCTTCGTTTTCCGCCGGAATTGCGCCGCCCGCCGGGAAGCGACCCCCCGGCCGAGTGGTGCGTGGATGCGCTACCCGGGGCCGATAGAGGGGCACGCGAGCACCGGCCCTGGACGGAAGTTCTATTGACCCTCCGAGCGCTCCATTCCAGTGTGGCCGGGCCGCCGGTTCTGCCGGTGGACTCTCGAAGGAAAGGGGGTATCCAGCACATGTCGTTCCTCAACGCGCTTATCGCGTCTTTCCGACGCGACGAGGAAGGCCAGGGTCTCGCCGAGTACGCGCTGATCCTCGCCCTCATCGCGATCGTGGCGATCGTCGCCCTGATCTTCCTTGGCGCTCAGGTCAGCGAGATCCTCAGCGTCGTCGGCGACTCGATCTAGTCGATCCGACCACCACATACGGGCCGCCGGCGCGTCTCGCGCCGGCGGCCTTTTCAAACCGGCGCGCTCCCGCACCACCCGACCTCCGGCCTATTGACACCGGTACCCCGCCACCTAGTGTGACGAACACCTACCGGCCTCCGGGAATCGACACGGGCACCGGGTCCGCCGAGATTGGTCGGAAGGGAGGTGAACTGGTGGCACTCCGCTCCAAGCTCAGGGCGCTGGCTACCTGGCTCGAACGGGACGACAGAGGCCAGGGACTGGCAGAGTACGCACTCATTCTCGCGCTTATCGCACTCGTCGCAATCTCCGCGCTCGTATTCATGGGCACCCAGCTGAGCGACGAGCTCAGCCAGATCGGCAGCTCCGTCGACAGCGTCATCCCCTGACGGCGACCAACAGGAGCGGCCCCCGGGCAACCGGCGGGCCGCTTTTGATTCCTCCCTCGCCGCGAGCGGCACACCTCGAGCGGCACGTCGAGCGGCACCTTGCGGGCCACCTTGCGTCGAGCGCGGTTTCCTTCCGAATCCTCCTAATGGTCCTAGCCAATTGGTATAGTCGCGCGCCCCCGTGGCCCGTGCCTATCGTGGTGCGACCTGTCACACGGCTCGGGGAGAATGCACTTGAAGCGCTCGAATCGGCTGATCCTGCTCATCGGGGTCTTCCTCGCAATCGTTGCCTTTGTCGGCATCGTGGTCGTCTCTGGCGACCGCGGTGGAGGCGGCGCCCAAACGCCGACCGAACTGCCCACGGTTTTCGCGTCGCGCGGGATCGCACTGGGCACGCCGATCACGAAGGAAATGCTAACGAGCAAGAACCTTCCGGTCACCCAGCGGGACACAACGGCGTTCCCGGATCCCACCCTCCTGTACGGCAAGATCGCCCGCCAGGACATCCCGGCCGGCAAGCAGCTGACCGCCCGTGACTTCGACACCGGAGTGAGCGGCGGCCTGCTGAGCGTCAACACGCCTCCCGGCATGGTCACGATCGCCATCCAGGTTGACCAGGTGTCCGGCGTGGGCACGGTCATCCGCCAGGGCGACTACGTGGACCTCCTCGTCGGCTTCACCGGGGACAAGTTCCCGGTCGTCACGCTCAGCCCTTCCGACGACCAGATCACGGTTGTCGCGGGCCTCAACGCCACGAGCGTCAAGCTCCTCCTCCAGGGCATGCAGGTCGTCGGTACGCTCCTGCCGCCCCGCGAGACGGCCGAGGGTGCAGCCCCCGCGGGCGATCCCGGCACGACGCTCACCGGCCAGCAGGAGATCGTCATCCTGGCGGTCACCGCCCAGCAGGCCGAGGTCATCAAGTACGCCCAGATGGACGGTGCGATCTCGCTCGTCCTCCGCTCTCCGCAGGACTTCCGCGACGAGAACGGCAACGTTGTCCCGGGATCGGTGGTCGGAACGACCGGCGTCACACTCCGGGTCCTCGTCGACGAGTACGACGTCCTGATCCCGCAGCTCGTGGAGGCCGTCCTCCCCGCCCGCGGGAACCAGTAAACGAGCGCGACAGGTCGCCCCAGGCGGCCCCCCGAACCGACAGGCCCGACGGGCGCGATGGACAAGTTGTCCCGCGCCCGTCGACTCTCGATCACGGCAGTCACGTCCATCGCATGACTCGTTAAGAGAACGACAGACCGCCAAATGGCCGACCAGATCAAAGTCCTGATCGTCGATGACATCCCGGAGACCCGGGACCATCTGACCAAGCTCCTCGGCTTCGAAGCCGACATCGAGGTGGTCGGGTCCGCGGCGTCCGGAACCGAGGCGCTCGACCTCGCGGTCAAGCTCTCCCCGGACGTGATCCTGATGGACATCAACATGCCGGACATGGACGGCATCAGCACCACCGAGCAGCTCGCCTCGCGGGCTCCGAATGCGTCGGTCGTGATGATGTCCGTGCAGGGCGAGGCGGACTACCTCCGCCGCTCGATGCTCGCCGGCGCCCGCGAGTTCCTCACCAAGCCGTTCAGCAGCGACGAGCTCACGGCCTCGATACGCCAGGTCTACATCCGCGAGCGGGAGAAGGTGGCCCGGATCGCCGCCGTCGTGCCCGTCGCCGGTGGCGGAGCGAAGGACTCGGACCGCGACCCGGGGATCGTCGTCGCCGTCTTCAGCCCGAAGGGCGGGGTGGGCCGGACGACCGTCTCGGTCAACATGGCGGTCGCCGCCGCGACGGAGCTCGGCAAGGATGTTGTCCTCGTGGACGGCTCGTTCCAGTTCGGCGACGTCGGCGTGCTCCTCAACCTCAACCCGAAGAACAAGTCGATCGCCGACCTCATCCCGGAGCTCGACGCCGGCGAGTCCGACTCGCTCGAGACGTTCGTCATCAACCACTCCTCGGGGATCGGCGTCCTCCTCGCTCCCCCGTCGCCGGAGATGGCAGAGCTCATCACGCCGGCCGGAATCAAGCGGGTCCTCGAGGCCCTCCGCGCGCAGCACGACCTGGTCATCGTCGACTGCACCTCGTGGTTCAACGACACGACCCTCGGGATCCTCGACACGGCCGACATCATCCTCACGATGCTCAGCCTCGAGATCACGAGCATCAAGAACATGCGCCTCTTCCTCGAGGTCGCCGAGCAGCTCGGCTATGAGACCGACAAGGTCAGGCTTGTCCTGAACCGCGCGGACTCGACACTCGGGATCAAGGTCATCGATGTCGAGAACTCGATCGGTCGAAAGATCGATCACACGATCGTCAGTGACGGGCGGAGCGTCGTCTACGCCCTCAACCGTGGTGTTCCGTTCTTCCTGAGTAACCGCGAGGCCCAAGTCTCGCACGACATCCTGCGGCTCGCCTCGGCGGTCGTCGGCGAGCGACAGCCCGCTGCGACCGAAGAGGTCCAGAAGGCCGCTCCACGCAAATCCTTGTTCGCATGGCGGTGATGAAGGTGTTCGTAGCTCGCCCTCGGGGCGAAAAGGGGTCTGAGCGATGTCCCTCCTGAAGCGAATCGAGAGCGCCCGACCGGGCAGCGGGCCTGAGAAGGCGGCGGGTTCGCCGGCTGCTCCGGGTTCGCCCCAGCCGCCGGCACCGCCGGCGGGGCCGCCGACTTCGGCGCGCCTGATGTCCCAGGGTCCGGTCCGGGAGTCGTTCCGCGACGTCAAGTTCCGGATCCAGAACCGGGTCATCCAGGACCTCGACCCCAAGCTCGACCTGTCCAACCAGGTCGAGGTGCGCCGCCAGATCGAAGAGATCTTCGGCAAGGTCATCGACGAGGAAGGGCTCGCCCTCACCCGCGCCGAGCGTGTCCGGATGCTCGAGCAGATCACCGACGAGATCATCGGCCTTGGCCCGCTCGAGCCGCTCCTGCGGGACGAGTCGATCTCCGAGGTCATGGTCAACGGACCGCGCCAGGTCTACATCGAGCGCTCCGGGCGCCTCGAGCTGACCAACGTGGTGTTCCAGAACGATGACCACGTCATGCGGATCATCGACCGGATCATCGCCCCGATCGGCCGCCGCGTCGACGAGTCGAGTCCGATGGTCGACGCCCGCCTGACCGACGGCTCCCGCGTCAACGCCATCATCCCGCCCCTGTCGCTCGTCGGCCCCGTGATCACGATCCGGAAGTTCTCCGCGACGCCGTTCACGACCGACGACCTCGTCCGGTTCGGGACGTCGACGCCCGACATGTTCGACTTCCTCCGCGCCTGCGTGGAGGCTCGCCTGAACGTGTTCGTGTCCGGCGGCACCGGCTCCGGGAAGACCACGACCCTCAACGTCCTGTCGTCGTTCATCCCGAACGACGAGCGGATCGTCACGATCGAGGACGCCGCCGAGCTCCAGCTTCGCCAGGAGCACGTCGTCACGCTCGAGTCGCGCCCGCCAAACATCGAAGGCAAGGGCGCGATCCCGATCCGCGAGCTCGTCCGGAACTCGCTCCGAATGCGGCCCGACCGGGTCATCGTCGGAGAGTGCCGATCCGGCGAGGCGCTGGACATGCTCCAGGCGATGAACACGGGCCACGACGGCTCGATGTCGACGGGCCACGCCAACTCGCCGCGCGACATGCTGTCGCGCCTCGAGACGATGGTCCTCATGGCCGGCGTCGATCTGCCGGTCCGGGCCATTCGTGAGCAGATCGCCTCGGCGGTCGACCTCATCGTCCACCAGGCCCGCCTCAAGGACGGGACCCGAAAGATCACCCACATCACCGAAGTCCAGGGCATGGAAGGCGACGTCATCGTCATGCAGGACGTCTTCGTGTTCGAGCAGACGGGCATCGTCGACGGGAAGATCCAGGGTCGGCTCAAGCCGACCGGGATCCGGCCGAAGTTCGTCGAGAAGTTCGAGGTCATGGGCATCCACCTCGCCCCGAACATCTTCGGCTTCGCGTACTAGAGTCGGGGAAGGAGACCGCTCGTGGACACAATGACGATCGCGATCGCGGGGGTCGCCGCGCTGGCGATTCTCCTGATCGCTGCGGGGATCGCCACGTCCGGCGGCGGCTCCGGAATCACCGCCCGGCTGGAGCGCTATGCCTCCGGCCGGGAGACCAAGCCCGCGTCGTCGGGGCAGGGCGGCCTCGCCGACCTGCTGCAGCAGAGCGCGGCAATGGCCCAGCTCAACAAGGTCGTCGAGCAGCGCGACTTCGGCGCGAACCTCTCGCGCGAGATCGCGCGGGCGGACCTCAAGCTGAAGGTCAGCGAGTTCCTCGCGATCTGGGCCGGGTCGATCGTCGGGGTGCCGATCCTGTTCCTCATCCTGTCGCTGGGAGTGCCTGCCCTGCGCAGCCCGCTCGCTTTGCTGATGGGCGCCCTCGTCGGGTTCTACCTTCCGAAGTTCTGGCTCGGCCGGCGCCGGGGCGGCCGGCTCCGCGCCTTCGACAAGCAGCTGCCCGACACGATCACCCTGATTGCCAACGCACTCCGGGCCGGCTCCTCGTTCCTCCAGGCGATCGAGCTCGTCGTTCGCGAGTCGCGCCCGCCGGTCTCTACGGAGTTCGGTCGGGTCATCCGTGAGGTCAACCTCGGCCTGCCGTTCGAGCAGGCCCTCGAGAACATGGTCCGCCGCGTGAGGTCGGACGACCTCGAGCTCATGGCCACGGCCATCTCGATCCAGCACACCGTCGGTGGCAACCTCGCCGAGATCCTCGACTCGATCGCGTACACGATTCGCGAGCGGATCCGGATCAAGGGCGAGATCCGGACCCTGACGGCCCAGCAGCGTCTGTCCGGCTACGTCGTCGGCTTCCTGCCGATCGCCCTCGCCGGGTTCATCTTCCTCGCCGCCCCGAAGTTCTTCGACCCGATGTTCCTCAATCCGCCGGGAGTCCTCGGGCTGCCGGCCGGCCTGATCATCATGGGCTTCGGCCTCTTCATGATGTTCATCGGGTTCATGCTCATCCGCAAAATCGTCGACATCGAGGTCTGACCGATGCTTCCGATCGTCATCGCGGGCGTCGCAGCCCTTGCCATCATGCTCATCTTCCTGGGCCTCGCCGGGAGCGCCCCGGTCGACCCGGTCCAGGCACGCCTGACCCAGCTCGGCACGATGCAGGCGAAGAACCTTGAGGAGCTGGAGCTCCAGCAGCCGTTCCTCGAGCGGACATTGCGCCCGCTGGCCAGCCAGCTGTCCGGCGCCGTGGCGCGTGTCACGAGCGCTTCCTTCAGTGAGCGAACCGAAAAGCGGCTGGCCCTCGCCGGCCATCCGGGCAATCTCCGCGTTGGCGACTGGCTCGGCATCAAGGCGATCGGCGCGATCGTCGGCGCCGGCGTCTTCTTCGTCGGCCTCGGCATCCTCGGCCGCAACCTGACGATGGGCCTCGGCCTCGGCGCCGTCGGCCTCCTCCTCGGCTACATCGTCCCGGAGTTCTGGCTGGGCGGGCGCGTCAAGAAGCGCCAGCACCTCATCCTGCTCCAGATCCCTGACGCCCTCGACCTGCTGACGATCTCCGTCCGGGCCGGCCTCGGCTTCGACGGCGCCCTCGGCAAGGTCGTCGAGAAGCTCAAGGGCCCGCTGCCGGACGAGTTCCGTCGGGCGCTGGCGGAGATCCGGGTCGGCAAGGCGCGCCGCGAGGCGCTCCGCGACATCGTTGCCCGCACGGAAGTGCCCGCGCTGACGAACTTCATCGGCGCGATCATCCAGGCCGAGCAGCTCGGCGTTTCGATCTCCAAGGTCCTCCAGGTCCAGTCGGAGCAGCTCCGGATCGAGCGGCGCCAGCGGGCCGAGGAGCAGGCGGCGAAGGCGCCGATCAAGATGCTGTTCCCGCTCGTCGGGTGCATCTTCCCGTCACTGTTCATCGTCATCCTTGGCCCGGCGCTCATCCTGATCATGACGAACCTGGGGTAGCGGCCGGCTCGCCGACCGCTCCCCGGCCCCGGGCCCACCGAGCCGCGAGGCCATGACCAAGCCGACCATCGCCCGAAATGTGACCCGTGAGCGGGTCCTCGCCGCGCGGCTCGAGACAGCCGGCGGCATGTGGGCGAAGTTCCTGGGGCTGATGGGCCGCAAGTCCCTGCCCGACGGCGAGGGTCTGTGGCTGCCGGCGAGCAACGGCATCCACATGATGTTCATGCGCTTCCCGATTGACGCCGTCTTCGTCGGCCGGGCCGACGCGAACGGCCGGCGGCCCGTGATCTCGGTCCATCGCTCTCTCCGGCCGTGGCGGGGCCTCGTCCCGCTCGTCCGCGGCGCCGACGGTGTTCTCGAGCTGCCGGCCGGCACGATCGACGCCACCTGGACCGTCGTCGGCGACCTCGTCAGCCTCGAGGAGCCCGCAACCGGCAGATAAGGGCCCCGGGGCAGGATGGCCCCGATGAACTCCCTCCGGCCGCTCGGCGGCCGTCTGCTGGACCTGGCCCTGCCGGCTCGCTGCGTGGGCTGCGAGCGCGAAGGCGCCCCTATCTGCACCACGTGCCTGCCCGCGCTCGACGCCCGACTCGGGTTGGCGGCGGGGACGCCGATCGGGCTGCCTGCAGACATTCCCCGCGGGCTCCTACAGCTGGAGTGGTGCGCGCCCTTCGGCGGCCTCGTCCGGCGCGCGCTTCACGAGCTCAAGTACAGCGGCGAACGGCGCCTCGCGGAGCCCCTCGGGCGGGCAGTCGCGCGCCGCTGGGCCAGAGCCGGCGCCGGCGGCGACGCGGTCGTCCCGGTCCCCGTCCATGCCGACCGGATCCGCGCGCGCGGCTACGACCAGGCCGGATTGATCGCGGCCGTCGCCGCGCGCGAGCTCGGGCTGTCGTGCGCGCCGCTCCTCGAGCGGGCCCGCTCCACGATCGCCCAATTCGACCTGGACCGCGGCAGCCGCGCAGCCAACGTCGAGGGCGCATTCCGGCTCCGACCGCCTCCCTCAGGCAGTCGCCTGCCTGCCGACCGGCCACTCGACGGCCGCTGGATCGTCCTCGTCGACGACGTCGTCACGACAGGCGCAACGCTCTCCGCATGCGCCGAGCCGCTTCTCGCCGGCGGAGCGCTCGGAGTGTCGGCGATCGCCGTCGCCCGGGAGCGCTGACGGCTTCGACCCCCGCCGAGCCACCGCGGACGCCGAGTCGCCCGACCTATACTCGGGCGACGGAGGTCGCGGTGCGGACGATCGTCAAGGGCAAGAAGATCGACGTCTCCCCTGCCGTCCGCCGGTACGCCGAGAAACGGTTCGGGCGGATCGAGCGTCTCCTGGACGACCGGAGCGACGCGATCGTCGAGCTGTCCGTCGAGCGCCACCGGAGCGACGAGGACTCCCACATCGTCGAGGTGACCCTGGTCATCGGTGGCCAGACCCTGCGGAGCCACGCCGCGGCGGTCAGCCACGAGGCCAGCATCGACACTGTCGTGGACAAGATCGAGCGCCGGGCGGTCGACTTCAAGTCGAAGCCACGCGTTCGCGCCCGGCCGGTCGAGGAGAAGGCGATCCTCCGCCGGATCGCCGACGGCACCGCGGAGCCGGCGCGTGACCCGCGGATCGTGAAGGTCAAGCGGTTCGCGATCGAGCCGATGTTCGAGGAGGACGCGCTCGCCCGGATGGACGAGCTCGGCCACGAGTTTTTCGTCTTCGTCAACGCCGAGAGCGAGCGCGTCGGCGTCCTCTACCGCCGCACCGACGGCGACTACGGGCTGATTGAGCCGGTGCTCGCGGGCGAGTACACGCCCGGCAAGGGAGCCCGCGACGCGCGGCGCGAGGGCCGGCGCTGACGGGGGCTGGCGGAACTGACGGAGCGCGTGTTCGCGGTCAGTCCGAGCGGTCCCTCCGGCGGTACAGCCCCGCCGATCGTGACGCGAGACCCGCATCGATCATGTGCCGCCGCAGGGACGCGACGTCCTGGTGGAACACAGCGAGGCGCTGATTGATTTCCTTCTCCGGGTACTCGCGGTCCTCGGTGAAGACAAGGTCAACGAGCCAGCGCAGGACGACGAGCCGCTTCCCCTCGTGCGCCGGGATCGTCGTCAGCCGGCCATCCTCGACGTAGCCGCGGAGGATCCGGGCATCGTCCGCCGCGAGGGGCTGCCCGTCGGGTCCCGGCAGGGCCGAACGATCGGCGCCGTGCTCGAGCTCGTCGACTGCCGCCCGATGCCCTGGAGCGTGTCGACCCGCAGCGAGAGCTCGGCGCCGCGGGCGGCCCCGTCAGGCCTCACGAGCTCCACCGAGCGAAGGACCCGGACGTGGCGGACGACGACGGCGAGCGGCAGCTCCAGCTCCGTCGCGAGCGACTCCGCCGTCGACGGCCGTCCGGCCACGCGGCCGAGGATCCTGAGGCGCTGCGGATCGGACAGGGCTTTCAGCGCGGCCAGGAGATCGGGGTCCATGCGCACAGGTTGGGGACGGCCCGCGTCGCCGTCAATCGCGCTCCTCGCTCGGTACCATGGCGGCGATGCTCCCCGACGGACCGCGACTTGGTGCGCACTTGCCGTTGGGCAACGGCATGGTCAAGGCCGCGGAGCGTGCCCACGCGATCGGGGCGAACGCCATGCAGATCTTCGGGGACAATCCGACGGCATGGCGGCGGCGCACGGAGCCGCCCGGCGAGCAGGCGGCGTTCCGGGACCGTCTGACGGCGCTCGGGATCGGGCTGGTCGCCGTCCACGCGGCGTACCTCGTCAACCTGGCGGGTCCCGACGCCGACTTCTTCGAGCGGTCGGTGGCGGTCCTCGCCCAGGATCTTCGCTCGGCCCCGGGCTTCGGTGCGCGCTTCGTCAACGTCCACACCGGCTCCCACCGGGACACGGGGGTCGAGGTCGGGATCGCGCGCCTGGCGGAAGGTGTCGTCCGCGTGCTGGATGAGGTGCCCGCCGGCGCGGACGCCGCGACGCTCGTCCTGGAGAACTCCGCCGGCGGCGGATTCGGCGTGGGCGCCACGGTCGAGGAGCTCGCCGACATCGCCGAGGCGATCGCCGCGCGCGGGGTGGCCGACTCCCGCGTCGCGTTCTGCCTCGACGTCGCCCACCTGTGGGCGGCAGGCTACCGCCTGTCCGACCCACGCGAGACCGACGCGCTCATCGACGCGTTCGATCGCCGGATCGGGCTCGGCCGGCTGGCGCTGATCCACCTGAACGACTCGAAGACCGCGGTCGGCTCCCGGCTCGACCGGCACGAGCACGTCGGCGCGGGAGGGATCGGCGAGGCCGGCATGGCCCACCTGCTCACGCACCCGCGCCTCCGCCGCGCGACGTTCCTCCTCGAGACGCCCGGAATGGACGAGGGCTACGACGCCGTCAACATGGATCGCGCGCGAGCCCTCATGGAGGGCCGCCGGCTGGAGCCGCTTCCGCCCGAGGCGATGAACCTGCGCGGCAGCCGCGCCCGAACGCCGCCTCAACCCGAGCCGGTCTGAGGGGCGCGGTGACGACAGGGCGCGGCGCGGCCGCGACCGCCGAGGACATCCGCCGGGAGCGTCTCGGCCTCGTCGTCCTGCTCGCTGTCGCCGCCGCACTCCGCTTCGTGGACCTGCCGGGCCGCGGGACGTGGGACGCCGACCAGGGCCACGACCTCCTGGTCCTCCGGGCATTCGTCCGCGACGGCGTCGTGCCTCTTCTCGGGCCGCCGACCTCCATCGGCGCGTTCCACCACGGGGCCCTCCACTACTGGCTCCTCGCCGGTCGCCGCCGTCTCGGGCGCCGATCCACTCGCCGTCGTCGCAGCGATCGCGGCGGCGGGCGTTGCGGCCGTGGGCGTCGTCTGGTGGCTCGCCCGGGCCATTGCCGGCCCGATCGCCGGGTTCGCGGCGGGCGGCCTGATGGCCGTCTCGGCGAGCGCCATCGAGGAATCGACCTTCATCTGGAACCCCAACCTCATCGCACTCTCGAGCGCGGTCGCGCTTGCCGCCGCCTGGCAGGCCTGGACGATCGGCCGGGCCCGCTGGTGGATCGTGGCCGCGATCGCGCAGGCGGTGACGATGCACTGCCACGTCCTGGGTGCGGTCCTCCTCGTCCCGCTTGCCGCGTTCCTCCTCGCCGACGCCCGGCGGCGCGGCGCCGGGCCCGCCCGGCGCCAGGTGCTCCTCGCCGGCGCCGCGGGCCTCGCGCTCATCGCCGCCTCCTACATCCCGCTCGTCGTCAGCGAGCTCGGTTCCGGCTTCGCGGAGACCCGCGCTCTCGTCGAATTCCTCTTCACCGACTCGGATGCCGGGGATCCCCCCCTTCCGGTCCGGCTCGCCCTCGTCACGCTGCGCGTCCTGAGCTGGCCGCTGACCGGCCTCGTGACCGCGCAGCCGGCGGCGGCGATCATCGTCGCGTTCGCGATCGTCGCGATCCTCGCCTGGCCAGTCCGGGCCGGCGCGAAGCGGGAACGCGAGGCCGCCGTGGCGTCCGTCGCGGTCCTTGGCTGGAGCGCCGTCGCCCTCGCGGTCATCTCGTCGAGCCTCGCCCGTGTCGTCCCCGGCCTCCCGAACGACCACTACCACGCATTCCTCGACCCGGTGGTCTTCGTCGCCGCGGGCCTCGGCGTCGCGGGCCTCTGGCGAAGGGACGTCGTGGGCAGGATCATCGCCGCCGCCGGCCTCGCCGCGCTCGTCGCACTGAACGTCGCGATCTGGCCGCCGCGGGTCGCGCCGGACGGCGGCTATCCGTTGGCCGAGCGCGCGGCGGCCAGGATCATCCAGGTAGTCGGCGACGGTCCCTACCGGCTCGCGGGCCTGCCGACCAACAAGAGCCCCGACGCCTACGGATTCCCGCTCACCCGCCTCGGGCGCCCACCGGGGCTCTGGATCGTGGAGAGCGAACTGCCCATCGTCATCGCCTGCGACCGCCTGCTCGAACCGATGATCGGAGCCGCCTGCGGCGGCCCGGCGGAAGACGCCCGCCTGCCCCAGCTCGACGCCCGACGGACGCTGGTCGAACGTTTCGACGCCTCGCCCCGGACGGTGATCTCGATCTACCGCTGAGAATCGCGAACGCCGGCCCTTGCAGGCCGGCGTTCGCTGTCCCCGTCACCCGAGACGTGGAGGGCGTCCGGGTCGTGCCCTGGAATTGGCTAGTAGCGGCCCGGCCGCCGGGCGCCGGGCCGGCCCACGGGCCGGACGGCGAGACGCGGTTGCGGTGAGCTCGAGACGCCGGCGACGACGGGATCGGCCCCGCCGTGCGAGCCGCCGCTCGATGTTCGCCCGAGGCTACGCTCGGCCGTTCGCTCGGCCGTTCGCTCGGGAGCGGCGGCGGTCGTCTCGGTCGCTTGGAAGGCCCGCCCGAAGCGGACGGCGAGGTAGTACTCCATGACCTGGCGGACCTGCGGCTCGCTGAGCAGATCGTCGGCCCGCAGGGCGTACTCGACGCGAGCGGTCGGATTCGCGGCACCTGCCGCGACGAGGCCGAGGTACTGGGGAGTGTCGGCGTCGTCACGCAGCTCGCGCAGCCCGCGCGCAAGCTTGGTGGCAGTTCCGAGCGACGGCATCCGGTCGCCGCGGATCAGGCGAGAGATCGTGGAGTGATCGACGCCCGACTGCTGCGCAAGCTGTCGCTGGGACATCTTCTTGGCCTTGAGCTGGGCTCGCAGCCACTCGTTGAACGCTCGCCCGTTCTGGCTGGTCATGTGTGACGGAATGCTCCGTTGACGGCACTCGCGGGCGGAGCCGCGCGTGGCCTGATGATCCCGTGAGGGGGGCTGCCGCCTGTATCACCCGTTCGTACCGGCGGATCGGGGCCACTCGGAGACGCCCGGAGTCGGTCGGGTGAGGTATGCGGGGGTGCAGGGTCACCGCGGGTCCGAGACCCCCGCCCGGCAGGTAGTACGGCCGTCGCCCGCCTCCGGCCGGGCTCGACCGTCAGGCGGCGTTCAGGCGGCCATCAGGCCGAGGCGGAAGGCTCCGGGGGAGGGTTGCTCAGACCGGCGCCGCGCCGCTTCGGGGAGACTGCGAAGGCGATCGAGCCAAAGGCGATGATCGAGAAGACGCTGATCGTCCGGTCGATCAGGGCGATGGCCGCGGCCTCCGGCAAGGGCACCCCGTAGAACGCGGTCAGGACGCCGACAACGCCCGCCTCGACGATCCCGAGGCCGGCCGGGCTGAGCGGCACCGCCGTGAGCAGCGAGCCGATGAGGGCGACGAAGAACGCCCCCGAGATCCCGAGTGTCACGTCCGGAAAGTCGAGGGCCTCGACGACGAGGTAGAGGCGCATCGCCTCCGTGGTCCAGATGAGCCCGGTGATGACGACGAGCGGTGGCAGGCGGCGAAGGCCGACCGCACTGAACACCCCCTCCTCGAACCGATCGTAGTACTCGAGGATCCGGTGCGGGATGGGCAGTGCGGTGAGGATCCGCCGCCCGAAGTTGCGCATCGTCAGCAGGCCCGCGCCGAGTAGGAGGACGACCGCGACGCCGATCCCGACGACCACCTGGATCTCCGTAGACATGCCGGTCCGGAAGCTCCAGAAGCCGGCCGCCAGGCCGAGCGTGACGATCGCGAACAGGTCGAGGATCCGCTCGATGAAGACAGTCCCGAACGTCCGGCTGAGCGAGACCGTGCTGTTGATCTTCAGCAGCCAGGCCCGGTAGAGATCGCCCAGCTTGGCCGGGACAAGGCAGTTGACGAGCCACGACAGGAAGATGATCTCGGTGCCGTCGCGGACGCCCAGGCGAAAGCCGGTCCCCCGGACCAGCAGCGCCCAGCGGAGACCGCGCAGCGGGAAGCCGGAGTAGAACACGAGGAAGGCCGCCAGCACGAGCAGCGGGTTGACGTCGAGGATCAGCTGCGGCACGCGGGCGAGCTGGTCCCGGTTCAGCCAGGCGAAGACCACGATGACGGCGATCGGGATCGCGAGGGAGATGATCGTCCGGGGCTGGCGGAGCCGCCGGCCCAGGGAGAGCTGGTCGGCGGTGACCTCGGCCTCGACCGGGTCGTCGGGGTCGAGTGGGGCGCCCGGCCGGTGCGGCGGGGGG
>Ga0136633_1000295_pt1 | contig 37690 bp, 34 predicted proteins | sample AntDrymeUQ832206_2_FD_105494 | JGI IMG/M metagenome (GOLD analysis project Ga0136633, IMG submission 105494) | Polar desert sand microbial communities from Dry Valleys, Antarctica - metaG UQ83 (22.06) | ecosystem: Environmental > Terrestrial > Soil > Desert | place: Antarctica: Dry Valley... | reverse complement strand
GCCTCGAGCATCCGCGTCACGCCCACGCCGGTGAACTCCGCCGTCAGCGTCGGCTGCAGCCACGAGACGGCGACGAAGCTCATCGCCGCGAGGTTGTAGATCTCCTGCGGCTGCGAGGCGCGCAGCGTGTCGACGAGCGAGCGCTGGTCGAGCAGGTCGCCCTGGTGCAGGGTGATGCGGTCGCGCAGGTGCTCGATGCGATCGAACTTCTCCGTCGAGGCGCGACGGACCATGCCGTGGACCTCATATCCCTCGTCGAGCAGCAGCTCTGCGAGGTAGGAACCGTCTTGGCCGGTGATGCCGGTGATCAGAGCTGAGCGCGCCATGAGCGCGCCGCAGACTATCTTGACGGCGTGAAAGCGGTCATCCTCGCCGGCGGTCTCGGCTCGCGCCTGAGTGAGGAGACGACGCTGAAGCCCAAGCCGATGGTCGAGATCGGCGGCAAGCCGATCCTCTGGCACATCATGAAGATCTACGCCGCGCACGGCGTCGAGGACTTCGTCGTGTGCCTCGGCTACAAGGGCTACGTCATCAAGGAGTGGTTCGCCAACTACGCGCTGCACACGTCCGACGTGACGTTCGACATGCGCAGCGGTGACATGGAGGTCCATCGCTCCTCGACGGAGCCGTGGCGGGTGACGCTCGTCGAGACGGGTGAGGAGACGATGACCGGCGGCCGTTTGAAGCGGGTGCTGGGGTACGTCGGCGGCGAGACGTTCTGTTTGACCTACGGCGACGGCGTCGCCGACGTCGACGTCACGGCGCTGATCGCGCACCATCGCGAGCACGGCCGGCTGGCGACGGTGACGGCGGTGCAGCCGCCGGGGCGCTTCGGCGCGCTCGAGCTCGACGGCGACGGCGTCACGCGCTTCGCCGAGAAGCCGCGCGGCGACGGCGCGTGGATCAACGGCGGCTTCTTCGTCTGCGAACCCGGCGTCGGCGAGGCGATCGCGGGCGACGAGACGAAGTGGGAGGAGGAGCCGTTGCGCGACATCGCCGCGCAGGGTGAGCTGTCGGTGTACCGCCACCGCGGCTTCTGGCAGGCGATGGACACGCTGCGCGATCGCAACGAGCTGCAGGCCCAGTGGGAGTCCGGGCGGCCGGCGTGGTGCACGTGGGCCTAGCGCCCGGCCCGTCGCCGTGTCGCTTCTGCGGGGCGCCGCTGAAACACGTCGTGGCCGATCTGGGCATGTCACCGCTGGCGAACTCCAACGTGCCGGCCGCGCGGGCCAACGCGATGGAGCCGTTCTATCCGCTGTGCGCGCTGGTCTGTTCGGACTGCTTTCTCGTCCAGCTCGAGGACTCTGAGAGCCCGGAACACATCTTCGACGAAAAGTACGCGTACTTCTCCTCCTACTCGACGTCGTGGCTCGAGCACGCGCGCCGCTACACCGAGCAGATGGCCGAGCGCCTCGGCCTCGACGAGTCCAGCCAGGTGATCGAGCTGGCGTCCAACGACGGCTACCTGCTGCAGTACTTCCAGGCGCGCGGCATCCCGGTGCTGGGCGTCGAGCCGACCGCGAACACCGCGCAGGTCGCGCTCGACAAGGGCATCGCGACGCGCGTCGAGTTCTGGGGCAAGCAGACCGCGACCGCGATCGCCGCACAGACGCAGGCCGACCTGCTGCTGGGCAACAACGTGCTCGCCCACGTTCCGGACATCAACGACTTCGTCGCCGGGATGAAGGTCGCGCTGAAGACGGGCGGCACGATCACGATCGAGTTTCCGCACCTGCTGTCGCTGCTGGAGCTCAACCAGTGGGACACGATCTACCACGAGCACTTCTCCTACCTGTCGTTCTGCACCGTCGGGCGCGTCTTCGAGGCCCACGGGCTGCGGCTGTTCGACGTGCAGGAGCTGCCCACCCACGGCGGCTCGCTGCGGATCTTCGGCTGCCACGACGACGATCCGCGCGAGTTCAGCGCGGCCGCGGCCGAGATGCTCGAGCGCGAGCGCGCGGCCGGGTTGCAGGAGGTTCAGACCTACCTGGACTACGGCGCGCGCGTCGCCGAGGACAAGCGCCAGATCCTCGAGCTGCTGATCGAGCTCAAGCGCGCGGGCCACGCGATCGCCGGCTATGGCGCGGCGGCGAAAGGCAACACGCTGCTGAACTTCTGCGGCGTCGGGCGCGACTTCGTCGACTTCACCTGTGATGCCAACCCGCATAAGCAGGGCCACGTCTTGCCCGGCACGCACATCCCGATCCTCGCGCCCGCGGCGATCCGCGAGCGGCGGCCCGACGTCGTGCTGATCCTGCCGTGGAACATCAAGGACGAGGTCATGGATCAGCTCTCCTACATCCGCGAGTGGGGCGGGCGCTTTCTGGCAAGGTCGCCGGAGCTGCGCATCTTCCGATGAAGCTGCTGCCGACCCCGCTGCAGGGGGCCCATGTCGTCGAGCTCGAGCTTCTTGGCGACGAGCGCGGCTGGTTTGCCCGCACCTACGACGAGTCGCTGTTCGCCGAGCACGGCATGCAACGCGTCGGCGTGCAGGCCAACAGCTCCTTCAACGCCGCGCGCGACACGCTGCGCGGGCTGCACCACCAGGTTGAGCCGTACGCCGAGGCGAAGCTCGTGACGTGCGTGCGCGGCGCGATCTGGGACGTCGGCGTCGACCTGCGCCCGGACTCCGACACGTACCTGCGGTGGCACGCTGTCGAGCTCAGCGCCGACAATCGCCGCGGCTTCTACCTTCCGGCGGGGCTGGCGCACGGCTTTCAGACGCTGACCGAGAACTGCGAGGTGCAGTACCTCATGGGCCACGTCTACGTGCCCGAGGCTGTGCGCGGCGTGCGCTGGGACGACCCCGCATTCGCGATCGCCTGGCCCGAGCCGCACGAAGAGCGCACGATGTCGGCCAAGGACCGCGAGCACGCGGACTTCGTGCCGTGAGCGAGCGCCGCGTGCTCGTCACGGGCGCGAGCGGCTTCATCGGTCGCCGCACGCTGGGGCCGCTGCTGGAGCGCGGGTTCGAGGTCCACGCGGCGTCGCGGACGGGCGGCGCCGCGGGCACGCCCGCGGACGTCGCCTGGCACGCCGCCGACCTGCTCGACGCGAGCGAGCGCCGCGCGCTCGTCGAGGCGGTCGGGGCATCGCACCTGCTGCACCTCGCCTGGTACGCCGAGCCCGGCGCGTTCTGGACATCCCCGGTGAACGCGCGCTGGGTCGCAGCGACGATCGGCCTCTTCGACGAGTTCGCCGCCGCGGGCGGTGCGCGCGCGGTCGGCGCCGGCACCTGCGCGGAGTACGACTGGGACTCGCCGCAGCCGCTGCGCGAGGACGCGCCGCTGGCGCCGCACACGCTCTACGGCATCTGCAAGGACGCGACGCGCCGCGTCGTCGAGGGCTTCGGCGAGCGCGCCGGCATCGAGGTCGCGTGGGGTCGTGTCTTCCTTCTGTACGGCCCGGGCGAGGACGAGCGCCGGCTCGTCGCGAACGTCGCGCGCTCACTGGTCGCGGGCAAGCGCGCCGCGACGAGTGCCGGCACGCAGCTGCGCGACTTCCTGCACGTCGAGGACGTGGCGCGCGCGTTCGCGGCGCTGACCGACAGCTCGCTGCTCGGCGCCGTGAACATCGCGTCCGGCGAAGCGGTCACGGTTCGCTTCATCGTGGAGCAGCTCGGGCACGCCGCCGGGCACCCGGAGCTGCTCGATCTCGGCGCGCTCCCCACCCGCCCGGGCGAGCCGCCGGAGATCACGGCCGATGTCAGCCGGTTGCGCGACGAGCTCGCGCTGACGCCGCAGATCGCGCTTGGCGACGGGCTTGCGCAGACCGTGCGCTGGCTGCGCGATCAGCCCCGCGTGTCGTAGAGCGCGTGAAAGAAGGTCCGCTGAATCGGATGACGGCGCTCGTAGATCGTCCGCCAGCCGGCCGGAATCGGGTAGTCGGCGCGACCGATCACGACGTCGTCCTCGGTGTTGTGCCAGGTCTCCCACTGCTTGGTGTAGAAGCAGCCGTCGGTGTGGCGGTCGACCTGTGAGAGGTAGTGGGCGATCTGCTCGGGGCGCATCTCGTGCAGTGAGCTGATGTTCAGAAACAGCGACACGCCCAGCGGCTCGAGCAGCCCAAGCTGATTGGGCGTCAAGAACGCGATCTGCGACGCGGCGAGCTCGTCGGCCACCTCGGCCGCGTCGTCGAAGTGCCGGAAGCGGAAGGCACGGCGTTCTGCAAACAACGTCGTCAGGTACTGCTGGGCGATCGCCAGCGCCGGCGGGATGTCGCACAGGATGTAGCGCGCCTGCGGGAACTCTTCGAGAAAGACCCATGCGACGCGGCCGTAGCCCCCGCCGAGCTCGAGCACGCCGCCCGGCCCCGGCTTCCCGCCCGGCAGGGCGGCGGTGGCGGCGTAGAGCTCGTGGACGGAGTTGCAGAGGTCCTGGCTGATGCGCCGGCCGCGGTAGGCGGCGACGACGGGGTCGCCGAGCAGCGGCTCCTCCAGGCGCGTCAGGATGTCGCGCACGTCGCGTCGGCGGACGTACTCCCACAGCAGCGCGAGAAACAGGCCGTGGATGTGGCGGGCGCGAGCGTTGGCGAACGGGTTGGAGCGCTCCGTGCCGGCCTCGAGCGTCGTGACGTCGCCGAGGCGGGCGGTCGCGACGGCCGGCTCGGGGTGGCGCAGCCAGCCGACGAGCATTGCGAGCAGCTGGCGGTCGAGCAGCGTGTGCGGCGTCCAGCTGAAGTAGTTCTGGTTGACCGTGCGCTTGAAGCGCGCAAAGCCTTCGTCGTCGAGCTGGCGCAGGTTGTGGTCGTTGAGCGTGCGCCAGTAGTGCGACGGCTGCACGATCGTCGGAGCGCGCTCCATCTCCGCCCACATCTCGCCGATGCCCTCCAGCGCCGACGCGGTGTCGGTGGCTCGCGGCACGCGGAAAACCTAGCAGCGACGAGGACCACCTCCGGCCGTCCTCGTAGGGTTCGGTCGGTGAAACCCGTTTTCGCGTGCCGGATCTGCGCTGCCCCCACGGGCGCCCTGCTGACCGCGACCGACCGCAACCGCGGTATCGGCGACGGCGGCTTTGACTATCGCCGCTGCGAGGCGTGCGCGACGGTCCAGCTCGCCGACGTCCCGGACGACCTCGAGCGCTACTACGCCGGGAACTACCACGGCACGCCGACTCCCGAGCAGCTTCGCGAGCGTGTCGACTTCGAATCGCACAAGATCGAGCTGTTGTCGCGGCATGCCGCGCCCGGCCGGCTCGTCGAGATCGGGCCGAGCTTCGGGGCGTTCGCGCTCGCCGCGCGCGAGGCGGGCTATGACGTGACCGGCATCGAGATGGACGCCGGCTGCTGCGAGCACCTGGATCAGACGATCGGCGTGCGCGCGATCCGCAGCAGCGCCGCCGAGGACGTCCTGCCGACGCTGCCGCCGAGCCGCGTCGTGGCGATGTGGCACGTCTTCGAGCACCTCGCCCACCCGCTGCGCGTGCTCGAGGCCGCGGCGGCGAACCTCGAGCCGGGCGGCGTGCTGGCGATCGCCGTGCCCAACCCGCAGTCGCTCGGCTTTGCACTGCTCGGCGGGCGCTGGGCGCATCTCGACGCGCCGCGCCACCTGACGCTCGTGCCGCTGCGCACGCTGCTGCACAGCGCCCGCGCGCTCGGCCTCGTGCCGGTCGCCATGACGCTGACCGATCCGTTCGCCCGCCACTGCAATCAGTTCGCCTGGGAGTACGCGCTGCGCCGCCGGCCGGCGGGGGGGCCGTCGCCGTTCGTCGTCCGGGGCGTCAGCGTCGTGCTCGAGCGGCTGCTCGCCCCGGTCGAAGGCCGGGGCCTGCGCGGCTCGGCGTACACCGTGCTGCTGCAACGCCCCGCCACCAACGCCGTCTCGCCGGGAGGCGCGGATGGCTGAGCCCGGCCTGACGGCCGTGATCCTGTCCTACGACGGCCGCGAGCTGCTGGACGTCGTGCTCCCCTCGCTCGGCCGCCAGACCATGGCCGGGGTGCGCACGGTCGTCGTCGACAACGGCTCGTCGGACGGCACCGTCCAGTGGCTGGGCGAGCAGTGGCCCGACGTCGAGGTCGTCGCCCTGCCCGAGAACGTCGGTGTGACGGCGGCTTTGAACGTCTGCGTCGACGCGGCCGAAGGGGAGTTCGTCGCGCTGCTCAACAACGACCTCGAGCTTCATCCCGACTGCTTGGCGGAGCTCGTCACAGAGCTGCGTGAGCACCCGCGCGCCGGCTCGGCGGCGGCCAAGCTGCTGGACTTCCACGATCGCGGCGTGATCGACGGCGTCGGCGACATCTTCATCTGGCAGGGCATCCCCTCGCGCCGCGGGCACGGCGAGCGCGATCGCGGGCAGTACGACGACTCGCGCGCCGTCTTCGGCGCGTGCGGCGCCGTCGCGGTCTACCGCCGCGAGGCGCTCGCCGCGGTCGGGCGCTTCGACGAGGCCTATTTCGCCTTCTACGAGGACTCCGACTGGTCCTTTCGCGCCCAGCTCGCGGGCTGGGACTGCCGCTACGTGCCGTCGGCGGTGGCCTACCACATGGGCTCGGCGACGGTCGGCGGCGCGGCGACGGACTTCACCCGCTACCACCTGTGGCGCAACCAGATCTGGCTGGTGGCGAAGAACTATCCGGCCGGCGCGCTCGCGCTCGCGCTGCCGGTGGTGCTGGCGGGGCAGGCGTTTCGCCTGCGCGACGCCGTGCGCGAGCGGCGCGTGCGGATCTGGGGGCGGGCGATGGCCGATGCCGCCCGCGGCCTGCCGGACGTGCTGCGCCGCCGCCGCCTCGTGCAGCGCACGCGCGCGCGGACGCTGCGCGAGCTCGCCGTCTCCGTCCGCGCCGGTCGCTGAGCGGCGCCGTGTCCGACGGCGACGCGACACGCGACGCTCCCGCGGCCGTGCCGAACGAGTACGGGATCCTCGACAGCCATGCCGCGGGCGGCATGGCGATGCGCGGCGGGATGATGCGCACCGGCGCCCTGGCAGGCAGCATGCTGCTCGCGCTGCTGACGGCGCCGCTCGTCGTGCGCCACCTCGGCGACGCCGACTTCGGCCGCTACTCCGCCGTGCTGGCGGTGCTCGCGATCGTCACGGGGCTGACCGAGGGCGGCGTCAACACCGTCGCGATGCGCGCGCTGGCGGGGACGTCGGGCCGCGAGCAGCGAGACCGGATCATGAGCGATCTGCTGGGGCTGCGGATCGTGCTCAGCGGCGCCGGCATCGTCATCGCCGTCATGTTCGTGGAGCTGGCCGGTTACGGCGGCGACCTCGTCCTCGGCACGCTGTGCGCGGGCATCGGCTTTCTGCTCAGCGTCACCCAGTCGCTGCTGGCCGCCGTGCTGCAGACGCGCATGCGCTTCGGCCTGGCGTCGGCGATCGAGCTCGGGCGCGGCGCGCTGACGGCGGCGCTGATGGTCGTCCTCGTGATCCTCGGCGCCGACGTGCTGGCGTTTCTGATCGTCGTCATCCCCGCGACGCTGCTGTCGCTGCTGGTGACGATCTACGTGCTGCGCGGGTCGACGGCGCTGCGCCCGGCATTTCATCCGCGCCGCTGGCTACCGCTGCTGCGCGAGACCGCCGTGTTCGCCGTCGCCGTCGCGGTCAACTCGCTGTACTTCCGGCTGACGCTCGTGATCATGTCGCTGATCGCGACGGCGCAGCAGACGGGCGACTTCGCGATCTCCTTTCGCGTCATGGAGGTGCTGATCGGGGTTCCCGCCGTCCTCGCGGGCGCGGCGTTTCCGATCATGTCGCGATCGGCGCGCGACGACCGGGAGCGCTTTGAGCAGGCGAGCGGGCGGCTGTACGAGCTGTGCCTGCTGTCGGGCGTGCTCATGTGCCTGCTGCTGACGCTCGGCGCACCGTTCGTGATCGAGCTGATCACGGGCTCGTCGGATCATCCCGCGAGCGACGTGCTGCGCATCCAGGCGCTGGCGATGATCGCGACCTTCGTCGCCAGCGCGGCGGGCTACACGCTGCTGAGCCTGCGCCGCCATCGCGAGCTGCTGCTCGCCAACCTCTGCTCGCTCGTGGTCGTGGCGGCGCTGGCGTTCGCGCTCGTCCCGAGCATGGGCGCCGAGGGCGGCGCGATCGCCGCGGTCGTCGCGGACTTCACGCTGTGCGTCGCGACGACGCTGCTGACGCTGCGGCGCGGCGGGCCGCCGCTGCCCCTGCGCGCGGTGCCGATCGCGCTGGGCGCGGGTGGTGCCGCGTACGTCGCCGGCTCGCTGGTCGGGGTGCATCCGCTCGTCGAGGCGGCGACCGGCGCGCTCGTCTTTCTCGGCCTGCTGGGGCTCCTGCGCCGCTTCCCGCCGGAGGTGTCGGAGCTGCTGCGCCGGCGCCGGGGCACCGAGGCGGCTGCCGGATGAGCGGCGCCGCGATCTGCGTCGCGCACCTCGTGTGGGCGCCGCTGGGACTCGCGCCGCTGGAGCGCTTCGCCGGCTCCTACCGGCGCCACCCGGCCGGCGCCGAGCACCGCCTGCGGCTCGTGTTCAACGGCTTCGACGACCCCGAGGCGTTGCGCTCCGCGCGCGCCGCGGCGGCCGGCCTGGACGCCGAGGAGACGGTCCTCGAGCGCCCGGCGCTCGACCTCGACGTCTACCGCGGCGTGCTCGCGGCCGGCGACGCCGGCGCGTACCTCTTCTGCAACTCCTACTGCGAGCTGCTCGCCGACGGCTGGCTGGGCATGCTCGACGAGCAGCGCCGCGCACCCGGCGTCGGGATGGTCGCGGCGAGCGGCTCGTGGGAGAGCCAGCTGACGCCGGCGCCGCTGCCGCTGAAGCTGCTGCGCTGGCGGCGCTTCGCCCCGTTTCCCAATCCGCACCTGCGCACGAACGCCTTCATGCTCGACCGCGAGCTGGCCCGCTCGCTGCGCTGGCCGGCGATCCGGCGCAAGAGCGACGCGTGGGCGCTGGAGGGCGGACGCGCGAGCCTCAGCCGGCAGGTCTGCGACCGCGGCGGGCGGCTGCTCGTCGTCGGCCGCGACGGCCGCGGCTACGAGTCCGACGACTGGCCGGCCAGCCACACGTTTCGCAGCGGCGAGCAGGAGAACCTGCTGATCGCCGACAACCGCACGCAGGACTACGCCGGCGCCGACGTGGCGACCCGCCGCCGCCTGGCCGAGCTCGCGTGGGGCCCGGCCGGCAGCGACCGCGACGGGTGAGCGGCGAGCGATCCTGTCTCGGCCTCTACATTGCAGACCAAGGGCACCGATGTAGCCGGCAATGCTCGAAGTGCAGGCTCACGACGCCCCCATCCCATGCTCATCCTCGCGCTCGCGATCGTCGTCGCCCCGCTCGTCTGGCTTGTGATCAAGCGGATGCAGCACGCCGACCCGGCGGCGCGCGGCACGCCCCTGCGGTGGGTCATGGGGTGCCTCGGCGCTGCGGTGGCGCTGCGCGTCGCCCTGGCGGCGCCGGTGCTGCTGCGCGTCGCGCTCGGGCTGTTCGCGATCGGCGCGCTCGTGGTCTGGCTGCGCCGGCGCGGCCAGGGTGGCGGGGGGCCGGGCGACGACAACCGCGACCCGCCGGAGGACCCCGATCCCGATCCGCGACCCGGCGGCCGCGCGCTGCCGTGTCCCGAGCGCCTGGACCCGGAGGCGTTCGACCGTGCGCGCGCCGGGTGGGAGCACGCGCTGGAGAAGCACGCCCGCGACTGAACGCTTTCGCCGCGGCAGCGGGGCACGCCGCTAACGTCCCGGCCCGTCGTGGTCAGCATCGGCCTTCCCACCTACAACCGTGCAGCGGGGCTCGAGCGAGCGATCGAGTCGGTGCTCGCCCAGACGCATCGCGAGCTCGAGCTGATCGTCTCCGACAACGCGTCGACCGACGGCACGCAGGAGCTCTGTCGCCGCGTCGCCGAGCGCGACCCGCGTGTGCGCTACGTGCGCCATGAGGTCAACCGCGGCCCGACGGCGAACTTCAACTTCCTCTTCGGCGAGCTGCGCGGGGAGTACGCGATGCTGCTCGCCGACGACGACTGGCTCGATCTCGACTACGTCGAGACGTGCCTCGCCGAGCTGCAGCGGCTGTCGGGCCACGCCGTCGTCGGCGGCCTGCACCGCTGGATGCGCGACGGTCAGCCGGCCGGCGACGGCGTGCCGATGACGCTCGAGGACGAGGATCCCCGCCGGCGCACCGTCGAGTATCTGCGCCGCGTCGACGACAACGGCACCTTCTACGGGCTCATCCGCGGCGACGTCCTTCGCCGCGTCGGGCCGATGGACAACGTCCTGGGCAACGACTGGATGCACGTCGCGGGGCTCGCCTTCTGCGGCAAGGTCCGCACGCTCGGGCAGACGCACATCAACCGCTCCCTCGGCGGCACGAGCCGCACCCTCGGCGAGATCGTGCAGACCTTCGGCGCCGGTCGTGGCGCCGAGTCGCGCCTGGCATGGGCGTTCGTCGCCGCGCGCGTCTTCGCCCAGATCGCCTGGCGCTCGGACGTCTACGCAGGTCTCGGGCGACCGCAGCGGCTCGCCTTCGCCGTGCGCGCGTTCGCCGCCGCGCTACGGGTCAAGGGGACGATCTGGCTGGCGCTCGGGCCGCTCACGCTGTCCGTGCTGCGCCGGCCCCGCGGCCGGCTGCTGCGCGGCCCGTTTCGCTGGCTCGTGCGTCGTGGCGGCCGCGACCTCGACTCGCTGCCCCCACTGTGAGCGCAGCCAGCGGGCGCGACGAGTGCCCGCTGCGCGTCGGCTACAGCCTCGCCACGCTCGCTCCGGGGGTCGTCGGCGGGACGGAGTCCTACTCGCGCGGACTGCTGGGGGCGCTGCTGAGCGCGCCGGACGACCGGCCGCACGTGCGGGTCGTCGCCAATCCCACGGCCGCCGCGGCGTACCGGCCGCAGCTCGAGGGCACGGACGCCGAGCTCGTCGTCGTGCCCGGCCGCTTCACGCTCGGGCTGGTTCCCCGCGCGCTGTCGATGCTCGCCATGACGCTCGCCGCGCGGCCGCTGGAGCGCCGCTTCACCACGGGCCTGGACGTCCTGCACTACCCCGCGACGATCCCGCTGCCGCGGGCGCGCGGCATCGCGCTCGTGCAGACCCTGCACGACATGCAGCACCGCGAGCACCCCGAGTACTTCTCGCGCACCGAGCTGCAGTTCCGGCGCCTGGGCTATGACGCCGGCGCCCGCTCCGCCGACCGGGTCGTGACGGTCTCGGCGCACGCCCGCGAGCAGATCGTCGAGCACCTCGGCATCGAGCCCGGCCGGATCGACGTCATCGCCCACGGACTCGACCACGCGCGCTTCACCGCCGGTCCCGTGGAGGCCGACGCCGAGCTGCTGCGCCCGCTGCATCTTCCGCAGCGCTATGTCCTGTATCCCGCCAACCTCTGGCCGCACAAAAACCACGAGCGGCTGATCGACGCGCTCGCGCTGACCGAGCACCGCGAGACCCACCTCGTGCTGACCGGCCAGGGCTACGGCCGCCTCGAGGCGCTGCTCGAGCGCGCACGCGCCGGCGGCGTCGCAGACCGCGTGCACCACCTCGGGCACGTTCCCGGTGCGCTGATCGCGCCGCTGTATCGGGCGGCCGCCGGGCTCGTCTTTCCGAGCCTCTTTGAGGGCTTCGGGATCCCGGCGATCGAGGCGATGGCATGCGGCTGTCCGGTCGCGGCGTCCGACCGCTCTGCGCTGCCGGAGGTCGTCGCCAGCGCCGGCCTGGTGTTCGACGCGACCGATCCGGCGGACATCGCGCGCGCCGTCGACGAGCTCGTGAGCGCGGATCCTGCGCCGCTGGTCGCGGCGGGTCTCGCGCGTGCGTCGCAGTTCACGTGGGAGCGCTGCGCGACCGAGCACCTGGCCAGCTACCGCACCGCCGTGCGCGGCGCGGCGCGCTGAGGAGCCTGCGCGGGCGCTACGCTGCGAGCGGTGCCCGAGCCGCTCGATCCACACCGACGCGACTGGGAGGAGCTGGCGACGCTGGATCCGCTGTGGGCGATCGCGTCACGGCGGGACAAGCGCTTCGGCGGCTGGGAGCGCGACGAGTTCTTCGCCACCGGTCAGCAGGAGTTCGACGCGATGCTCGGCCCGGCGCGCGAGCGCGGGCTGTGCGCGCAGCGCGCCGCGGCGCTGGACTTCGGCTGCGGCGTCGGCCGCATCACGCGCGCCATGGCGGCGTGCTACGACCACGTCGTCGGCGTCGACATCGCGCCGTCGATGATCGACCAGGCCAAGCAGCTCAACGGCGACCTCGAGCACGTCGAGTTTCTCGTGAGCTCGGGCGACGACCTGCGCTTTCTCGGCGACCGGCGCTTCGATCTCGTCTTCACGCACGTCGTGCTGCAGCATCAGCCCGGTCGAGGCGCAGCGCGGCGTTACATCGAGGAGTTTCTGCGCGTGCTGCGACCCGGCGGCGTGATCGTCTTTCAGTTGCCCGTCCAGATGGCGTGGCGCCACCGTGGGCTGCTCGCACGCCGCCTGTACCTGCTCCTGCGAACGCTGAAGGTCCCCACGCGGGTGCTCTACGAGCGCCTCAAGCTGCACCCGATCTCGATGCTGTTCGTGCCGCAGGACGAGGTCGTGCGCTGGGTGACCGAGGCGGGCGGCAACGTCGAGCACGTCGTGCGCGAGCCATCGGGCGCGGGCCATGTGAGCGCCACTTTCTCTGTCACCGCACGTTCGGACACATGACGCGCACATGACCAAGCATCTCGCCATCGTCCCTGCCTACAACGAGTCGGGCGCCATCGCCTCGACCGTCGCGGACATCCACGAGCACGCCCCCGGCTTCGATGTGCTCGTCGTCGACGACGGCTCGACCGACGCGACGTCGCAGGTCGCCCGCGGCGCCGGCGCCAAGGTCCTGCGCCACCCGTTCAACCTCGGCATCGGCGGCGCCGTGCAATCCGGCTACCAGTACGCGCTCGAGCACGACTACGACGTCGCGATCCAGGTCGACGGCGACGGCCAGCACGACGCGCGCCACATCCTCGAGCTGCTGGCCGAGCTGCGCTCGCGGCCGGGCCTGAACCTCATCACCGGCTCGCGCTTCCTGCAGCGCGAGGACGGTGACGGCGACGCGTATCGCTCGTCGGCGTCGCGGCGCCTGGGCATCCGCCTCTTCGCGCGCATCCTGTCGGCGGTCGTCGGCCAGTGCGTCACCGATCCCACCTCGGGCTTTCGGATGACCGACCGTCGCGCGATCGAGCTGTTCGCCCGCGACTACCCGCACGACTACCCCGAGGTCGAGGCCGTGCTGATGGTCCACGCCCACCGCCTGGAGAGCATCGAGCTGCCGGTGCGCATGCGCGCGCGCCAGACCGGCCGCTCGTCGATCAACGCGTCGCAGTCGGCCTTCTACATGGTCAAGGTCCTGCTCGCGCTGTTCGTCGGCCTGCTGCGCGCGCGCCCGGTCGTCCAGCCCGGCGACGACGCGCCCGTCCGCGCGGAGCACGTGCTCTAGTGGCCCATCCTGCAAGTCCGCACCCGTTTGGGTCGCCCGCCGATCACCGGCTGGCGGCGTCCTCGCTCAGTCATGGGCCTGAAGGCCCACTCCTTCCCTGCGTCCTTGCCAGCCGGCGCCGGCAAGCGCCCAAACGGGCACGGACTTACAGGACGGACCACTAGTGGTGCACTGATGGAGACGCGGATCCAGATCGTCGCGATCGTTGCGACCGCCGGGCTGTTTCTGATCGTCTTCGAGCTCGTCCGCCGACGGCGCCTGATGGAGCGCTACGCGCTGCTGTGGCTGTTCTCGACGGTCGTGCTGCTTGGTCTCGCGGTGTGGAAGTCGCTGCTCGAGGAGGTCGCCCAGACGATCGGGATCTTCTACGCCCCGTCGGCGCTGTTCGTCATCGCCTTCGGCTTCATCCTCGTGCTGCTGCTGCACTTCTCGCTCGTGATCTCGCGCCTCGCCGACCAGAACAAGGTGCTCGCGCAGCGCATCGGGCTGATGCAGCAGCGCCTCGACGAGCTCGAGGCCAGCGACGCCGCGCAGCCGGCGCTGCCCGCGCTGACCGCCGACCCGCACGAAGTCCGCACGCTGCGCCGTTGACGACGCCGTCCGGGCCCGCGCTCGCGGTCGTCGTCGTCTGCCACAACAGCGCCGGCGACGTCGGTCGCTCGCTGCAGACGCTGCTCGAGCAGTTGCAACCCGGAGACGAGCTCGTCGTCGTCGACAACGCCTCGACCGACGCGACGGCGGATGCGGTGCGCGCGCTCGCGCCGGATGCCGTCCTGCTCGAGCCGGGCGCCAACCTCGGCTTCGCCGGCGGCGCGAACCTCGGCGCCGCGCACAGCGGCGCGCCGCTGCTGTTCTTCCTCAATCCCGACGCGCGCGCCGAGCCGGGGTGCCTCGACGAGCTGCGTCGCGCCGGCGTCCGGCAACCCGGCTGGGGCGCGTGGCAGGCGCTCGTCACGCTGCCCGGCGGCGAACTGATCAACACCGCCGGCAACCCCGTGCACTTTCTCGGCTTCGGCTGGGCCGGCGACCACGGCTGTCCGGTCCCGGCGCCGGGCGGCGAGCTGCGCGAGGTCGCCAGCGCGTCGGGCGCCGCGCTCGTCGTGCGGCGCGAGGCGTGGGATGCGGCGCAGGGCTTCGAGGAGCGCTACTTCATGTATGGCGAGGACCTCGATCTGTCGCTGCGCCTGCGCCTCATGGGCTGGGCGGTCGGCGTCGCCCCCGACGCGCGCATCGAGCACGACTACGAGTTCGCCAAGGGCGACTACAAGTGGTTCTACCTCGAGCGCAACCGCTGGTGGACGCTGCTCGGCGTCTACCCGACGCGGCTGCTGATCCTCGTGGCGCCAGCCCTGCTGGCGTTCGAGCTCGCGCTGCTGGGAGTGGCGTGGCGCGGCGGCTGGCTGCGTCCGAAGCTGCGCGCGCAGCTTGCGGCGATCTCGGCGCCGGCCGCGATCCGCGGCCGGCGGCGCAGGCTGCGGGCCGCCCGCAGCATCTCGCCGGCCGCGTTCGGGGCGATCCTCACGCCGGAGCTCAGCTCGCCGTTTCTGGGCCCGGTCGCCGAGCTGCGCGTCGTCGGCGCGCTGTCACGCGTCTACTGGCGCGCCTGCCTGCTGCTGAGCGGGGGCGGCTGGCGTCCCTGACGGCTGCGCCGCGCGCACGAGCGCGACGCTCAGCAGGCCCGCCACCGCAAGCGTGACGGCGGCGAGCAGCGACCACAGCATCCAGGGCGCAAGCCACGAGGGGCCGAACAGCGTCGCGCGCTGCACCATCGCCGGGGCCAGTTCCAGCAGCGAGCGCGGCCGGTCGCGTAGGAAGCGCAGCGCGGGGTCGGCGTCGCGCGCCTTGCCGTCGATCGTCGCGCGGCTGGGCACGTGCGCGGCGCTGCCGCTGCCGTAGGCGACGATGCGCCGCGAGCCGCGGTTGGTGACGCACACCCTGATCAGCCTGCTGGCGCCCACGCGCCCGACCGCCACGGTCTGCTCGCGATTGTCCGCGTAGCCGCCGGGCAGGCTGCCGCGGGCGAGCGCCGCGCGGGTTCGGGCATCGCGCACCAGCACGTCGAGCGGCTGACCGGGGCGCATGAACGTCCCGATCTTCAGCGCGACGCGGTCGAAGGCGTCGACCGCGTCGATCGGACCCTGGCACAGCGTCGCGTCCGGGCGCAGCTCGAGCACCGGCGTGCTCGGGACGACGCCGAGGCTGAAGGACCCGGAGCGCTTCACGAGGCTGCCGGCCAGGCACAGCGAGCCGGCCGCGAGGACCACCAGCACGAATGCGAGGGTCGAGGGCCTACGCATAGTACCTCGCCATCACGAGCGCCAGCGAGTGGATCTGCAGCACCGCGAGGGCGCCGAGGATGACGGCGTGGACCACGAAGCGGGTGCGGCCCTGCGCCGGGGCGAGCCGCGTCGCCTGGGCGACGACGAGCCCACCGAGCGCGGCGACCGGAAGCAGATAGCGCCCCTGGATGAAGCTCTGCCCGCCGGCCTGCAGCAGGCGGTATTCCGTCCAGTGCAGACCGGCCAGCAGGATCAACACGAGGGCGGCGAAGAACACCGCGGTCGCCGCGTCGAGCGCTCGCCGCCTGCCGCGCAGCGAGAGGATGCAGGCCGCGACCGCCACGAGGGCGGCCGCTGCGAAGAGCCAGTAGACGGGCTCGGGGAACTGCACCTCGAGGTAGCCGAACGCCGCCCCGCCCGTGCGGATCCAGGTGTCGTAGAGGGGCAGGCCGTCGGCGAGCGTCTGGAAGTTCGGATGCGTGGCCCGGTAGTCGGACTGAAACGGCAGCTTCGGCAGGTAGAACTGCCAGACGTAGGTCGTGAACTCGCGCAGGTTCGCCTTGGCTGCAACCGCCGCAAGCTGCGTGTCCGCCGCGCGATCCATCAGCCGGGCCGCGATCACCCACGCGGCGAGCGGCACGACCAGCGCGCCGGTGCCGGCGAGCAGGCCGCGCGCGGCCTGACCGGTCGAGGTCCTGGCACGCGTGCGCACGGCGGCGATCGCGAGCACGAGCAGCACCGGGGCGATCAGCGCGTAGCTCGTCGGCTTCGTGACGAGCGCCAGCCCGGTGACGAGGCCCAGCCCCGCACCGGTGCGCCAGCCGCCGTCTCGCAGCAGCGCCGTCCCGAGCCACAGCGCGAGCGTCCACAGCGCGATCATCATCGCGTCAGGGTTCACGCTGCTGGCCACGGACGTCATCATCGGCAGCAGGCCCGTGAACGCCGCGGCCACGAGCTGCAGGCGGCGATCGCGCCGGAAGATCTGTCCTGCCAGCAGCCACGCCGCGGTGACGGTCACCAGCAGCCAGGCGACCGACGCCAGCCGCATCGCGAGCATCCTGCTGAAGATGTCGCCGCCGCCGGCGACGCGGTAGGCCAGCGACTCGTAGAGGTAGAACAGCGGGGGGTTGGAGGACGCCGGGTTCGAGCCGCCGCCGCCGTCGTCGCGGGCGAGCTCGCCGAGCCGGTCTCGGCGCGCGGCGATCCGCGGCGACCACTCGGGGTCGGTCAGCGGCTGACCGGTGACCTGGAAGGTGTTGGCCAGCTCCGCGGCCGCCCCCTGCTCGCTGGACAGCAGCGGTCTGTCGCCCCCGGGCAGGGCGCCGCGCTCGGCCACGGACTGGACGTAGGCCGTGTGCGCGGTCTCGTCGGGCGCCTGCCACGGCGGGACGACGACCGCCCACGTCAGCCCCAGGCACGCCACGCAGGCCAGCAGCGCCGCCAGCGCCGGCGGTACCCGCGAGCGGCGGCGGTGCGGTGGGGGATCGGGCGTGGTCAACGAGTGCGGCTCGAGCGCAGCCGGGCGTGCGACAGGCGGGCTGCGCCGGCTCGCGCAACGTAGCAGCCGGCTGCCGGGCGCCGGTCGCGCCGGGCTGGGCCCCAGCAGCGCCGCGTGCTGCGCAGCTACGGCGTGGCGGTCACGACGGGCACGTCGGGCCGGACGGTGACGGTCACGGTGGCGCTCGCCGTCAAGCCGGCGACGTTCGTCGCTCGCAGCGTGATCGTGTGCGTGCCGGGCCGCAGCGTCGGTGAGATCGCCTGGCCGCTGCCGAGCGCGCCCTGAAGCGAGGACTGCCACACGATCCGCGCCCCGGCAATCCGCAGCTCCTGGAGATCGGAGACGGCGGCGATGAGCGAGATCGGCTGGCCCGCGTCGGTCTCCGTGTTCGGCCGCGGCGCGACGATCTGGACCCGCGGCGCCTTCGCCTGCACCGTGAAGGGCCGGTCGGAGTCGTCGGAGTCGGTGCGAACGCCGTCGGTCGCGATCACCCGGAAGCGCCCGCGCGTCCCGCCGGGGAGCGTGCCGGCGTCCACGCGCAGCGACGTCTGGCGGAGGCCCGCGGCGACGGGCGTGTAGCGCCGGCCGTCATGCGTGTACAGCACGGCGTACGTGCGCCGTCCGCCGTCGGCGTCGCTCGCGCGCCAGCGCACGGTCACGCGCGAGCGGAAGCTGCCGCCGCGGTTTGGTGACTGCAGCCGCACCTTCGGCGCGTGGGCCGAGACCCGCACGGACGCCAGCGTGCGTGCGCCCTTCGCGACGAGGATGCGCTTGGTGGCGGCCGCAAATGGGACGACCTCGTCGATCAGCGCCTTAGCCTTGCTGCGGCTGATCGGGTCGCTCTCCTCGATCGGCGTGAACGGATAGCGGGCGAGTGTCCGCCCGCCGGCACCGCGCAGCACGATCGCGTACGCGCTGCTGCGCGGGCGCTGCGACAGCGCGAGACCCTTCTGCGCGTGGAGGGGCCGGAGGGTCACCCGCTCCTTCGCGAGAGCCAGCGAGCCGGTCACCGACAGCCGCAGCCCGCCCGTCGAGCGCGTCGCCGACGCGGCGGCCGCGGCCGGCGGCGGCGTCGGGGCGGAGATGCGCGCGCTCCTGCCGGCCGGCGAGGCGGTCGGGCAATTCGCGCGATCGGCAGCGCAGAGGTTGCTGAGAATGCCCCGGTACGTGTAGTCCGACATCCACTCCTTGTCGCAGTAGGTCATGACGTCGGTCCATCCGTCTCGCCAGTCGTTGAGCTGCAATGGCACGGTGAGGGCGCCGTCGCCCGCGTCGAGGCCCTGCTTGTCGAAGAACGGGCCGCCGATCAGACCTTTGAGGTGGGGGTAGTCGTCGTCGTCGTCGGTCTCGCCGCAGAAGCCCGGGTGGCGGCGGTCGTACATGTGCCCGATCTCGTGGCCGCCATACCAGTCCGCGTAGGAGCCGTCGAAGTCCCAGCCGCGGGAGTTCGAGCCCGCGGGGCCCGAGCCGAACTGCCCGCCGATGCCCGCACAGCCGCGCATGAAGTTGCCGCCGCTGTCACTGACGAGCCCGTAGAAGCGAGTGCGCGGGTCCTGCGCGGGCAGCAGGTCCGCGAAGTCGCTGAGCCGCGAGTTGACGTTGTGGCAATCGGTGGGCGGGCGGTTCAGCGCCTGCAGGCTCGCCTGGGTGATCTGCACCTCGGCGCTGGGATAGACGCGCCGCAGCCACGAGGCGAGCAGGTCGACGTCCAGCTGGCGCGGGCTGTTGGTCGCGCCGGCCGCGGTCCGGTAGGGCACGCTCACGAGGAAGATCCGCAGCGGCGGGACTGCGCGGAAGGTGACCGTGGCCGGCGTCGGCGTGCCGAAGACGTTCTCGCAGGCGATGCATGGCAGCGTCGACTGGGCGCCCTCGACGAGGAGCTTGCCGATCTGCAGGTGCAGGCGACCGGCTCCCAGCCACTCCCGCGGCAGCTCGAAGTTCAGGCTCTTGGCAAGCGTCGAGCGAGCGCTGGCGTGCGTGGCCGCGGCCTCGGCCACGATGGTGTTCAGCGACGGGATGCTCAGCGGGCCCGGTGGCCGCGAGCCGTCGGGGCGGACGGCGGTCAGCTCGCCGGCGACGGCGGCGACGCTGGCCGACCCGCCCTCGACCTTGAGGTACACACGGGCGAACGTGCGTTTGAAGCCGTTGGCGCGGGCGGCGACGAGCGGCGTCGCGTTGTTGGCGTCCTGCACGGTCTGCGTCACCTCGATCTGGCCGAGCTGGCGAAAGCGCGTCCCGGCGGCGATCGGCGTGTACGTGATCCTGCGCGCGACGGAGGTGCCGGTGCCGCGGCAGTTTGTGGCGCTCACGACCACGTCGTTGACGCCGGGGCTCAGCAGGCCGCTGTAGCTGATCGGGCCGAACGCGCCGCCGGCCGATCCGACAGTTCCCGGAAACAGCTGGCCGGTGACGGTGCCCGCCGTGGAGGTCGCAACGATCGTGGCGCTCGTGATCGGAGCGCCGTTCGCGATGACCGAGCCCTGCAGCCGGAACCGGTCGTTCTGCACGGTGAGGTCTCCACCGGGCTGGCTGAGGACGGGGGTCGGGGCGCTCACGGCCGTGCACGGCGGCGGTGGGCCCGCAGTCGAGAACTCGAGCGTGTCGACCGCGAGGCCGTTGGTGAACCCGCCCGAGGTCGTGACGGTGACGTCGATGCGTCTGATCGTCGCGCTCGACACGGCGATCCCGAGCGGGGTGCGGATCGGCGTCGCAGCCGCGTTCGCCGGCAGCGTCGCGTTCGCGCTGCCGAGAACGGTGGAGCTGGCGTCGAACGCCGTCAACCGCACGCCGACGGGTGCGGTGAGCGGCGAGGAGAACCCGACCCTGACGCTCACGGAGCTCTGGGCGGCCGTGAACGTCGCGCGCACCGGCGCCGTGCAGAACTCGATCGCAAAGCACGGCTCCACGGCGACGTTCGGAGTGTGGGCGAAACCCGGGATCGCGAAGCTGCCCTTGGAGTAGTCGAAGGCGTCGAGGTCGTTGAACGTCACGCCCTGCGAGGCGTATTGGACGTTGACGTTGAGCCCTTGGCCGCCACCGCCCGGCGCGGGGAGATCGTCGAAGTCGATCACCGCCGCGGCCGCTTGGGCGGCCGGCAGCAGGACACATGCGATGGCGAGCGTGAGCGCGAAGGCGAGCGCCCTGCGGCTCCTGGCGCTGCAACGGCCGTGCGTCGAAGGCATGCGATCACTGTGGCTGGTCCGCGCAGGCGCTTTGGTGAGAGAGCGCACACATCGCGCGCCACGCCGGCGCCGTGGCGCCCCCGATCCACGGCCACGAAGGCGATCGGCGGCCGGCCACCAGCGCGGCCGTGCGTGGCCTACCATCCCGGCGGATGGGCTCCGTGACGGTCGCCGTGCCAGTGCTCAACGGCGGCCGCAGGCTGGCCGCGGCGCTGGACGCGGTTCGCGCGCAGCAGATCGACCACGAGGTGGAGCTGCTCGTCTGCGACTCCGGCTCGACGGACGGCTCGGTCCAGGTCGCCCGCGAGCGCGGCGCGCGCGTGCTCGAGATCGAACGCGCGAGCTTCTCGCACGGCGCGACGCGCAACCTGCTGATGGCGCAGGCGGCCGGCGACCACGTCGCCTTTCTGACCCAGGACGCCGTGCCGGGTTCGGTCACGTGGCTGACGACGCTGCTGAGCGGCTTCGCGGAGGCCGATGACGTGGGGCTGACCTTCGGGCCCTACCGCGCGCTGCCCGATGCCGCCGCGATGACCGTCCGCGAGCTGTCGGCGTGGTTTGGGTCGCTGGCTCCCGACGGGCGACCGCGGATCGACCGCCTGACGCCCGCCGAGCGCGTCGCGCCCGCGAGCACGCTGCTCGGCGCGCGCGGCTTCTTCACCGACGCCAACGGCGCGGTCGCCAAGGCCGCGTGGCGCGACGTCCCGTTTCGGGCGATCCCCTACGCCGAGGATCAGCAGCTCGCCGTCGACATGCTGCGCGCCGGCCACGCGAAGGTGTTCGTGCCCGCCGCCGCCGTCGAGCACTCGCACGAGTACTCCGCCGTGCGCCGCGCGCAGCGCTGCTTCGACGAATGGCGGGCGCTGCGCGAGATCTACGGCTGGGTCGAGCCGCTGAGCTCCACGACGCTGCGCGACCGCGTGCTCGTGCCGGCCCGCGACGACGTGCGCTGGGCGCGCGCCCGCGGCGCGACGCATGGCTCGCTGGCCGCGCTCGCCGCGCACTCCGTCGTACACCACGCCGCGCGGACCGTGGGCGCGGCGCTCGGCTCGCGCCACGCCGCGATCCCCCCGCGACTGCGCCGGCGTCTATCGCTGGAGTCCCGCGCAACCTTCCCGCCGCTGGATCGTGACAATGAGCGCGGCCGATGAAGACTCCCGAAGACCATCCGACGAGCCCCGGAGGCGAGGACGCGACGCCCGATGCGGCGATCGCGGCGATGCCGCGCGGCCCGTTCGCGAACCTGCGCCGGCGGATCGCGCTGACCTATGAGTACCTCGGGCCGCGCGAGGTCGCGTGGCGGATCGTGACGTTCCCGCTGCGCTTCACGCCGCTGCGCCACCGCCTGCGGCTCGGCTCCATGATCGAGGCCGAGCAGCGCCGGGCGGTCTCCTGGTATCGCGAGAAGGGCCGGCCCGTCAACGTCGTGATCCCGAACTACGGCGATCCGGGCTACGTCGCTGCGGCCGTCAAGAGCATCCGCAGCACGACCGCAGCCGAGATGGTGCGGATCGTCGTCGCCGACGACGCGAGCCCCGACCCCGCCCACGTCGCCGCGCTGCGCGCGATCGCCGGCATCGACACGCTGATCCTCGGCGAGGACAACGTCGGTTTCGCCGCGAACGCCAACCGCGGCCTGGAGGCGACGGACCCCGCCCTGGACGTCGTGCTGCTCAACGCCGACGTCATCGCCCGGCCACGCTGGCTGGAGTGCCTGCAGTACGCCGCGCACTGCGACGATCCCCGCTCGCCCGAAGGCTCGCGGGGCACGAGCACCGTCGGCATCGTCGGCGCCAAGCTGCTGTATCCCGACGGGCGCATCCAGCACGCCGGCGTGCACCGCAACCTCGGCGCGCCGATCTGGTTCGACCATCGCTTCCGCTTCAAGCCGGCCGATCACGGGCCCGCGAACATCACGGTGCCGGTGCTCGCCGTGACCGGCGCCTGCATGTACGTGCGGCGCGCGGTGATCGACGCGATCGGCCTGCTCGACGAGCGCTATCCGATGGCCTACGAGGACGTCGACTGGTGCCTGCGCGCGTGGCACGCGGGCTTTCGCGTGCTGTACTTCCCGCCCGCGACGCTCGACCACATGGAGTCCGTCACCCGCGGCAAGGTCGTCGGCGAGCGCGAGCTTGAGTCGCAGCGGGCTTTCTGGGAGCGCTGGGGCGAGTTCTTCGACGCCCGCGGCCGCCGGGTGCTGACGGAGGACGGGCACCTGCGCGTGATCTACGTCACCGAGGACACCGGCGTCGGCGGCGGCCATCGCGACATCTTCGAACACCTCGACCGCCTGCGCGAGCGCGGCCACGACGTCCGGCTGTTCACGCTCGGCGACCAACCCGACTGGTTCGATCTCAAGTCGCCCGTCCACTCGTTCGAGGACTACGACGAGCTGACCGCCGCGCTCGCCATGCAGGACGCGATCAAGGTCGCCACCTGGTGGAACACCGGCACGCCGGTCTGGGCGGCGAGCGTCCTGCGCGGGATCCCGGTGTTCTTCGTCCAGGACATCGAGACGAGCTACTACCCCGACGACGAGCGCAACCGCCACGCCGTGCTGGCCGGCTACCGCCAGGAGTTCCACTACATGACGATCTCCGGCTGGAACGGCGACCGCCTGCGCGAGCTTGGCCTGGAGTCGACCCTCGTGCCGCCGGGGATCGACCTCGAGACCTTCCGCCCGCTGCCCGGCTTGAGTCGCCGCGAGGACATGCTGCTGGCGCTGGGCCGAACGAACCCGCTGAAGAACCTGCCGCTGACGATCGACGCCTGGCGCGCGCTGCCCGGCGAGCCGGAGCTGTGCCTGTTCGGCATCGAGCCCGAGCTCGGGCCCAAACACGGCGCGCGCTACGTCGAGCGTCCCAGCGACGAGGGCGTCAACGAGCTCTTCAACGCGGCGACCGTCTTTGTCCAGACCTCGACGCACGAGGGCTTCTGCCTGCCGCCGCTGGAGGCGATGGCGACCGGGGGCGCGGTCGTCTGCACGGACTCGCACGGCAACCGCGACTTCTGCGTCGACGGCGAGAACTGCCTGATGCCGGCGCCGACCGTGGCTGGCGTCGGCGCGGCGATCGCGTCGCTGCTCGCCGATCCCGAACTGCGCGCGCGACTCGGCGAGGCCGGCCGCGCGACCGCGCAGGACTACACGTGGGCGCGCCGCATCGACGAGCTCGAGGCGTTCCTCGAGGCCGTGGCCGTCGAGCCCCCGCAGGCGCAGGACGCCGGCGGGCGCGCCCAGACAAGACGCGGAGAGGCCGTGGCCCCGCCGACGCGCCCGGCGAGTGCCGGCGGCGGCGCCGGGTCATAGGCGCTCGATGGACAACTCACGTGAGGCACGTTCCTTGCGGTTCGGGGCCGCCGGCGCGCCGAACATCCACGCCGCGCGTCGCGCCCCCCACCCGTCGTCTCGGGGCGCTCTCACCGAGCGCCCGGATACTCTGGGGCGCGATGGCCGAGCCGTTGCCAACGCAGATCGCGCCCGACCTCGAGGCGGAGATCGGCGGCGGCCCGCCGTGGATGTACCCGTGGAACCTCACGAGCGACCGCGCGACGCCGGTGCTCGGCTCGGAGCTGCCGAGCATCCACCGCACGCGGATGGAGCTGATCGAGCCGCTTGCGCGGGAGGCCCTGGCGGGCGCGGCTGGAGCGCCGGCGGCGGTCGATCTTGCGTGCAACGAGGGCTGGTTCGCCCACCACCTCCTCGCCTGGGGTGCCGAGCGGGTCGTCGGCATCGACATCCGCGCGGACACCATCCGCCGCGCCGAGCTGCTGCGGCGCCATTACGCGATCGGGCCGGACCGCCTCGAGCTGCGCGCCGCCGACGTCTACGAGCTCGACGAGGCACAGCTCGGGAGCTTCGACGTGACGCTGGTGCTCGGCCTGATCTATCACCTCGAGAACCCGATCGGGGCGCTGCGGATCGCACGCCGGCTGACGCGCGGCACGTGCGTCGTCGAGTCGCAGCTCACGGCACACGACGAGCCGATCCGCCATGGGTGGGGCGTGTCGGACCACTTTCTCGAGGCGCCGGGGCACTGGGCCGCGCGCTTTGAGCCCTCGGAGGAGCAGGCGGAGAACCCGCTGGCCTCGCACGGCGGCGTCCTCAGCCTGATCCCCAACCGCGCCGCGCTCGTCGAGGCGATGTCGGTCGCGGGGTTCCGCGACGTCGAGGTGCTCGCCGCGCGGCCCGGCCACAACGCGCAGTACGTCGACGGGCACCGGGCGATCGTGGTCGGGCGGGTCTGACGCGCGGTGGCGCTGCCGCCCCCCGTCAACGTCGATCTCGGCCAGGACCTGCGCTCCTACTGGCTTGACCGCGCGCGCCAGCACACCCAGGACGTCTACGCGGGCGTGCCGCTGTCGAAGTTTCCCGAGGACCTGCGCGTGTACGAGCACCTGCTGTGGGCGGATCGCCCGGACACCGTGATCGAGATCGGCACGCACCACGGCGCCAGCGCGCTGTGGTTTCGCGACCGCCTGCGGACGCTCGAGGCCTACGGGCTCGTCGAGGATCCACGGGTGGTGACGATCGACATCGACCAGAGCACGTCGCGCGAGCAGCTCGGGCGAGCGGACCCCGCCCACGCGGACACGATCCACGTGATCGAGGGCGACGTGCGCGACGAACAGCTCGCCGGCGCGGTGCAGCGGCTCGTCGGCAGGCGCTGCCTCGTCGTGGAGGACTCCGCGCACGACTACGACACGACCATGGCCAGCCTCGAGAACTTCTCGCGCTTCGTCGCGCCGGGCGGCTACTTCGTCGTGGAGGACGGGTGCGTCGACGTCGAGGAGATGCGCCTCAGCGACACCTGGCCGCGCGGCGTGCTGCCGGCGCTGCACGAGTGGCTGGCGACCGAGCAGGGCGCGGGATTCGCCGTGCGCCGCGATCTCGAGCTCTACGGGATCACCTGCCACCCCGAGGGCTTCCTCCAGCGCCTGGCGGCCTAGCAGGCTCAGCTGACCTCGGTGTCGCCGGACTCGACGGCGTCGATCCAGGCGTCGAGGTGGGCGAAGCCCTCGGAGATGTACGGGACCGCGGCGTCGGAGTACGAGCCGCGGATCTCGTCCACACGGGCGCGGGCCGCGGCGAAGCGGCCATGGCTCGCGAGGACGACGGCGCCCGAGAGCCGGACCGATCCCCCGATCGGCTCCCCGACGCGCTCGGCGGCGCGGTCGACCAGCTCGAGCGACTCCTGCAGCGTGAGGTCGCGCAACAGCGACCCGGGAAGGTCCTGAGCCGAGACCGGGCGCACGCAGCGGTAGACCGCCGACGAGAACCACACCCAGCCGAGGTACTCGAGGTGGTCGGCCAGCAGCTCCATCGCGATCGCGTACCACGGGTGGCCCCAGTGGACGAGGTCCTGCTGGATGACCAGGGACTCGTTCGCGACGAGCGACGGCAGAAACTGCCGCCACACCGCATCGCCGACCTCCCAGGACTTCGCGATGTCCACGAACAGCACCCCGATCGGGTCACCGCTCCAGCGTTGCAGGCGCACGTCGCCGCGGTGAACGGTCAGCAGGTCGCGCACCGGCCGGACGTGATGCTCGAAGACCGCTGCCGTCGAGGCGCCGACGGCGAAGTCGAAGCCATCCGGGACCCAGGTTCGCTCGTTCTCGGCACCGAACACGAACACGTCGTAGGAGTGCAGCGCCGAGCGCGCAGCACCTGGCGGGCGAGCCATGATCCCCTGCCCGAGGGAGACCGTCGATCCGCCGAGAAAGCAGCCGGCGTCGACCACGGCTTCGGCACTGGGGTTGCCCGCGCGGGTGGCCCAATGCAGCAGCAGGCGCTCGTCGTAGGAGAGCATGGAGCCGACCGCGTAGATGGCGGGCGCGGCGTGGCGGCGCTCGCGCTCGATGATCTCGGCGAACCCCGCACCGGACGTCACCGCCGGCGCTTTGTCACCTGGGTCTGCGCCGTGCGACATGGCGCAGAGGATACGGCGGGGCGACCTATAGCGGCGGGTCGACGCCGGCCATGACCCGGGGGTAGCGCTCGATCAGCACGGACATGGCATTGCGGGCGGAGATGCTCGTCAGCGAGAGCATGGAGGTCCGTGAGACCCGGTAGCGCGCGACCACCTCGCAGACCAGCTCGGCGCGTCCGCCGGCCTCCGCGAGACGACACCAGAGGTCGTAGTCCTCGAGGCCGTGCAGGCGGCTGTCGCGGGTGAAGCCGCCAAGCGCCCGCAGCTCGGCCGTGCGCCACAACGCCATCGCATCGATGTAGTTGCCGGTGCGAAAGCGCTCAAGCTCCCACGGAAAATGGGACAGCAGGCCGACGTGCTCCTCCGTCGTGAACATGTCGAGCATGCCGTAGGTCGCCGCGGCGTCCGGCGTGGCGTCGAGCACCTCGACGAGCCGCCCGAGGCCGCGTGGGAGGACCTCGTTGTCGGCGTCGAGCATGAACGCGAACTCCCCCCGCGCGAAGTCCAGTGCCGTGTTGCGCGCCGATCCGAGGCCGCGGTTGTAGGGATGGCAGACCAGCATGACCGCCATGCCCTCGTGCGCCTGAAGCCAGCCTCGCGCGGCCTGGAGCGAGCCGTCGGTCGAGCCGTCGTCGACGACGATCAGCTCGACGTCGTCGTAGCGCCCTCGCGCGATCGAGTCCAGCGCCGCCTCGATGTGGTGGGCGTAGTTGTACAGCGGCGTGATGACGCTGACGCGCGGCCGCGCGGCGCCGTGGGCACGCGAGACCCGATCCACCTCGACCGCCGGCACCGGCCCGCCGGCAGGGCCCTCGCGCCGCCAGCGCGCGAAGTCGCGGCGCAAGCCGAGCAGGTCGAGGCGCAGGTCCTTCAGCGCAGCACGCAGGACGGAGGTGTGCGGATCGGTCACCGTGGTCGGAAACTGCGTGCGCAGGGTGTCTGCGGCGCGCTTCTCGGCGGCCCGCGGCGCCACGAGTTCGGGCAGCTCGCGCGGCTTCGGCGGCCCGTCGCGACGGCGCCGCGCGACGGTCTCCCCGGCCGCCTCGGCGAGGGCCTGCACCGCCGTCGAGAACGGATGCTGCCTGCGCAGGTAGTCATAGGCGTGACGAGCGACGTGGGCGCGCAGGTCCTCGTCGCGCAGCAGTCCGTGGGCGACGAGCCCGAGCGCCTCCACGCGGGCGGCCAGGAAGTGCTCGCCCGCGCGCAGCGGCGCCTCGCCGACGGAGTGCTCGCTGACGACCGCGCACCCACAGCAGATCGCCTGCACGACGCGCATCCACTCAAAGTAGGGACGGTCGGCGACGTGGATGTTCAGCAGCACGCGGGAGCGGCTGAGCAGGTCCCACTTCGACGCGTCGGTGACGAAGTTGGCCTGCTGCGTGGCATTGGGCCCGCGGTCGTCGCCGAGCACCAGATGGCAGCGCCACTGCGAGAGCCACGGCGCCGCCGTCGACAGCGCGATCGATCGCCGCGCGCTGAAGATCCCGAGGTGCAGCGCGTCGATGTCGCGCGCGGCGACGGGATCGGGCATGCCGTCTTCGGCGAGCGGCGCGTGCGCCCACGAGCGCGTCCAGCCCAGCGGCAGCGGCTGCACCCCACCGATGCCGCGCCGCGCGAACTCCCGCACCGAGCCGGGGTTGATGTCGAAGACGGCGCCGGCGAGCTGGGCGAGGCGCACGTCGTCATCGAAGAATCCGGTCCCCGGCTGCTCCGCGCAGATGAGGACCGTCCGGGCGAGCTGGCTGGTGGTCGGAGGCGTGCGCCAGCCTTGGAGGCTGAACCATTCGTGCGGCGGGACGAGCACGTAGACGAGGTCGTCGCGCTCCGCCGGGAACGCCCCGAGGTGCACGCTCGACGGGACGCCGATCTGGTCGAGCTCGTCGCGGATCGCCGCCACCAGCTCGACGAAGAAGTGGTTCTGGCGGTTCGCAAGGACGAAAGCGAGCTCCATCCCAGGATGATCCCAGGGCGGAAGGTCAAGTACCGTTGCGCCGTGCGCGCCGATCTCTCCAACCGCCTGGACGAGGTGCCCGAGCGCTTCGTCCCGGATGCCATGGTCGGCGAGCTGGTCGAGGCCGAGCACCTGGCCCGCTACTGGTGGGCGGCGGCTCTCGCGGGCGGATGCCGAATCCTGGATGCGGGGTGCGGCCTGGGCTATGGGACCAACCTGCTCGCCGCATCGGGTGCCGCCGAAGTCGTCGGCGTCGACGTCGCGGAGGCCGTCGTGGAGGCTGCGACCGGCGGCGCGGTCCCCGGGGCGCGCTTCGCCGTGGCAAGCATCCACGACCTGCCCTTCGAGGACTCGAGCTTCGACCTCGTCGTCTGCTTCGAGGTGCTCGAGCACGTCGAGCGGGCGCCGGAGGCCGTCGCCGAGCTTGTGCGCGTGCTCGCGCCCGGCGGCGTGCTCGCGGTGTCCTCCCCGAACCCGGACGTCTACGTGCCCGGCAATCCGCATCACGTCCACGAGTTCTCGGCGGACGAGCTGCGCTCGGTCCTGGCCGCGCACCTGCCGCACGTCGAGGTTCGCCCGCAGCACAACCTCATCGTCTCCGCCGTGCTGACCGGCGGGCAGGGCACGACGCACGTGCCGGAGCCGATCCCCGCGGCCGAGATCGCCCAGGTGGTCGCCGCGACGCAGGACGCCGCCCCCTACAGCGTCGCGCTCGCCAGCCGCGAGCCGCTGCCCCCTGTCCCGGTGCGGATGGTCGCGACCGGCCTCATCGAGGTGCGGCGCTGGCTTGAGCTCTACCAGAGCCAGCAAGAGCTGCTCTGCGCCCAGAAGGCGTACCTCGACCAGCAGGGAGCGATCGGCGCGGAGCTCGGCGAGCTGCACGCGCAGCTGCGACGCAGCGAGGAGGAGATCTCGCGCCACGTCGACGTCACCGCCTCCGAGCGCCAGGGCCGCCTGGACGCGGAGAGCCAGCGGGCGATCTATGCCGATCGCGTGGCTCGCGCCGATCGCGTCCTGCGTGAGATGCGGTCCTCGCCGAGCTGGCGCCTGACCGCCCCGCTGCGCCGCGTCAAGCGGCTGCTGGCTCGCTGATCTGCATGACCATCCCGGCGCGAGGAGCAGGATGACCGACCGGTCCGCGTTCGACCTGGACGTGATCAGCGACCCGCTGTGGCAGATGACGTACGGGGAGCGGTTCGCGCTCGAGGGGCTGTTGACGCAGGTTCGGCCGGCCCTCGCGATCGAGACGGGAACCGCGCAGGGCGGCAGCCTGCGCAGGATCGCCGCGCACGCGCGCGAGGTTCACGCGTTCGACATCGTGCCCGAGGTCGCGGAGCTCGGCAGCGAGATCTTCAACGCGACCTTCCACATCGGAGACTCGGCGACGCTGCTGCCCGAGGTGCTCGGTGAGTTTGCCGCCACCGGGCAGCACGTGGACTTCGCGCTCGTCGACGGAGACCACAGCTACGAGGGCGTTCGCCGCGACACGCTGTCGATCGTCGATGCCGACGCCTGCCGGCGCACCGTCGTCGCCTTCCATGACACCGCCAACGACGAGGTGCGTGCCGCGCTCGAATCTCTCAACCTGCCCGCGCACCCGAAGGTCGCGCTGTGCATGTGGGACTTCGTGCCCGGATACCTCGTCGTCCGCGACCACCCGTCCTACGGTCACGCGGCGTGGAACGGCCTCGGGCTCGTGGTGCTCGACGACGCCGCGCGCGCCGACAGCCCGGTCGTCATGGACGACCGCTACAGCGTCGCCGAGGTCTACCAGCGCGTGCGCCGGGCCTACGAGGAGGACCAGGCGGGCGGGGCGCCGCCGGGCCCCGCGCAGGCCGCCTCGGCCGAACCCGCAGCGGGTATCGCAGGGTCGGCCGCCCGCACCATGGCCGCTGCCGGCGCGGGCGTGATCGCCGGCGTGGGAGCCGCCCTGCTGGCGCGCCGCAAGCGCTAGCAGGCGGCGAGCGGCCCAGCCCCCGTCGAGTACCCTCGCCCGGTGAGCGCCGCGCCCCGCGTCATCGCCGTCGACCGCGTCTCCAAGCGGTTTCGGCTCCCCCAGGAGCGCGTTCACACCCTCAAGGAGCGCGCCCTGCATCCGCTCCGCCAGCCCGGCTACGAGCAGCTCAACGCGCTGCGAAACATCTCCTTCGACGTCGGCAAGGGCGAGTTCTTCGGCATCGTCGGGCGCAACGGCTCCGGAAAGTCGACGCTGCTCAAGTGCCTGGCCAGCATCTACCGCGTCGACCAGGGCGCGATCTACGTCGACGGCCGGATGTCGACGTTCATCGAGCTCGGCGTCGGCTTCAATCCCGATCTCGCCGCGCGCGACAACGTGATGATCAACGCGACGATGCTCGGGCTCTCCTCGCGTGAGGCCCGGCGGCGCTTCGACCAGATCCTCGACTTCGCGGAGCTGCACGACTTCGTCGACCTGAAGCTCAAGAACTACTCCTCGGGAATGATGGTCCGGCTCGCGTTCTCGGTGGCGATCCAGGTCGATGCCGACATCCTGCTGATCGACGAGGTCCTGGCGGTCGGCGACGCGGCCTTTCAGCAGAAGTGCTTCGACGAGTTCGTGCGCATCCGCAAGAGCGGTGTGACGGTCATGCTCGTGACGCACGACATGTCCTCGGTCGAGCGCTTCTGCGACCGGGCGCTGCTGCTCGAGCATGGGCGTCTGGCGGACATCGGCGACACGGCCCGCATCGGGACGCGCTACCTCGAGCTGAACTTCTCCTCCGATGCCCGTGCGGCGGAGCAGACGGCCGCCGCCGACGAGGAGACCGGCGAGCTGGCGCAGCCGCCCGCCGCGGGCATCGAGCCGGAGGCGGCGCAGCCGGTCGCCGAGCCGACGCGCTACGGCGACGGCAGGGCCGAGATGCTCGACGCCTGGTTTCAGGACGACAAGGGCAGTCGCACCGACGTCCTGCATGGCGGCCGCCCGGCCGCCTTCTGCATGCGCGTGCTGTTCGCCGAGCACGTCGAGGATCCCGTGTTCGGCGTGTCGCTGCGCACGACGATGGGCGATCACGTGCTCGCCGCCAACAGCCAGGACCTTCCGCCGGCCGGGGCGTTCGCGCCGGGCGACGAGGTCGTGGTGCGCATCGCGTTCGACAACATCCTCGCCCCTGGCCGCTACGAGGCCAGCCCGGCCGTCGCGCAGCTCGGCATCGGGCTCGCCTGGCTGGACTACCGCCCCGGCTGGGTGTCGGTCGTCGTGGCGGGGATGCACGCCACCGGCGGCGCGCTCGTCGACATCCCGTTCGAGCTCGCGATCGAACGCCAGAGCGGCGCGGGCGTCGCGGCGGCGCGCGGCACATGAGCACGACGGTGCAGTCCCCGCCGCCTGGCACGGGCGAACACACGGTGGCGCCGCTGCCGCCGGGAACGCGCCTGCGCGGGCCGACGGCGCTCGGGGACGACCCGCGCCGGCTGCTGCGCCTGACCTGGACGCTCGCGGCGACCGACTTCAAGCTGCGCTTCTTCGGCTCGGTGCTGGGCTACCTGTGGCAGCTCATGCGCCCGCTGATGCTGTTCGGCATCCTCTACACGGTCTTTACGCAGTTTCTCGACTTTGCGGGTCCCGAGAAGTACTACGGCGTCTCCCTGCTGCTGGGAATCGTGCTGTACAACTTCTTCGGCGAGGCGACGGGTGGCGCCGTCAAGAGCATCCTCGTCCGCGAGCAGCTCGTCAGAAAGATCGACTTCCCCCGGCTCGCCGTCCCGCTGTCGATCGTGCTGCAGGCGCTGTTCAACCTGGCGCTGAACCTCGTTCCCGTGCTCGTGTTCCTGATCGCGGCGGGTGGGCGGCCGAGGCTGTCATGGCTCGTGCTGCCGCTGCTCGTCGTGGTGCTCGCGGTCATGGCCCTCGGACTGGCCATGCTGCTGTCGTCGCTGTACGTGCGCTACAGGGACATCGAGCCGATCTGGGACGTCGTGCTGCAGGCGCTGTTCTACGCGAGCCCGATCCTCTACACCGTCGAGTCGATCAGGCAGAAGGCGGGCGACACGACCGTGCAGCTGCTGCTCGTGCTCAATCCGTTTGCGGCGATCATGCAGCAGGGCAAACACGTCTTCATCGATCCGAGCCATCCTGCGACGATGTCGCTTGTCGGGAATTCCGCCCTGGTCCTCGTGCCGCTGGTCATCATCCTGGCGCTGTTCGCGATCGGCTACCGCGTGTTCGTGCGCGAGGCGCCGCGCATCGCCGAAGACCTGTGAGCGCGGCCCGGCTCACAGCTCCTCGGCGATTCGCGGGGCCTCGCGATTGAAGACCCACAGGCCGAGCGCGAAGCTGCCGAGCAGCAGCGCGAGCGGCACGAGCAGCCTGGCCCCGCCGCCGATGCCCTGCTGCACGTCGACGTAGCTTGGGTCGATCAGCAGGTGGCGGCTCTCCTGGATCACCGTCGCCAGCGGGTTGGCGAGCATGATGCTCGCCGCCGTCTCGCTCTTCTGCCTGACGGCCTCGTAGGGCACGAGGATCAGCGACGCGTAGAACGTGACCTGCAGCACGACGTCCCAGATCGGCTCGACGTCGCGGTAGCGCACGTACAGCGCGGACAGCAGCATCGCCAGCCCGGAGGCGAAGACGATCAGCGCCAGCAGCAGCGGAAGCACGCCGAGCCAGCCCCAGCTCGGGTCGATGCCGAAGGCGAGCGCGAAGGCCACGACGACGACGAGGTTCAGCGCGAGGTTGAAGCACGCGACCATGACCACGGCCATCGGGATCACGAGGCGCGGAAAGTGGATCTTGCGCACGAGGTTCTCGCGCACCATCACGCAGGCGACCGCGTTGCCTGTCGCCTCCGAGAAGAACGTGAACAGCACGATCCCGAGCAGCAGCGCGACCGGAAAGTTGTCCGTGTCGGTCACGACGACGATCTGCGTGAACACGACCAGCAGCACGCCGAACAGCATCAGCGGGCGCATGAGCTGCTCGCGCGCCAGCAGCGCGAGCAGCGCACGCTGGTCGGCGGCGTCGAGCACGCCGCCGGGGCCGACGAGCGCGAGCCGTCGCTGCCGACCTGCGCGCGAAAGGCCTCATAGCGCTGCCACTCCCGCTGGCGCTCGAGCTCGTTCTCCGCCAGGCGCTGCTCGAGCGCCAGGCGCTCGCGCGGCTCCCGGCGTACCTCGCGCGGCGGTTCGAGCAGAACCCGCTCGTAGAGGCCGATCAGGGCCTGCGCCGTGTCGTCCCAGCGATAGCGCGTGGCGGCGTCGCGCAGCGCCGCGACGTGGGTGTCGCGCGGCTCTGCGGCGTGCAGCAGCGATGCGACCGCGTGCGCGCTGGCCCGCGTGTCCCACGCGACCAGCGTCGCCGTGCCGGCCGGGAGCAGCTCGGCGAGCGCGGTCTGCGCGGCGAACAGGCACGGCGTGCCGGCGGCCGCCGCCTCGAACGGGATCAGGCCGAAGCCCTCGTAGAGCGTCGGATAGACGACCGCCGCCGCGTGCGCGAGCAGCCACGTCTTCTCGTGTTCGGAGACCGCCCCCAGGCGCAGGACCGCGCCGGGCCCATGGTGGCGATCGGAGCCGCCGCCACCGGCAGCGCTCGGCCCCGCGAGGACGATGCGCCCGCTCCAGCCGTGATCGTCGCGCAGGGCCGCCGCCAGTGCGATGGCGAAGGCGTGGTTCTTGTGCGGCCAGTCCGCGCCCAGGCAGAGCAGGAACGGCAGGTCGCCATCGGGCAGGCCGGGCGGCCGGCTCGCCGCGTCGCGGTCCGCCGCGAGGACGTGGTGGTCGACGCCGATCGGCACGACGGACGCGGTCGCGGCGTCGACGAGGTCGTCGGCGAGTGCGTCGTCGCGCGCGTGCTCGGAGAAGAACACGACGTGGTCGGCGGCGCCGAGCGTGTGCTGCGTCACGCGCCGGTAGCGTTGCCAGTGCTCGACGGCATCGTGGTAGCCCACGCGTCGAGGTCTGGCGGCGTGACGATCCGCAGCCGGACGCGGCCCGTGCGTCCGAGGGCCGCGATGAGCTCGAGCGCGTGCACCTGCGTGCCGGCCCGCGCCGGCCCGAGCGCGCGCGTCGATCGTCACCGACAGCATGTCCAAGGCCGCGCGCGGCGACGAGCAGCGCGTGCTCGACCGGCGACTCGGGGCGCGCGTCGTGCTCGCGCGCCGCGGGGCGGTGGGGATGGCGCGCGTCGAGCTCGGACGCCTCGGCGGGCGTCGGCGCCGCCGGCGCACCGGCGGCGGGCACATCGTCGGCGAGCACATGGCTCAGCCCGAGCGCCGAGCAGCGCTCGCCGAACGCCGCGAGCGCGGCGGGCAGCGACAGGTCGTCGTCGTCGGCGCCGCCCGCGCCGGCGAGGTCGAGCGCGCTGCGGCGCAGCAGCACGCAGCCTGGGAGCGGCCCGGCGATCCGCGGGCGCCGGCGGGCCGAGTGCTCGGCGATCGTGGCCGCGGCGCCGGCGAGCGCGTCCGGCGATGGCAGCGGCGCGGGCGCCCACGGCCCGTCCGACAGCATCGCGCTCGCGGTCGCGACGGTGCTGTCGCACTGAGCGGCGGCGGACAGGCGCTCGAGCCAGTGGCCGAGCGGCTCGACGCCCGCGAGCACGAGCACGAGGTCCGCCCGTCCGGCGGCCTCGGCGGCCGCGCGCAGGCTCGCGGCGCGCGCGTCATGCGACGGCCGGACGACAGAGGGGGTTCGCGCGGCATCGCGGGCTGAATCTCGTGGCTGCGAAAGGGTCGGGGACGTGCGTGAGCGGGGAGGTCGAGGTCGCCGGCTCGCCGCTGCTCAGAAGGGCAGCTCCGCGGCGATCTCGCGCAGCGCCGGCGCCTGCATGTCGCGATCGGAGATCAGCAGGGCGATATCCTGCGGCCACGCGATCCCGACCTCCTCGTCGTCGTAGGCGAAGCCGCGCTCGACGGCGCCGTCGTAATACGTCGAGCACTTGTAGGTCACGTCGGCGACCTCCGACAGCACGCAGAAGCCGTGCGCGAAGCCGACCGGGATGTACAGCTGGGCGCCCTGCTCGTCATCCAGCTCGAAGGTCTCCCACTCGCCGTAGGTCGGCGACGCGCGGCGCAGGTCGACGGCGACGTCGAGGATCCGGCCGCGCGCGCAGCGCACGAGCTTCGCCTGCCCCTCGCCGATCGAGAAGTGCATGCCGCGCAGCACGCCGCGGCGCGAGCGCGAGTGGTTGTCCTGCACGAATGCGTCGCGCACGCCGTGCTCGGCCCAGACGTTCGCGCGGTAGCTCTCGAGAAAGAACCCGCGCGCGTCGCCGTGAACGTCGGGTTGCAGGTGGACGAGGCCGTCCAGGCGGGTCTCCAGGCGGCGCATGCGCCGCGCAATCTAGCTGACGAGCGTGGCGGCGCGCGGGTCTCGTGACAACCGGCGCCTTCGCGCGGATCTGCCCCCCAAGTGCCGAGGTCAGAGCTGTTCGGCGATCCGCGGCGCTTCGCGGTTGAAGACCCACCAGCCGAGCAGGAAGGTCGCCACCGCGACCGTGAGCGGGACGACCAGCAGCGCGCCGCCGCCGATCGCCTCGCCCGCGCTGACGTACGCGGGGTCGATGACGAGATGACGCAGCTCCTGAAGGACGGCGGCCAGGGGGTTGGCCACGAGGGCATGGCCGAGCTCCTCATAGCCCTGGGACGCGATCGTCTCGTAGGGGACGAGGATCAGCGAGCCGTAGAAGGCGATCTGCAGGACGACGTCCCAGATCGGCTGGACGTCGCGATAGCGGACGTAGAGCGCCGACAGCAGCATCGAGATGCCGGTTGCGAACAGCACGAGGATCAGCAGCAGGGGGAGGACCGCGAGCCATGACGCGCTGGGCCGCAGGCCCATGGCGATCCCGAACACGAAGACGACCACGAGGTTCAGCACGAGGTTGAAGCAGGCCTCGAGGACGACCGCCATCGGGATCACCATGCGCGGAAACTGGATCTTGCGAACCATGTTCTCGCGGGCGACCACGCAGGTGACGGCGGTGCCGGTCGCTTCCGCGAAGAACGTGTAGAGCACGATCCCCAGCAGCAGGGCCACACCGAAGTTCGGCTGGTCGCTGACGGGGAGGATCACCGTGAAGATCACGAACAGCACCCCGAACAGCATCATCGGGCGCATGAGCTGCCAGAGGTAGCCCAGGGCGGAGCCGAAGAAGCGCAGCTTGAACTCCTGCACCGCCATCGTCCTCACGAGCGAGACGAAGCGGCGCGGACCGCCGCTGAATGCCGACGGGCCGGTGACCTCACGGCCGCCGGCGGGCATCTGCGGCGCAGGTTGCGCCGGCGTCGTGATCATGCTCGCGGGGACGCCGCCGGCTCGGTGGGCAGCTCGACGCGTCGCAGCGTCACCTCGTGCGGGAGGTCGGTCATGCCGCCGGTCGCGTACGGCCCGCTGATGACGAACGACAGGACGTCGTCGCAGCGCGTCAGCTCGGTCCGCCCGGCGCCGGGATGACCGACGATCAGCGCGCAGCTGTAGCGTCCCGGGCGGAGCAGGGGATCGAGCCGCACGGCCACGCGGACCCGTTCGCCCGCTCGGTAGCCGCCTTCCCCGCTGCGGTCGAAGGCCGTCGTGGCCACGAGCATGTCCTGATGGTGCTCGTTGAGGAAGAGCAGCGTGAAGGCCGGGTCCTGGACGTCGGCGAGCATCTCGACGGTCGTCACGAACGCGTACCGTTGACCCTGGATGCAGGTGGTGACGCGCTCGCCGGCGTCGTTCTCGATCCATGCGCGGGCCGCGCGTACGGGCGCCGGGTCGCCGGCGGGAACATCCGCGTCGGGCTCAGGCTCGGGCTCGACCTGCTCGCGCGCGAAGTTCAGCTCCAGATAGCGCGTCGCCACGACGTCGGGCTCGCCGATCATCGCGACGTCGCCGTGCTCGAGCAGCAGCGCGCGGTCGCACATGCGCGTGACGCTGCCCATGTCGTGGGTGACGAACAGCACCGTCCGGCCGGCGTCGCGCATGCCGTTGAACACGTCAAAGCACTTCTGCTGAAAGGCGGCGTCGCCGACGGCGAGAACCTCGTCGATCAGCAGGATGTCGGCCTCGACCTGGATCGCCACGGAGAACGCGAGGCGGACGTACATGCCCGACGAGTAGTTCTTGAGCTTCAGCTCCTGGTAGTCGCGCAGCTCCGCGAAGTCGATGATCTCGTCGTAGCGCGACTGGGCTTCGCGCGCCGTGAGGCCGAGCATGATGCCGTTCATGATCACGTTGTCGCGTGCCGCGAGGTCCGGATTGAAGCCGACGCCCAACTCGATGAAGGTCGACATTCGGCCGTCCACGACGATCCTTCCCTCGTCGAGGGCGTAGATGCCGGCCAGGCATTTCAGTAGCGTGCTCTTGCCCGAGCCGTTGCGTCCGACGACGCCGAAGAACTCGCCTCGGCGAACGCCGAACGACACGTCTCGGAGAGCTGTGAACTCCTCGTAGCCGCGGCGCCGGAACGGGTGCAGCGCATGCTCCTTGAGCGTGTGCGTCGCCTCGCGGGGGATGCGAAAGGACTTGCGGGCTCCGCTGACGCCGATCACGACGTCCTGTGCTCCCGAGCGCGG
>Ga0136633_1000294_pt1 | contig 37771 bp, 36 predicted proteins | sample AntDrymeUQ832206_2_FD_105494 | JGI IMG/M metagenome (GOLD analysis project Ga0136633, IMG submission 105494) | Polar desert sand microbial communities from Dry Valleys, Antarctica - metaG UQ83 (22.06) | ecosystem: Environmental > Terrestrial > Soil > Desert | place: Antarctica: Dry Valley... | reverse complement strand
TCGCCGGACCTTCAACTTCTCGGCCATGATCGCTCCTTCCGCCATTGACTGGGCTCAGCCTGGCAGCGAAGGGCGATCAGATGGCGGATTGTGAGTGCGGAAGTTAGTGGCCACGGCACTAGGACCCCTAAAATCCTCGTCTGACCGGCAGGGCCTTACCTCGCGGCCCCCAGCATTCCCGCCCTCTTGAACGCCGAGCGCATCGCCAGGGCCGCCCCTACGCAGCAGATTCCGGCGGCCACCAGAGGGGTCCGCACCGCGTCCGAAACCCCGAACGCGACCAGAAAGCCTGCGGCCACGACGCTGGCGAGGTTGTAGAGGATGTCGTAGAGGGAGAACGCCCGCCCTCTGTATTCGTCCGGCATTCCCTCCTGCACGAGGGCGTCGACTGCGACCTTGGCCACGAAGGTTCCGTAGCCGGTGACGAGCGCAAGCACCAGCATGGCCGTTAGTGAGGCCACCCAGCCGAGGGTGAGGAGTCCCAGGGACGACACTCCGAAACCCACCAGGATGAGCTCGGAGCGCTCCAGGCGGGCGCCGATCAGGGGGGCAGTGGCGGCCCCTATGAAAGCCCCCACCCCCGCCGCACCGAGCGCCAGCGCACTCACCGACAACCGCCCGAACTGGTCCCCGGCCTGCGGAAACTGCTCCTTGATCACGAGGATCGTGGCTATGGCGACGAAGATGACGACCACTCTGAGGAGAAAGATGGCCGCCAGGGGTAGCCGCACGGGGGCTCTCCGCCACGCTTGGCGTAATCCATCCCATAGCTCGACTGCAACTCGCGCGACCTCCTTCGACAGCGCGGCGGTGCCGCGACGATCTGCTCGCATCGCGCTGCCAATGGAGGCTGCAACGGCGGCCGAGACAACGTAGAGGACCGCGGCCAGCCCGAGAGCGGGGGCGGGACCGCTGAATGCGATTGCGGCCAGCCCCACGACTCCGCCCACCAGAGCCGCGATCATGCCTCCGCCTCCCGAGATCGAGTTGCCCTGCAGCAAATGTTTCTCGCGCAGAGTGACGGGCAGCGAGGCGCCCTTGGCCGTGAGGAAGAGGCGTCCCAGGCCCAACAGCACCAAGGCGACCCCGTAGAGAGTGGTTTCGGCGGCGCCCCCTACCAGGGCCGCGATGGCGGCCCCGAGGAGGAGCACCCGCAGGGCGCTCGTGGTCACCAGGATGCTGCGCCGGGCCCAGCGGTCGACGAATACTCCCAGGAAGGGAGCGATCAATGAGTAAGGCAAGAGAGTAAGGACGCTGACCTCGAGCACGCGGCCCGAGGTGCCCTGCCCCAGTGGTTCGAGCACGAGGATGTTGGCGATGACGGCCTGCGAGGCGCCGTCGGCCGCCTGGGCGGCGAATTGGGCGCCGAGGAGCCGACGGAAGTCGCGCCCGATCCACTCGGACCAGCGCTCCTGCGCGCCGGTGGAGGCGCGCCTCGCCCCGGGCAGGCGCGCGACGATTGCCTTCCTCACTCAGTCGCCCGACTCAGGGGTCCGGACGTGCTCTTAAGGGCTGCCGGTGACCGCGGCCGAAGTAGGCGTGGCGAGGCCCGATGCGTGCCCGTTACGGTGAGCACCGTTGCCGGAGCCCGGTCCCGCGATAAAGGCCTCGACTAGGTCGTGCGCCTGCGAGTCCGAGTGCTGTAGCGGAGGCGACTTCATGAAGTAGGAGCTTGGGCCCACCAGCGGGCCACCGATGCCGCGGTCCAGGGCGAGCTTGGCGCACCGCACTGCGTCGATCACGACCCCCGCCGAGTTGGGGGAGTCCCACACCTCGAGCTTCAGCTCCATGGAGACGGGCACGTCGCCGAACTCGCGGCCCTCGATCCGAATGTAGGCCCACTTACGATCCTCTAGCCAAGGCACGTGATCGGAAGGCCCGATGTGAATGTCCGAGGCATCGATGCCGCGCGCTATCTGGGAGGTGACGGACTGAGTCTTGGAGATCTTCTTCGACTCCAGCCGGCTGCGCTCGAGCATGTTCATGAAGTCCATGTTGCCGCCGAAATTGAGCTGGTAGGTCCGATCGATGACCACGCCCCGGTCTTCGAAGAGCTTGGCCAGCACCCGATGCGAGATCGTCGCTCCGACCTGGCTCTTGATGTCGTCGCCGACGATGGGTACTCGCGCTTCCTCGAAGCGGCGCGCCCATGAGGGCGTGCTCGCAATGAAGACCGGCATGCAGTTGACGAACCCCACGCCGGCCTTGAGGGCCTGCTCCGCGTAGTAAACGGCGGCCTGCTCGGATCCCACCGGGAGATAGTTGACAAGCACGTCGGTGTCGGTGTCACGGAGCACCTGGGCGACTTCCACCGGCGCGGCCGTGGATTCGGTGATGACCTGGCGGTAATAAGTGCCGAGCCCGTCTGCGGTGGGACCGCGTTGCACCACTACTCCGATAGGGGCCACATCCGAGAACTTCGTGGTGTTGTTGGGCTCGGCCCAGATGGCCTCGGACAGATCCGTTCCTACTTTGGTGGCGTCGACGTCGAAGGCGCACGAGAACTCGACGTCGGAGACGTGATAGGGGCCGAGGTTGACATGCATCAGCCCGGGCACCTGCTCCTCGGCGCGCGCCTTGGCGTAGTACTCGACCCCCTGCACCAGCGCCGCGGCGCAGTTGCCGACCCCCACCAGCCCAACTCTCACTCTACCCATGTCTTTCTTCCTTTCTTCCCCAGTTTCCCCGGTTCCCCGGGCGGCCCGTTGGGGCCGCAGCTCAATCGCTTCGAGCGTGGTTATCCGATTCCTTCTCGCTGACGATCAGCTCGTCTATCCAGGCGATGTCGTTCTGAGTGGCCGCCATGTCGTGGCTCTGAAGTGACAGCGAGTAGCGATCCATGCGGCCCTTGTAGTCGTGCAGGTTTGCCTTGAACTGCGCAAGCTTTTCCTGCAGGTAGGCGCGGCGCCGCTCGAGCAGTGCGAGCCGAATCTCGGGATCGAGGTAGCGGAAGAAGGCGAGCCGCAGTGAGAAGCGCTCCTGATCCACCGGCGCCCCCGTCTCTTCCAGAAGCTGGACGAACTGCTTTTCTCCGTGAGGGGTAAGGCGGTAGACGGTGCGGCGGCGTTGGTTGCTGCGGTTCTGGGGGCCCACCAGGGGGTCGTCGGTGAGCTTGACCACGGCCCCCGCTCGCGCCAGCCGGCGCAAGGTGGGGTAGAGCGATCCCCACGACACACCCCACAGCGGCCCCAGCATCGCGCTGAGCTGCTTGCGCAACTCGTAGCCGTGCATGTCCCGGCTCTTCAGGAGGCCGAGGACGGGTAGCTCGAGCATTCCAGATGTTTTCACGATTTCATCATATCCGATATATCGCTCCGATATATCGTCCGACCCCTTCTGGGGCCGGGGGTTTTCGGGGCCGGGCACGTAGTCAATCGCGCTCGCCGCGCTCAGGAGTGCGGAATCCGTACCCAGGCGCGCTTTGCGCGCGTTTGAGTACGTCCGGGGCACCGGGGGCGGGGGGGAGAGGGCCGGGGCCGGGGATCCATCCGAACTGAGCCGCGGCGGGCGTCCGGCACCCTCCCCTGCCGTTTACCATCTGCATCATGGTCATTTCCTCGGGGAGGTCGTTCGACCCGCACCGCCCTCCGGGCATGGTCGGGCCCGTGGTCGACTACACGCTCGCGCGGCGCTCGGCGATCTCGTCGCTGCGCCGAGGGCGCCTCGACACCTCCGATGTCTGCGACGCCCATCCCGAACTCTTGCGAGCGGCCAAGAACATCGGCGACGCACTACCGGGACAGTGCCCGATCTGTTCCCATGAGTCGTTGCGCTGGGTGCGCTACGTCTACGGCGACGAGCTCAAACGAGACAGTGGCCGGGTCGTCTACCCTGCGGCGTGGTTGTCCGAGCTTGCCACAGCCCACGACAGCTTCACTTGCTACCTTGTCGAGGTGTGCGTCGACTGCGCCTGGAACCACTTGGTGCGGTCCTACATGACCGGGCGCCGCTATCAGGCGGTCGCCTCTCATCCCAGCAGCCGGGGGCGGCGCTAAAAGGAGTCCCTTCCTGCCGGTTAGAGATGACGAATAGCTCCGAAGTCCTGCCTTCAGCGCGGCCGCGTCGGCGGTGGGCCCGCTTCCTGTGGGTGCTGCCGGTTCTTGCCCTGCTGTCGGGACTGGTCGGAGTCGTGATCGTCTACGCGCTCGCCTCGGTTCCCTTGCCGCGGCAGGTGGAGCTTCCCTCGGCGGCCGAGGTCTTCGATCGGGACGGGGAGCTGATCGGCATATTCGCGAGCGAGGAACGTCGGTTCACGATCGACACCACTCGCCTTCCGCCGCACGTGTGGCGAGCGGTGATCGCGGCCGAGGACAGGGATTTCTTTGAGCATCAGGGCGTCTCTCCTAGAGCGGTGATCAGGGCCGCCTGGGCGAACCTGACTGGAGGCCAGATCAGCCAAGGTGGCTCCACCATCACGCAGCAGTACATCAAGAACGCGGTGTTGCAGGACCCTTCCCGAACGGTCGAGCGCAAGGCGCGAGAGGCGCTGCTCGCGCTCAAGCTGGAGCGAGCCTTCTCGAAGCGCCAGATTCTCGGTTTCTACCTGAACACGATCTACCTGGGAAGAGGGGCCTACGGCATCGAGGCGGCCGCACGCAGCTACTTCGACAAGCACGCGACCGACCTGACCTTGTCCGAGTCCGCTTACCTGGCGGGCATCATTCCGGCCCCCGAGTCATATCAGCTCGACCGGCGACCGCGAGCGGCGAAGGAGCGCCGGGACCGCGTGCTCACACAGTTGGAGGCCCAGGGGTATATCACCCAGGACCGCATGGCCGAAGCGTTGCAGGCGAAGCTCAGGCTCGCGCGTTCACCCGCGGCCGGTACTCAGAAGGCCGCCTACTTCATGGAATGGTTGCGGAGAGACGTCCTGGAGCCCCAGCTCGGCTCGCGCTTGTACACCTCCGGGCTGCAGATCCACACCACGCTCGACCTCGACATGCAGGCTCAGGCGGAGGCCGCCGTCTCCTCGTTGTTGCAGAAAAGGTCGGAACCCCAGGCTGCGCTTGTGGCGCTCACCCCGAAGGGTTCGCTCCGGGCCCTGGTGGGGGGACGCCGTTTCCGCGATGTGCAGGCGGCGCGCGGCTTCAACTTCGCCACCGACAACCGGCGTCAACCGGGCTCCGCGTTCAAGCCCTTCACGCTGTTGTCCGCGATCGAGCAGGGGATCTCGCCGATGTCTCGGTTCCCCGGGCCCAGCCCCGCGACGATCTCCGATCCCGCCTGCGCCAACCCCGATGGGACCCCGTGGCAGCCGGAGAACTACGGAGGCGCGTCCTACGGCACGATCACCCTCGACGAGGCGACGACGAACTCGGTCAACACCGTCTACGCCCAGCTCATCGCAGAGATCGGTCCCGACTCCGTTGCCGGCTTGCTGGAGAGGTTCGGTTTCAGCGGCCCCTCCGGAGATGAGGTAGCGGCACGGTGCTCGCTGGCCTTGGGCGGAAGCGATGTGGACGTTTCGCCTCTCCAGATGGCGCGCGCCTACGCCGGCTTCACTGCGCGCGGCGCCGAGCCCTATGTGTCATCAGTCCTCTACGTCGAGGATCAGGACGGAAACTGCGTGCTGGAATACGGGGACCAGCGCGAGACGAGGTGCGGGAGCGCTCGTCGAACGACGGGCCGCCGGGTGGTGGAGCGAAACTCCGCCGATGTCCTGAACCAGGTGCTCACTCACGTCGTTTCGGGGGGAACGGCCACGGCCGCGGATATCGGGCGCCCCACAGCGGGCAAGACCGGGACTACCCAGAACAACGTCGACGCGTGGTTCGCAGGCTCGATCCCTCAGCTCACCACGGTGGTGTGGATGGGTTATCCGAGGCTCGAGGACAAGGACCTGGTGCCGCAGATGCGGTTCTGTACCGACGCGGAGCTGTGCCGACCGGTGCAGGGCATCGATGTCACCGGTGGCTCTTTTCCGGCGCGTATCTGGGCGGCCTTCATGGCCGAAGCAGTGGCGGGCACGCCGGTCGAGGAGTTCGCGACCCCCGTGAACCTTCCTAACGAGGTGCTCAACTCGCCGCCGCCTCCGCCCCCCAGTCCCAGGCCGAGCCCTTCGCCGAGCCCCACGCCTACTCCGAGTCCCAGCCCCAGCTTCACGCCGAGTCCCAGTCCTGCTCCGAGTCCCAGCCCTGTGCCGAGTCCCAGTCCTGCTCCTAGCCCCACCCCCGCGCCGAGCCCCTCTCTCACGCCGGTGGTCCCGAGCCCCTCACCGGCAGCCTCTCCCGACCCGGCCGCCAGTCCCGGCCCTTAAATGCGCGCCCAAGGGACCTGTCGACAGCCGGGTCAGCCCACGGAGCCGGAGCCGTACCCGCAGGGGGGTGCGGCGGCGATCCAGTGTTCGGTAGCCCGGGCGCGTGGCCGCTAACACTGTGATGTGCCCGTGATGCGGGAGCGCGGCCTTGCCCAGTTGCTGGTGGCCTGCGCCCTGTCGCTTCTGGCCGCCTATGCCTTGAAGAGCCAGTGCACGCGGTTGTCGTGGGACGGCAGCCAGTACGGGCGTCTTTGCTACAGCGACATCCAGGCGCTCTATGAGGCTCGAGGGCTCTCCGGAGATACGTTCGTATACATACATGGCGATCTGACGGAGCAAGGACTCGTGGGGGGCGCCATCGAGTACCCGGTCGTGACGGGGGTGTTCATGTGGCTCACCTCCAGGGTGGTCTCCGACTTTGGCGCCTTTCTGACAATCAGCGCGGTGGCGCTTGCCCCGTTCGCTCTGCTCTCGGCAGGGCTGTTGCACGATCTCGCCGGACGTCGTGCACTGCTGTGGGCGTTAGCTCCAGCGCTGGTTCTCTACTCCTTCCACAACTGGGACCTGCTCGCCGCCGCGGCCCTCTGCGGGGGAGTGCGGCTGTGGTCACGGGACCGCCCCCTGGGTGCCGCCACCGCCCTGGGGCTGGGAGCCGCAGCCAAGCTTTTCCCCGCGCTCTTGCTCGCACCGCTTGCGCTCGAACGCTGGGCTAAGGGGGACAGGCGCACCGCTGGGTTGGTCGTAGCGGTTGGGGCGGCGACCTTTGGGATACTCAACCTCCCCTTCATCGTGGCGAACTTTGACGGGTGGTGGGCCACCTATGCCTTTCACAGCCGCCGCACCGCCGATTTCAACACCTTCTATACCTGGGGCTTTCGGAGCCTTGCCGGTGATCCGGAGGCGCTGAACCTGGTGAGCCTGGGGCTGAGCGTGATCTCGTGGGGGGCCGCGTTGGCGCTCGGCTGGAGACGTCGAAGCTCTGAGGCCGCAGCGCCCTATCCGTTTCTGCAGGTTTCGGCAGCGATGGTTGTCGCATTTCTGTTGTGGAGCAAGGTGCACTCCCCTCAGTTCGCGCTGTGGATCCTGCCCTTCTTCGTGCTCCTACGGGTGCGCCTGGGCTGGTGGCTCGCCTACGCCCTCGCCGATCTCGCCGTGTACGTGGGAATCTTCCGCTGGTTCTATGACTTCAGCCTGACGGGCGACCAGCTCTCCTGGACCGCGGCCAAGACCCTGCTCGTGGCGGGGGTGTGGGGGCGAGCGGCCCTTCTCGCCTGCCTCTTCGTGGTTTTCCTGAGGGCCCCACGCGCGTCTCGAACGCCGCTCACTCCTGAGCTCGTCGGCGGTCGGGCCTGACCGTTGCACCCACCGGGTAGCAAATATCCATGGTTCGTTTCTGCCCACGGGCCCCAGATGATGCAGTGGGGTCCCGGACCCCCCGTTGGCCGGGTCGCTAGGCAACCGGTTCCCTTATTCTGGTCGGGCCAACCTTGGTACGCAACGCGCCTATAACCCGCGTTTCGTACAAAACCACGATCCCATCCCCGACCCCGGCCCCCACCCCGGGCCCGCGGGCGGGCCTTGGGGCCTGGAGAAGCGCTCGATTCTAGGAAATGTGGCGCGCGCCACACCTTCATGTCGCAGGCGTGTGCTCAAGTGACGGGCATAGACCCGCACCAGGAGAGAGCATTGGCGGAGGTGATAGCATGAATAGCCTTGACGGCGCAGCCGTCCCGTATCCCCTGCCCCGCAGCCCATCGGCATCAACCGGGCGGCATCAGACGGGGCCTCGGTGAGGTTCGCCCCCCCGAGTCCATAGGAGGAATGAGAGCATGCGTAGCTATGAAGCGATGGTGATCGTCGATCCCCGCCTCGAAGAGGGGGATATCCAGAAGGCCGTTAGCCGGTTCAGCTCGATTATCACCGACGGGGGCGGCCGGGTCACTGGAGTCGACCGTTGGGGCGTTCGCAGGTTCGCCTATGAGATAGATCACAAGAACGAGGGCTACTACTTCGTCACGAACTTCCAGGCGGCCGAGGAGGTCATCGAGAGGCTCAACCAGACCCTTCACGTCGCGGACGAGTACATCCGCGGCAAGATCTTCCGGCCGGAGTAGGAATTAGCCGCCTCAAGCCATTTGATCGATAGTCCAAGTCACGAGCTCAGATCCAGATCAGGGGCCCAGAGAAAGGAAGCAGCATGGCATCCGACAACACGGTGACGCTGGTGGGCAACATCACCGACGACCCCGAACTTCGCTTCACCCCTTCAGGAGCTGCCGTCGCCAATTTCACCGTCGCCGTCAACAGGCGTTACAAGAACAACGAGGGTCAGTGGGAAGACAAGCTCGACGGCTTCTTCAGGTGCAACTGCTGGCGAGACATGGCCGAGAACGTCGCCCAGTCCTTTCGCAAGGGGACCCGAGTGGTCGTCGTGGGCCGCCTCCAGCAGCGCTCCTGGGACGACCCCGACGGCAATCGCAGGTCGGTGTTCGAGGTACAGGTTGATGAGGTGGGCCCGTCGCTCAGGTGGGCGAGCGCAACGATTGAGAAGTCCCAGCGCTCGTCCGGAGCCTCAGGAGGGGATTGGGCTTCCGCCCCCGCCCCTTCGTCCGGCCCTTCTCCCGTACCTCAACCGGCGCCGGTGCCTTCGGGCGTCCCCGCAGATGAAGGAGGTTTCTGATGGCTCGAGATCGCCGTGACCGGCGCTCGACCCGCACGGCACCGGGCAAGCCTCCCCGCAAAGGGAAGCGCAAGTTTTGTCAGTTCTGCGCCGACAAGTCGAAACGCATCGACTACAAGGACATCGCCTCACTCCGCAAGTTCATGAGTGAGCGCGGGAAGATCCGGGCGCGGCGGGTGACGGGCAACTGCACTCAGCATCAGCGGCGAGTGGCGACCGCCGTCAAGAACGCCCGCGAGGTAGCACTGCTGCCGTACACGTCTCGTTGAGGGAGCGGCCGTGAAGGTGATTCTTGCAGCAGACGTCGTCAAGTTGGGGCAGCGGGGAGACGTGGTCACCGTCGCCGACGGCTACGCGCGCAACTACCTTGTGCCCAACGGACTTGCGCTCCCGACGTCGAAAGGCTCACTGCGTCAGGCCGAGCAGATGAGGCGTTCGCGCGAAGAAGCCGAACGCAGGCGCAAGCAGCAAGCCGTGGTGCGCGTCTCCACCCTCGGTGCACAACCGGTTTACATCTCGGCGCGCGCAGGCGAAGGAGGCCGGCTGTTCGGATCGGTGACCAGGTCGGATGTCGCCCGGGCGGTCGAAGAGCAGCTCGGCGAGGCGATCGATCGCCACAGTGTGCGTCTCGACGATCCCATCCGAGTGCTCGGCACGCATGCAGTCGAGGTACATCTCCACGAGGAAGTCAACGCCCTAGTGAACGTCGAGGTCATCGCGCACGAGGAAGAGTAGCCGCTTACCCACAGCGTTATCGACCGCCCCTACCCCCTGTGACCGGCGCCTGAGGTAGTTGTCCACGCCGTCCACACCCCTCTTGTAACCCACAGGGCGGGACGCGTAGCGTCCCCAGGGGGCCGCGGGCCTGATGGCCGACCAGCCAGCGCATAGCAACCGGCTGTCGTACCCGTGTGCTCAAATTACAGAGACGTAATTCAGGTAGCGAGGGGCAGCCCATGGCACAACGCGTGTCGCTTCAACCGGTGGGGCATAGCCGCATCCCGCCGCACAACCTCGACGCCGAGCTGTCGGTGCTCGGAGCCATGCTCGAGTCCAAAGAGGCTATTGCCAACGTCGTCGAGGTGGTCCAGCCGGGGGACTTCTACAAACCCAGCCACACCGAGATCTACGAGGCCATCTTGTCGCTCTACGGGCGCGGCGAGGCTGCGGACGCCATCACTTGTGCAGAGGAGCTGACTCGCCGGGGCATGCTCGAGACGATCGGGGGCAAGCCCTACATCCACGGCCTGCTCGAGGCCTATCCCACCGCCTCCTCGGCCGGCCACTACGCTCGCATCGTCGAGGAGCACGCGCTGTTGAGGCGGCTGATCGATGCCGGTAACAAGGTCCAGGAAATCGGGTTCTCGATTCCAGAGGATGTGGCCGAAGGGCTCGATGCCGCCGAGGAGCTCGTCTACGAGGTCGGCAACAGGCGCTTGCGCGACGACATTCAACCGATCCGCCCGCTCCTCCACGAGAACATGGAGATGATCGAGGCTCTCTACGAGCGCGGCGAGAGCGTTACCGGCCTCGCCTCGGGCTTCTCGGACCTCGACGACATGACGGCCGGCTTCCAGCCCTCGAACCTGGTGATCATCGCGGCGCGGCCCTCGATGGGGAAGTCGGCCTTGATCGCAGACATATCTCTTCATGCCGCGCTCCACCAGCGCCAGACGATTGTGATGTTCTCGCTCGAGATGTCTCGCCACGAGCTCGTGCAGAGATTCCTCTCCTCCGAGGCGCGCGTGGATTCTCAGCGAATTCGGCGGGGCTCTCTGCAGGAGCAGGACTGGTCGAGGCTCTCCAGCGCGCTCGGCCGACTCGCCGAAGCACCCATCTTCATCGACGATTCGGCCAATATCACGCTGATGGAGATGCGGGCTAAGTGCCGGCGGCTCAAGGCAAAGTTCGGCCTCGGCCTGGTGGTCGTCGACTACCTCCAGCTGATGCAGTCTCCCCGTAGGTCCGAGACCCGAGCCCAAGAGGTTTCTGAGATCTCACGCTCGCTGAAGATCCTGGCTCGTGAGCTCGAGGTCCCGGTCGTGTGTGCCTCGCAGCTCAACCGCGGGGTCGAGGCCAGAACCGACAAACGTCCCCTGCTGGGGGATCTGCGTGAGTCCGGAAGCATCGAGCAGGACTCGGACTTGGTCATGTTCATCTACCGCGACGAGGTCTACAACCAGGACACCGATCACCGGGGCGAGGCCGAGCTCATCGTCGCCAAGCAGCGCAACGGCCCCACGGGAACGGTGCGGCTTGCGTTCATGAATCAGTACACGAAATTCGCGTCGATAGCGCGGGGCGGCTTCTGAGTAAGGGGTCCAGAGGAGCGATCCGGTGGAGGATCGCGTGACAAGAATTGTCCTCTTGCCCACCGGGCGTGCCGCAGAAGCGCAGGTAGGAGGGGCGCGTTCGTATTAATTTTGCGCGTTGTTCATATTTTGGTACTACCGTGGCGCGATGACATCAACAGCCGAAGCGGCCTCTTCCCTCCACAAGGGTGGGGCACGTGAGCGGCTGATAAATCGTGAGCTGTCGTGGGTGGACTACGCCGCCAGGGTGCTTGCGCGCGCCCAGGACCAGGACTCTCCTCTCTTGGAACGAGTCAAGTTCCTGGCGATCTTCGCCTCGTTGCTGGACGAGTTCTACATGGTCCGCATCGCCGGCTTGAAGCGCCAGCTCGCCGCCGGCCTCGTGGTTCGTTCGCCTGAGGGAATGACGCCGCGCGAGCAGCTGAGGGCACTGGCTCAGCGACTGGCCCCGCTGGTGGCGCAGCATGCCGAGACATTCTGCCGTGACGTGCTGCCCCGTTTGGGAGACGAGGGCGTCAGGATCGCACGCTGGAAAGAGCTAGAGCCGGACGCTCGCCGAGTCCTCACCGAGATGTTCTCCCGCCAAATCTTTCCCGTGCTGACCCCCTTGGCGGTGGATCCGGGACATCCGTTTCCCTATATCTCGAACCTTTCCTTGAACCTGGCCGTTCGCGTCCGCGACCGCAATAGCGATCAACTTCACTTCGCGCGCGTCAAGGTTCCGCCCGTCCTCCCGCGTTTCGTCACTGCAGCCGAGAGCGGCTGCCTGGTGCCTTTGGAGGACGTCATCGCGGCACACCTGGACCGGCTCTTTCCGGGAATGGATATCGTCGAGCATCATGCCTTTCGAGTAACCCGAAACGCGGACCTCGAGATCAACGACGATGGCGCCGAGGATCTCTTGCAGGCGCTCGAGGAAGAGCTCGTCAGGCGACGATTCAGTCCCGCGGTGCGTATTGAAATCGAGACGGACATGTCGCCACACGTGCTCGACGTTCTCACAAGAGAGCTCGAGGTCGAGCCCATCGATGTCTATCGTCTGCCCGGCCCCCTCGATCTCGGAGGTTTGATGGGCCTCTACGACATCGAACGGCCCGATCTGAAGGACGACCCGATCTCCCCCGCAACTCATCGCGATCTGATGGCCGCCCACGATGCGCCCGTCGACATGTTCAGGGCGCTGCGCGCTAAAGACGTGCTTGTGCAGCACCCCTACCACTCGTTTGCCACCAGCGTCGAACGGCTCATCGAGCAGGCCGCTTCCGACCCCAATGTGCTGGCGATAAAGCAGACCCTGTACCGAACCTCAGGGGACAGCCCGGTGGTGGATAAGCTTATCGACGCGGCAGAAGCCGGCAAGCAAGTGGTCGTACTCGTCGAGATCAAAGCCCGTTTCGACGAGCGCGCCAACATCGGGTGGGCGCGCGCACTGGAGAAGGCGGGCTGTCATGTCGTGTACGGGCTCATGGGATTGAAGACACACGCCAAGCTGCTGCTGGTCGTTCGGCAGGAGAAGGACAAGCTGCATCGCTACGCACATATTGGTACCGGTAACTACAACCCCAAGACCGCTCGTTCTTATGAGGACCTGGGTCTGTTGACGGCCGGCGCAGAGCTGTGCGCGGAAGTCGGCGAGCTCTTCAACTACCTCACCGGCTACTCACGCAGGCCCGAGTATCGCCATCTGATCGTGGCTCCGGAGGACATGCGCGAGGGGATCATCTCTCTGATCGAAAGAGAGGGTTCGGCGGCCAGTGGAAAGGCACCCGGGCATATCGCCATGAAGGTGAACAGTCTCGTGGATGAGCGCGTGATCAACGCTCTCTACGACGCGTCGCAGGCAGGAGTCGAGATCGACCTCCTGGTACGGGGGATCTGCTGCTTGCGCCCCGGTCTCGAGGGGCTGAGCGAAAATGTTCGGGTTCACAGCGTCGTCGGTCGCTGGCTCGAGCACTCGCGTATCTTCTATTTCCACAACGGAGGAGATGAGGAGCTGTTCATCGGCAGCGCCGATCTCATGCCTCGGAACCTCGACGGGCGCGTGGAAGCCCTCGTTAGTGTCGATGCGCCCTCCCTCAAGGACGAGCTGAAACTTCTGCTCGATCTCGGCTTCAAGGACAACGTCAACGCGTGGAGCTTGGACGCGGAAGGGAATTGGTCGCGAGTGAAACCTCAGGCTGACTCCGAACGCGTCGACATGCAGCAGATGCTCTTGCAAAGGGCGACCGGACATGCGTGAGATTGAGGTGAAGCTGGCGATTGAGGGTGCGGTCGAGCTCCCCGACTTCACATCCGAAGGTCACGGAGTCGTCGAGGTCCGCGCGCTGGACCCGGTCACGCTCCGAGCGACATATCATGACACCGAGGGACTGCGGTTGGCCCGCAGTGGGATCACACTGCGATGGAGGTCGGGAGACGACGACGGGTCGGCCTGGACCCTCAAGCTGCCGGTCGAGGAGAGCGATGCCACCGAGCGGCGGGAGCTTCGCTTCGCAGGGGGCGCCCGCTCTGCTCCCGCCGAGGCTCGAAGCCTCCTTACCGCTTACCTGAGGAACCAGACTCTGGCACCGGTGGCGCGGCTGCGCACGGTTCGCAAACGATGGATGCTGATGGGGGAGCAGGAACTGGAGCTCGCAGAGATTTCTCACGATGTGGTATCTGTGCTCGAAGGCAACCGGGTGACCGGGCGCTTCTCCGAGATTGAGATCGAGGGGCGGAGCCTGGACAGAGCGGGTGTGGAACGCTTGGCCGAGGTTTTCCGGGAGGGCGGAGCAGTCCCCGCGGCGCCCGGGCCCAAGCTCGTTCGCGCCATCGGCATCGATCCCAGCGCCCCCCTGGGGATCGATCTTTCGGACCTGCGTCCCACCGACCGTGCCGGCTTCGCGATGCAGGCGGTCATCGCGACAGGATTCCAGCGTCTCGTCACCAACGACCCGGCCACGAGACTGGGCGAGGCCGAACCGCTGCACCAGATGAGGGTCGCCACCCGGAGACTGCGAAGCGACCTTCGGACTTTCAAGCCGCTGCTGGATCAGGCCTGGACCGATGCCACCCGCGCCGAGCTGCAGTGGTTGGGAGAGTTGCTGGGGGCCGTGCGTGATACAGATGTCCTGTTAGAGCGATTCAGATTCTCCGCCCCCGACCTCGCAGCGAAGCTCAAGCCTATCTACAAAGCGCTGGAGGGAGAACGGGAGAAGGCGTTCTCTCGCCTCGAGGAGGCGCTCGCCAGTGCCCGTTACATCGAGCTTCTCGAGCGCCTCGACGCGGTCGGCAGCTGCCCACCGCTGACTGGTGAAGCCCAACGGCTTTGTTCCGAAACCCTGCCCCCGCTGGTTCTGCAGGCCTGGAAGAAGGCGAGGAAGAGGGCGGGCTCGCTGGGCTCAGATCCCTCGGACGAAAATCTGCACCAGCTGCGCATCCACACCAAGCGCACTCGCTACGCCGCTGAGGCGGCGGCGGATGCGCTTGGCGATAGGCGAGTCGTCAAGTTTGCCAATCGGGCCGCCGACGTGCAAGATGCGCTCGGCGAGCTTCAGGACGCGGTCATGGCAAGGGCCACGATCGAGCGATTGGTGACGAGAGAGCGCCGACCAGAAGTGGCCCTGGCGGCCGGTAGGCTGCTCGAGCGAGAGCTGGCGGCCGCCGCCAAGGTCCGCCGCGGCTGGACGAGAGCCTGGTCGAAACTGGACGACAAGAAGCTGGTGGCATGGATGAAGAGCTGAAGAGACCAGAGATTCGCGCCGCCGGTGGGGTCCTATGGCGGCGCAGGGGGCGAGCTAAGGGCGCCAACGGGGTCGAGGTGGTGCTCATCCACCGCCCCCAATACGATGACTGGAGCCTCCCCAAGGGCAAACTTGAGCCCGGCGAGACTGCCTTCGAGGCGGCTCTCAGAGAGGTCTGGGAGGAAACCGGTTACCAGGCTCTACCTGGTCGCTCTCTGGGCAAGGTGCGCTATCTGAAGGCGTCTCGCAACGGCGCTCGTCCCAAAGTCACGAGGTTCTGGGCGATGAAAGCCGGACCCGGCTCCTTCGAGCCTGGGAACGAGGTCGACCGTATTCGCTGGACTCCTCTGGCTGAGGCTCGAGATCTGCTCACCTATCCCACCGACCGGGAGATCCTGGGCCGCTTCGCGAGCCAGCCGGTGGACACTCGACTGCTGCTGCTGGTGCGCCACGGGAGCGCGGGCCAGCGCTCCAAGTGGAAGAAAGACGACCGGCTCCGACCGCTTGATGCCAAGGGAAAGGAGCAAGCCTCGGGACTGGCACGTTTGCTTGTCCGCTTCGCGCCGCGACATATCATCTCGGCCGATTTCGTGCGTTGCGTCCAGACGGTCGAGCCCTTGAGCCACAGCGCCGGTGTCCCGGTTACCGAGGATCCCCTGCTCTCCGAGCTCGGTTATCCCCGGCGCCGGGAGGCCGCGGTCGAGCTCATGCGGAGCCTAACCAACGGCGGTGCCGCGGTCGCCTGCAGTCAGGGGGATGTCATCCCGGATCTGCTGGGTCGGCTCGCAGAAGCGGATCGGGTACCTCTCCCCGAAGACTTCGCGGCCCCCAAGGGCAGCGTGTGGAGCCTGAGCTTTTCCGGGACCAAGCTGTTTGGTATGGAGTACTTCCCCCCGCCGACGCCCTGACCAGAAATCGGCTCCGGCCATACCGGGCCCGAGGTGCTTTGGTACAGAACGCGCCTATACCCTTCGTTTCGGACCTGACCTTGTTTCTCAGCGACCACCTGTGGAGCCTCAAGACCTGGGCAGCCATAAATCGTCACAGGTATGATCTCCGATGCGCACTCGCGGCACGCGACGCAGCTCCTGCGTCATGCGATCCACCTAGCGCGCAAGCTCTCTACTTCTGCGAGCACAGATGCGACACTTTGCAGGCTCTCACACTGACGCTCTGTATCTATTACGCGAGAGTGCGCTTACAAAATGCAGTTGGTCGAATGACACCGAAGCCAGCTCTGATCTCACCGAGCACGGTGGACCATGTTGCGGATGAACTGGTCGTTGATCGTGCCGAGCCTGATCGCGAGCGACTACCCGTCGAACAGCACCGCCTGGAAGAAGTCACCGACGAGAGCCGTACCCGCGCTGAGAGCGTCTGTCTCGACCAACGGGACGTTCCAGAGACGATCCGCGCGACCCCGAACGGTCCCGGCCCGACGAGGTTGTTGGACTTGCTGTTGGCCTTCAAGAGGAAGAGGGCGCCATGATGGGTCAGTGTTGCTCGGGCACCAGAGAATCGAGTTATCCCTGCACGACCGCGTAAAGGTGCCATTCGCCGGGGACGCCTTTCAAGGCATGCACTCCATGGTCCTCGAAGACGAGCCCCGATCCGGCTACGAGGTCCCTAACGGTGGAGGAAACGAGCACCTCGCCTGGGGCGGCCATCGCCGTTATTCGTGCGCCGGTGTGCACCGCGATTCCCCGGATCTTGCCATCCTCGAGCTCGACCTCGCCCGTGTGCACGCCGGCCCGGATCTGAATCTCCAACCCTCGGATCGCCTCGCCGATTGCCCTGGCGCACCGAACTGCCCGGGCGGGGCCGTCGAAGGTCGCCAGGAACCCGTCGCCTGCGGTATCGATCTCCCGATGCCTCGTGACCTCGGTACGAACCCGCTCGTAATGCGATCGGAGGAGGTCGCGCCACCGCGCATCCCCTAGCGCAACCACCCTTTCTGTCGAGCCCACGATGTCGGTGAACAGCACCGTGGCGAGGACACGATCCGGCTCCGGTCCGCGCCGGGCGCCGGTTAGGAACTCCTCTATCTCGTTGATGAGGGCATCCGAGTCGCCGGCCCATGGCAAGTGGTCACTCCCGGGCAGCTCCACGAGTTTGGCGTTCGGGATTCGCTCGGCGAGGTATCGTGCCCCCTCGACCGATTCGACCGCGTCCTCGACCCGGTGAACCACAAGTGTGTGGACATAGATCGTCGGTAGGATTGGCCGGAGGTCGATGTCGCGGCAAATCGTTTCGATGGCGACCGCGGCCGCGGGGCTCGCCGCCATTTGCAGAAATGAGCCGAACCACCGACGGAGGCGCTCGTCGGCCGCGGCAGAGGGGGCTGCCCATCTGAGCGTTCGTTGGACGTACTCTTCCTTACCCCATCCGAGCGCAAGGTCCTCCAAGTAGCTCCGCCACTCCTCCTCGGTCCAGCCCCAGGGGGAATCGTCCGTGCGACGGCTGACCGCGGAAGCCCCGTAGAGCACGAGCGCGGCGGTCCGATCGGGATACGTCGCGGCGAACAAGGCGCATAGGTTGGCCCCGTCGGCGAAGCCGGTAAGAGCGGCCCGCTTCGAGCCGACCTCGTCGAGCACCGCCCCCAGGTCGTCCATCAGAACCTCGACCGGCGGAATCTCCTTCGGGGAGACGCGGTCCGACAGCCCCGTTCCGCGACGGTCTATCAGGATCAATCGTGAGAAGGAGGCTAGCCGGCGGAGGAACCGAGCATAGAGTGGGTTCTCCCACTGGTACTCGAGGTTCGACGCGAACCCCGGCAGGTAGACGAGGTCCAATCCGCCATCGCCGAGTATCTGGTACGCGATGGAGAAGCCGTCGGCGGTCTTCGCGTAACGGGTCTCCGGAATCACGCCGGTAGTATCGGCAAGTTAGTTGCTTCGTGCAAGTTCGTCTAACTGGCTTGTAATTTATGGAATGGTGTACTAAGGGAATCAGGAGGATGCCTGCCTGGGGGTTTGAGGATGCCCGTTCGGTGGTCGATCGATAACGGTTCGCCTCACCGGGGGGGGCTGAACCCGGGATTGAACCTCCAGCCCAGGTAGTGAAATCGCGTCCAGAGCGCTCCTGAGTCCCGATTCCGTACCTGAGAGCGTTCAGAGCGCGTTCGGCTACCCCACTTTGCCTGCGGCAGGATGCCAGCATCACGCCAACGACAAGGGCTGGCGCTACCGTTAGGTCGATGGCATCAGGAGCCGGCTTGACGCGCGGAGGGAGGGCCCCGCGCGTGTCTCGCCCTAGGTTCGACGGGATAATCGCGGGAGAGCGGTGAAGAAAATTGCGGCTTGAGGTAACCAGGGAGCAGGCCGTCAGTTTCCGTTTGCTTGCACACCGTTTGAGAGAGCGAAGCCCCACGGAATCGCTCGAACGGTGTGCAGGACTCATCGGTCTTCATGACAGCCCTGAAGGCAGCGCCCTACTCGCTCTTGGAGCTCGGTTGCAGGACCTGGATCCGGAGACATACCGGTGCGCCCTCCTTGAGGACAAGACGCTCGTGCGGGTGTGGGGTGTGCGCGGCGCGCCCTATGTCGTTCCAACGAGCGACACCCACATCTTCACCAACGGAGCTTTGCCCCAAGGCGACGAGTCGCTGGCGGCGCTACTCACAGGAGATATGCTGAGGCTCCAGAATGCCGGTGTGTCAGCACGCGAGGCTTTCGACAAGACGGTCGAAGCGGTCGATGCAGTCCTCGACCGGCCGATGCGCAAACGCGACCTGAGTGAAGCGCTTCACGGGCACCTCCCGCGGGAACTCGAGCCTTGGTGCGATAGCTGCCAGGTCAGGCACATCCCCGATGGCCTGCTGCGCATTGTCGGTTTGGCGGGCGGGATCGTCTTCGGACCGAGGGTTGAAGGATCGCCTGCGCTCGCGAGGACGCGCGATTGGCTCGGCCGGGACTTGCGTTGCGAGGACAGAACCGAGGCTCGCAAGGCACTGGCGCGTCGCTTTTTGCGGGTGTATGGCCCCATTACACACTCCCACTTCGCAACGTGGACCAATCTCTCGGTTACGGATACACGCCGGACGTGGGAGCGACTACAGGAGGAGATGGCGCCGGTAGCCATCGATGGCAGATGCTGCTGTATTCTGAAGGAGGATCTAGGAGTCTTACGAGATGCACCCCACGCGGGTGGTGCCCGCTTCCTGCCTCCGAATGATCCGTTCCTTGCTCAGCGCGACCGCGCGGTTCTCATCCCTGAACGCGAACTGCGGAGAAAGGTCTGGAAACCAGTTGGCAACCCCGGGGTTCTGCTGATCGACGGTGAGCCAGTTGGGATTTGGAGAGCGAAAGCCAAATCGCGGCGACTGGAGATCACGCTCGAAACATGGTCGCCGATCCCTGCGAGGCGGCGTACCGAGTTGGAGCAGGAAGCCGACATCGTTGCGCGTCTGCGCGGTCGAACCGAGGCCGTGCTAGCACAGAAGTGAGCAACGTTTCACCAGTGCCCGCGCCATACATCAATCACTCGGGGAGCGCGCCGAGCTGTCGAAGAAGGCTCGCCGTGTCCGCAATCTCCCAAGCTTCGACTATCTTGTCCTCGCGGACGTGAGCGAAGAGACCCTGGTCGATCTGGAAGCTCTTCCCGTTGGCGCTAATACCCGCGAAGTCGCCTTGCAGCGTACCCGTCACGACGGCGCGGGCCGCAATCGTGGAGCCCAGGCTGATCACTTCCTGCAAGTCGTGGCGGATGTCGGGCATCGCGCGAAGGGCATCTCTCCACACCGCCTTCTCGGCATCGGGCCCCTCAGTCGATAGACCCATCGGCGCATGTACTAGGACGTCGGGGTGGAGAAAGTCGTCAAATGCGTCCAGATCGCCCTCGTCTCCCGCGGCGAACCACCTCTCCAAGAGTGAGTCCCCGCCCACAGTTCCTCCTCTAATCGTTGGATGCAATCGACGTTACCCGGCACACGGCCTTTCCAACGCGTTAAAGCACGTTCTCTTAACGCCCGGTTGACTCGGTTTGCCGATGACCCCCGGAGGCACCGGCATCGAACGTCTGTTCACCGGCCTGACCTGCGCAAACCCCGGAGCGGGTGAAGGGAATCGAACCCTCGTAACCAGCTTGGGAAGCTGACGCTCTGCCATTGAGCTACACCCGCGCTGATTCGATGGTACTAGCCCTACACTTCGGCCGTGATTCTGTCGGACCGGGATATTCGCAAGGCGCTTCATAGCGGCCGCATCGGCATCGAGCCGTTCGACGACTCAGACGTTCAGCCCTCCTCCGTCGATCTGCGTGTGGACCGCTTTTTCCGCACCTTCCACAACGCTCGCCACCCGTACATCGACGTCAAGAAGCCGATGGAGGACCTCACCGAGATGGTGGAGGCTTCGGACGAGGGCCCCTTCATCCTCCATCCGGGCGAGTTTGTGCTCGGCTCGACCTGCGAGCACGTGAGGCTCTCCGACGATCTTGTGGCGCGCCTCGAAGGCAAGAGCTCCCTGGGCAGGCTCGGCCTCTTGATCCACTCGACCGCGGGCTATGTCGATCCGGGCTTCGAGGGTCACCTGACCCTCGAGCTGTCAAACGTTGCGACCCTTCCGATAACGATCTACCCCGGCATGAAGATCGGTCAGATCAGCTTCTTTGAGCTGTCGTCTCCGGCCGAGTCTCCCTATGGCTCGGCCCGGCTGGGCTCCAAGTACCAGGGGCAGCGCGGCCCGACCCCCTCTCGCTACTACGAGAACTTTAGGTGAGGTCGATCCAGGCGAGGAAGCGCTCGAGGTTCGCGGGCTGCCCGAGAACCTCCAGCTGAGAGGGCGGCACCCGCCGCCATAACATCAGCAACAGGTCCGAGCCCGTGCCTCGCACCGCGGTGTCCGCCTTGGTGTGGCCGCGCTCCACCGCGATCCTGTCTCCCAGCGTCACGATCCACTCGCCGTCGCCGTCTGTTTGATGGAGGTGGATGGTCTCTCCGTGGCCGGTGAGGCGAGCCTCCTCCAGCGGCATGAAGACGTCGAAGAGCTCGTCGACGCCGTCCTGAGCAAGCTCGGGCTCGATGGGCTCGGCCTTGCTCGTCGCCGATTGGACGTCCCAACGGTGCACCGCGGTCTCTTGGGCCATGCGGCGCTTGACGAATGCTGCGTCCTTCTGGTGCGACCAAGTCCATACCCCGATGCTGCCGTCTATGGAGGAGAGGACCCTGCCTAGGTGGCCGGCCCCCTCTCGGAACCATGCCGGCAGCTCGTCGTCCGAGGGAACGTGGGCGGGCTCACTCTCCCCGGGATCCTGGAGACGCCGCTCGACGATCTGGCTCCAGAAGCGATGCACCTCTCCGGTGTGGGCGACGAGATCCCTGACGTTCCATCCCGGACAGCCGGCTACCTGGGCCTCGAAGTTGCCCGGCGCCGCCTCAAGCAACCTCTCCGAGTCGCGATGCAGGGCCTCGGCGTACGCACTTTCCTCGAGGGTCATTTCTCTTCTCCTATCGAACGCAGCAAGATCTGGGCCAGGTCGGTCACGCCGAGGTCTTCGTTCGCGCCGCGATCGACGACTCCGTCGGACAACATGATGTTGCAATACGGGCAGCCCACCACGACGGTATCCGAGTCCGACGCCAGAGCTTCGTCGACACGCTCGAGGTTCATCTTCTTGCCCCTGCGCTCCTCCATCCACATGCGTCCGCCGCCGGCTCCGCAGCAAAACGTGCCGTGCCCGTGGCGATGCAGCTCCTGATAGCTGGCGCCCGGGATCGCGTTCAGAACCGTCCGGGCTCCCTGAACGAGATCATTGTGGCGGGCGTTGTAGCAGGGGTCGTGGTAGGTGATCGAATCTGTCACGGGCTCCCGCGGTTGAAGCCGGCCCGCAGCGACGAGCTCGGCGAGGTACTCCGTGTGGTGGGTGACCTCGAAGTGACCACCGAACTGCGGGTACTCGTTGAAGATCGTGTTGAAACAATGAGGGCAGGTGGTCACGATGCGCCGTGGCCTGTGGGCGTTGAGCAGCTCGACGTTCTGCTCGGCAAGCATCTGAAAGATGTGCTCGGCCCCCATACGCCGGGCGGGATCCCCAGTGCATGCCTCGTCGGTCCCCAGCACCGCGAACGAGATCCCGGCTATCTCCATGAGGCGGGCGAACGCGTAGACGACGCCGCGGTTTCTTTCGTCGAAAGCTCCTGCACATCCCACCCACAGCAGCACCTCGGCGTCGGGAGCGTCGGAGATGTGCGGAACTTTCAAATCGTCTTGCCTCGGAGATCCCTTCATCCACTCGAGCCGCTCCTGAGGCGGCCGTCCCCACGGGTTCCCCGTCGTTTCGAGGTTCTGCAAGGCGCTCTGCATCTCGCGCGGAAAGCGCGACTCGCTCATCACGAGGTTCCGTCGCATGTCGACGATGACGTCGATGTGCTCGATGTTGACCGGACAAGCTTGCACGCACGCCCCGCACGTGGTGCAGTCCCAGATGGCCTCGTCCGCCACCACATCGGGATTGAGGGGCGGGAGCTCGGCGACGGCCGACGCGAGTCCATCTTCATCACTCCTCCTCCCGTTTCCACCGGCCTTGGTGGCGATAAGGGAGTCGCCGGCTCGGAACAGCTCGTCGCGTAGGTCCATGATCACGAGCTTCGGAGATAGGGGCTTGCCCGTGTTCCATGCGGGGCATTGCGACTGACAGCGGCCGCACTCGGTGCAGGTCATGCCGTCGAGCAGCTGCTTCCAGGTGAGGTCGGTGATCTTGCCGGCGCCGAAGCGGTCGTCCTCGGACATGGCCTCGAAGTCCAGGTCCATGGGTGCGAGCGCCCCTTTGGGCCGCTCCGACGTGAAGAGGACGTTCAGCCCGGCGGTGACGATGTGGAGGTGCTTCGAGTAGGTGAGGTAGACGAGGAAGCCGAGGACCAGTAGCGAGTGCCACCAGGTGAATACGGTCTCGAGCGCGTCGATAGCACCCCGAGAGAGGCCTCCGAACGCCGCCGCGAGCACATTCGATACCGGAGTCCAGGCGGTGTCGTAGGGAAAGCGGTCCAAACTTATCTGCGCTGCGCGCGTCAGCAGGAGGGTGAGCATGATGACGCCAATGGTGCTCAGGATGTAGTCGGCCTCTCCGAGATGCGAACCGCTGAAGCGCTCGGGCCGCTGAAGCTTGCGGATCGAGAAGGCGAGTCCAATTCCCACTGCGACCGCGACGATGAAGATGTCTTGAAGGAGCCCGAGCGGCCCCCACCGGCCGATTACGGGGAGTGCGAAGTCCTCTTGGTAGACGGCCCCAAACGCCTCCACGATCGTGGTCAGGAGCACAACAAACCCCCAGAAGATCAGCGCGTGCATGGCCCCCGGGACGCTCCACTGCAGGAGCTTTCTCTGGCCCAGTACCACCACCAGCTGCTGGGTGAGCTTTTTCCCCCACCGCCGCGGTCTTAGCGGAGCGTCGCGGCCCACTCGTAGGAGCTCTAAGAGCGTCCGGGATCGGCGCGCGAAGAGGGCCGCGCTGAGCGCGATCACAACCGACATCAAGAGCCTCTCGAGCACCCGACCTCCGTTATCGAGCTGATCCGGCGCCCACAAGTTACTCTCCCGGCCCCCACCATCACAGACCCGCCCTCAGAGTGCGGTGGTCAAACGCGGACCGAGGACATCTGACCACCGGAACCGGTGGTCAAACGCGGACCGAGGACATCTGACCACCCGCAACCAGACCACTCTTCGGGAGCCGGCGACGGGAATGGACGCGCCTCGGCGTGGGTTGATAGCAATACACTCAAGTTATAGAGTGCCGGAGCGCTCATGTTCGTTCAGCAGCCGATTCAGGAGGAAGAGGAATGGCCAAAGCAGTCGGAATAGACCTCGGCACGACCAACTCGGTGGTCGCCGTGCTCGAGGGCGGCGAGCCCACCGTAATCCCGAACGCAGAAGGGTCCCGGACCACGCCCTCTGTCGTGGCGTTCTCCAAGTCAGGCGAGGTCCTCGTTGGTGAGGTCGCCAAGCGCCAGGCGATCACGAACCCCGATCGCACGATCCGCTCGATCAAGCGGGAGATGGGTACGGACCACAAGAACACGATCGACTCCAAGGGCTACTCGCCCCAGGAGATCTCGGCGCGCATCCTGCAGAAGCTCAAGGCCGATGCCGAGTCCTATCTCTCGGACAAGGTGACCGAAGCTGTCGTCACCGTCCCCGCCTATTTCGACGACGCGCAGCGCCAGGCCACCAAGGAGGCCGGGAAGATCGCCGGTCTCGAAGTGCTGCGGATCATCAACGAGCCCACGGCGGCGGCCCTCGCCTACGGGCTCGACAAGGCCGATGAGGACCAGACCATCCTCGTCTTCGACCTCGGCGGCGGAACCTTCGACGTGTCGTTGCTGGACCTCGGCGACGGCGTCTTCGAGGTCAAGGCGACCTCGGGCAACACGAGCCTCGGCGGCGATGACTGGGACCAGCGCGTGATCGAGCACCTCGTCAAGAGCTTCAAGAACGCCCACGGGATCGACCTGGCGAAGGACAAGATGGCATCGCAGCGGCTCAAAGAGGCCGCCGAGAAGGCCAAGGTCGAGCTGTCCTCTACTCAGTCGACGACCATCAACCTGCCGTTCATTACCGCTACCGAGCAAGGCCCCCTGCACCTCGAGGAGACACTGACCCGCTCCGAGTTCGAGCGCATGACCGAAGACCTGCTCGAGAAGTGCACCGGGCCGTTCAACCAGGCCGTCAAAGACGCCTCCATCCCGGTGTCGAAGATCGACCACGTGATTCTGGTGGGAGGTTCCACTCGCATGCCGATGGTGCGCGAGCTCGTCAAGAGGCTCACCGGCGGCAAGGACCCGCACCAGGGCGTCAACCCCGACGAGGTTGTTGCGGTCGGCGCTGCGATCCAGGCCGGCGTGCTCAAGGGAGAGGTCAAAGACATTCTGCTGCTCGACGTCACGCCACTGTCGCTGGGTGTCGAGACCAAGGGCTCGATCTTCACTCGGCTCATAGAACGCAACACGACCATCCCCACCAAGCGCTCCGAGATTTTCACCACCGCGGAGGACAGCCAGCCTTCGGTCGAGATCCACGTGCTCCAGGGTGAAGCCGAGATGGCGTATCGCAACAAGTCTCTGGGCCGCTTTCAGCTCGTTGGCCTGCCCCCTGCGCCGCGGGGCATGCCTCAGATTGAGGTCAGCTTCGACATCGACGCCAACGGCATCGTCAACGTGCATGCCAAGGACCTCGGCACCGGTCAGGAGCAGTCGATGACCATCACCGGCGGGACCAAGCTCGCCGACGACGAGATCCAGCGCATGGTCACCGACGCCGAGGCCCACGCCAACGAAGACCGTGAGCGCCGGGCAGAGGCCGAGACCAAGAACCAGGCCGACGCCGCCATCTACCAGACCGAGAAGTCCTTGAAGGAGCACGGCGAGAAGCTCGAGGGGAGCGACCGCAGCCAAATCGAGGTCGCCCTCGGCGAGGCCAAGGAAGCCATGACGGGCTCCGACGTCGAGCGCATCAAACGGACCACCGAGGAGCTTGTGACCGCGTCGCAGAAGTTTGCCGAGGTCATCTACCGGCAGAGCCAGACGACGCCCGATCAGCCGGGAGCAGGTACGCCCGAGGGCTCGGATGATGTCGTCGACGCCGAGGTAGTCGACGAGGGTGAGGAGCGCAGCGCTTAATGGCCGAGCAACAACCCCCCCGCCCCCCGATAAGGATCGAGGACAAGAGACACTCGAGCCCCGTCTCCGGCGGAGTCTCGCCGGATGCGGAGGGTTCCGATCAAGAGGCGTCGTCCGAGGTCTCGGAGCAGGCTGCCCCGAGTGGCCCTCCCGCCGAGCCTCAGCACGACTACCGGGACGAGGCGCTCAGATTGCGTGCGGAGTTCGCCAACTACCGCAATCGCATGGTGCGCGAGCAGACTGCAATGGCCGGGCGCGCCGCTCAACGGATGGTGGAGGCACTGCTGCCGGTGCTCGACAACTTCGAGGCCGCCCTGGCCCACGGCGAAGGTGGCCCCGGCATAGAGATGGTCTTCAAGCAGCTGCGCGCCACGCTGGCGGACGAAGGTCTTGAGGAGATACCGGCCGAGGGTGTGCCATTCGACCCGGTCGTCCACGAGGCCTACGAGGCACACGAGGACCCAGAGGTCTCGGAGCCTGTGAGCGCCACGGTCATGAGGCGCGGCTACCGGTTGAAGGGCCACATCGTCCGTCACGCGATGGTGTCCGTCGCTCGCCCGCCTGAGGCGGACGAGGCGGTAGAGAGCTAAGAGATGGCGCAGCGTGACTGGGCCGAGAAGGACTACTACGCCGTGCTCGGCGTTGCCAAGGACGCGTCCAAGGACGACATCAAGAAGGCCTACCGCAAGCTCGCCCAGAAGTTCCATCCCGACGCCAACAAGGGGGACGCGCAGGCGGAGGCTCGTTTCAAAGAAATCTCCGAGGCCCACGCGGTGCTGTCCCACGACACCAAGAGGGCGGAGTACGACGAGATGCGCCGCTTGGTCGAGGCGGGCGGCGAGCGAATATACGGATTCGGGCCCAACCGAGGCGGGGGCGTGCGCGTCAACATCGGCGACATGGGGGACATCGGCAGCATTTTCGAGGACCTGATCGGGGGCAGGGGCGGCAACTTCGGTTTCGGGGTGCGGCGCGGCCAGGATGTCGAGACCGAGACCACGCTCGGCTTCGACGAGGCAATCGAAGGCGCGCTGCTGACGCTCAATGGCGGAACCAAGATTCGGGTTCCCGCAGGGGTGGCCGACGGCGCTCGGATCAAGGTCGCCGGCAAGGGCGCGCCCTCCTCGGGCGGCGGGCCTTCGGGCGACCTCTTCGTGCGGGTGCACGTCGAGCCCCATCCCATCTTCGAGCGCTCTCAGAACGGCGACCTCACCCTGACCGTGCCCGTTACCTTCGTCGAGGCAGCGCTGGGAGCCAAGGTCGAGGTCCCCACACTCGACGGCGCAGTAACTGTAAAGGTCCCCGCCGGGAGTTCGTCGGGCAAGGTCCTCCGGGTGAGGGGCCGGGGTGCCCCGCGGCCCAAGGGAGGGCCCTCCGACCTGCTGGTCCGGCTCGAGGTCGAGGTGCCTAAGAAGCTCTCGCGCAAGGAGAAGGAGATTCTCCAGCAGTTCGCCGACAGCCATCCCGAATCTCCCCGCGGTCATCTCGAGAGCTATCTGCGAGCCACCTCGCAGCAGGCGTCTTGATGCACTTAGGCGAGTTGTGATGAACGAGAGCGAACGCGCCATCTATGTGATCTCGGTCGCAGCCGAGCTTGCCGGCGTTCATCCGCAGACGCTGCGGATCTACGAGCGCAAGGGTCTGCTGCGACCGCAGCGGACGTCGGGCAACACTCGCCGTTACTCCGAGAGCGACATCATGGTCCTGAGACGCATTCAGGAGCTGACCAGCGCCGGGCTGAATCTCGCCGGGGTCGTGCGAGTCATGGCGCTCGAGCTCGAGATCGAGGGGAGCCGGGCCCGTCTCGAGGACGCGGCCGAGGAGGTGCGGGCCCTTCAGGATCGTATCGACGAGCTCACCGAGGCACGCAACGCCTTGGCCCTTGTGCCGCTGCGCGATGTGCGGCGCGTGCGGCGGGCGATGAAGTCGGACGCCCTCGACGCCGCGGCACGCGATCGGTTCATTCAGGCGCCTCCCGCGCCTTCATGAGAGACGCGCAGAGACTCCCACCGGACCGGTGACGCTGGCGTGGGACGGGCCTCCTGACGCAGCAGCTGTGGCGGTGTTGGCGCCGGGGGCGGGAGGGGGCATGGAGTCCCGCTTCATGAGCGCGCTGTCGGCGGGAATTGCGAGCGCAGGCGTGCGCGTCTGTCGCTTCAACTTCTTCTACTTCGAGCAAGGACGGCGATCGCCCGACCGTGCTCCGGTGCTCCAGGACACCTACAGGGCGGTTGTGGCCCATGTCAGAGAGCGGCATCGCGGCCCGCTCGTTCTCGGTGGCAAATCGATGGGAGGAAGAATCGCCTCGCATCTCGTCGCCTCCGGGGAGCAGGCCGACGGCCTCTTCTTTCTCGGCTATCCGCTTCATCCACCCGGCCGGCCGGACCGCATGCGCGACGCCCATCTCTATACGGTCGAGGTCCCGATGCTTTTCGTGGAGGGTACTCGTGACCCCTTCTGCCTCCTGGAGACTCTCGCCTCGGTGCGCGCTGCGATACGGGCCGAGAACCAGCTCGTCGTCATCGAGGACGGCAATCACTCCCTCGAGGTGCGCAAGTCATCGGGGCGCACGACGACTGAGGCGTGGGCCGAGGCCGCCGACGCCGTAGGCGGCTGGCTCAAATCCCTCTGACCTGCCGACTGACTGCCGAGTGGTCGTCAGATGCTGTATAGCGACATTTAACGACCACTCGGCTGAAGTGTGGCGCGCGCCACGGATCACAACCGGCAGAAGTTATCAGATGTGCCAATGCCCAGTCCGAACGCTCGGCCCGAAACCCTGTGCGTCAGCACGGCCGAATCCCAATACGGGCTGTTCAGTCTGGCGCAAGCTCGGGCCGCGGGGCTGACGTATTCAGCTCTGAGGTGCTGGATTGCGACTGGCAAGCTGAAGTGCGTGCTGCCGGGCGTGTTCTCGGTCGCGGGAGCGTCGACTTCCTCAGGAGAGATCTAATCGCGGCTTGTTTGTGGGCCGGGCCGGAGACCGCTGCGTCCCACCGGGCGGCGGCTCATTTGTGGGGTTGGAACGGATTCGAGTCACCTCCGGTCGAGATCTCGAGCGCCTCGCGCAAGAGGCCTCACGGATTTGAGATCATCGCCCACCGCGTGGATCGGTACTTACTGGAAGAGATCACCTCGGTCGCCGGCATCCCGGTGACCTCAGCGCGCCGCACTCTGCTCGACCTCTGTGGCAAGAAGCATCCCCGGCGAGAGCGGGCGCTCGATCAAGCCCTGCGAGAAGAATCCGTGAGCCTGCCTCACCTATGGCGCTTGTACGAACAAGAGTGGACCCGAGGCCGCCGAGGGATCGCCATACTGCGTGACTTGCTGGCCCAGCGAACTCCGGGCGAAGCCCCCACGGAGAGTGAGCTCGAGGACATGCTCGCGAAGATCATCAAGGATGCCGGCCTCCCCGCCCCCGAGCGGCAATATGAGATCGCTCTTCCGTCCGGTACCAAGTACATCGACTTCGCCTACCCTGATCTCTTGCTGGCAATCGAGACCGATGGCTATGCCTGGCACGGGGACCGGGAGGCGTTCGATCGCGACAGAGACCGCGACATCGAGCTCCAAACCCTCGGTTGGCGAGTCCTTCGGTTCACCTACGCCATGCTCCGCTGGGAGCCTGAGCGCGTCGTGGCAACTATTCGCGAGCTTCTGTTCGCCCGCTAAACCCGCCGAGTGGTCATCAGATGCTGTATAGCGACATCTAACGACCACTCGGCGAGTCGAAGTCCACTGCGACCGGGCCGCGGGCCTCAGGCTCGGTCTCAAAAAAGGGCTTGGGCCTGAAGCCGAACGCCCCGGCCACTAGGTTCGAGGGAAAGGCGCCGAGTGCGTTGTCATAGCCGAGCACGCGCTCGTTGTAGTACTGGCGGGCGAAGCCGATCCGGCCCTCGGTTTCGCTCAGCTCCTCCTGCAGCGCGAGGAAGTTGTCGTCGGCCTGCAGGCGAGGGTAGGCCTCGGCGAGCGCGAACAGCCGTCCAAGCACACCGCTCAGGATGTTCTCGGCTCGGGCTTGGTCCTCTACTCCGGAGGCATCTACGGCTTCGGTGCGCGCCCGGGTGACGGCCTCGAACGTGTCGCGCTCGTGAGCTGCATAGCCCTTGACGGTGGCGACGAGGTTGGGGACGAGGTCGTAGCGGCGCTTGAGCTGCACGTCTATCTGCGCCCAGCCCTCTTCGGATCCGTTGCGCAGCCGCACCAGCCGGTTGTAGAGGGCAACGAGGCCCACCACCAACACCACGATGAGCGCAATCACCACCCATGCAACGAAGTCCATCTCGAGCCTCCCCGGCTGAGTCCGTGTGCATCGATAATGTCATGCAAACTGGTGACGCGACCCACGTTTCCCATGTCGTTAGCGGCCGCGCGTCTGGCCGGAGAGTCGGTTGTCGCCACAACACTGACTACAATGCGTGCTCCGACGTGGACAATCCGACCAGGGCAGGGGGAGGGATACCGGTGGCCGTAAGCGCATACATCCTCATTCAGGCGACCGTGAGCGCGGCCAATGTCGCGGGCGACATTCGCATTCTTGAGGGGATCGAGTCGGCCGACGACGTCTCCGGGCCCTACGACGTCATCGTGCGGGCGACCGCACCGGACATGGACGGTCTGGGCAAGCTCGTCGCGGCCCGGATTCAGTCGGTGGAGGGCGTTACTCGCACCCTGACCTGCCCGGTGGTCGAACTCTAACAAGCAGTTTCTTGGCATGCCGCAGTGCCTGCTTCTCGAGCAGCACGGAGAGCATCGTGTATCAGGCGGGCCGCGACATCCTCAGAAACTCCCAGCGCCGGCCGCTGAGATGCCGCCAGAAAGTGTCTCCGGGGACGAACCCAGCCTTCTCGTACACGGCTCGAGCCCGCTGATTGAAGGTCGCCACGTCGAGAGCGAAGGCTTGCGGACGAGAGCGTCGCCGCGCGAAATCGAGGCAGGCCTCCACGAAGGACAGTCCCAGCCCTTGGCCGGTGAGGTCGGGGCGCAGACCCAGACCGATTTCGATCACCTCCCCCGGGCGTGCGGTGAGCTCGAGGAAACCGGCAAGCTCCTCGTCCCCGGATTCTGAGGAGGAGGGAAGGACGGAGAAGACCGAGAAGAAGATGTGGCCCCAACGACGGGCGTCGAGCACCTCCACGAGGCTCGAGGGATCGGCGGCCGTGTCGTAGAAATTGTAAGGAGGCTGATAGCGCCACGCTGCCACTGCATCGGCGTCGGCGGCCTGCATGTCTCTTATCGAGAAGCGGATGATCCCAACCTCGAAGCGAAGGTGGGCTGTAGCAAGGCCTCGTTCAAGGATCCGGAGCGGAAGCCCTCGAGGTCGAGCGTCACGTACTTGAAGCCCAGCGCCCGTAGCGCGATGGCGATCTCGGACCGCAGGTCGCCGGCCCGCTCGATCTCGCCCGGCATGAGCTCGATGCGAGCCAGGTCGCCGTGGTCGCGCACCCTGAGCACTCCAAATCCGAGCTCTCTGAGGGCTTCTTCCGCATTGTCGACCCGCGCGAGTCCCTCGGGAGTGACGCGCACGCCGTAGGCGAAACGCGATGCAAGGCAGGGTGAGGCAGGCTTGTCGGCGACCGGGAGATTGCGGGCGGCGGCCAGCTCTCTGATCTCTGCCTTGGACAAACCGGCGTCCGCCAATGGGGTGAGGACGTCGTTCTCGCGCGCCGCTCGCCTGCCCGGCCGGTGCTCGGAGAGGTCGTCGAGGTTGGTGCCGACCGCAATGCGCGCGGCCCGGGCCGAGGAGATCGGCGCCAAGACCTCGAACAGCTCCGCCTTGCACCAGTAGCAGCGGTCTGAGCCGTTGCGCGCGTACTCGTCGCGGGCGACCTCGTGTGTTTCGACTGTCATGTGGTTCCAGCCCTCGCGAGCGGCCAGGGCTTCAGCGTCACCCCGCTCTCTGCGGCTCAGCGAGGGCGACACCGCAGTGACCGCCAGCGCCTGCTCCCCTAACACCCCGTGGCAGACAGACGCGAGGTACGCCGAGTCGACCCCTCCCGAGTAGGCGACGACGACCGCTCCGATTTCCGCGATGCGCTCGATTAGCTCGCGTTCCTTTGCTCCCTGTGTGTGATTCATCGCTACCAATGATGCCCTATTCGATGTAGCCGAGATCTCTGAGGTGTGCTGCGACTGCGGCCGCCTCCTCTTCGCTGTAGTCGCCTTCGGCACGGCGAGCAGCGGCCGCTTCTGTGGAGGACACCGGGTGTGAGGAGAGCCAGTCGGCATCGAAAGCCTCGGTGGCGGCCCGCCCGTCGAGTTCTTCGGGAACCGCGGCCCCGAGCAGCGCCAGCGCGGTGGGGCAGACATCGAGCAGCGAGAGCTCCTCGGTGCGCCCCCCTGAAAAGCGGGGGCCGGCGGCGACGAAGATCCCCAGCGGCCGGTGCTCGGACGACCACGCTTCTTTGACGCCCGCCAGCGGTTGAGGCGCGGTCACGAGCTCGGAGGGCTGCCGGGCCGGGGTCACCCGGTAGCCCTGAGACCACATGTCGAGCATGAGATCCGGTGCGAGGTGGGTGGCCGGGCCCGAGTAGATCTCCCTCCTCGGGTACACCGATCCCACGACCGGCTCCTCACGGCTCGGGTCGCGCAGCTCCAGGAGCCCAGCGGCCAGCTCCTCCTCGAGCTCTGCGGCAGCATCCTCCGGCACCATTCCCAACGGCTCGCGGCCCTCGAGGTTCAGCCACAGATCCCCGTTGATGCCGCAGAAGGCCTGGGTCTCACTCCAGTCGAAGGGTCCGAGTTGTCCGGTGATGGTGGCGCCGAGGGTCTTTCTCGCCGTGTCCGGGGCGTAACGTCGCCCGAGCTTGCGTGCCGCGGGCGGCAGCGCCCAGGCAACTCGAAGCAGAGGGGAGCTCCGCTTCTTTCCGTAAACGGCCCTGCCTCGCGAGGCCAGCCATCCCCCGAGGTTCACGTCGGCGTGCAGGGGGCCGGCGCCGTGGTCGGAGACCACCACGAAATCCGCCTCCGGCCACCTCTCGAGTAGCACACCGGTGGCCCGGTCCATGGCTTCGTGGACGCGCTCGACGGCACCCGAGAGGGGGTGTGAGGAGTTTCTGAAGCGCCAGAAAAAGTGCTGCACCCGGTCGACGTGCGGCCACACGGCGACCACACAATCGGCCCCGCTCTCAGCAGCCGCCCAGGTGAGCGCCTCGGCCTGAACCTGGAGCCCTCGAATCAGGTCCTCCAAGAAGCGCTCGAGTGAGGTGTGGGGGGCGCGGTCGACGATATCGAGGAGCTCGAAACGTTCGGCGAGCCTCTCCTGGAAATCGTCCGGATGGCACATGCGTGCGCCCGGGGGGGCGCCGTAGCCGGACACCATCACTCCTTCGAGCGGGCTCGGTGGGTAGGCCATCGGTACGTTCCACACCAGGAACCGAGCCTCGGAGCCCAACTCCCACAACGCTTTAGAGCGCCGGTCACGCCCGGAGAAGTAGCGGCACTCATACGCGCCCGGGGCACGGTACCAGGACCCGAAGATGCCGTGTTTCCCGGGGTTGACGCCCGTAAACGCGGAGGTCCAGGCGCAATCCGTCATCGGAGGCCAAGAGGATCGAAGCAGCGCGCTGAAGCCTCGTTGCTGCAACGACGCCAGGGCGGGGAGCCGGCCGTCCGATATCAGGGGGCCGGTGACGTCGAACGTCGCAGAGTCCCATCCGAGGATTACGAGGCGAGGTGCCACGAGCTCAGTTGGAGGGTGACGGGCTCGGAGTCGGCGACGACTGCACTTGCCCCAACGGCTCCTTGACGGGAGCCACAGGAGCGAAGTCGATGCAGCTGCGACGGCACCCTCTGCCGGTGAACAGGGTCCTGATCTGCCAACGAAAGAAGTCGCGGCCCTCCCCGATCCTGGTCTTATGGAGGGGGATCCTCATCTTGACCCCGCGCCGGCTCGAGCGCCACGCGGCCAGCTTTGTCACTCGGTAGTCGGACTTTTTCGCTCGGTCCAGGAAGAGAACGCCCTCCATGCCCCTTCCATCCGAGGACACCAGAGCGTAATAGTCGAAGCGTTCTCCGCCGAGCGTGTCGAGGTGAACGAGCAGATAGCCACGGTCCCATATCGAGCGGCTGCTCCAGCCGTCGTAGGTCTGGATGTTCCACACACGAGGGCGGCCGTAGATCGAGACTTTGCGGAGGTCGAGCCGGCCCTTGACGTCGTTGTCGTCACGCACATGGCGATGCGATGCCAGCGCCAGCAGCACTGGGAGGGCAGCCACTAGCAGGGCCAGCGGGAGCGCCACGAGTCTCCCCCTCACGTGCGTCCTCGTCCGCGAAGCGCCGCTAGGGTTCTGAGCCCGGTCCACGCGCATAACGCAAGCCCGAGGAGCACGAGGGCCGCGGGTAGCGCCTCCGAGACGAGCGGCGCCCGCCCCTCCCATGACGGCCACTCCTGTGGTTTCACCACCAGAACCACTGCGGCCAGGGCGGCCAAGATCGCGTTGCGGCCGAGGAGCAGTCGCAGGGAGCGGTCTGTCACCCCGCCGAAACAGCCGCACGGCACCCGGCTCTTGCCCTGGGCGCCGAGGCGCGCCAACACCAGTGAGAACGCTGCCACCAAAGCAAGCGCCAACGCGGCCCCCGCCTGGAGCAAACCGGCGATGAGCAAGCCGGCCACCACTGCCTCCACCACAGGTACGCCGGGCGCCGCCGGAATTCGGAGGGCCGGGCTCAGTCCGTAGCGATCGAGCGCCTGCAGCCACGCCCCCGGCCGCAATGCCTTGGCGCTCGCCGCCCAAACGAAGACCCCGGCGAGCAGGGCAGCGCAGATCTGCGAAACCGTCAGGATCATGGCGGTCGCATGCTATCGCCCACCTCGAGCCCGGGGACCACTGGGGGTGGCGAGGACAACGCCGTTCGGGCTCTGGCCCCGCCTCTCGCGCCCGGCGGCAGTCGGGGACCAACTTTGAGCCCGGAACCACCTGTTGTGGGTGGTTAGCGACGCAAGATTCGGGCCAGACCATCCCCCCGATCGTTCCGCCGGGACCAACTTTGAGCCCGGAACCACCTGTGTGGTGGGGTGGTTAGCGAAGCAAGGTTCGGGTCGGACCAGGGCTTCGGGGCGCGGTGGTAATCGGGAATTGTTCCCAATTGACTACCCGATTCGGGGGTCGAATCGGGAACCGTGCGCGAATCACACTGTCTGGCGGCCGGAGGAGGGAGGGGCGGGGAACCAGCGCGACGCGGGAACTCACGTGCGACTGTCCCACACCAGCCACCGCGTTAGGAGGTCGGTCGAAGCGGGCCGGGCGTCGCAGCTCGGGCGCAGGACGCGCGGGCCCAAGCGAGTTACCGTGCCGGAGCCGGCGCGCGGTAGCCTTCCAAAGTCGCGAAAACCTTCGGTGTCGAGACGCTTCCTCGGCCCCAGCGGCACCGCAGCCCATTCGATCTCTCGCTACGGAGGTGACACCTATTGCAAGGCTGGTGGGCGGTCTCGTACGGGCTGCTGTGGCTGCTCGTGGTGATGCTGTGCGTGATTGTGGTCGCCCTGGCCCGCCAGATCGGCACCCTCCATCTCCGGCTCGGGCCGCGTGGCGCGCTCGAGATCGACTCCGAGGGGCCGTCCCTCGGAGAGGCCCCCCCAGCTCTCGAGGCCACCACCCTTGACGGCCACCCGGTGACCATCGGGGGGCCGGGGCGGGCACAGCTGCTGCTGTTCGTCTCCACGGGGTGTCTCGTCTGCGAAGAGGTGCTCCCGTCGCTCGAGACCGTCGCCCACAGCCAAAACCTGTCGCCGCTGGTGATCGCCGACGCCTCCTCGGAGGACAAAGAGGTGAGGGCACACGTAGCCGCCAAGACACGTGCGCCGGTAACAGCGTCCTCGGAGGCGATGCGCACCTATGCGGTTCCGGGGACGCCCTATGTCGTGGTGCTAGACGAGCTCGGCGCGGTCCGGGCCAAGGCGACGGTCAACAACATGGAGCAATTCGAGGGCCTGGTGCATACGGCCGAGCGCCGCTCCGCGCAGGCCCAGAAGGAGCTGGAGGCGAGCTGATGACGCTTGAATCGGCTTCGGTTGCGCTGGCGAGCAGGACCACTCGGCGCTCCCTGCTAGGCCGCATGGGCACGGGCTTCGTCGCGCTCGTCGGAGGTCCTCTGGTGGCAGTCGCCTTGAGCCCCCAGCGGGCGGCCGCCTATCATGTCTGCGGACACACCTACACGACCAACTCCTGCCCCCATCCCTTCGCGCCACATACCCGCGTCGATCGCTTCGGCTATCCGGTGCATCCCCATCACGGATACCCCGTGGATGATCGAGGAGACATCTACACCTCGCGCGCCCAAACCCGCCGCCGGGTCTGCCAGGAGGTCGTGGCCAAGAAGTACCCGCTCACCGGCAACCCCCGCTACGGAGGCGGCTGGTCGCGCTGTTGTAAGGGCAGGATTCGGCGCATCTACGACTGCTGCTCGTACTCGGACACTCGCATTAACGGCGATGCCTCGGTGAGAGGCTACTGCCACAAGGGACGCAAGGTGTTCTGCATCGCCTATCGCGACACAGAGGTTCGCTGTTGATCAGCCCGTTGTTTGGCGCCACCACCGCCACTGCCGCAGTGGTGGCAGGGCTATCCACCCTGTTCGATCCCTGAGGCCTGTCGATGGCCGAGACCATCTCCCCCGCGGTTCACGGGGGCCGCAACTTTGCCTACTGGAGAGCGGTGGCGGTGCACGTTCTGGGAGCCGCGCTGGCGGCGGCCGCACTCGGCCTGGTGCTGGGATCGGTGGGGGCCGTGGTGGGAGCGCCGTGGCTAAGTGCGGCCCCAACCGTCGTGGCGGCGGTCGCGGTTCTCTACTTCTTGCGTGAGACCACGGGTTTTCCGGTGCCGGTTCCTCATCTTAGGCGCCAGGTCCCCGACTGGTGGCGCACCTTCTACTCACCTGCGGTCTCCTCTTTGCTCTACGGCCTGGGCCTGGGAGCGGGTTTTTTCACCTACCTCTCCTTCGGCACCTTGGCTGCGGTCGCGGTTGCGGCCCTGGCCACCGGCAATCCACTGTGGGGGGCCGCGCTTTGTGCGCCGTTCGGGGCCGCGCGCGGCCTCTCGGTGCTGGCCTCGTTGAGGGCGCTCGATCCCGAGCAGGGGGCCTTGGTGGTCGACAAGCTGCAACAGGCGGGCGGCACCCGGCTGGCGAGTGCCCTCAACGCGGGGGCGCTCCTGGCGCTGGCGGTGGCCTCAGCGACAGCAGGTATTCGGCTGTGACCGCCTCTGGTGAAGGTTCCTTGACCCCTGAGGCCCCCCAAACCGGTCCCCATTTGCCAGCATGCCTCTCGCCGGTTATCGTTAGCACTCTCGCACATTGAGTGCTAACGGCTCCGGGTAAATCGGGGCGAACTTTTCCAAGGAGGTAGCCAATGCCGAAGATTCTGGCGTTTGAAGAAGAGGCGCGTCGTGCCCTCGAGCGAGGCATGAACCAGCTCGCCGACGCGGTCAAGGTGACGCTCGGCCCCCGCGGCCGCAACGTCGTGCTCGAGAAGAAGTGGGGCGCTCCCACTATCACCAACGACGGCGTCTCCATCGCCAAGGAGATCGAGCTCGAGGATCCCTTCGAGAAGATCGGTGCCGAGCTCGTCAAAGAGGTCGCCAAGAAGACCGACGACGTGGCCGGAGACGGCACCACCACGGCCACGGTTCTCGCTCAAGCGATGGTCCACGAGGGCCTTCGCAACGTAGCTGCGGGCGCCAACCCGATCGCGATCAAGCGCGGCATCGAGAAGGCTGTTCAGTCGGCCGTCGACTCGATCAGGTCCACCGCTCGCGACGTGGATAGCCGCGAGCAGATCGCGCAGGTGGCGGCGATCTCCGCCAACAACGACGCCGAGATCGGCGAGACCATCGCCGAGGCGATGGACAAGGTCGGAAAGGACGGCGTCATCACGGTCGAGGAGTCGAACACGTTCGGGCTCGAGCTCGAGCTGGTCGAGGGGATGCGCTTCGACAAGGGCTACATCTCCCCCTATTTCGTGACCGACGCCGAGCGCATGGAGGCCGTGCTCGACGAGCCCTACATCTTGATTGCGAACCAGAAGATCTCCGCGATCAAGGACATGCTCCCGGTGCTCGAGAAGGTCATGCAGGCCGGGAAGTCGCTTCTTATCGTGTCCGAGGACCTCGACGGTGAGGCTCTGGCGACGATAGTGGTCAACAAGATCCGCGGCACCTTCAAGGCCGCCGCCGTCAAGGCTCCCGGCTTCGG
>Ga0136633_1000293_pt1 | contig 37775 bp, 26 predicted proteins | sample AntDrymeUQ832206_2_FD_105494 | JGI IMG/M metagenome (GOLD analysis project Ga0136633, IMG submission 105494) | Polar desert sand microbial communities from Dry Valleys, Antarctica - metaG UQ83 (22.06) | ecosystem: Environmental > Terrestrial > Soil > Desert | place: Antarctica: Dry Valley... | reverse complement strand
TCCACGTCGGCTGACGTCGGGATCAGCTTCAGGCCATCGCGCAGCCACTGCACCACGGCTCCGGCGATGAACACGGCACCTTCGAGCGCGTAGGTCACCTCGTTGCCGCGCTTCCACCCGACCGTCGTCAGCAGCCCATGCTTGGACGGCGCGGGCGCGTTGCCGGTGTTCATCAGCAGAAAGCAGCCGGTGCCGTATGTGTTCTTCGCACTGCCCGGCTCGAAACACGCCTGGCCGAACAACGCCGCCTGCTGGTCGCCGACGGCGCCGGCCAGCGGGATGGGCACGCCGAACAGGTCGGGCTCGGTGTGGCCATACACCTCGCTGTTGCTGCGAATCTCCGGCAGCATGGCGCGCGGCACGTCCATCAACTCGAGCAACTGATCGTCCCAGTCGAGCGTGTGGATGTTGAACAGCATCGTCCGCGACGCGTTGCTGACGTCACTGATGTGCAGCCGTCCGCCGGAGAGACGCCACAACAGGAACGTCTCGATGGTCCCAAACAGCACCTCGCCGCGGGCGGCGCGCGCCCGCAGCCCCTCGTGGTGGTCGAGCAGGTGCTTGACCTTCGTGCCGGAGAAGTAGGCATCGACGACCAGCCCGGTGCGCTCGCGAATCAGCGGCTCGTGGCCCTGCAGCTTGAGGCGATCGCAGATGCCGGCGCTGACCCGGCTCTGCCAGACGATCGCGTTGGCGACCGGCTTGCCGGTGGCGCGTTCCCACAGCACCGTCGTCTCGCGCTGGTTGGCGATGCCGATGGCGGCAATATCGGCGGCGGTGATGCCGGCCTTGGCGATGGCCTCCCTGGCCACCGCGATCTGGGACGACCAGATGGCCTCAGGGTCGTGCTCGACGAGGGCCGGGCCGGGGAAGATCTGTGGAAACTCCTGCTGCGCCTGCGCCACGGCGCGGCCATCGCGGCCAAAGACAATGGCGCGGCTCGAGGTGGTGCCCTGATCGAGGGCGAGAATGTAGTTCACACGGTCTCCTGTGGGGCCGCTGGCCCCTGGCCTTCGGCCGTCTGTCCGCGAATGGTCATTGCCCGGACCCGGTCCCGGTCCCGGGTCCCGGGCCTGGCGCGGTCACCGGCTCTTGCGTTCAACCCGCTGGACCGGGTCGGCGATGCGATTGGTGGTGGCAGGATGGCGAGAGCGGACACAGACGTCGTACGCCGTGCCCCCGAGCACCGCGCCGACGCAGGGTGCGACGACGGGCACCCACCACCAGCCGTTGCCGGCCGTGAACACGCCGCCGCCCCACCCGGCCAGCGCCGTGAACAGCCGCGGACCGAAATCGCGGGCCGGGTTGATCGCGTAACCGGCATTGACGCCAAAGCCCATCCCGATGGCCATCACGGTCAGACCGACAAACACCGGCGCCAGCGAGGCCGTCGGCGGGGCGTTGCGCTCGTCGCTGATGGCAAACACCATCGCCACCAGCAGGGCCGTGCCGACCACCTGGTCGACGAAGCCTCCCACGGTCGAGAGGTAGGCCGCGGGATAGGTCGCGAAGATGCCGGCCGTGGCCTGCGCGCCGAGAACCTGGCGGACGCCGCCGTCAAAGGCACCGAGCGCCTCGCGATAGGTCACGTAGACGATCGCCGCGCCGACGAAGGCGCCGAGGAACTGGGCAATCACGTATGGCCCGACGCGAGACCACGGGAAGCCCCGTCGCAGCGCGAGCGCAAGGGTGACGGCCGGGTTGAGATGGGCGCCGCTGACCCCTGACGACGCGTACACGCCGAGGATGACAGCCAGGCCCCAGCACAGATGGATGGCGAGTGGGCTGCCGGCGCCGTTGCTGCTCAGCACCGTCTGGGCGACGACGCCGAGGCCGAACGTGAGGAGAATGGCGGTGCCGAAGAATTCCGCGAGAGCTTCACGCATCGTGGTCGCTACCCCGAATGGCTGACCGACTTGAGGTCGGCCCGTTGTTCCGCATAGGACGTATCGAAGGCGGCCACGCGCGGATCAGGCGTCCACCCCAGCCGACGGCACGCATCCGCGTACAGCGCCGGCCACCAGTTCTCGTGCTGCGTGAGCCCGTCGCGCTGCCAGGCCTGCCAATCCATCAGCACCTTGGACCAGGTCCGGTCACCGGCGCGCAGCGCCTCGGTCTGGCTGGGCATGGCCGAGACGTACCACTGCTTGCCGATCCGTGCATGCAGCACCTCGTCGGCCCAGTCGTAGTCCTGGAAGGTGATGGCCAGGCGCGAGCCGGTCGCTTGCGCCAGTTCCCACTCGTAGCGCTTGCCGTGACGCGGCATGAGGCCCTGCTCGATGAAATACAGCACGGCGTGACGTTCAAGCGCGGTGATCTGCGTGTTGAGCCCCAGCGACCACGTGAAGTTGACGCGGACCAGCTCCGGCCAGTCGATGCCCAGGTCGGCAAACAGCACCTCGCCCATCATCGCGTGCCGGGCTTCGTCCCACAGCTGCCGCGTCATGTCGTGTGTGTAGGCCCAGGGTTTCCCGGACGTCTCCACGATGATGCTGGACATCATCTCCGGCACGTCGATCTCGCGCAGACGTTTGTACGCAAGCATCAGCAGCTTCGGTTCCGGCGGCAGCGAGGTGTCGTAGATCAGGGCCTCGGCGTTGACGGCCATGTTGTACGGATCGCGGAAGCGCGCATCGCGCTGTGGCACGGGGTCATATGGGCGCGGCGTAGCGGAGAACTGCGGCGCCGGACACGGCGGCGCGTCGCCGCAAGTGCCGTCCAGCCCATGGGCCGCCTGCAGCGCCTGCCGCAGCAGGGCGATCCACGCCGACGACGGCTCCGACACGGCGGCCAGCGCCTGCGCGGCCTGCTGCCCGGCGGTGATCGCGTCGCCGAGATCGAGGCGGGCGTGCCGAATGAGATGCCGCGTCGGGGCGTCGGCAAGCAGATGCGCGTCCGCGTACAGACTGGCGCAGGCATCGTCCAGGGCCGGCAGCAGCACGGTGTACATCGCGGCGCAGAGGTGCATGCCGTCCGGCGCCGCCGCGCATTCATCCAGCGCCAGTTGCAGCGCGGGCGGCGGCGGATCCTCGAGTCCGAGCGGCGGCTCGCGCATCTCGCCGACGCGGGCACGGATCGCCGTCACCAGCTGCGCGAGCAGCCACGCGTGATGGCTGTACAGCATCTTCAACTCGTACTGCGGCTCCTCGGCGAGGCGTGATACCAGGATGCGATGCGCCGCGCGGGCCACCGCATGCAGGCGCTTGAGTCGCGTCACCGTGTCCTCGACGCCCATCCCTGGTGCCGTGGCCTGCCGGATCGAACCAAGGCCGGCCAGGGTCGGCAGCCCCGGAACCGGGGGCGGTGGTGGCTGTGCAGTCATGCGGACCTCGTCACGGTTGGTGAGGCTGTACGCTGACGCAACCGCGGAAGGGAGTCAACAGGTACCGCGAATGCCGTGGGGCCCACTCCCGCGCATCGCCAGTCCGCGGCCAGACGGTCAGGACGCGTGCAGTTCAAATGGCCAGCGTCGGGTCTGTCGTGACCAGGCCAGGAACGCCACGCCCCCGGCCGCCAGCAGCGCCAGTCCGAATGCGATGACGAAGGGGTCGGTCGTGGCAAACAGGAACAGCCAGCCACACAGCGCCAGCACGAGTGGCAGGGGATAGAGCCACACGCGGAACGGGCGCGGCCGGTCCGGCTGCGTCCGCCGCAGCAGCACCAGCGCCGCCATCTGGCCGATGAACTGCACGAGGATGCGCATGGTCACCAGCGCGTCGATGACCAGGCCGAGGCTCAACGTGCTGCCGAGCATCGCCAGGGCGCCCACTGTCAGCAGTGCGACGTGCGGAAAGTGCTGTGTGGGGTGCAGCTTGCCGAAGACCCGGAAGAACGTGCCGTCGAGCGCCGCGGCATACGGGATGCGCGAGTACCCGAGCAGCAGGGCGAAGACCGAACCAAACGCCGTCCACAGCACCAGCAGCGTGAAGACGCTGGCCACCGAGGTGCCGTACAGCCGCTCCATGAACACCGAGACGATGAAGTCGGACTGTGGATTGGCTGCCGCCGGCACGAACTCGCGCCACGAGACCACGCCGATGATCGACAGATTGATGGCGATGTAGATCAGCGCCACGGCGAAGACACTGATGATGATCGACCGAGGAATCACGTACCCGGGGTTACGGACCTCGTCGCCGATATAGCAGATGTTGTAGTAGCCCAGGTAATCGTAGATGCCCACGCGCGCGGCGGCGCCAAGGCCCATCAGGAAGCCGAGCGAGAAGTTGAAGGCGTTGGGCGGGAAATCAAACGCCACCGCCGACTGGAAATACAGTGCGCCGCTGACGATCACCGCCAGCGTGGTCAGCAGCGTGCCCACCCAGAGGGTCACGGTCAGCCGGCCTACCGAGTCGATCCGGCGATAGAGCAGGGCGATGTTGACCACACCCACGGTCATGGCAATCGCCACCACCCACGCGCGTGACATCTCCGGCCAGAAGTAGCGCGCGTACTGGGCGAACCCGATGTACCCCGACGCGATCTCCAGCGGCCCCGACAGGATGAACTGCCAGATGAAGAGGAAGGCCATGAGCCGCCCCACCTTCTCCCGGCCGAACCCTTCGCGCAGGTACTGGTACGTGCCACCCGAACCGGGCATCGATGCCCCGAGCTCGCTCCAGATCAACCCGTCCGCAACGACGATGACCAACGCCACCAGCCAGCCGAGCAGCGCCTGGGGCCCGCCGAGGGCGGTCATCAGCAGCGGGATCGTGATGAACGGCCCGATGCCGATCATGTTCGACATGTTGAGCGCCGTCGCCTGAAGCAGGCCGAACTGGCGGACGAGACCAGTGGGCTGGTCGGGAGCTGCTGGTGGGGGGGCGGCGCTCATCTGAGGCGCGCAGTATACCCGGCCGAACTCCCCGCTCCCGCCTCAGTCCTGGTTGCTGACCGCGGCCGAAGGCGGGGGTGTCACGTTCTGCCTCGTCGGAGCCACCTCTTCACGGTCAGTGGTCGTTCTTCTCCGGAGGCTCTACTTGCACGTATCGGTTTCTCTCGTTCGTCCCTGCTTGCTCGGCGGCATCGGTGTCGCCCTGCTCCTCGCCACCACCACCCACGTGGACACGAGCGGCCCCACGACGCGGGCCGCGTCGCCGGTGGCCGTCGCTCCCGTCCCCGGCGACGCCCGGGCCCATGCCCGCTCGAGCATCGCTGCCGTGCCGCTGCACTTTGAAGCCAACCTCGGGCAGGTAGACCAGCAGTTCGACTTCACGGCCGCCGGCGCCGGCTACCGGGTTGGTCTGGCTGCCGACCGGGCGACGATCGTGCTCACCGACCGTGACCGGACGTCCAGCGTCCTCCGCTTCGTCCTCGATGGCGCTCGCGTCGACGCCGAGCCGCAGGCGCTCGACACGCTCCCTGGCACGACCTCCTACTACCGCGGCAACGACCCGGCGCAGTGGCAGACCGGGGTCGCCACCCACCAACGCATCCGCTACGCCGGCGTGTTCGAGGGCATCGACGTCATCTACTACGGCAATCAGCAGCGACTGCAGTACGACTTCGTGGTGGCGCCGGGCGCCGATCCGCGGCGCATCGCGTTCCACGTCGAGGGCGCCGAGCGGCTCGCGATCGGCAAGGACGGCCAGTTGCAGATCTCGGTCGGCGACCGCGTCCTCGAACAGGGGCGCCCCTTCACCTACCAGGAGGTCGGGGGCCAACGCCGCGAGATCACCAGCCGGTTCGTGGTCGACGGCACCGTCGTGCGGTTCGCCGTTGGCGACTACGATCGCTCGCGGCCGCTGATCATCGATCCGGTCATCGCGTATGCCTCGTGGCTGGGCGGCTCAGGCGAGGAAGGGATCCTCGACATGGCGGTCGATGGCGATGGCAACCTCGTCGTGTTCGGCTTCGCACACGATGGTCAGACGGTCCTGGCCTTCCCCACTACACCCGGGGCCATCAAGACGACCCGCAACGACCACGACGCGTTTGTCAGCAAGTTCAATCCCTCGGGAACGACGCTGCTGTTCTCCACCCTGATCGGCGGCAGCGGCGACGAGATGGTGCAGGCCTACAACTCGGTCGGCGGCCTGGCGCTCGACGCCGCCAACAACGTCTACATCACCGGCACGACCCGCTCGGCCGACTTCCCGACGACAGCCGGGGCCTTTGACACCGACTACAACGACGACGACGCTGGCGCGACCGGCTCCGACGATGGGTTCTACGTGAAACTGTCGCCCACCGGCAGCCTGCTCTACGGCACGTACCTCGGTGGCCGCCGTATCGACGAACCGCACGGCATCGACGTCGACGCGGCCGGCAACGTCTACATCGTGGGCTCCACCGATTCGGACCAGGGCGTTGGCGCCACCGGCGGCTTCGTGATCACCGGCGCGTCCTACGACCCCACCTACAACGGCGCGGGCGACCTGTTCCTGCTGCGATTCAACGCCGCCGGCGCGCTGACATACAGCACCTACCTGGGTGGGACCAGCGGCGATGCCACCACGGCCAGCAACGTGCGGGCGTCGCGGACGACGGCCAACGTCGTCTATCTCGTGGCCGACACCAACAGCGCCACCTTTCCGACAACCCCCGCCACCCGGCTGCAGGGGTTTTCCTCAGGCCCCGACGCCGTCGTGCTACGCATGAACCTCTCGCTGGCCGCGGCCAGCCAACTCACCTATGGCACGTTCTTCGGCGGCAACGGCGCCGACGGGCTCAATGCGATGGCGCTGGACGGCACCGACAAGGTCTACGTGGCCGGCGTGACCAACTCCTCGTCGGCTTCGTTTCCGACGGCCGTGACTCCCGCCGGCACGCCCTCGGCAAGCGGGCAGGATGTCCTCATCGCCAAATTCGACACCGCCTCGTCGGGCGTCGCCAGTCTCGTCTACGGCATGCGCCTGAACGGCTTCTACACCGACACGGCCACCGACATCGCGCTCGATTCACAGGGCCAGGCGTGGGTCGGCGTCGACAGCGGGTCCTTCCAGAACACGCCGAGCTCCACCGACTTCCCGCTCCGGGGGGAGCCGCTGACGACGCTGCGCTCCGGCAATGGCGTGCATCAGGCCATCGTCCAGGTCAATGCTGCCGGCAACGACCTGATGCTGTCGTCGATGATCGGCGGGTTCAGCGGTCGCGGCGGGCCGGTGGCCGTGGCAATCACAGGCAACGACGAAGTCTGGGTGGGCGCGACCAGTGGCGGTGGGTCCTCGTCCCTGCCCGTGGTGGCTCCGCTGCAGTCCACCTACGGCGGCGGCGATGCCGACGCCACGCTGCAGCGGATCGGCCTGCGCGCCGACCTGTCGATCACCAAGACGGTGGACAAGCCGCTGCCGCTGTTCACGGTGCTGCCGGGAGAGCCGCTCACCTACACGCTGGTGGTCACCAATGCCACCGGCGACACGATGCGCAACGTGGTGATCACCGACACGCTGCCGCCTGAGGTCGTCTTTGTGTCCTGCGCGTCCACGGCCGGTGGGGTGTGCGGTGGCTCTGGCAACGCCCGCACCATCACGCTGCCCTCGCTCGCGCAGGGGGCCAGCGCGACGGTCACGGTCGCGACCACGGTCGCGCCGACGGTGGGACCCGGCCAGGTGTGGAGCAACATCGCGAGTGTGGCCAGCAATGGCGCCACCGACCCCAATCCCGGCAACAACACCGGCAATGCCGGCAACGGCGCGCCGACGCTCACCGATCCAGCGGCCGATGCCGATGGCGATGGGCTGAGCAACGGCTTCGAGCAGAAGTTCGGCTTGAATGGCCTGAACAACAGCGCCGCCGAGGGCGCTGCCGGCGACCCCGACGGCGATGGCCGGACCAACGTCCAGGAACAGGCCGAGGGCACACATCCGCGCGGCTTCGTGATCACCTACCTGGCCGAGGGAGCCACCGGCGCGTTCTTCAGCACGCGCCTGGCCCTGGCCAATCCGACGGCAACGCAGGCGCTGGTGTTGACGCGCTTCCAGAAAGGCGACGGCACCACGATCACCGACTATCGGGTGCTCCCGCCCTTCAGCCGCAGCACCATCGACGTGGAGACCCTCCCCGGGCTCGAGGCCGCCGAGTTCTCGACGCTGGTCGAGGCCGACGTGCAGGTGGTGGCCGATCGCACCATGAGCTGGGACTCGAGCGGCTATGGCAGCCACGCCGAGCGCGGCATCCTGACCCGCTCGGCCACCAAATGGTACTTCGCGGAGGGCGCGACGTTCGGCCCGTTCAACCTCTTCTACCTGGTGCAGAATCCGACGACCGACGCCGCGCAGATCAAAGTCACCTACCTGCTCGGGTCTGGCGCGCCACTCGTGAAGCACTACACGGTGGCGCCGCAGAGCCGCTTCAACATCTGGGTCGACAACGAAGGGGCGACCGACCCGGCGCTCGCCGCGCTCGCCAACGCGGAGCTGTCGGCGATCATCGAGTCCATCAACGGCGTCTCGATCATCGCCGAGCGCGCGATGTACCTCGATCAGCCGGGACGTCCCTACGGCGCGGGGCACGAGAGCGCTGGCGTCACTGCGCCATCCACCCAGTGGTTCCTCGCCGAGGGCGCCACAGGCGACTACTTCGACCTCTTCATCCTGATCGCCAACCCCGGGCCGACGCCGGCCAACGTCCAGGCCGACTATCTGCTGGACACCGGACAGGTGGTGACCAGGACGTACACCGTGCCCGGCAACAGCCGCTTCAATATCTGGGTAGACCAGGAACCGGGGCTGGCCAACGCCGCGCTGTCCACGCGCATCACCTCCACCAACGCCGTCCCGATCATCGTCGAGCGGGCGATGTGGTGGCCAGGGCCGACGGCCGCGACGTGGCACGAGGCGCACAACAGCCCCGGCGAGACCACGTCAGGGACACGCTGGGCCCTTGCCGAGGGCGAAGTGGGCGGGCCACGGGAAACCGAGACATACGTGCTCATCGCCAACACCTCGTCGTTTGCCGGGGCGGCGCGGGTCACCGTGCTCTTCGAAGACGGCACGGCGCCGGTGTCGCGTGACTTCCCGCTGGCGGCCAGCAGTCGATCCAACGTCGCACCGGCGGCAGATTTCCCGTCGACGGTCGGCAAGCGTTTCGGGATGCTGATCGAAAGCCTCGGCAGCACGCCGGCGCAGATCGTCGTCGAGCGCGCGATGTACTCCAACGCCAACGGCGTGCACTGGGCCGCCGGGACCAACGCCTTGGCCACCCGACTGCCGTAAGCGTTCGCGCAATCTCCCCGTTACGGACGCGACACCGGCAGGGCGTCGCGTCCGTCGTCGGTTGCGCCATACAATCGCGCACCATGCCAGCACTGCGTCACGCCCGTATTGTCCTCGGGCTCGTCGGCCTTCTGAGCGCGTCCGTGCCGCTGGCGGCACAGGCGCCGTCCACCGCTGACAGGGACGTCGTCGCCGCCGTCCAGCAGATCTTCGATGCGATGGCCAGGTGCGACGCCGCTGGGGTACGCGCCCGGACACTGCCGGACGGTCGGCTGTTCAGGCTGACGCCAGGATCCGGGCAGCCGCCGACGAGCACGACCCTCGCGGCATTTGCGGCGCAGTTTGACACCTGCCCGCGCAAGCTGCTCGAGCGTATGTGGGCACCCCAGGTGCGGGTGCACAAAGGCATCGCCTCGGTGTGGGCGCCGTACGACTTCTGGGCCGATGGCGCCTTCAGCCACTGCGGTATCGACAGCTTCGACCTGGCCGACACCGCCGACGGCTGGAAACTCGCCGGCGGCATCTACACGGTGGAGCGTGACGGCTGCGGAGCCAGTCCGCTCGGCGCGCCCACCTTCAAATGACGGGACGGACCCGATGACCTGCGTGCCCACGGCGGTGGTTGGTGTGTTGACGTCGGGGTGGCTGCTTGGGGTGACGCTGGGCGCGCAGCCCGACGCGTCGGCAACCCGCTGCGACGCCGTGCTCACGGCAGAGGAGGCGACCGCGATCGTCGGCGACGGCTATCAGGGACCGGCGGTGGACCAACCACGACCCGGCTTCACGCGCTGCGAGTGGCAGGGCACCGATAGCAACTTCGGGTTCACGTTTGCCAGCCTGAAGGCGCTGACCGAAGACCAGACAAGCGCCGAGCAGGTATTTGACAGCGACCTGCAGGCCGTCGAGAACGCGACGCGGAAGCGGGAACTGCTCCCGGGCATCGCCGTCAGTGCGGCGACGGTGGATCTCGGCGACGGGGCGGCGTTGCTCGAGGTACAGCGCACCGACGGCGTGGCCCGCATGATCGTCTACAAGATCGACCGCGAGAAGATGCTGGCGCTCGCCAGAGCGATCGGCACTCCCTGAAGGGTCGAGGAGTCGGCTGTGCCCATCGTGGTGGGCGGTCAGGCGCCGGTGGGCACGGCGCCACGGACGAACGCCTCGATCTGATCGGCCGACATTGCTCCCGCGGTCTGCGCCGCCTGCGCGCCACCGCTGTACACGGCCAATGTCGGGATCGACCGGATGCCCAGGCGCGCCGACAGGTCGGGTACGGCTTCGGTATCGACCTTGGTCACGAGCAGCCGTCCGGCATTGCGTCGGGCCACGAGCTCCACCTGCGGGGCCACCATCCGGCACGGACCGCACCACGCCGCCCAGAAATCGATGAGGACCGGGAGCCGCGACTGCTCGACGACGGCTGTGAACAGGGCGGAGGAGGCAATGTCCACCGGCTCGGCCGGCGCGCCGATGGCCGTTTGGCACCGGCCACACCGCGTCGCCTGACCGAGTGTGGCAAAGACGAGCCGATTGGCCGCGCCGCACGACGGGCAGGCAAGGACCACACCACGTAGATCCATCCGAGCGCTGGACATGCCGACCTCCTCGAGGCATCCGGCCGTGTGCCCGATGCTTCCTGCACTGTAACGTGCTGCGGCGATCTCCGGCGCGCAGCAGCCCTGGTCGCAGATACTGGGGGCGATGACTGCACCACTCGTCACGCCGCGCTTCCTCACGATGTTCGGCTTCAGCTTCCTCGTGTTCATCTCCGTGTTCCAGTTGCTGCCGGTGGCTCCGTACCGGATGCTGGCGCTCGGCGCCACGCCAGCCTCGGCCGGATGGTTCCTCGGGCTGCTGACCATCAGCTGTGCGGTGGCCGCTCCGTTCACGGGTCCGCTGTGCGACCGCGTCGGCCACCGGCGGTCGCTCATCCTGGCCGGCGCGCTGCTCTCGGTCATCACGGCCAGCTACGCCGCGGTCGGCGACAACCGCGTGTTGCTGGCCATCGTGGTCGTCCACGGCGTGGTCTGGTCGGCGCTCATGGCGGCCTCCAGCGCCTACGCGACGTCGACGATCCCGCCGGCGCGGCGAGCCGAAGGCCTCGGGTACTGGGGGATGTCGTCCATCCTGGCGATCGGCGTCGCGCCATCGATCGGCTTCTGGGTCTACGGGTTCGGCTGGCGCGTGCTGTGCCTGGAACTCGCCGTGCTCAACGTGCTGATGACGACGGTGGGCTGGCTGCTGCCCGATGAACGCGTGGCGGCCGCCGAGGCTGGCGCAGCGGCGATCGTCGAGGTGCGTCAGTTCGGCATCGAGTGGCGGGTGATCCTGCTTGCGCTGAGCCTGTCGTTGATCTCGTTCGGCTACGGGGGGCTGACCTCGTTCTCTGCCCTGTTTGCCGACGCGATTGGCGTCACGCCGCGCAGCACCTTCCTCACGGCGATGGCCTGTTCGGTCATCGTCAGCCGCCTGTTGGTGGGGCGGCGGCTGGACCGGTGGGGCGCAAGTGTCGTGCTGATGGCGAGCCTGGTCATCCCCGTCTGCGGGCTGGCGCTGCTGGCCTTTGCAGGCGGCCGACTCGGCTTCGTCCTCGCCGGGCTGGCGTTCGGAGCGGGCTTCGGCCTCATGTGGCCGTCGTTTGCGACCCTGGTGATGGCCTCGATCCCGGTGGCACGTCGGGGCGCCGCGTTCGGCGCCATCCTCGCGGCGTTCGACACCGGCATCGGCGTGGGATCGGCGACGACCGGCTGGATGGTCCGCGCGCACGGCTTCCGCATGGCCTACGCCCTGGCGGCCGTGCTGGCCGCGCTGGCGCTCCCGTACTTCCTGCTCGCCCGGCGGCGACTGCACCTCGGCGAAGCGGTGCACTGAGGCTGGGTGATGGGGCACCGCGCGCAGCGATGCCCGCGTGTCTACCGGGTGGTGCTGGGGTGGAGCTCCACCAGGCGCACGAACATCTCGGCGCCTTCCGACTGGATCATGATCTTGCCGCGCGTGTAGCTCGGGGCCGTGCCGACGTTGACCACCACACCATTCAGGATGTTGGTGATGCGATCGCGCTCCACCACGACCTCGAGCCGGTTCCACTCGCCGGCCGGCTTCTCGACCTCATGTGCGCCGCGGTAGCCGAGCCGATCGGTCCAATCGGGGTCGCGCCCGGACCAGTTGATGCGGTCGCCGTCCCGGAACACTCGGGGAGCGCCCTTCGGGTCGTAGACGAATTCGCCATCGCGATCGAGTGTGTGGCTGGCGGTCATGGCCGGCGACAGGCGCGTGCCGTCTGGCTCGTAGCCCTGCACCATCAGGAAATCGCCGACGCCGCCTTCGATGATCTGGGCCTCGATCGAACGCATCCACGGCCCGTTGAACGACTTGCCGGTGTTGCCGTCGGCACCCTGACAGTGAATCAGCACGCCGCTGTCCCGAGCGCGGTTCGCACGAGGCTTCCACGTCACCGCTCCCCAGCGGAACTCCATGACGAATCGATAGGTCTCGTACTCGTCGGGGGTCGTCAGTCCGCCAAACGTCTGGCCGCTGATGCGGATGGCTGGTGCCCCGTCGACGTTGTCGACCACGCTGAAGACCTTGTTGGGATCGGTGCGGTGGTCGTTGACCAGCCAGGTGTAGAAGGTCGAGAGGTCCTTGCCATTGAACAGGTGGATGACGTCGTCGGTGGCCGGCTGCGCCCCGGCTGGGGCGGCGAGCAGTGTGAGGGCAGAGAGCACGACGGCACGTACGGCGAAGGGAAGTGGCATGAGTGGGCGTCATCTTGGCACGGTTGGCCCGCGCTCCGCGGACGTCCCGGCGCTGGCCCCGTGGGCCACCACACGCAGATCGGGCCCGGTAGCCTGTCCTAGGCAGCCGGGCCCGTCTGTGAGAACAACTCCTGTATGACCTTCAACAGAACTGGAAGGTCGCGCCGTGTGGGAGGTCATGAACGTCGGCAGCTGCCGTGAAGCGCGAAGGCCTCGGTGTTGCGGGCATCCGACTCAGCGTGACCGTTGTGTCCTCCAGCGCAAGTCGACCCAATGGGGCATCGACCTACGCCGTGCCTTGTACCGGTGGACTGTCCTGCGTCATCAGCACCTCACAGTCGGACGTCGTGTTCGGAGCCGTCAAGCGTGTCGCGTGCCTGGTCCGCTGCCGGCAGAAGCCGGATGAGCGCTCAGCTCATGTGACGGTAGCTACGTGCACGTCTGGCGGTGTTGGCCCCGGCGCGATGCGTGTCAGCCTCGCCACCCATCGTGCCCGGTCTGGTTCGGTGGATCACCGTCGTTCATTTCCACCTGCCCTTTCTGGTGCGCCAAAAAACAGCAGCACCGGCACTACTAAGGCGACCTTACGCCCACGCCGAGTGGGTCGCAAGCACGTGCGCCATCACGATCTGCGCATATCGATCTATTTGAAATGTCGTCGCAGGAATACACGTCCGGTCCATGTCTCGACTCGCTCGGCGCCGCCAGCAGACCTGAGCGCCCGGCCAGTCGACGCTACGTGCGCACGTCTCGTATCGCGCGTCGCAGCGCCGCAAACGCCGCTGCGAAGTCCCGCGGCTGGTAGTTGGCGTTCAGCCCGCTCGGGTTCGGGAGGACCCAGGCGATCGCGCCGCGAATCGGATCGGGCTGCAACCCGACCACCGCGCGTGGGCGAGCGAAGCCGACGCGGTAGGCACCGATGCCGACAATGGCGACGGCGCGCGGTCGATAGCGGGCGACCTTGCGTTCGAGCGCCGCGCGGCCGCGCCGCAGCTCGTCGTCAGACAGTTGTGCGGCGGTCGCCGTGGTCCGCATCACGAGGTTGGTGATGCCGAGACGTGCGTCGAGCATGGCCTGCTGCTGCCACGGCTGCAGGAGCGTGGGCGTGAGGCCACCCTCGTGCAGGGCTCGCCAGAACCGGTTGCCGGGACGCGCGAAATGCAGGTTCGTGGCGCCCGAGTACAGCCCCGGGTTGATGCCGCAGAACAGGATATCGAGGTCCGGGGCAATCAGGTCCGGGATGCTCCGGCCGTCGGCGGCCAGCAACTGCAGGCGGGTCGAGCGCGGCGGTGGGGCGTCGGTACGCTCGCGAGCCACGTCGGCCCTGTCACCGCCCGGACATCAGCTGCTCTGCGGTCGTGAACCGCGGCGCGATGTCCACCGGCACCTTGACCAGCCGGTCCAGCACCGCCTGGACCGACGGGCGAATGGCCGCGCGGGCCATCAAAGCCTGCGCGCCCGCGTAGTCGCCCCTGGCCTGCACGTTCATGATCTCCGCGGTCAGCGCCGAGACCGCCGCACGGATGCGGGCCGGCTCCACGCGGAAGGTGCCGTCGGCATTGACCACTACCGCCCCGGCGTCCAGCAGCGTGTTCAGCTGAAGGGCGATGCCGCGACCGTGCGGAGACGACGTGCCGAAGCGAATCGACCGGAACGTCGAGGCCAGAAACGTCGTGTACATCGTGTCGCCCAGCCCCTTGGCGATCACGCCATCGTCGACCAGCGTCTGCAGCGCCCACAGACCGGCGATGTCGGCCTTGGCTTCTTCGAGCGTCGAGTAGGTGTCCTTCAACTGCGCGCGCACGGTGGTCTTCCGACCGCCGACGCTGATGGTGTTGGGACCCAGACCGTGCATCAGCTCGTGCATCAGGATGTGCGTGAAGAAGGCGTCAAACGTCACGCGTTCGCGGTCGGCGGCCGCCAGTGCGTGTTCTGCGATGGGCTGCAGCACCAGCCTGAACTTGGCCTCCTGCGTGTTCTTCAGCATCGTGCGCTTGGTGCCCTTCAACGCCACCACCCGCTCGTCGTTGGGAAGGTTGAAGGCCGCCGTCTGGACGCCGCGGTTGCCATCGCCGGCGCTGAAGACCACGTTGACGACGCGGATCGGCGAGAGCGCACCGAGCGTGGGATTGCGGAAGGCGGGGTCGATGGGCAGGCGATCTTCAAGGCCCTGCAGCCGCCCCGAAAACGCGGTCAGCTTGGCGGTCTCGGTGTCGTCACGCACGGTGATGAAGGCCTCGTAGGCCGTCTTGGCCGCGAACCAGGTGTCTTCGTACACCTCGTAGGGCCCGACGGTCGGCTCGATCGAGGCGTCCAGTTCCATCCACGCCACGTCGGAGGCGTAGTAGTCGTTGCTGAGGAACGCGTCGGCTCGGGCCTGCAGGAACGCTTTCAGGGTCGGCTGACTGGTGGCTGCGGCCGCGGCACGCAAGTGACCGGCAGCCAACGCCAGTTCCCCCTGGTACTCGACGGCGTAGGGCACGGTCAACAGACGCCCGCCCGGTCCGCGGCGAATCGTCGTGAAAAAGCCCTGCGCCTGGGCCCGGTCGGCCGCGGGCAGCGAGTCCATCCACTGCTCGATCTCGGCCTTGGTGGCGCCAGCGGGGTAGAAGTTGGCGCCGCCCGGTTTGTCGCCGACGCCAGCGATGAACGGCGCGTCGCCGTCCAGCCGCGACCACGGCCCTCTGTTCAGTAGGAAGTAGTGCAGGCGGGCCAGCCCGTCGCGGCTGGTGTCGCCCTGCAACTGCAGCAGCATGGAGGGGCCGCCGGCCCACACCTGGCGCAGGAAGAGACCGTCCATCACGCGGGCGGCCTCGATGAGGTGCCGCAGGGTGGCACGTTCGCTCTCGGGCAGCGCCGCGACGTCGACGCCGATGTCAGCGGCCGCGAAGCGTGCGGCCGCCACCGCCAGGCTGTTGCCCGGCGTCACGGCCGATGGAGCCGTGGCGCCGGTCGCTGCTGGCGACGGGGGCGTCGGCCCGCACGCGGACAGACCGGCCAGGCAGACGCCAGCGAGCAGGCCGAGGTGGAGCTGCGGTGTGGCGAGCCGACGCGCCAGACGACTGGTACCCTTCATGGCGCGAATGATAATGTAAAGCGTTGTTCATACCCCCGGCGGTCCGGACGCGGACTCTGCCGAGCAGCCAGCCTGGCTACAGGATTCAGAACTCTTATGACCAACGGCCCGCAGGACGTCCAGGACACCACCGCGATCGAAACCCAGGAATGGCTCGATTCGCTCGAATGGGTCATCCAAAACGCTGGGCCCGAGCGCGTGGCGCAGCTGCTCGACGCGCTCGAGTCGTATGCCCGTCACAAGGGCGTGCCGCTGCCGTTTGCCGCCCATACGCCCTACATCAACACCATCGGACCGGCCCAGCAGACGCCCTTCCCGGGCAGCCGCGAGATTGAGCGCCGGATCAAGAGCCTGGTGCGCTGGAACGCGCTGGCCATGGTGGTGCGGGCCAACAAGAACTCCGACGGCATCGGCGGCCACATCTCGACCTTTGCCTCGTCGGCCACCCTGTACGAGGTGGGCTTCAACCACTTCTTCCATGGTCCCGAGCATCCCGACGGCGGCGACCTGGTGTTCTTCCAGGGTCATGCTTCGCCGGGCATCTACTCGCGCGCCTTCCTCGAGGGGCGGCTCACCCAGCAGCACCTCGACAACTTCCGCCGCGAATTCGGCGAGGGCGGAGGCTTGTCGTCCTACCCGCACCCGTGGCTGATGCCCAACTTCTGGCAGGTGCCGACGGTGTCGATGGGGCTTGGCCCGATCATGGCCATCTATCAGGCCCGCTTCTGGCGCTACCTGGAAAATCGCGGCCTGAAGACGTCGACCCTGAACAAGGTCTGGGCCTTTCTCGGTGACGGCGAGACCGATGAGCCCGAGTCGCTGGGCGCCCTGACGCTCGCGTCGCGCGAGAAGCTCGACAACCTGATCTTCGTCATCAATTGCAACCTCCAGCGTCTCGACGGGCCCGTGCGCGGTAACGGCTCGATCATCCAGGAACTCGAGGGTGCCTTCCGTGGCGCCGGATGGAACGTCATCAAGGTCATCTGGGGCAGCGAGTGGGATGACCTGCTGGCGCGTGACAAGACCGGGCTGCTCTCGCGCCGCATGGGCGAGGTGGTCGACGGCGAGTATCAGCGCCTGTCGGTCTCAGACGGCGGCTACCTGCGCGAGAAGTTCTTCGGCAAGTACCCGGAGCTGCTGGACCTCGTGAAGCACCTCTCGGACGACCAGCTGAAGAAACTGCGGCTGGGCGGACACGACCCCGAGAAGGTCTACGCGGCCTACAAGGCGGCCACCGAGACCAAGGGCGTGCCGACGGTGATCCTGGCGCGCACCATCAAGGGGTACGGCCTCGGCGAGTCAGGCGAGGGCAAGAACCCGACGCATCAGCAGAAGAAGCTGAACGAGGAGGAAGTGCTCAGCTTCCGCACCCGCTTCAACATCCCGCTGAGCGACGAAGACGTCGTCAAGATGCCGTTCTACAAGCCGGCCGACGACAGCGCGGAGCTGGTGTACCTGAAGCAGCGGCGCGAGAAGATGGGTGGTTACCTGCCGCAGCGCCGCTCCGACTCCGAGGCGCTCAAACTCGAAGGCCTGGACGAGTCGTTCGCCGAGTTCCTCAACGGCTCGGACGGTCGCGCCATCTCGACGACGATGGCGTTCGTGCGCATGCTGACCAAGATGTTGCGCGACAAGGAGTTCGGCAAGCTGGTGGTGCCGATCGTCCCGGACGAGGCCCGCACCTTCGGCATGGAGGCGCTGTTCCGGCAGGTCGGGATCTATTCGTCGACCGGCCAGCTGTACGACCCGATCGACAGCGACCAGCTGCTGTACTACAAGGAGGCCAAGGACGGGCAGATCCTCGAAGAAGGGATCACCGAAGCTGGCTCGATGTCCTCGTTCATCGCGGCAGGCACCGCCTACTCGACGCACGCGGTCAACACGATCCCGTTCTACATCTACTACTCGATGTTCGGCTTCCAGCGGATCGGCGACCTGATCTGGGCGGCGGCCGACATGCGGGCGCGCGGCTTCCTGCTCGGTGGCACCGCGGGACGGACCACGCTCAACGGCGAGGGCCTGCAGCACCAGGATGGCCACAGCCACCTGATTGCCTCGACCGTTCCGAGCTGCATGGCCTACGACCCGGCGTTTGCCTACGAGATCGCCGTCATCATCAAGGACGGCCTGCGTCGCATGTACCGCGACAAGGAAGCCGTCTTCTACTACCTGACCTTGATGAACGGCAACTACGAGATGCCGGCGATGCCCAAGGGCGCCGAAGCCGGCATCCTCAAGGGGCTCTACCGGTTCCAGGCCTCGTCGCTGAAGAAGCCCAAGGCCCATGCGCAGCTGCTCGGCAGCGGGGCCATCCTCCCGGGCGTCATCGACGCCGCGGCGATGCTCGAGAAGTACGGCGTGGCCGCCGACGTCTGGAGCGTGACCAGCTACACCGAACTGCAGCGCGACTGTCAGGCGGTGGACCGGTGGAACATGCTGCATCCGGGCGAGACGCCGCGCGCGTCGTGGGTCGCGAGCAGCTTGAACGGCGCGCCGGGCGTGGTGGTGGCCGCCTCCGATTACGTCAAGCTGCTGGCCAACGGCATCGATCATCACGTCGAGCAGCCGATGGTGACCCTCGGCACCGACGGGTTCGGCCGCAGCGAGAGCCGGGAAGCGCTGCGTGACCACTTCGAGGTGGATGCCAGACACGTCGTCGCGGCGACGCTGTCGGTGCTGGCTCGCGAAAAGCAGATTGACGCGAAGGTGGCGCAGGCCGCCTTCAAGGACCTCGGGATCGATCCCGAGAAGCCCAACCCGGCCCACGCGTAAGGAGCCCCCGGATCCCCATGGCGAACCAATTCACGCTGCCCTCGCTGGGCGAGAACATCACGGCGGGGGATGTCCTGCGGGTGTTGATCAAGGCCGGCGATGTCGTTGCCGTCGATCAGCCGGTGCTGGAACTCGAGACCGACAAGGCGACGGTGGAAGTGCCCTCCGGACTGGCCGGAACGGTCGAGGACGTTCGGGTCAAGGACGGCGATCGGCTCGAGGTCGGGCAGGTCATCTTCACGGTGAGCGGCGAAGCGGCGGGCGCCCCGGCGCCGGCCGCGGGCGGTGCCGAGGTGGTGAGCGCGCCGGCTGCCGCGGTCGACGCGCAGGACCAGGCACCCGCCCAGGCGCCTGCCAAGGCAACGGACGCGCCCTCACCCGCTGCGGCGCCAGCTGCCGCTCCGGCTGCGGGGGGGCGGATCGAGGTGACCATCCCGTCGCTCGGTGAGAACATCGCGGGCGGAGACATCCTGCACGTGCTCGTCAAGGTGGGCGACACCGTGGCCGCCGAGCAGGGGATCCTGGAACTGGAGACCGACAAGGCGACGGTCGAGGTGCCGGCACCGAGCGCTGGCATCGTGAAGGAAATCTCGGTCAAGGACGGCGACACGGTGGCGGTGGGGCAGTTGGTGCTGGTGCTCGAGGGTGCCCCGGCGACGGCCACCGCAAGCGCTGCCCCGGCGGCAGCCGCTCCGGCCGCGGCGCCTGCGGGTCGCGGGTCGGTTTCGGGTCCGGCGGTGTCGTCAGCGGCGCCGGGCACGACGCCGGTGCCGCCCGACGTGCCGGCCCCCGAGCAGCCCGCCCACACCGCCACCGCGCCCCCGAGAGGCGCTGGCACAGGCGCAATTGCGCCACCGCGCCCGAACGTGCCGGCGGCCCCGTCGGTCCGTCGCATGGCACGGGAGCTCGGCCTGGACATCGCCGACGTGCCCGGGTCGGGCAAGGGCGGACGGATCAGCGAGGCCGACGTCCGCGGCCACGCCAAGAACGTGATCACCGGCAAGGTCGCCGGGCCCGCCGGTCCGGCCGGTGCCGCAGCCGGCGGCGGATTTGCGCACGAACCGTTGCCCGACTTCTCGGTCTACGGCGCTGTCGAGCGCAAGGCGATGCGCGGCATCCGCCGCAAGACCGCGGAGCACATGGTGGCCGCCTGGCACACCATCCCGCACGTCACGCAGTGCGAGAAGGTGGACATCACCGCGCTCGAGCAACTGCGCAAGCAGTTCGGCAAGCGCGTCGAGGCCGCTGGCGGCAAACTCACCGTGACGTCGATCATCACCAAGGTGATTGCCCTCGGGATGCGCAAGTTCCCGCAGGTCAATTCGTCGGTCGATCTCGCCGCCGAAGAAGTGATCTACAAGTCCTACGTCAACATCGGCATCGCCGTCGACACCGATCGCGGCCTGCTCGTGCCGGTGCTGCGCGACGTCGACACGAAGTCAATCACGCAGATCTCGGCCGAACTGGCGCAGTTGGCGGAGAAGGCGCGTGCCGGCAAGCTCTCGATGGACGAGATGTCGGGGGGCTGCTTCACCATCACCAACCTCGGCGGCATCGGCGGCACGCACTTCACGCCCATCGTGAACCACCCGGAGGTGGCGATCATGGGGATGTCGCGCTCGGCGATGGAGCCGGTCTGGAACGGCACGGACTTCGAGCCACGGCTGATGCTGCCGCTGTCGCTGTCCTACGACCATCGCATCATCGACGGCGCCGACGCGATGCGCTTCCTGCGGTTCGTCGCCGAGGCGCTCGAACAGCCCTTCCTGCTCGCACTGTAGACCATGCCAGACACCACACCACTCGTCGTGCTGGGCGCAGGGCCGGGCGGCCACGCGGCCGCGTTCCTCGCCGCAGATCTCGGGATGCCAGTCGTCCTCATCGACGACGAGGTCAATCCCGGCGGTGTCTGCACGTACCGCGGGTGCATCCCGTCCAAGGCGCTGCTGCACGTGGCCAAGCTGCTTGCCGAAGCCAGGCACGCATCGCAGTGGGGCATCGACTTCGGTGAACCGAAGATCGACATCGACAAGGTCCGCGCCTTCAAGCAGGGCGTCGTGGACCGCCTGACCGGCGGACTCGGCCAGCTGACGCGTCAACGCAAGATCACTTACATCCAGGGCCGGGCGAGTTTTGTCGATGCGCACACCCTGAAAGTCGCGCTGACGGCAGGTGGGGAGCAGGACGTCCGCTTCGAGAAGCTGATCATCGCCACCGGCTCGCGACCGATCACCCTGCCCAACGTCACCCTGAGCCCGGAGCGACTGCTCGACTCGACCACCGCCCTCGACATGGCGCGGATGCCCAAGAGCCTGCTGGTGGTCGGCGGCGGCTACATCGGGCTCGAACTCGGCACGGTGTATGCGGCCCTCGGTGCCGAGGTCAGCGTCGTCGAGATGCTCGACCGTCTGCTGCCTGGCGCCGATCGCGACCTGGTCAACGTGCTCGCCAAGCGGATCCGCCCGATCACCAAGCAGGTGCTGCTCAGCACCAAGGTGGTCAGCATGGAGGAGAAGCCCGACGGCGTACACGTGACCTTCGAAGGGGCGGTCGAGCAGAAGACGCAGGTGTTCGACCAGGTGCTGGTATCGATCGGCCGGCGTCCCAATGGCAACATCGCCGGCATCGAGAAGACGGGCGTCGAGGTCAGCCAGCGCGGCTTCATCACGGTGGACCCGCAGCGCCGGACCACGGTGCCCCACATCTACGCGATTGGCGACGTGGCTGGCGACCCGATGCTCGCCCACAAGGCGACCTACGACGCCAAGATCGCCGTGGAGCACATCGCCGGTCACAAGGTGGCCTTCGAACCGGCCGCCATCCCCGCGGTGGTGTTCACCGATCCTGAACTGGCCTGGTGCGGTCTCACCGAAGCGGAGGCCCAGGAGCGGGGCATTGCCGTGGAGATCGCCAAGTTTCCGTGGGCTGCCTCCGGTCGAGCCACGACCGTGGACCGCACTGACGGGTTGACCAAGCTGATCATCGAGCCCGGCACCCAGCGCGTGCTCGGCGTCGGCATCGTCGGCGTCAACGCGGGGGAACTCATCGCCGAGGGCGTGCTGGCCGTCGAGATGGCCGCCACGGTCGCGGATCTGAAGATGACCATCCACGCCCACCCGACGCTCGGTGAGACGGTCATGGAAGCTGCCGAGGTGTACTTCGGCACCGCCACCAACTTCTACAAGCCGAAGAAGGCCAGCGCCGCCTCGTAAGCCGGATTTCAGCTTTCGAATACCCAGCTGGTAAGATTCGCCGACACCCTGTGGTACGCATGGAGGCGAAGACGCTGGGCCTTGGTGCCCTGTTGCTCGTGGCGCTGGTAACCGCAATCTCTGCGCAGTCGCGGACCCAACCCGGCACGCCCCACCCACCCCCTGGGGTGGCCCCCGACATCACCACGTCCGCGTCCGCGGCTCAGCGGCCGCGGCCCGCCGTCAGTCATCGGGCGCCGCTGCCCGCTGTCCCCGGGGCCAGCGCTGCGTCGGCGATTCTGTCCGAGTTCTGCGTCGACTGCCATGGCAAGGGGAAGCCCAAGGGCGGCATCAGCGTGGCGCGACTGCTCGACGGCCTGACGCCCGAGGCCATCGCCGGCGAATGGGAGCACTGGCTGGCAATTGCCGATCGCCTCGAGACCCGCCAGATGCCCCCCGAGGACGCCGACGCCTTCCCCGACGATGGGCAGCGTCGTGAGGCGGTAGCGTTCATCCGCGCCGCCTTCGACCAGTACGACGCGCGCCATGCCGGTGAGCCCGGTCGCGTCACCGTGCGACGGCTGACCAGCGCCGAGTACGCGTATGCGATTGCTGACCTGACGGGGATCGAGATCAAAGTCGGCGTCGACGCCTCGAGCGACGCGGTGGGCGGCGAAGGCTTTGCCAACTTCGGCGACGTGCAGTTTGTGCAGGACGCTGGCGTCGAGCGCTATCTGGAGGCAGCCAAGCAGGTGGCCGACCACGCGGTGATCGGCGCCGGCCCGCTTGGCTTCTACCCCGCCCCTGGCAAGACCGGTCTCGAGCTGTCGGCGCTCGACCGAATCGAGCAGCTCTACGCCGCGCGCGGCTTCCGCGTCGTGTCGGGCGAGGGCGGGCGACCCTTTGGATTGGATCGGTACGAGAAGGCGCTGGCCGTGGCGTGGCAGTACCGCCACCGCGTAGCCCTGGGCGAACCGACCGTCAGCCTGCGCACGCTCGCGGCACGCGAGGGCATCACCGGACGCTTTGCCGAACACGTGTGGAGCGCCGTCATGCGGGCAGGCACGGGCTACCCGACCAGGCTGACCGTGGATCGGTGGCAGGCGCTGCCCGCCCCTGGTGGCGACAGGGCCGCAGCGCTCGCGCGGGTCAGGGTCGAGTGCGCCGCCATCGTCAAGTCGCTGGTCACCTGGCCCAGCTGGTTCTTCGCGCGCGGTGACCTCGCCGCGGGCGGACAAGGCGACGAGGACCCGTTGGTGTTTGACGACACCACGCTCAGCGCCACCACCAGCAAGGCCTGGGTGCACGCCCTGAATCGGCGTCCAGGCCGGCCAGGGTCGCGGCTGCCGACGCCGTGGACAGTACACCTGTCGGTGGACCCGCTGCATGGCCAGGGAGCGACTGTCATCTGGCGCAACGCGCGGGTGGTGCTGCGCACCGCGCCGCCGCCGCCCGCGGCCAATGAGCCGGCCGCCGTCACCCGCATGCGGGTGCCAGGGCCGATCGTGGAGACGCGCTCGCTGCGCTCGGTGCTGCCCGCCGACGTCGCCGCGCGGCTCGGGTTCGGCACCAGCCCGGACGGATCGACGCTCGGGCCGGACGATTTCGCCACCAGCGAGGGCACCTCGTTCGCCATCGACGTCGCCGCGGGCGAGCACGTCGCCGAACTCCATGTGGATGCCGAACTCGGTCGCAATCGCGAAGCGGTCGCTCGCGTCATGGTTGGCGATACCGCCACCGGCCCGGCACGCACGCCCGGCCAGCGCGCGCTGCTCGGTGATCCGGCCAGCGCAGGCTATCGGGCGTTCCGCGCGGGCGTGGCCGAATACGTCTCGCTGCTGCCGCCCAATTCGCACGGAGCGGCCAACCCCGCCGACAAGGACCCGGTGCCGGCGCCGTTTGACAACACGTACAACAGCCCCGAGCACGACGCATTTGTGACCTCGGTCAAGTACCAGCGCACTGACGACTTCTTCACCCGCAACGTCGTGGACGGGGAGGAGCGTGTCCGCCTCAATGCCGCGTGGAACGACCTGTTCGGGTCGTGGCCCTACCACGATGCCTACCTTGGCATGCTGCTCGATCACTTCGGCGTCACGAGCGCCAGCCGGACGATCACCGCCATGACACCGGCGCGGATCGCGGCGCTGCCGCCGGCGGCGCAACCGCTGGTGCAGCAGTTGCGGGCGCATCACGCCGGGGTCATGCAGGCGTTACGGCGCGCCGAGCCGGGGCAGCTGACCGATGCGCTCGCCTTCGCGAGCCGTGCCTGGCGCCGTCCGTTGACGCCTGTGGAACGGCAGTCGCTGCGCGCGTTCTACCAGGCCGCGCGCAGCACGCGGCAGCTCGACCACGACGGCGCGATGCGCACCCTGCTGGCTCGCATCCTGATGTCGCCGGCCTTTCTCTATCGCCTCGAGATGTCGCCGAGGAGCACCGAGACGCGGTTGGACGACTGGCAGATCGCCAGCCGCCTCAGCTTCTTCCTGTGGTCGTCGATCCCCGACGAGCCACTGCGGCGGGCGGCCGCTGCAGGCCAGTTGCAGGAGAGCGCCGCGATTGCCAGCCAGGTGCGGCGGATGACCGCCGACCCGAAAGCGCGGCGGCTGTCCACCGAGTTCTTCGGGCAGTGGCTCGGCTTCTACCACTTCGACCAGTACCGCGGCGTCGACACCGGTCGCTTCCCGGAGTTCACCGACGAGGTGAAGCGCGCCATGCTGGACGAGGCGGTGTCCACCTTCGAATACCTCGTGCGCGAGCGGCGACCGGTCAAGGAAATTCTGCACGCCGACTACGTGTTCGTGAACCAGGCACTGGCGCGCTTCTACGGATTGGACGTGCCGGTGAGTGCCAGCGGCGCCGTTCAGCGCGTGGACGGCGCGCAGGCCTTCGACCGCGGTGGCGCGCTCAGACTCGGCGCGGTGCTGACCACCACGTCCGCGCCGCTGCGGACGAGCCCGGTCAAGCGCGGCGACTGGATCCTGCGCCGCATCCTGGGCAGCCCCACGCCGCCCCCGCCGGCTGACGCAGGCACGCTCCCCGCCGATGACAAGAGCTTCGAGGGCCAGACACTGCGCCAGCGCCTGGCGCAGCACAAGGACCGCCCGCAGTGCGCGTCGTGCCACCTGCGCATCGACCCTCTGGGTTTCCCGCTCGAGGGCTTCGATGCGGTCGGGCGCAGTCGTACGGCGTACGCCGACGGCAACCCGGTCGATGTCACCGGAGAATTCAAGGGCCGACCGCCCATCGTGGGCGTGAACGGCCTGCTGGACTACCTGGAGGACAAGGACGCCGCGGTGATGACGACGCTGTCGCGCAAGATGATCGGGTATGCACTCGGACGCAACCCGCAGGCGTCTGACCGGCGCCTGATGGCCGACATGGTGCGCGCCGGCGGCGACGCCTCGTTCACCGACCTGGCGATCGCGATTGCCACCAGCCGTCAGTTCCGTTACCGCACGGGCGCAGCCGATGTGCCCGCCGCCACGCCGGCCCCCGTCCCGGCACCTGTTGCCACCGGCACCTCCGCGAGAGCCGCCACGCCATGACCATTCCCCCATCCTCGTCCGCCCCCTCGCGTCGTCATTTCCTGCGCGGCGTCGGGGTGGCGCTCGCGTTGCCCTGGATGGAGTCGTTGCCCGCGATCGCGCAAGCGAGAGGCGGCAAGCTGGCGGCGCAGAGCGGTCCGCCTTTGCGCCTGGGCATCGTCTACTTCTCCAACGGCGTCGAGCCGGCGCACTGGTGGGCCAAGGGCAGCGGCGCCTCGATGGAACTCGGGCCGGGGTTGCTGCCGATGCAGCCGCATCGAGAGGACATGGTCTTCATCCGCGGCCTCTACAGCCAGTCGGCGCTGGCCTCGACCAGCCCGCATCTCGGCCGCATGAACCTGCTCTCAGGCACGCCGGTCAGCCTCGACCCCGACGTCATCCGCGTCGGCACATCGATGGACCAGGTGATTGCTGGCGCGATCGGCGACCGCACCGCCGTGCCCAGTCTCGTGCTGGGCATCGAGCCCAACGAACTGCGCCTCGAGGACGGCCTCTCGATGGTGTACGGGTCGAGCCTGTCGTGGGTGTCGCCCACCCGCCCTGCGACCAAGGAGATCTATCCCGCACGGACCTTCGACCGGCTCATCGGCGATGGCACCGGTCGCGTGATCGACCGCAGCATCCTCGATGCCGTGCACGCCGAAGCGCGCGCCCTCCGGCCGCGGGTGAGCCGCGACGACCATCACAAGCTGGGCGAGTACTTCGAGGGGATCCGGGACATCGAGAAGCGGATCGCGCGGGCGTCCCAGCAAGAGCGGCTGGAAGGTTGGCAGCCGACGCTCGCGCAACCCGACATGCCGCGGCCCAAGCACGAACTGCCGCAGGACGTGCCGGCGCACATGAAGCTGATGCTCGACCTGATGGTGCTCGCGTTCCAGATGGACAAGACGCGCGTGGCCACCGTGATGCTCAACAACGACCTGTCGCAGATGAACTTCAGGTTCGTCGAGGGCGTGCAGGGCGCGCTGCACCTGGACCTCACGCACAACGGGCGCGTGCCGACCAAGGAAGCGATGTACCTGAAGACCAACCAGTTCCACATCGCGCAGTTTGCCTATCTCACCGAGCGGATGAAGTCCATCTCCGAGGGTGAGACCACGCTCCTGGACAACTCGATCCTGATGTGCGCCTCGAGCCTGTTCGACGGCGACCTGCACAGCGCCGAGCAGTTGCCCATTCTGCTTGCCGGCAAGGGCGCCGGCAGCCTGAAGACCGGCCGCATCCTCGACTACATGGACAAGGGCGACGCCAATCGCAAGGTCTGCAGCCTGCACCTCTCCCTGATGGACCGCATGGGAGTGAAGCTCGATGGCTTCGGCGACGCCGCCTCGCGACTCGACGACCTCTAAGCACGCGAGCCTGGCCGGCGGCTACACTGTGGGCAATGAGCCCTCTGCTTCCCCCTGACCGTCACGTCGGCGTCATCGGCGCCGGTGTCATGGGCCGTACGCTGCTGCGCGGCATGTTCGCGGCCGGGCTGCTCGCGCCGCACCAGGCCTGGGCGTCGGCGCACTCTCAGGAGTCGTGCGACGAGGTCGCCGCCGAACTCGGCGTGCCCTGCTTCCGCAGCGGACCGCAGGACGTCGCCGGACCCGCGCCCTCGCTCGGTGCCACGTGGGACGAGCGATTGCCCGACACCGATGTCGTGCTGATCTGCGTCAAGCCGAAGCAGGCCGCCCAGGTCGCCGACGTCCTGCTCCGCGGCAAGCTCGGTCGTGGCACGCTGCTCATCTCCATCCTCGCGGGCGTCACGACGGCGCGCCTCGAGCAGCTGCTCGATCTGCCCAATCCCTGGGTACGGGCGATGCCCAACACGCCCTGCGTCGTCGGCGCCGGGATGACGGTGGTGGCGCCGGGCACGCATGCCACTGACGCGCACCTGCAGCTCGCCCAGCAGATCTTCTGCTCGGTCGGCCAGTGTCGCATCGTCGATGAGTCGTACTGCAATGCGGTCACCGCGCTCAGCGGCAGCGGGCCGGCCTACATGTACCTGATGATGGAGGCCATGGCCGACGCCGGCGTCCGCGTCGGCTTGCCGCGTGACCTCGCGCTGCAGCTCGTGGCCCAGACGATGCTTGGGTCGGCCCGCATGGTGCTGGAAACCGGCCGGCATCCAGCGGCGCTGCGCGATGACGTCACGACGCCGGCCGGCTGCACCATCGGTGGCGTGCTGATGCTCGAGGACGGCAAGATCCGGTCGGTGCTGGCCCGCGCCGTCGAGGAGGCGACGCGCATCGTCGAGCAGCTGGGCAAGACGGCCAAGGCGAAGGCGGATACGTAGAAATTTTGAATTCAGAATGCAGAGTGAAGAAGGCCGAGGGTGCTAGCATGCAACCCATGATCAGACTCCTGTCGTTCTGCGCGGTCGCCGGCTTCTCGCTGGCGAGTGTGGCAGCACAGGCTCCGGCGCCCGCACCTGCACCCGCAGCTGCTCCGCAATACTCGGCAGATTTGAAGGTCGGCGACCAAGCGCCGGCGTTCTCGTTGCCGGGTTCCGACGGCAAGACGCATACGCTGTCGGAGTACAAGGGCCGGACCGTCGTGCTCGCCTGGTTCCCCAAGGCCTTCAGCGGTGGTTGAACGGCCGAATGCAAGTCGCTCGGTTCGAGCGACACAATCCTGAAGACCTACGACATCGCCCTCTTCATGGCGAGCGTCGACGACCTCGAAACCAACACCCGGTTTGCGACAGAACACGTGGTGAACTTCCCGATCCTTGCCGACCCGAGCAAGGCGGTCGCGAAGGCCTATGGCGTGATCCGCCTGGACCGCCCTCCCGAACAGCAGCTTGCCGCGCGACACACGTTCTACATCGGCCCTGACGGGCGGATCCTCGATATCGACAAGAGCCCGACGACGGCAACGGCCGGCGAGGTGATGGTCAAGAAACTCGAAGCACTCGGCGTCAAGAAGCGCTGAGGGCAGGGGCCGCGCTACGTCGTCGGCGGCCCCGTCACGCACACGTGCACCTGTCGGACCATCCGCAATGGCTGTCTTACAGGTACGCCGTCGCGATGAGCCAGACGCAGGCGACCACCAGGATCGCCGTCATGATGTGGTCGAAGACTTCCGGGCGGAGCCGCGCGATGACGAAGCGGCCCAGGAAGACGCCAAGGGCCACGAGCGGGCAGAAGGCGAGTGACCAGGCCAGCGCTGACGGCGTGACCACGCCGAGGGCCAGGGAACCCGGCAGCTTCAGCAGGTTGATGATGGCAAAAAACAGCGTGTTCGTGCCCATGAACACGGTTGGCGTGATCGGCTGCAGCAGCAGATAGGACGTGATCGGCGGTCCACCCGCGTTGAGCATGGCCGAGGCGGCGCCCGACAAGAGCCCCGCCGCCGGGCCGTGCCAGCTGCGATGACGGTGATGCTCGCGGCCGCGCCAGTGGCTGAAGATCTTGTAGCTGGTCACCACCAGGCCGGCCACGCCGAGGCCGACGCGCAGCGAGCGATCCGGGAGGCCACGCAGCAGGAACAGGCCGACGCCGACGCCCACCGCGCCGCCTGGAATCAACGACCGCGCATGCTTGCGATCCCAGGTGCCCCAATAGGTGTACAGCGCGAAGGCGTCACCCACCATCAACATCGGCACCGCCAACGCGACTGCCGTCGCCACGCTGGCTCGCTGGCTGATCAGCAGTGTGGCCAACATCGTCGGCAGCGGGCCGCCAATGCCGCCCTTCGAGAGGCCGATCAGCAGCGCGGCGGCGCATAGCGTCAGCGCATCGCCAGGTAGCACGGCTGTCACCTCAGCCGCCTCCCGGCCGCATGTCGCGAGCCCGTTGGTGTGCAGCGGGGACGTCGTGTGCCGCCACGGCCAGCGCCATGGTACCGCGGCCGTTCGGCCATCACCGCGCCTCGTCGATGCGGCGTCGTGCGTCGAGGAAGACCGCCGCGAGCATCGCATCGGTGAGTCGCCCGGTGTGCGTGTTCTGGCGGGACGGGTGGTAGGACTGCAGGACGCTCGGCATGCCGGTGGCGCTGGCGTCGACGAAATGACCGTGCGCGAACGGCGCCGCCGGCAACCTGGCCGAGCGCCTGGCCAGGAGTCGCCGGTACGCGTCGTAGGCAATGCGCCCGAGCACCACCACGAGACCGATGTCTGGCAGGGCGGCGAGTTCGGCCTCGAGGTGGGCCAGGCAGGTCTGCACTTCCGAGGGCAGGGGCGTGTTGTCCGGCGGTGCGCAGCGGACGGCGGCGGCGATGTAGGCGTCGGTCAGCACCAGGCCGTCATCGGTGCGGTGCGAGGTCGCGCGATTGACGAAACCGCCAGCCATCATCGCCCGCATCAGGAAGTCGCCCGAGCCGTTGACGCCGTCGCCAGTGAACACGCGCCCCGTCCGGTTGGCGCCATGTGCCGCGGGAGCGAGGCCGAGCACGAGCAGGCGCGCACGGGCATCGCCGAAGCCGGGCACGGGCCGGCCCCAGTACACCTCGTCGCGAAACGCGGCCCGCCGCGTCTGCGCCACTTCGCGGCAATACGAGCGCAGGCGTGGGCATGCCTCGCAGCCGATGATGCGCAGATGGGTCGCGCGCAGACGCCGTGGGACAGGCGACTGGGCCGGATACGCCCGAGACATGCAGCGACGCGTTAGCGGCAGGCGCCGCTGGCCGCGTGTGCGAGGCTGTCGGCCTGCTCGTGCGCGTGATACGAACTGCGCACGAGAGGACCGGCCTCGACGTGCCCGAAGCCGAGTTCGATGGCAATGGCCTTCAAGGCGCGAAACTCGTCTGGCGTGTAGTAGCGGGCCATTTCCAGATGTGACTCGGTGGGCCGCAGGTACTGCCCGAGGGTGAGGATGTCGACCTCGATCGCGCGCAGGTCCCGGAAGACCTGCACCAGTTCCGGCGTCTCCTCGCCGAGGCCGACCATCAGCCCGGTCTTTGTCGGAATGTGCGGCGCGTACGCCTTGGCCCGCTGCAGCAGTTCGAGGGTGCGGCTGTACCTGCCGCCGCTGCGGGCCTTGCGATAGAGGCGAGGGACCGTTTCGGTGTTGTGGTTCAGGACGTCGGGCCCAGCGTCCAGTACCGTGTGCAACTGGTCCGCCTTGCCCTGGAAGTCCGGGATCAGCACCTCGATACGGCAGCCCGGCGACAGCGCCCTGGTGCGGGCAATCGTCTCGGCAAAGATGCCCGACCCGCCGTCGGCGAGGTCGTCACGGTCGACAGAGGTGATGACCACGTACTGCAGCTCGAGCACCTTGACAGCGTCGGCGACTCGGCGCGGCTCGTCCAGATCGAGGGTCGCCGGCCTGCCGTGGGCCACGGCGCAGTAGCCGCACGCGCGCGTGCAGACGTCGCCGAGGATCATGAACGTGGCGGTGCCGTGATGCCAGCACTCGCCGATGTTCGGGCAGCGTGCTTCCTCGCACACCGTGTTCAGTCCGAGACCCCGCATCAACTTGGAGAGTCGGAGGTAGTTCTCGGATCCCGGCGCCTTCACCTTCAGCCACTCGGGCTTGGGCTGGCGCGGCCGAATCAGGTGCAGGGGGGCGACTGTGCTCATGCGTGGGAAATGCGGGGCTGGTGTCAGCGCCGGAAGGCATGCGGGGCTAGGTCCCGGGCCACCCGGTGATCGTAGCACGTGGGTTCATGACGGACCGTCGGACACGTCGGCGCCTGCCGCCATGAGGGACCGTACCGCCCGCACGAGTTGTTCGGGCCGCCACGGTTTCTGCAGGAACAGCGTGCGCGGCGCAGCCGTGAGATCGCCGGCTTCCTCAGCCGTGTAGCCGCTGGTCAGCACAATCGGCAGGTCCGGCCGCTGATCTCGCAACGCCTGCAGGACCGCGCGCCCCTGCATGCCCGGGAGCGTGAGGTCGAGCACCACCAGGTCGAATGCCTCGGGACGTTGCGCGAAGGTGACCACGGCCTCCTCGCCGGTCTGGACCTCACTGACGAGATGACCGGATCGCCGCAAGGCGACTCGTGCCACATCGCGCACGAGTCGTTCGTCGTCGACGATGAGCACGTGCGCCGCCGGCGCGCCGGTCGACGCAGCCCGGGGCTGGACGATCGGGGGCGTCGCTGCCGGGGCTGGCGCCACAAGGGCTGCGGCGGTACCGGGCCCCGCTGGCGAGGGGGCAGGTGCGCCGCGCAGGCAAGGGAACAGCAGGGTGAAGGTGGTGCCAAATCCTGGCTGGCTGTCCACCAGGATTCGGCCGCCCTGGCTGCGCACGATCCCCTGCGCCGCTGCGAGGCCGAGGCCGCGGCCCACGGGCCTGGTGGTGAAGAAGGGGTCGAAAATCCGAGCGAGGGTCTCCGCGCTCATGCCGGAGCCGTCATCGCGGACTTCCAGCCACACGTAGTCGCCAGGCGCGAGACCGAGCACGCCAGGCTGGTGGGCGGTGGCCGGCTCACCCGGACGCAGGGTCCGCGTGCCCGCAGAGACACGAATGTCGCCTTCCCGGTCGCCAATCGCCTCGGCAGCATTGGTGAGCAGGTTCATCACCACCTGTCGCAACTGCGACGGGTCCCCGGCGATCATCGGGAGGCCTCGCGGAAAATCGAGCGTCACGGTGATCGCGGCCGGGATGACCGAGTCGAGCAGTTCGCGCACGTCTTCGACCAGGACCTCCAGCTGCACCGGCACCACGATGAAGCGGCCACGTCCCGAGTACGCCAGCATCTGCGACGTGAGCTCGCCAGCGCGCAAGGCGGCCCGTTCGATGCGTTCGACGTGTGCTCGCCCGCTCGATCCGACCGGCAGGTCGGCGAGCGCCAGGCTGGCCTCCCCAAGGACGCCAACCAGCAGGTTGTTGAAGTCATGGGCCACGCCGCCGGCGAGCACGCCAAGGCTCTCGAGGCGCTGCGCCTGCTGGATGCGCCCGTCCAGGACGCGCCGCTCGCTCTCGGCCCGCTCGCGCTCGAGCATCTCGTCGCGGAGCGCGGCCGTGCGTTGGTCCACGAGCCGCTGCAGCTCCTGCTGGCGCCGGTGCAACCAGCCGAGCCGCCAGCGGACCAACCCGGTGATCGACAGACCGACGAGTGCGAACGAGAGCGCCAGGAACCACGCCGTCTCGTAGAACCGCGCCGGCACGTGGAAGCTGAGCGCCTGGACGGCACCCGGCGCGGCCCCGCGGCGCGCGCGCGCCCGCACTTCGAACTGGTACGCGCCAGGTGCCAGGTTCGTGAACGACGCGGTCCGTGCGGTGCCGGCGTCGAACCAGGACTCGGTCCCGAGGCCGACCAGCCGGTACTCGTACTGCACGGCCGGTCCGCCGGTCAGCCACGGGGCGCTGAAGCCGATGTCGAGGTTGCGCGTGGGCCCGCCTCGAGCGAGCCCGGCCACGCCGATCGGCAGCTTGTCGGCCAGGACCGCGTCGATGTACACCATTGGCGTACGCGGGATGTCGGCCACCTCGGTGGGATCGAAGATCACGATGCCGTCCACGGTGGCGAACCACAGACGGCCGTCGGCGGCGAGCCAGCTGAGCGGCTGATTGCCGTCGGTGCCATCGGTGCCCCCAACACCTTCGGCGCGGCCGTACTGGTTCACCGACAGCACCCCGCCCCGGCCGTCCATGCGCGCATGCACGTCGGCCAGGCGAATGACCGCCAGTCCCTGCGTGCCGGTCAACCAGAGTCGGCCGACGTCGTCTTCCATCACATCGAACACCACGTCGTCTGGCAAGCCGTCGCGCGTGGTGACCGAGGCAACCTTGCCGTTGCGCAAGCGGAACAGGCCTCCGCCGTACGTGCCGATCCAGAGCGTGTCGGTGCGGTCGTGATGCAGCGACGTGACAAAGGCGTTGGCGAGTCCCTCGCGCTCTCCCCAGCTCAGGACGCGCCCGTCGGCCTCGATGCTCTGCAGGCCTCCGCCGTAGGTCCCCACCCAGGTCCGATCCGCGATCGAGTAGATCACGCGGACTTCGTCACTGCGCAGGCCCTCGGCTTTCCCGATGCGTCTGCTCACGCCGTTCTCGTACCGCACCAGGCCGCTCCCGCCGAACCAGACCGCGCCGTTGTCGATCTCCAGGGTGCGCAGCACCGCTCCCACGGTCTCGGCGCCGACTCGCTCCACGATCCGCTCGCCCTCGAACCGGACCGCACCGCCGCCGTTGGTGCCCACCCAGACGCTCTGGCCCGGTCCGCCAGCCACCGACGTGATGGCGTTGCTCGGCAGGCCGTCCTCCATCGTCAACTGCTTCAGCCTGCCGTTGTGCAGGGTCACCAGCCCGCCGCCGTAGGTCCCGATCCACCAGGTCTGCGTCGCCGTGTTCTCGTACAGCGTGGTGACCGGGAACGGCGGCAGGCCGGCCCGCACGTCGAGCAATTCGCGCGCGGCCGTCGCCAGGCGGTTCAGCCCGCCTGCGAGCGTGCCCACCCACAGCGCCCCGTCCTTGTCCTCGGCAAGTGAGATGAGGTAGTCCGAGCTGAGACCGTCACTGCGGCGAAAGGTGCTGAAGCCGGCCCCGTCATACCGAACCAGCCCGCCGCCATGCGTCGCCATCCAGACCACGCCGCGGTGGTCCACCAGCACCTGCAGCACGCGGTCGACGGGCAGGCCGTCGGCAAGGCCGAAGGCGGTCACCTGCGTGCCGTCGATGCGGCTCACGCCGCGCGTCCCGGCGACCCAGATCGCGCCATCGGGACCTTCGGCCACGGAGGTGACCGCGGGGCTGGACAGGCCCTCGGCGGTGGAATGACGACGGACGGTGCCATCCGACAGACGCACGACGCCGTTGTGCGACGTGGCAAACCACATCGCGCCGTCACGGGCCTGGAAGACGGCGTTGACGCCGTCCTCGGCCAGGTCCGGGGGCAGGGCAGGCGCCTGCCAGCGCCTCCCGTCGAAGTAGCGCGCTCCCCGCGATGACGCCAGCCAGAGGCGGCCCTCGCGGTCCCGGTACAAATCCCACACGATCTCGTGGGGGACACCGTGGGCTGCGCCGTAGTGCGTGACCTGGCCATCGGCGACGTGCAAGACGCCGGAGCCGTAGGTGCTGACCCAGAAGCGGCCGTTCCCCTCCGGTACCACGGAGGTCAGACGCAGATTGCCGAGGTCTGTCTCGCCGACCCTGGTGACGGGCGTGAACTGGGCGCCGTCGAACCGCGCCAGGCCCTTGCGGGTGGCCACCCACAGGTAGCCCTGGGCGTCCTGGGCCACACTGGTGACCGTGTTCTGCGGCAGCCCCTGCTCGACGCGCCATTGATCGACGATCAGGCGCGCCTTGGACTGCGCCCACGCCACGCCACCCGCGGCGATCCACACCGCCAACGCCAGCACGACTGCGCGACTGCGCGACTCTCTCTGCACGGGGCTCGATCCGACGGCACGCGTGGGCCGGGAGGCTGTGAGTGTAGACCGTCGGCCGCGGTTGCGGGAATGCGGCCTGGCTGGCGACGGCCGCATCGCCGCCTCTGCCTTCCGTAGACGACCATGCCACTGCGTCGCCGCTTGCTTTCAGCAGGGTGCCCGACCGATGCTGGCTGTGCGGCCGCCGGCACCAGGCGCGACGCGTTCGGCGCGATCGTCGCGTCCCCACAGCCGCGGGTCGAGCCCGCATCGGACCGACCGTGCCTCGCATCCATGACATCAGTACCGACACCAAAGATCCGCCGCCGTTTGTGGACGTGCTCCCCTATCGCCACGGCGCCTGGAACCCGCCCGGCTACTCGGGCGCGGAGACGGCCGCCCAGCAGCACAAGGCCTGGCCGCACCTCGGGTCGCTGGACGTGTCGGCCCCGCGGCCCACGGTGCAGAGTGCAGCGCGACGGATCATGACCAGCGAGGGATGGCGCATCGTTGGCGAGGACCCGGCCGCGGGTCGCCTCGAGGCGATCGTCACCACGTCATGGCTCCGTTTCAAGGACGACGTGGTGGTGCGACTGCGTGACCGCCCCGACGGCGGCACGCGGGTCGACGTGCGCTCCAAGTCGCGCATCGGCCGCAATGATCTCGGCACCAACGCGCGGCGTGTCCTGGCATTTCTGGCACACCTGCGCACCGCCCTGGAGGCGGCCCGATGAGCGATTCCCTGACGGCCTGGCGCGCCGAGTTCCCGATTCTCGACACCTGCACGTATCTGGTCAGTCACTCGTTGGGTGCGATGCCGCGAGCGGCACGTGCGCAGGCCGCCCGCTTTCTCGACGAGTGGGAGACGCGAGGCGTGCGCGCCTGGTCCGAGGGGTGGTGGCAGACCAGCCGCGAGACCGGTGACCTGCTGGCGCCATTGCTCGGCGTGGCGCCCGGTTCGGTCACCATGACGCAGAACGTGTCGGTCGCGCAGTCGGTGATTGCTTCGTGCCTGGATTTCAGCAGCGGCCGCCGCCGCATCGTCACCCCACAGCTCGACTTTCCGACCAACCACTACGTGTTCGAGGGTTGGCGCCGCCATGGCGCCGAGGTGGTCTACGTGCCGTCGCCCGACGGCCTCACTCAGCCACCCGAGCCGTGGCTGCCGCTGATCGACGAGCAGACCGCTCTGGTGTGCTGTTCACTGGTGCTCTTCCGCAGCGCGTCGGTCACCGATCTCGCACCCATCCTGGCACGCGCCAGGGCGGTCGGCGCCCCGGTCGTGCTCGACGTCTACCAGGCCACCGGCACGCTTCCGCTCGACCTGACCAGCCTCGGCGTCGAGTTTGCCGTGGGCGGCTCGGTCAAGTGGCTCTGCGGGGGGCCGGGCGCGGGTTACCTGTATGTGCGACCTGATGTGGCCACCACGCTGACGCCAGCGGCGACCGGGTGGGCAGCGCACGCGCGGCCCTTCGCCTTCGAGACAGGTCCAATCGTCCACGCTGACGGGCAGGAACGGTTTGCCTCGGGGACGCCCAACGTCTCGGCCTGGATGATCGCGCAGGCCGGCTACCGGATCATCGACGCCATTGGCGTGCCGGCCATCCGCGCCAAGTCGCTCCGGCAGACGCGCCTGATCATCGAGCACGCCCTGGCCCGGGGCTGGCGCGTGCGCACGCCGCTGGAGGATGCACAGCGGGGCGGGACGGTCACCCTCGACTTGCCGGACAGCGCTCGGGTCGCGGCCGACCTGATCGCCCGTGAGGTGGTGATCGACCATCGACCCGACGCGGGCATCCGCATGGCCCCGCACTTCTACACCACCGACGACGAGATCGCACACGCGCTGCACGTGATGGACGGGCTCACAAAGTGATTCTGCATTCAGAATATCGAGAATTCACAATGCAGATTTGGTCATCTTTGAATGAACACGAACACACCGTGCTTGTTGGCGCTTGCCACGTCCAGCCTCCCGTCCCCGTCCACGTCGCCGACCACGACCTGGTTGCCGACCCCTGAGGTGTCGTCGATGAGGTGTCTGGTCCACGTCACCGTGCTGCCCGTCCGACGCGGCTGGAACCAATAGAGCACCCCCGGGGCGTTGGGCTGCGGGTCACCGGTCGGCCCGTGCCCCCAGCGTCGCTTCCCGGTGATCACGTCCGGGATCCCATCGTTGTCGATGTCGCCGATGTCGAGCGCGTGTGCTTGCGAGAACGACGCATCGATCTCGTGCCTGACAAAGGTGCGGAGGCCCGCGGTCCGCCGCTGCTCGAACCACCACACGCCGACCTCGTGCGCGGCACTCGCGACGATGTCGGCCTGCCCGTCGCCGTTGACGTCGTAGATGGCCATGTGCGCGGCGTCCGGGCCGAGGTCGGCTGCGGTGAACGCCCACGGCGTGTCCGCGGCGGTCGCGGGCCCCGACCAGTAGCCCTTCGTGCTCACCACGTCCGCGCGTCCATCGCCGTCGAGGTCGCCGACCCCGAGCCCGTGTGCGTACCGATGGGCCGCCGGGTGCTTCGGCTCGCTGATCGGCGTGAACGCAAACGGCACGAACGGCGATGTGGCCGGGGCCAACCAGCCGAGTTGTTCGCCGACGCCCATGACCAGCACCGGACCGCGGCCGCGCACCAGCCGCGCGAAGGCGGGCGACTCGTTACCCGTGGATCCCGATACCGGATGCGTCCGCCAGGCGCCGCCGCGTGGACCGGGGTTGGCGCGCCATATCGCTGGCTCGCCTGGAAATCCGAGGACCACCTGGTCGGTCCACCCATCGCCGTTGACGTCCAGCGCGAAGTTGTGGAAGGCGTTGCTGAAGCCGGTCGGCGCGTCGACGTACTCCAGGGGGGCTATCGCATGACGCGTCCACGCCGCTGGCGTGAGGATGGCGTCGGGCACCGGCGCGGCGTACCACGCGTTACCGGCGATCACGTCGATGCGGCCGTCGCGATCGACGTCGGCCAGCGCCACGCCCTCCGCGCGAAACGCGCCGTCGAGGATCACCTTCTGAAACGCCGGGACGCGCCCGCCCGCCGGC
>Ga0136633_1000292_pt1 | contig 37778 bp, 36 predicted proteins | sample AntDrymeUQ832206_2_FD_105494 | JGI IMG/M metagenome (GOLD analysis project Ga0136633, IMG submission 105494) | Polar desert sand microbial communities from Dry Valleys, Antarctica - metaG UQ83 (22.06) | ecosystem: Environmental > Terrestrial > Soil > Desert | place: Antarctica: Dry Valley... | reverse complement strand
GATCGCCGCATAGCGCCGCTCGATGCTGTGCGCCGCGAACTGCTTGGCGAGCCCTTCATGCGCGCGGTCGGTCTTGGCGACCACCAACAACCCGGACGTGTCCTTGTCGATGCGGTGGACGATGCCCGGCCGCGCCACGCCGCCGATCCCGCTCAGCCGCCCGGCGCAATGATGGAGCAAGGCGTTGACCAATGTGCCGTCGAAATTGCCCGCCGCAGGATGCACGACCATGCCCGCCGGCTTGTCGACGACGAGGAGATGATCGTCCTCGAAGACGATCTCCAGCGCGATGTCTTGCGCTTCGTTGTGGGCGGGCTTCGGCTCCGGCACGGCGACGCTGTAGAGGCCGCCCGCCACCGCCTTCACCGCCGGGTCGCGCACCGCCGCGCCGGCCGGGCCGACCACCGCGCCGCCGCTGATCAGCGCCTTCAACCGCTCGCGCGAAAGGGTCGGCACGGCGGCGGCCAAAGCCCGGTCGAGCCGCCAATCAATGGCGTCAGCGGCGACCCGCGCCTGAATGATGGAATGTCCCCCCGACACCGACAGCAGATGGGAATCTGCCCTGCTTTTTCAAGATCGACGCCAGCCTTGCATCCCGGAATCGCAGCGTCCAATAAGGCGCCACGGCTGTCGACCAGGGGCTTAAGCGGCAATGAAATCTCACGAATTCGCTTCTTTGCTTTGCTCGCGCCTCTGCCACGATCTGCTTTCGCCCGTGGGCGCGCTCAATAACGGCATCGAATTGCTCGCCGACGAGCACGACCCGGAGATGCGGGCGCGCTGCCTCGATCTGCTCGCGGAAAGCGCGCGGGCCAGCGCCAACAAGCTGAAATTCTTCCGCCTTGCCTTCGGCGCGGCGGGGGGCTTCGCCGATGTCGTCGACACGCGCGAGGCGAAGGCGGCGATCGACGGGCTTTTCGGCGGCGACGGACGGATCAAGCTCGGCTGGATGGTCGAGGAGCCGACGATGAGCAAGGCGGCGCTCAAGGTGCTGCTCAACGTCGCTTTGATCGCCGGCGACGCTTTGGTGCGGGGCGGCAGCCTCGACGTCGGCGCGGAGAAGCATGAGCACGGCCTCGACATTGTCGTGCGCGCCGAGGGCAATCGCATCGTCCTCGATCCCGAGCTGAAGCAGACCCTGATCGGCGCGACGAGCGAGGACGAGGTCGCCCCCCGCGCGGCGGCGGCGTGGCTCGCCCATCTGCTCGTGGTGGAAGGCGGCGGGCAGATCCAGGTCTCCGACGAGACCGAAGGCATGCTGCTGATCGGCGCGAGTTTGCCGGCCTAATCCAGCGTCGTCCGGTACCGCGCCAGCGCCAGCGCCGCGACCACGCACACGAAGACGGCCAGCGCGAGCAGGCTTGGGCCCATGTCGGCAAAATCCTGGCCCTTCAGGAGCGCACCGCGCACGATCCTGATGAAATGGGTCACCGGGATGATCGTCCCCAGCCATTGCGCCCATTCCGGCATGCCGCGGAAGGGGAACATGAAGCCGGAAAGGAGGATCGATGGCAGCAGGTAAAAGACCGAAAGCTGCATCGCCTGCAGCTGGGTGCGGGTGAGGGTCGAGATCAGGAAGCCGAGCCCCAGCGAGCCGATGATGAAGAGCGTGGTGCCGAGGATCAGCCCGGGCCAGCCGCCCGCCATCGGCACGCCGAAAAGCACCCGCGCGAGGAGCAGGATCAACACCGTCTGAATGATGCCGACGATGACGAACGGCGCGAGTTTGCCGATCATCACCTCGAGCGGCTGCACCGGCGTCGCCAGCAGGCTTTCCATCGTGCCGCGCTCCTGCTCGCGGGTCACGCCGATCGCGGTCATCATCACCAGGGTCAACGTCAGGACGATGCCGAGCAGACCGGGGACGATATTGTAGGCGGTGATATTCTCCGGATTGTAGCGGCGGTGGACGACGACCTCGAACGGCTGAGCCGGATCGGCCGGCCGGGCGACGGCGCCGCGCAGATCATGGCGCAGCGATTCCGCAGGCAGGCGGGCGAGGGCGGCGAGGGCGCTTCCCGTCGCGGTGGGGTCGGTCGCGTCGGCCTCGACCAGGATCTGCGCCCGGTCGCCGCGCACCACCCGGCGGGTGAAATCGCCCGGAATGGTGATCGCGAACTGTACCTCGCCGGTGCGCACCAAGGTCTCCAGCTCGGCCGGGGTGCGCGCCTGATGGGTAATCTCGAAATAAGAGGAATTGGCGATGCCGGAGACGACCGAACGGGCGAAGACACTATTCTCCTGCACCAGCAAGGCGGTCGGCAGATGGCGTGGATCGGTGTTGATCGCATAGCCGAAGAGCAGCATCTGGATCACGGGCACCGCGAGGATCAAAGCATAAGTGATGCGATCGCGGGTGAGCTGGATGAACTCCTTGATCAGGACAGCCAGCATCCGGTCGAGCGAGAAGGTCCGTTGACCGTCATTGCGAGGGGCGGAGCGACGCGGCAATCCAGCGGCGTCTGGATTGCTTCGCTGCGCTCGCAATGGCGAGACGGGCTGATCCCTCACCGGAAATTGTCCTCGACGCCGCTCATCAGGTGGATGAAGGCGTCCTCCAGTGTCGGCTCGGTCCGCGCCCATTTGAATGGCGGCTTGTGATAAGGCGCCAAGGCACGCTCCAGCGCCGCCTCGTCGCTGCCGCTGACGTGGAGCGCGAGGCCGAACGGGGCCGCCATCTCCACCGCGGAGTTTTTCAGAAGCTCACCCGAAAGCCGGTCGACGCCCGGTCCCTCGCCACGCCAAGTGAAGAGCCTGGCGCCCGCGATCACCTCGTCAGCCGTGCCGCGCGCCAGCAATTCGCCATAAGCGATATAGGCAATGTCATGGCAGCGCTCGGCCTCGTCCATATAATGGGTCGAGACCAGGACGGTGAGGCCGCGCGCGGCGAGGGCGTGGATTTCGTCCCAGAAGGTCCGCCGCGCCTCGGGATCGACGCCGGCTGTCGGTTCGTCGAGGAGCAGCAATTGCGGCTCGTGCAGGGTCGCCACCGCCAGAGCGAGCCGCTGCTTCCAGCCGCCGGACAGGGTCCCGGCGAGTTGCTTGCGGCGCTCGGCGAGGCCGAGCTGCTCGAGCGCCGCATCGACCCGCTCGCGGCGGCGGTCGAGGCCCCGGATGCGCGCGCTGAACTCGAGATTCTCCGCGACGGTGAGGTCCTCGTAGAGCGAGAAACGCTGCGTCATATAGCCGGTGCGCTGCTTGATCTCCCAGCTTTCGGAATTGAGATCGAAGCCCAAAACGGTGCCGCTGCCACTGTCCGGCGTGAGCAGGCCGCAGACCATGCGCAGCGTCGTCGTCTTGCCGGAGCCGTTGGGACCGAGGAAGCCGGTGATCCGTCCCGTCTCGACCTGGATGGAGAAGTCCTTGACGACGCGGCGGCCGCCGAAGGACTTGTTGAGTTCCTGCACGTCGATCGCGACGCTCATTGCGGGTCCAGCGGGATCACATCGACGGGCAAACCTGGGACGAGGGCGCCGCCATTGTCCGGCCGTGCCTCGACCATGAAGACCAATCGGTCGCGCGCCTCGCGGCTGTAGATGATCGGCGGGGTGAATTCGGGGCGCGGGCTGACATAGGAAATGGTGGCGGCAAGGCCGTCGGCGCAGCCGTCGCAACGAAAGCGCACGCGCGCGCCCGGGCGGTAAGCGGCAACCTGTCCCTCCGGCACGAAGAAGCGGACGAAGACGCGGTCGTCGGGGATGAGCGCGACCACCGGCTGGTTCACCGCCGCATATTCGCCGCGCTGAAAGAAGACTTCCTCGATTCGCCCCGCCGAGGGCGCGATCGGTGACAATGTGTTCAAGCGCGCGCCGCTCTCGGAGACGCGCGCCTGGGCTTGCGCGACGCGCGCGTCGGCGGCGCGAACCTGTTCCTCGCGCGCGCCGAGCGTTGCGACCTCGATGCGCCGACGCGCTGCATCGACACGCGAGCGGGCATTGCGATCGGCGGCCCGCGCCTCGTCGAGCCGGACACGGGCATAGATGCCGCGGCGGGTCAGGATTTCGGCCCGGCTGAGGGCGATGCCGGTCTGCGCCGCACCGGCCTGGGCGGCGTCGAGATCGGCTTCCAGCACGCCGATCTCGGCCGGCCTTTGGCCCTCGCGCGCATCCCGCGCCTGGGCGCGCGCCGCGGCGAGATCGGCCTGCGCCTGCTGGCCTTGCGCGAGTTGCTGGTCGGGCTCGATCAGGAACAGGCGCGTCCCCGCCGCGACGCGTTGCCCGCGCCGCACCGCCAGCCCCTTGACCCGGCCGGCGCTGGCGGCGGAGAGATAGAGCGTCTCGCCCTCGATATAGCCGGAGAGGACCGGCGTCTCGCGAAAGCCCGGCGCGAGCAGCCGCCAGGCGAGGAAGGCCAAAGCAAGCCCGACGAGGATCAGCACGACGAGACGTTGCGGCTTCATAGTGCGGTCTCCGTCAGCAGGCCGTTCAGCACCGTCTCGGCATGCTGGCGCGCGATCGCCGGCAAATCGAGCGCGGCCCCGCCCACCGGTGTGAAGGTCTCGCGCCACAAAACGCCGATCAGCATCGGCCCCATGATCGAAAAGGCATGGACGCGCGGATCGCCCGGGCGGACTTCGCCCTTGGCCTGCGCCCGCTCGATCAGGCCCGCGATCAGCCCGACCGCCTTCAGGATCACCTCGTCGTGCCAGACCTTGGCCAGCTCGGGGAAATTGCGCGATTCGCCGATCACCATCTTGGCCACCGCGCCGATCGGGGCGGCCGTCACCATCTCGGCGAAGCGCGGCAGCAGCATCCGAACGATCGCCGCAAAGGGAATGTCGGCCTGGAAGGCATGCTTCAGCGTGTCGATATTGGGCAGCACCCGGTCATGGACGACGGCCCGGAACAAGGCCGCCTTGTCGTCGAAATAAAGATAGACGGTGCCCTTCGAGACCCCTGAGCGGCGCGCAATCTCCTCGATCCGCGCCGCGGCGAAGCCTTTCTCGGAAAAGACGGCGAGCGCTGCCGCCACGATGTCGCCGGCGCGCTCCTCCTTGCGTCTGCGCCATTTGGGTTGGGCCGGGGGCAATCGCACCTAATAAATGACCATTCAGTCATTAAAAGTCGGATCCTGTGCGGAGTCAATGTGTGCCGCGGGTAAACGGCTTGTTTACCACGGGTCGCGCATAGCGGGTTCGCAGCGATGCGGTGGGACCATGGAAGACCTGATCGACGACTTTCTCGCGGAGACCCGCGACATGCTGCAGGCCCTCGCCGGCGCGATTGTCGCGTGGGAGGCCGATCCCGACGACCGCGAGCGGCTCGACGAGATTTTCCGCTTCGTCCACACCGTGAAAGGCAATTGCGGATTCTTCGATCTGCCGCGCCTGAAGCAGCTCAGCCATGCCGCGGAGGATGTGCTCGCGGACCTGCGCGCCGGACGCCGTACACCGGATTCGGCGCTCGTCAGTGCCGTCCTCGGCATCATCGACCGGATCGGCGAGCTGGTGCTGGCGCTCGAGACCGGCGAGGCGCTTGCCAGCGAGGATGACGAGCAATTGATCGCGGCACTGAGCGAGGAAGCCTCGCAAGCCGCCCCGGACGTCGCCGCCGTTGCGCCCGCCGAGCGGCGGGAGGGTGAGCGTCGCACGGCGGTGCGCAGCATCCGGCTCTCGGTCGATCTGCTCGACCACATGATGAGCGGTGTCTCGGACGCGGTACTTGCCCGTAACGAACTCTCTCGCCGCCTGCGCGACATGCCGCGCGACGTTGCCGTCGAGGCGGCGTTCGAGCGCATGTCGGGCTGCATTGCCGAAATCCGTGACGCCATCACCCGCACTCGCATGCAGCGGATCGACAGCCTGTTTTCGGCGCTCCCGCGCATGGTCCGCGATCTTTCCACCGAGCTCGGCAAGCAGGTTCTGCTCGATCTGGACGGCGGCGACGTCGAGCTCGATCGTGAAATGCTCGAGATGATCCGCGATCCGCTGACCCATATCATCCGCAACGCGATCGATCATGGCCTGGAGCCGCCCGCGGACCGGGCCGCCGCCGGCAAGGCCCCGGCCGGGCGCCTCGCTGTCGCGGCGCGCCAGTCGGGCAACCAGATCCTGATCGAGATTTGCGACGACGGCCGCGGCATTGACGGCGCCGCCTTGGTCCGGAAGGCGCTTGCTTTGGGCCTGATCGATACGGCGCGCGCCGAAAATCTGACGCCGGCGCAGAGGGTCGACCTGATCTTCTCCGCGGGCCTTTCCACCGCCGGCGCGGTCACGGCAATCTCCGGGCGCGGCGTCGGCATGGACGTCGTGCGCGCCAATGTCGAACGGATCGGCGGCCTGATCGACGTGGAGTCCAGGCCCGGTCTGGGCGTCCGGCTCTCGATCCGCGTGCCCCTCACCCTCACCATCATCTCGGCGCTGACGGTCAGCGCCGGCGGACAGGTCTTCGCCATCCCGCGTTCGGCGATCGACGAAATTCTGCGCGCCAGTGGCGATTCGGTGCGCATGGAGGGCGTGGGCGATGCCAATCTGGCGACGGTCCGTGGCCGGCGTATGCCGCTGGTCACGCTTTCGGGCCTGCTCGGCCTTCCCGCCGATACGGAGTCCGAGGCGCGCAAGCTCGTCCTGCTCAAGCCGGCCGGCGGCGATCTCTATGCGCTCGCCGTCGATGCGGTGCACGATCATGAGGAGCTGGTCGTCAAACCCGCTTCGCCCCTGGTGATGGCCGCCGGAGTCTATGCGGGCACGACGCTTGCCGACGACGGTCGTCCGGTCCTTGTGCTCGATCCGGGTGGCATCGCCAAGGCGGCGCAGCTTCATTTCGAGGCGGCCGAGGCCGAAAGACTTCGGCCGGAGGCGGTCGTCGATGCGGTTGCCGAGACGCCGATGCTGCTGTTCCGCACGCTCGATGGCGGCGCTCGCGCCGTGCCGGTGCCGCTGGTCGAGCGCATCGAGGATGTAGCGGTTGAAGCCGTGCGCTTCAGCGCCGGGATGCTCCGCGTCGCGCTTGGCGAGCGGATCGTGCCACTCGCGGGCTGCGCCGCGCCGCCCGACGCGGCCAAGCTGCGCATCCTGCGCCTCACCGACGGCGTCGCGGAGCTTGCTTACGCCTTTGCCGAAGTGATCGACATTCGCGCCCTCTCGCTCAATCTCAGCCCCGCTTCCGCGCCGGGCGAGGTCGCCGGCGTCGCCCTGGTCGATGGGCGTCAGGTGGAATTGCTCGACGTGCATTGGCTCTTCGCCACTTTCGCCCAGGCTGGCGGAGACGACCGGCCGACCTGCGCGCTCCCGACCGGCGATCCCTGGATTGACAATATGCTGCGTCCGCTGATCGAAAGCCTTGGCTACGCGATCGTGAGCGCCGGCGACGATGTCGTCGCTGACATCGCCATCGAGGCAAGCGGAGAGAGTGATCCGGATCGTGCCGCCGCGGTGGTGCGCCTGCGCAACGATCCGCAGCCGGCAGGAGAGGGCGACGACAGTATTTATCGCTACGATCGCGCCGCCTTGCTCAGCGCGCTCCACGCCGCGCGGAGGCGGGCCCATGGCTGACCTTCTGCTCATCGTCCGCATCGCCGGCCGCCGTGTCGCCCTTCCGGCCTCCCAGGTCGAAGGCGTTGTCGAGCTTGACGGGCTGACGCCCGCGCCCGGCGCGGCGCCGCATGTCGCGGGCCTGTCCTCGTTGCGCAGCCGCGTGCTGACCGTGGTCGATGCCGCCGCCGCGCTCGATGCCGGGCAGAACGGCGCGCATGACCTGACCCATGCCATCGTCGTGCCTTCCGGCGGCCATCCCTATGTCCTTCTCGTGGACGACGTCGAGGATGTCGTCGAGGCCTCGGCCGCGCCGGTGCAGATCACCGCGCCTTTGGGAACGGGCTGGAATCGGGTGGCGCTCGGCATGATCGATGCGGGCGACGATTTGCTGCTGTTCGTCGATCCGCATGCCCTGATCGCCGGTCCTGCGGCTGTCCACGTCTAAGTCTTTAAAGTTACGGTTACTTCCTGCCGTTAAAGGGCTTGAACAGCCTGCGGAGCAAAGAGGTATGAGAAGCTGTCTGGTGGTCGATGATAGCAAGGTGATCCGGAAGGTCGCCCGGCACATTCTCGAAACTCTCAATTTCACTGTCGATGAGGCCGAGGACGGCCGCGAGGCGCTGAGCCGCTGCGACGCGGCGATGCCCGACGTGATCCTGCTCGACTGGAACATGCCGGTAATGGGCGGAATGGAATTCCTGCGCGCACTCCGTCAGTCGGGGCGCGCCGCCCAGCCCAAGGTCGTCTTCTGCACGACCGAGAACGATCTTTCGCATATTCGCGCCGCGATCGAGGCCGGCGCCGACGAATATGTGATGAAGCCGTTCGACCGCGAGACCCTCCACTCCAAGCTGCAGATCGTCGGCTTCGCGTGAGCGCCGCCGCCGCGCTCCAGCGGCGTCGGGGGCTTCTGGCATCGGCCGATCCTCCGATACGCCTGATGATCGTCGACGATTCGGCGGTCGCGCGGGCGGTGCTGTCGCGCGTCGTCGGCGCGGACCCGGGTTTCGCGTTGATCGCCGAAGCCGCCAATGCGCGCGACGCGCTCGACACGCTGGCCCGGACCGAGGTCGATATCGTCCTGCTCGATGTCGAGATGCCCGGCACAAGCGGGCTTGAGGCGCTCCCCGAGATCATTCGCGTGGGCCGAGGGGCTCGCGTCCTCATCATCTCGTCACTGGCCGAAGATGGCGCCGAGGTCACGGTGCGCGCGCTCGCGGGCGGCGCGGCGGATACCCTGCCGAAGCCCGGCGCGGGCGATTTCGGCGGGCGCTTTTCCGATATGCTGGGCGATCGCTTGCGCCGCATCGGTCGCGCCGCGCGCGAGCGGGTGCCGCTCGCGGCTGGGGATTCAAGCGCAGATTCATTTTTGTTGCGGCCGATGCCGGACGCCGCGCTTGCCTGCCTCGCGCTCGGCGCATCGACCGGCGGTCTGCCGGCCCTGATCGCTTTCCTCGGCGCCCTGCCGGCGCGAATCGCGGCGCCGATCCTCGTCACCCATCATCTGCCCGACGTCTTCATGTCGCATTTCGCCCGGCAGTTGGAAAAAGCGTGCGGGCGCGCGGCGGTCGCCGCCGCCGAGGGTGATCCGGTGCACCCGGAAGTCATCTACGTCGCACCGGGCGATGCGCATCTCTGTGTCCACCGCCATGGCGCGGAGGTCCGCATCGGGCTCGACCGCCGCCGGGCGCCGTCCGGTTGCCGACCCTCCGTCGATCCGATGCTCGCCTCGGTGGGCGCCGCCTATCGCGAGACCGGCATCGGCGTGATCCTGAGCGGCATGGGCCGCGACGGACTGATCGGCGCACGTAAATTGGTCGAGGCGGGCGGCGCCTTGCTCGCACAGGACCGCGCGACCTGTTCGATCTGGGGCATGCCGCGCGCCGTCGCTGAGGCGGGGCTCGCCGCAGCCGTCCTCCCGCCCGCCGACCTTGCACGTCGGGTGGCGACCCGAATCGGTGCCGCCTGATGGAGCCCGCCGGTTCCGCGCAGCGCATCCTGGTCAGCCTGCTCGAGGCGCGCACCGGGCAGCAACTCGCCGCAAATCGGCGCTGGCGGATCGAGACGGCGCTCGCCGGCATCGTCCGCGCGCGCGGCTATGGGAGCACCGATCAGCTCGTTTCCTGCCTCGTATCGGGCAAGGATCGCGCGCTCGAGGAGCAGGTGATCGAGGCTCTGCTCAACAACGAAACCTATTTCTTTCGCGATCGGCTGCCCTTCGACCTGCTTCTGGGTGGTCCGCTTGCCCGGCTCGAGGCCGCACGCGCCGCGACGAGGCGCTTGTCGATCTGGTGCGCCGGCTGTTCGAGCGGTCAGGAAACCTATTCGCTGGCCATGTCCTTCGCCGAACAGGCGGCGCGCTGGCGCGGCTGGACGATCGATATCGTCGGAACCGATATTTCGCGCGCCGTCGTCGAGCGCGGCCGCAGCGGCGTTTATTCCCAGTTTGAGGTGCAGCGCGGCCTGCCGGTCATGCAGATGGTGCGCTGGTTCGAGGAGGTCGGCAGCGGCGAATGGCGCATCGCCGAGTCGTTGCGTCAGAGCGTCCGGTTCGAGACCGGCAACATCATTGGCCGTCCGCCGAGCCCGGGACGGTTCGACATCATCCTGTGCCGCAACGTCCTGCTCTATTTCACACCGGAGATGCGCCGCCTGGCCTTCACCCGCTTCGCCTCGGCGATCGCGGAGGACGGCGCGCTGATGCTCGGCGCCGGGGAGAGCGTCCTTGGCCAGACGGAGGCCTTCGTCTCCGATCCCGACCATCGCGGCCTTTACAAAAGAGCGGCGCCGGCAGCGGCGCGGACGCGCGTGGCCTAGCAGCGCTTGGGCTTGACGCCCGCCGCCTTTTCCCGCCTTCCTGTCGATCGTGGAAGACGAGATCATCGACGCGCCGTCGCCCAATTTCGATGACCGCGACCAGCCGGTCTCGATCGTTGTGCTCCACTATACCGGGATGCAGGACGGCGCCTCCGCGATCGCCCGCCTGCGCGATCCGGAAGCCCGCGTCTCCAGCCATTATGTCGTCGATGAGGAAGGAAAGATCCTGCGCCTCGTGCCTGAGGACAAGCGCGCCTGGCATGCCGGCAAATCCTATTGGCGCGGCATGCACAATGTGAACGGCGTGAGTATCGGCATCGAGATCGTCAATCCCGGCCACGATTATGGCTATCGCCCATTCCCGGCGGAGCAGATGGAGGCGGTGGTGCGGTTGATTGCCGGCATCCTTCAGCGCCACCAGGTGCCGATCGCCAACGTCGTCGGCCATTCGGATATTGCCCCGACCCGCAAGCAGGATCCGGGCGAATTGTTCGATTGGGGTCTGCTCGCCCGCCAACGCCTTGCCGTCGCCCGTCCCGCCAAGACGCTGGTCGATCCAGGCTGGCCCGACGGCGGCTTCCTGCTTGCGCTCGAACGCTATGGCTATGACGTGCGCGACGGCTTCGCCGCCACCGTCGCGTTCCAGCGCCGCTTTCGCCCGGAACTGATCGACGGGACGATCGACGGGGAGAGCCGCGCCATCCTCCTCGCCTTGCTCTTGGACCGCGAGACGGGACAGGCTATATAGGTTTGGTCAGAGGGTCGGGCGGCCGCCCGCCTTCGCTGAAGCAATGGCGGGCAAGCTCTCGGGCTTGCCAGCCGAAGCCTTGGCGAAGGCTGGAGGAAAGTCCGGGCTCCGCAGAGTGACGGTGCCGGGTAATACCCGGCGGGGGAGACCCCAGGGAAAGTGCCACAGAAAGCAGGTCGCGTAAGGCTTCGGCCTAATGCTTCGGCAGCGCGACAGTGAAAGGGTGCGGCAAGAGCGCACCGCGCGGCTGGTGACAGGCGCGGCACGGTAAACCCCACCGGGAGCAAGACCGAATAGGGACGGCATATGGGCCTGCTCGGCTCCGTCGTCCGGGTTGGTTGCTGGAGCGGCGGAGCAATTCGCCGCCTAGAGGAATGGTCGCCCATCCTGCCTGGCAGGTGGACAGAACCCGGCTTACAGACCCTCTGACGCTATTATTGGGAAGGGGCTGGCCCAAAGCCGGCCCTTTTTCTATCCGGGAAGTGAGATGGCAAAGCCGAACCGTTCGAACGATTGGGGATTTCCGCGCTGGCGCAGCTACGGCGCGTCGCGCGAGGCCGAGCCCGTGCGTGGCTGCGACCGCTACGGTTGCGATTCACCGGGCGACAGGCCTGCGCCAAAGTCGCCCAACAGCCCCGAGCGCTGGTGGTTCTGCGAGACGCATGCGGCGGAGTACAACCGCAACTGGAATTATTTCGAGGGTCTGTCTGCAGAGGATGCGGCGGCGCGGGAGGCCGACGAGCAGCGCGATGCCGGCGCCTTTCGCCAGGCCAATCATTATGGCTGGGGCGGCCCGGGCGACGGCAGCCGGGGCCGGGACGAGATGCGCGCGCTCGATGTCCTGGAGGTCGAGGCCGATGCCGGCTTCGAGGATATCCGTGCCGCCTGGCGCCGTCTGGCCAAGGCCAATCATCCCGATGTGAAGCCCGGCGACGCCGAGGCGGCGACGCGCTTCCAGGCGATCCAGGCGGCTTATGAAGTGCTGCGCGCGGCGGAGGAACGGCGCGTCGCCTGATCAGGCGGTGACGATGAACGTGCCCGTCACATGCGCCACCGGATCGTCCGCGTCGCCGTCATGGGCGATGCCGCGCACGAAACCGACGCTGCGCGTCAGCCCATAGCATTCGCCGCGTCCGAACAATGTCTGCTCCGGCCGTGCCGGCCGCAGGTAATCGACGCGCAGGTCGAGCGTCGCCTGGTGCCGGAATTGGCCGAGGCGGACCCAGATGGCGATGCTCGTCGCCATGTCCATCAGGCTGATGATCGGGCCGGACGCCATGATCCCGCTTTCCGGCATGCCGACCAGATGTGGCGCATAGGGCATGCTGAGCTCCGCCCAATCCTCGCCATGGGCGTGATAAGCGATGCCGAGCGCCCCGCTATGACCGAGCTGGCGGACATAGCTCATGAAACGCTCGGGATCGAAGGCGCTCGCGGGCGGAGAGGGGTCGGTCATGCCGCCAGCCGTTCGGCCGTCTCGCGAACCAGCGCGATCATGTTGGGAATCCCCTGGGTGCGGTTGGAGCTGAGCTGGCGTGACAGATCGAAGGGCGCCAGCGCGCCCTCGATGTCGAGCGCGGCGACCTCTGCCGCGGGCCTGTCCTGCACCGCGCTGAGCACCAAAGCGACGATGCCTTTGGTGATCGCGGCATTCGAATCAGCGAGGAAGTGCAGCCGTCCGTCGCTTTGCGGGAGCGGATAGACCCAGACCGCCGCCGAGCAGCCCCGCACCAAGGTCGCGTCGGTCTTCAGCGCGTCCGGCATCGGCTCAAGCGCGCGGCCGAGATCGATCAGCAACCGGTAACGATCGTCCGCGTCGAGCAGCTCGTAATCAGCATAGATGGCGTCGATTGAGGGGAGGGGCATCAGCGCGGCTTAGTCCCCGGTCCCGCCTTCGTCACCCCTTAGCTGGCGGCGCCATCCGCGATCGCTTCGAGCCGGCGCACCCGCGCCTTCAGCTCCGCGATGGTCGGCTGTGCGCGCCACCCGCGCCGCGCCGTCTCGACCGCATTTCGGCGCAGGTCGAGCCAATCCCGCCAGCCGCGTAGCGCCGCGGCGGAAGCGATCGCGGTCGCCGCGGTGCCGGCCGAGGCCAAAGCGAGGAGGGCGGTGGGATCCTGCATCACCTCGCTACCGGTCGCGCAACTGCTCGATTTCGCGGGCGAGGCTGTTTTCCTTCTCGACCGTGATCCGCTCGAGGACAGCGAGGCGGTCGCGCAGCTGCGTAACCTCGTCGCGCAGCCGCATCTGCTCGGCCTTTTCCTGGGGGGAGGCGAGCGCATTGCCGTGGCGGTTCCGCCCGCCCGTATAACGTGCCCTGAAGACGCTCGCGATCATCACGATGAGGACGATCATGATGACCATGATGTGACTGCTTTGCATGGTCTCGGCTTTCCTTCCGCTTGGCTCTTAGTTGATCCGGTCGTCGCGCAGTCGTTCGATCTCGTCGGCGACGACGATGCCCTTGTCGGTGACGATCCGCTCCAGCACGCGCACGCGCTGCTCCAGCCGCTCCGTATGGGCGGCATATTGCGCCGATTTCTCCGCCGTGCGGTCGCTCATTAGCTCCAGCTCGCGCTCCTTCAGCTTCAGCTTGCGCTTGTGCGCTTCGCTGAGGAACCCGACGATCACCGGGATGCCGACAACGATCATGAAGAAGCCGAGAACGAAAAGGTACTTGGTGTCCATGTCAGTTCCTCGTCACGCGCAGGCTTTCGATTTCCTGGGTCAGCCGGTGGCTGTCGTCGGTGACGATGGGCTCGACATTGGCGAGCCGGTCCTTCACCGCACCCAGCTCGGCGCGAAGCTGTGCGTTCTCGGTGCTGACCAGCTTGAAGCGCTCCGCCGTCTCTGTCGTCACGCGCGGCTCGATCGCCTTGCCCCACGAGGTTTCCAGCGGATAGCCATGCTTGATTCTGAGCCAGGTGGTGAACAGCCACGCCATGATCGCGATGGCGCCCAGCAGCATGCCGCCGCCGATGATCCAGGGCAGATTGGGAACGATCACCTGTGCGGCGAGATCGGATTTCTGCGACATTTGTTGCTCCTCAGTTCGCCGGGCCGCGAAGGGCGTCGATTTCCTGCGTCAGCCGATGGCTGTCGTCGGTGACGATGCGTTCGACATTGGCGAGCCGGTCCTTCATCGCGCCCAGTTCCGCGCGCAGCTGCGCATTCTCCTGGCTGAGCAGCTTGACCCGCTCGACCGTCTCCTCATTCTTCTGCGGATAGACGGCCTGACCCCAGGCGCCGTCGAGCGGGTAGCCGTGGCGCACGCGCAGCCAGGTGGTGAAGACCCAGCCGAGCACGCCGGCAAGGCCGACGATCGCCGCCACCGGGGCGAAGGACTCAAAGGGAAAGTTCATTCTACTCGTCTCCTGCTCGCGCCGTTCAGCGCAGATTCTCGATCTCGCGCGCGGTGCGCTCAGCAGGATCGGTGGCGATCCGCTCCAGCACCGCGAGTCGCTCCTCCAGCCGACCCACCTGGCTTTTCAGCGCGGCATTCTCCGTCGTCAGCTGCTGAACCTCGCGCGAGGCGCCCGGGTCGGGCCTTTCGGTCATCCCCGTCCATTCATTTTCGAGCGGATAACCGTGCTTGGCCCGGATCCAGCTCGTCGCCACCCAACCGAAAGTCGAAATCGCGATGATCGCGATCACGAAAAAAGGGCCGCCCCAACTCATCTCGTCACTCCCTTGAAGGCTCGGTCCTAACGCAATCGCTCGATCTCGCGGGCGGTGCGCTCTGCCGGGTCGGTCGCGATCTGCTCCAGCACCGTCAGCCGCTCTTCCAGCCGCTCGACGTTGCGCTGCAGGCGCTCATTCTCGCCGGCGAGCTGCCGGTTCTCGGCGGCCCCGGCCGGGGTCGCTTTGCCCCCGCCGCTCTCCCTGCTCCAGAACTTGATGAGGGCGACGGCGACCCAGGCGGAGGCGAGGATCGCGACGATCGGTATGAAGGCTCCAACGTTCATCGCAATCTCCCCATGCGGCCGACGCCTAGCGTAGCTGCTCGATCTCGCGGGCCAGCCGGTTGTCCGAGCTGGTGACATAGGTCTCGACATCGGCCAGCCGGCGGTCGAGCTCGCGGAAGCGCGAACGCACGTCGCGCGTGGTCCGCTTGGGATTGGCGCGGACGCCCTGCCAGAATTTCTGCTCGTCGCGGCTCGTCTCATAGAGCTCGACGGGCTTTTTCGGCGCCATCCAGGCGGTCACGATATAGATAAAGATCGAGATCGGCCCCATGATGAACAGCGAGCAGATGAAGCCGAGCCGCACGAGGGTGACGTCGATCCCGGTATAGTCGGCGATTCCCGCGCAGACCCCGGCCCATTTGCCATGCTGCTTGTCGCGGTAGAAACGGGTGCGTGGGCTGCTCATGCGTTCCTCCGGATGGCGCGCGGGTTGCGGTCTGCGGTGGTCAGGCGGTCGCCGCGATCTTCGAGAAGAGTCTCGACCGGATCGCAGCCAAGCTGGCGCCAATTGGGGTTCTCGGCCTGGACGATGCGCTCGATCGTGCACATCCGGTCGTCGAGCCGGCGAGCGAGATCGTGCAACTCCTCAAGGAGGTTCTCGTCCTCTGTAGTCAGCGTCGCCGCCGTCTTCCACTTGCTGACGTAGTGAAGGATGATCCACGGCAACGCGACGAACAGCGATCCCATCACAATCAGCGGGATGAAGATGTCTTCCATTTGACTATTCTCCCTTGCTCGGCGCGTCGCCGCCATTGGTGCGGCGGGTCATATTGGCCTTCAGCGCCTCCAGTTCGGCATCGACCTTGTCGCTGTTGCGAAGCTCGGCGATCTCATCATCGAGCGTGCGCGGCGGCGCGCCAAGGCTGAGCGCATCGGCCTGGCCCTCGGCAAGGTCCGCCTGCCGCTCGAGCAGGTCGAAGCGCGAGAACGCGTCCTCGGTCTTCGGCCCCGAATACATTTCCCTGAGGCGGCTGCGGTTCTGCGCGCTTTCGATGCGGGTCATGATCGCATTCTGGCGGGCGCGGGCCTCGCGCAGCTTAGTCTGCAGCTTAGCGATGTCGGCTTCGGCGGCGCGCAGCGCGTCGTCCAGAACCTCGATCTCCACCTTCAGCTGATCAGCCATGTCGGCCGACTTCTGCTTTTCGAACAGGGCCGCCTTGGCGAGGTCCTCGCGATCCTTGCTGAGCGCGAGCTCGGCCTTCTCGACCCAATTGTCCTGAAGGCGGTCGAGCTTGCCGATCTGCCGGCGCATCTCTTTCTGGTCGGCGATGGTGCGCGCCGCCGAGGAGCGGACTTCGACCAGGGTCTCCTCCATCTCCATGATGATCATGCGGATCATCTTCGAAGGGTCTTCGGCCTTGTCGAGCAAGTCGGTGACGTTGGCTGCAATGATGTCGCGCGTCCGCGAAAAAATTCCCATGGGAAAAAACTCCTTGGCATTGACGTACGGCCTGCTCCCGGCAGAGCCGGAAAAGTTGGCCGGACGCGGCGGGCTCATCCGGATGAGCCGCGACGCGTCCACTTTTACCCGAACCGGCGTGGCGTCAACCATGCGCGGTGCCGACCTGACCCACCGAAGCGACGGCGATGGGTTGGGTTTCGGCCGAGCGGGCCGGGCCCACCGCGGCGGCGATCGACAGAGTCGACAGGACGAGCGCGGCGGCCGCGGAGGCGGCGACCCGAGTGATGCGATCGGAATTGAACATTTTCGGTCTCCCTGATCCTTGGCGTTTCGTGCCATCCCGCCGACAATCCGGCGTGGATACTCCTTGTTAAGCAGGGCGCATGCCAATCGACGGAAGTGCCGGAAAACTGCGAAAAACAGGGCAGCGCACGACACTTCGCGCACTTTCTCCTTGCCAAGAGGTGGCGCGATCCGCCAACTAGTGGGATGGAGCGCAACACCCAGCTCGTCGGCCAATCCTCCTCCTTCCTCGACGCGGTCGAGCGCGCCAGCCGTGCCGCGCCGCTCGACCGGCCGGTGCTGGTGATCGGCGAGCGCGGCACCGGCAAGGAGTTGATCGCTGAGCGTCTCCATCATTTATCCGGCCGCTGGGACGGGCCGCTGATCGTGATGAACTGTGCGGCGCTCCCGGAGACCCTGATCGAGGCGGAATTGTTCGGCCACGAAGCGGGCGCCTTCACCGGCGCGACCAAGACCCGGCAGGGCCGCTTCGAGGAGGCGAATAATGGCACGCTCTTCCTCGACGAGCTGGCGACGCTTTCAAGCCCTGCACAGGACCGCCTCCTGCGCGCGATTGAATATGGCGAGGTGACCCGGATCGGCGCCTCGCGGCCCGTGCAGGTCGATGTCCGCATCGTCGCGGCGACCAACGAGCATCTGCCCCGCCTCGTCGAGGAAAGCCGCTTTCGCGCCGACTTGCTGGACCGGCTGAGCTTCGAGGTCGTGACCCTGCCGCCGCTGCGCAACCGGCACAGCGACATCCCGGTTCTCGCCGATCATTTCGGGCGGCGCATGGGGCTTGAGCTGGGCTGGGACGTCTGGCCCGGCTTCAGTCAGGGCGCGATGGAACGGATGCTGAGCTATGCTTGGCCGGGCAATGTCCGCGAGCTTCGGAACGTCATCGAGCGCGCGGTCTATCGCTGGCCCGAGTTGGCCGATCCGATCGATGACATCCAGTTCGATCCATTCGAAAGCCCCTGGACGCCGCAACGGGCGGCGGGTGAGCAAGGCGCTATCGCGTCGACGCCCGTGGATGCGCCGAGCCGATCGCTGCCCGCCCTCGAAGCACCGGTCGCCGAAGGCGCCCCCGCGCTTGCGGCAGCGGCCGCCAAGGCGGCTTACGACCCCGGCTCCTGCGCCGATTATCGGCTGGCCGTCGCCGAATATGAGAAAGCGATTCTCGCCGCCGCGCTCGATCGCTGCCGCTGGAATCAGCGCGCCGCCGCCGCCGCGCTCAGCCTCACCTATGACCAGCTGCGACATGCCATGCGGCGGCATGAGTTGCAGGGCTAGAGCCGGACTCGCCTTTTCGCCGCTTGCGCTTATGATCGGTCGGACGGCTTTCTAGGGGCGGGAGGCGACTATGCGGGGCTTGATCGCGACACGAGGGGCGGGTCTTCTCGGCATCCTGGCGCTGACCGGCTGCGGCATCGCCGGGCCGATCCTGAACCCGAGCATGAGTCGCGCGCCGCATCTCGCCTGTGCGGAGATTGCGCCGCCCCCCGAGGCCGGTCCGCAATGTTTCCGTTTCGAGCGCCGGGCGATCGGCGGCGGACGGCTGGAGATGAACGACGGCGCGCTCGATGCCGAGACCGAAATCCTCGCTTTCTCGACTGGGGCGGCGGGGTGCGGCGGCGATCATAGCTTCGCCACCGTGGCCGGCGCGGCGGCGCAGGCGGGCGCGCTTTCCGTCCTCGCTTTTGGTGGGACCGGCGCGCAGGTCGGTCAGGATTATGACTGGGACGCGCCGTTCGCCGCGCGCATTTTCCGGCTGCGCGGCGTCGGCGGAACCTTCGTTAACGCCAATGGCGTCCGCATCCGCTCCGCCGCCGGGGGCTTCCGCGTGTCGCGCGTCTGCTTCGCCGATTATTGGGGGCGGGACGTCTTCCGTCGCTAGGCGTCAAGACTGCGGCGTGCCGTCGCCGCGGTCGAATTTGTTCTCGCGGCGCTTGCCGAAGAGCAGCCCGCGCTCCATCCGCGCCCGCGCCTGATCGTAATAGGAAACCAGGAACTCGCGATCGTCGCCGAGCATCGTGGCGTTGATCTTGTGGCGGATCGTTGCGGCGACGTTGGCGATGGCCTCGGCGTGATTGTCGCGCAGCACCTGTTCGAGCGTCTGCAATTCATAGATGCCATAGGTGTCGAGCTGCGCGTCGGTGAAGCGGAAGGCGGACTCGGCCACATCGCCTTCCTCGCGCAGCGGCGCCAGTTCGACAGTCAGCTTCTTCTTCGGCGCCTGGATCACCCAGGTCCCGGCGAGCAGGTCGCCGACGCGAAGGCGGTCCTTGTTGAACCAGGGGAAGAAGAGAAAGATGCAGGTCCAGGCGACCCCGGCCAAGGCCATCCAGCCGCTCACCTCGCCCTCGGCAGAGGCGGCGACCAGGAAGGTGAGGGGAAGGTAGAATTCTATCTCGCGGAGGAGATTGCGGGCGATCACCCGGTCGGCGGTCAGCCGCTCGCCGCTGCGCGCGACGACCCGGATGCCAACCGCGCGCTTGCCGAAAGTCGCCGCGCGCGGGCCCATTTCCAGTAGCACGAAATAGAAATTGCGTAGGAGGAAGAGGCCGAGCAACCAGATGATGATCGCGACCTCTCCGCCCGCCGCGAGGCCGACGCTGCCGATCAGGGTCGCGAGCGCCAGGAACAGGCCGATCAGGGCGACGATGATGATCACCCAATCCATCAGGAAGGCGCCGACACGCGACCCGACATCGGCGAGGCTGAGCGAGAGATCGACGCCCTCCGGCGTGATCAGGCTGCGCCTCTGCCCGAGCAGGGCTTTGCGGTTGACGGCGGCGAACTCAGCCACCGATCTGGTCCTCGCGCCGGGGAATGTAGAAATAGAGCAGCCAGCCGATCAGCATCGTGACGCCGATCCCGTAACGGGCGAGATCATCGGTGATGAGCTGGCGGCCGAAGCCCTCAAGAAGCCCGGCGACCAGCAGCATGACGACGACGCCGCCCATTGCGATCGCCGACACGCTCCCGGCCTTCGCCGCCGCCGCCATCCGTGTCTCTTCGCCGGGGAAGACCACCGCCCAGCCGATCCTGAGGCCGGCCGCGCCGGCGAGGATGATCGCGAAGAATTCGGTCGAGCCGTGGATGATCAGCCAGCCGCCCATTTCAAAGCCCAGTCCGCGCGCGTCGAACAGGGCCATCATCGCACCGAGGGTGGCGCCGTTGTAGATGATCAACATCGCCGTCGGCACGCCGAACATGAAACCCAGAGCGAAGCTGAAGATGCAGACCCGGCTGTTATGGGTGAAGAGCATCGTCGCAAACGCGGCGAGCCCGCCCGCGCCCTCGTCATGATAAAGGGTCGAGCGCAGATATTCCGGCGTCGCGTTGAAATCCCGGCCGCCGGCAAGTTCGGCCGGAACGAAAGCGTTGAACCAGGCGGCGTCCGATCCGACGAGCAGCCAGCCACATGCCAGCCCGATAATGGTCAGAGCCAAGGCGGCGAGCGTCTCCTTGCCGAGCGAGCGCACCGCCGCCGGCCAGTCTCGGGCGAAGAAGGAGGAGAGCCGCTGGCCCGCCGTGGTGCGCACGCCGTAGACGAAGAAATAAGCACGGGCGCTAAGTCCTTCGAGATACGTGACAAGCTCGAGATCGAGCGAGGTTTCGCGCGCCACCGAAAGCGAGGACAAAGCGCCGCGATAAAGCACCGGCAAAGCAAGCAGGTCGTCGTCGCTGAGCGACTTCAGCGAACCGCGTTCCGCCGTGTTGAGGATCGCCTCCAGCCGCCGCCAGTCCGGCTCGCGCACGGCGCGGAAACGACGGCTGTCCGCGGCAGCGGCGGGGGAGAGGGGGCGGCTCATAATTTGCCCCGCCTTTTGAGGTCGAGATAGGCATTGACCAAGGCCGGCCCCGCCTCCTTCGCCGATGCCTCGACCACCTGCACGCCCATGTGGCGCAGCCGGGTCAGCACGAGCAGCCGCTCGCGCAGCAGGCCGGCGGCCGTGACGGCGCGGCTGACATCCTCGGGAGCAACCGGCTCGGCGGCGGTGAACGCCTCCAGTTCCTCGTCGCGCAACACGACGAAAAGCACGACGTGGCGCTGCAGCAGCGGCCCGATCGTGCCCAGCATCAACTCGGCGTTGATCGAGTCGGCGAACTCCGTGAAGACGATGATCAAGGAGCGCCGTTTGAGGCTGCCGGCCAGGGTCGAGATGCCCAGCACATAATTGGTCTCGTGATCCGAATAATCGATGTCGGCGGCGACCCGCTGCAGCAAGGTAAAGGCGCGCTGTCCGGCGATCGGCGCGGTGCTGGCGCGGGGGCGAGAATCGAAAGCGAAAACGCCGACCCGGTCACCGTCCTTCAGCGCGACGAAAGCGGTGAGCAATGCGGCCGAGACCGCGCGATCGACGCGCGGCACGCCGTCGATCGGCTCGCTCATCGCTCGCCCGCAATCGAGCGCCATGACGATATGGTTGTTGCGCTCGGTGCGATATTCCTTGGCGATCAGGCGGGTGTGGCGGGCCGACTGGTTCCAGTCGATCGCGCGCCGGTCCATTCCCTGGCGATAATCGGCGAGCGCTTCCAGCTCGGCGCCCTCGCCGATCTGCATCTGCGCGGTGAGGCCGTGCAGCGCGTCGCGGTTGAGGAATTTGACGCCCTCGTCGCGCACCGCGCGGATGTCGGGCGTCACGAGCAAGCTCTGCGCGAGCGGGAGCCGGCGTTGTTTCCAGACCAGGCCGAGCGGCCCCCGCCAGCGGATCCAGACGGCCTCGAGCCGTGCCGCGCCGCGTCGTTTCGCGCTCAGCGCGACCGCGGCTTCGGCGCGCGCCCCGGCGGTCTCGCCCAGCGCGCGATAGCCGAGAGGCGCATCGAGCGCGCCGCTCGTCTCCAGCGCGAACTCGACCTCGCCCGGCGCGGAGCGTTTGAAGCGCGCTTGCGCGGTAACGCCGAATGTCTCGCCAACGCTGACCGCGCGCGGCCCTTCGCAGGAAACTTCGGCGCCGCGCAGCCCCGCGCCGGTCAGCGCATCTACGAGGCCCAGCGCTATCAGCAGAGCGATCAGCGCCAGGCCCGCCGTCCAGAAGGCCGGCGCGAGCAGAGCGACGACCAGAGCGATCGGGCCGATCGCCGCCGCGGCGAGGATGAAAAGGCGGGTGGGATAGATCAACGCGGCGCCTCGACCTCGCCGACCAGCCGCGCGACGACCTCCTCGACCGGCCGGCCCTCAATCTCCGCCGCCGCCGAGAGCAAAAGGCGATGGCGCAGGACGGGCGGGGCGAGCGCCTTGACGTCGTCGGGGATGACATAATTGCGCCCGTCGAGCGCCGCCCGCGCGCGCGCCGCGCCGGCCAGCATCGCCGCCGCGCGGGGGGAGGCGCCGCTTTCGAGGTCCGGCGCTTCGCGTGTCGCGCGCACCAGTGCCACGACATAATTGGTGACCTCGTCGACCATCGGGATCGAGGCGACGGTCGCCAGCGCCTCGCTCAGCGTTTCGGCCGAAACCTTGCGCTCGATTCCCCATTCCGCCGCCTTGGGCGAACCGAAGCGCGCGCCGTGCGTGGCGACGATCTTCCGCTCCTCCTCAAGCGAGGGATAGGCCATGCGGTGCTTGAACAGGAAGCGGTCGAGCTGCGCCTCGGGGAGGGGATAAACGCCCTGCTGCTCGATCGGATTTTGGGTCGCGATCACCATGAAGCGGTCGGCCAGGCGGTGGCTTTCGCCATCGATCGTAACGCTGCGCTCCTGCATCGCCTCCAGCAAGGCCGCCTGCGTCTTCGGCGGCGTCCGGTTGATCTCGTCGGCGAGTAGCATCTCGGTGAAGATCGGCCCCTGCGTCAGGGTGAACTGGCTGGTCTGGAAGTTGAACAAATTGGAGCCGAGAATATCGCCGGGCATCAGATCGGGCGTGAACTGGATGCGCCCGAAATCGAGCCCCAGCACCCGCGCGAAACATTGCACGAGGAAGGTCTTGGCCGTTCCCGGCGGCCCTTCGAGCAGGATATGGCCCGAGGAGAAGAGGGCGATGAGCAGCAGCTCGACCGCCTCGTCCTGGCCGACAATGGCGCGGCTCACCTCATGACGGATCTCGCCCGCCAGCACTTTCACGTCGCTCACATTCACTTGACGAGATCCTTCTTCCAGAGGTGCAGCGCGCGCGCCGCGGCGATCAGCCCGGTGCGGTCGGCGGCGCGGGTCAAAGCGTCGGCCAGCGCGGTGAAGGGCGGATTGCCCGCTTTGCCGATGCGGTCGAGATAGGCGTCGAGCTTTTCACCGCTGAGCCAATGCGGCGCGCTGGCGAGCCGTGCCGCCTCGTGGCGCACGACATCGGCATAAGCGCCGCCGAGCCGCGCCTCACGGCGGGCGAGGCGGATGAGGCCGGCGCTATTCTCCACCAGGGCCGCCTTGCCGAGCGCGATCGCCCGTTCTTCGCGCCGTACCGGCCCAAAGCGGAAGGCGCCGTAATAGCCTGCTGCCAGAGCGGCGAAGAACAAGGCCAAAGTCATCGCCAGGAAAGGCGGCTCGAAAGCCAGGCGGAGCATGGAGGGCGCTTGCGACGCGGTGCCGCCCTGGCCGTCGGTCGCGACATCGAAATTGATAGTCTCCGCGCCGGTGGGACTCAGCTCATCGAGCAGCCGCAGCGCCGCGCGCGCATTCGCCAGGTCGCGCAGGCCATGATTGTTGAGCAGATCGGGGTCGGCGAGGACGAAATGCGGCTGCGTGCCAATCTGGGCGAGCAAGGCCTGCTCGCCGCGCACCGGGAAAAGCGGCTGGAGATCGCCCCCGCTGATGACCTGGGGATTGCGCGGGACCGGCAGAATAAGGTCGCTCAGGAAATTCTCGCCCCGGACCGGTGCGGATTGCGGCACGGTGAGCACGCGCACTTCGACATCGCGCCCGACCAGAAGCTGAGACATCTGACCCGCGACCGGTGCCACGGATCGCACCCAGCCCCGGTGCGCGGGATCCGGGCGGGTGATCCATTTGGGCATGATCAGCAAGGTCGCGCGACCGCTGCGGCGACGCAGCAGGTTCTGCACGGCGCCCGGTGTCGCGGTGCCGGTCAGGGCGACGACGAGCAGATCCTCGGATTCAACGCCTTCGCCGCCGGTGACGCCACGGGTTTCGCGGAAGCGCCCGACGAGGTCGATCAGGCCGGCATAACCGACCGCGGATCGCGCCGGCGCGGCGGCGCTGCCGTCACCCCGCGGGCCCGCCCCGCCGCCATAAGCAAGAAGCAGGAGCAAGGCGATGAACGCGATGATCGCCGCCGCGATCAGCCCGATGACGAGCTTGGGATTGAAGATCTGCGCCTGGCTCATGCCCGCCACGCCCCGGCAAAGGCGAATTGCTCATAAGCGGCGCGCGCCTCGCCCCAGTCGCTTTCGCCGAGATCGATTCGCGCGAAGAGGCCGCGCTCGACCAGAGCCGCGATTCGCGCGAACGCGCCGCGCGGCCGTTCGGGGATTTCAGCCAGTTCCGCGATGTCGCGGCTGGTCAAAGCGGGGCGCAGCAATTGCGGGCGGCGCGATTCGATATCCTCGATGCTTCGGAACAGCAGCAGGCGCGCGGCCTCCGAGAAACGCCCGGCGCCTGCGAGCACATCCGCTTCGGCGAGCAAGGCCCGGGCCGGCTCCTCATCCGGCCGCCAGCTCTCGTCCGCTCCGGACTCGGCGCGCCGCCCCCAACGCCATTCGCGCCCGGCGAGCCGCATAGCGAGGAGGTAGAGGATCCACAGGACGCCGGCCGCCAGTGCGACCCAGAAGACCACTTCCAGGACCGGCCAGATCGCCGCGAGGAGGCGCCCTAGCGCTTCGAGCCAAGCCGGCGGTGGCTCGGGGGGATCGGGGGGCTGAAGCTGGAATTGAATCGAGCGATCAGCGAGCAGCTGCCGGTGGGCCTCGGCAAAGGCGGCGTCGCTCGGCCCGGAAGGCGCCGTGACAGGCGCCGCCATCGGTTTCGTCATCGCCGTCGCCGCGCCCCCATGTCACCAGTCTAGGAGGGTATCGCGGCGCGGCGCAAGCGGGCAGCGCAGCCCGCAGGCCGAGGGTTCTCGGGAAGATTCTCGTTTTACGCGATGCGGGCTGGGCCTCCGCCCGCACTTGGTATAGCTTGAGCGAACATAGTCGCAGGGGGTTGCGTATGGTCCCGCGCCGATCGGTTGGTGCTACAGGCTTTCGTGCGTTGTCAGGTCTCCTGATTCCCGGGGCGATTGTGTTTTCGATGGGGACCGCACAGGCGCAGGTCCAGCCCAGTCCCCCGACACGCGAGGAAGTGACGCGGCCCGCCCCGGACCGGCCTGAGCAGACCGGGCCCCGACTCACGGTCGAGGGCGATGTCGGCCGCGGGTCGTGCGCGCTCGATCGTCCGGAATACCAGAATATCCGTTTCACGCTCACCAACGTGGCGTTCGACGATTTGCGTGGAATCTCGGCGGAGGCATTGCGCCCGGCTTATTCGAATTTGATCGGACAGGACGTGCCGATCGCGACGATCTGCGAGATTCGCGATCGCGCCGCGGCGATCCTCACCGAAGCCGGCTATGTCGCGGCGGTCGAGGTGCCGGAGCAGCGGATTACTGATGGCACCGTGCGTTTCCAGGTGCTGATGGCTCGGCTGGTGGGACTTCGCGTGCGCGGCGATGCCGGGCGCGGCGAGCGCCTGATCGCCGCCTATCTCCAGCGGCTGACCCAGCAGGAGGTGTTCAACCGCTACGAGGCGGAGCGCTATCTGCTGCTCGCGGGTGACCTGCCCGGCTATAATGTCAGGCTCGCGCTTCGCTCGGCCGGAGCGGCGCGGGGCGAAGTGATCGGTGAGGTCATCGTCCAGCGCTACAGCGCGCTCGCGGACGTCACCGTCCAGAATTATGGCTCGCGCGAAGTCGGCCGCTGGGGCGTGCTGTTGCGCGGCCAGGTCTTCGGCCTGACCGGGCTCGGCGACCGCACCTCACTGGCTCTGTTCGCGACGCCGGACCTCGACGAACAACGGACCTTGCAGGTCGCGCATGATTTCCGGGTCGGCAGTGAAGGGCTGACCTTCGGCGGCCAGTTCACTTATTCCTGGGCGCAGCCGGATCTCGGTGATCCGCTGATCGACATCCGCTCGCGCACCCTGTTCGCCTCGCTCGAGGCCAGCTATCCGTTCATCCGCCGGCAGAGCTCGACCCTGCGGGGGTCGGCCGGCTTCGATCTTGTCGATCAGGATGTCCAGTTCAACGATTTTGACCTTAATCGCGACCGCCTCAGAGTCATTTTCGCGCGGCTCACTTATGATGCGGTGGGCCTGGCAACCGGCGATCCGCGCTACACGGCGCTGACGCCGAGGTGGCGGTTTGGCGCGGTCGCGGAGGCGCGCCAGGGGCTTTCCCTGCTGGGCGCTTCCGATGGCTGCGGCGCCGGGTTCATCAATTGCCTCGCGCCGAATGTCGTGCCGCCGAGCCGGTTCGAGGGCGATCCGACCGCCTTCGTCCTGCGCGGCAATCTGAGCGGAGAGTTCCGGCCCGATCCGCAATTGACCTTCGCGGTTGCAGCGCGCGGACAATATAGCGGGAACCCACTGTTGAGCTTCGAGGAATTCTCGGCTGGCAATTACACCATCGGGCGCGGCTATGATCCGGGTGCGCTGCTGGGCGACAGCGGCGTCGGCGTTCAGGCGGAGGTCCGTTTCGGCCGGCCCATCCCGCGCGGGCCGGATCGCTGGGCTTTCGAGGCCTTCGCCTTCGTCGATCAGGCCTGGGCGTGGAATGAAGACCGGCTCTTCGTCGTCCCCGATGCCGAACTGACCTCGGTCGGTGGCGGCATCCGCGCCGCCTGGGGCGACCGGCTCAGGATCGAGGCCATGGTCGCCGCGCCGCTCGATCGCACGCCGCTGCAGGCGCAGCGCGGCGATCCCCGTTTCCTGATCACGATCACCACCCGTCTTTTGCCCTGGAGCTTCAGATGATGGCTGCCCGCAGACCTGCCCCGCGCCGCCGGCTCCTTGGCGGCCGTCGCAATGCGTTGATGCTCGGCTGCGCGCTCGGCGCGGCGTCCTTCGCGCTGGCGGATCGGGCGCAGGGCCAGGCGTTCGAAGGCTCCCCAGGCACGCAGGCCGGCGACGTCACCTACAATCGCGGCACGCCGGGCATCGAGACGGTGACCGTCAATACGCCCGGCGCGGTCATTAACTGGAACCCGAATGTCCAAAACGGCACGACCAGCTTCTTGCCGGCTGGCCGCACCGCGACCTTCCAGGGCGCTGCCGGCAACGGCAATTTTGTCGTACTCAACCGCATCATTCCTGACGGTTCGGCCCGATACCAGTTCGACGGCACCGTGATCAGCCGGATCAGCGCGACCAATAGCGCGCCGGGCGGGACCGTGCTCTTTTACTCGCCCGGCGGCATCATCGTCGGTCCAACCGCAATCTTCGATGTCGGCAGTCTGGTGCTGACCACGCTGGACGTGAACTTCGAGGCCAGCGGCAATATCATCCAGCCCAATGGCTCCATCCAGTTCAGGGGAGGCAGAGGAAGCGGCGGCATCGAAACTCAGGCCGGTTCGCAGATCACCGCCAATGGCGAAGGCAGCAACATCGCCTTCATCGCGCCCACTATTACCCATGCCGGCTCCGTCAGGGTGAATGGATCTGCTGCCTACATCGCCGCCGAATCGGTCGATGTGGCGTTCAACAATGGCCTGTTCGACATCGTCGTCCAGGCCAATGGCGGCACGACGGCGGGCGGCACGGTTATCACCCACAGCGGCTCGACGGGCGGGCCGGCGAGCACCGGCGCTGGCGACAATCACCGCATCTACGTGGCGGGGGTTCCCGAAAATACCGCGCTCTCGATCCTGCTCAGCGGTTCGATGGGCTTCGATCCCGCAGTGAGCGCGACCGTCGAGAACGGTCAGATCGTTCTGTCGGCCGGCTACAATATTGACGATGGTAATATTGTCGAGGACATCAATCTGGGCGCGCCGGCCGCCACGATCGCATCGCTCGGCGGCAATTTCACGTCGGATGTGACCGCGATCGCCCGATCAAACATCGTCTTCTCGGCCTTTGCCAGTGACCTTAACTTTGCCGGCGACGTCAACGCCCTGTCGCGCGGCGCGGTGGTCGGCCTGCTCGCCGCGAACGGCTTCGACATTACGGTCGGCGGCAATGTCTCCCTCGCCACGACGCAATTGGTGCGATCCGCGGCCAATCCCGACAGCATCGGCGGCACCGCCGTCATGCAGGCCAATGCCGGCAGCACGATCACCGTCGCCGGCAATGCCTTGCTCGATTCCTCGGCGATTGGCTTCGGCCTGCAGGACGGCTCCTTCGTCGGCCGTGGCGGCACCGTCCGGGTGACTGGCAACGGCGCGGTCAGTATCGCGGGCGGCCTCTCGATGAACGCGATCGGCATTGGTCGCGACGGCGGCTATGGCGGCACCGCGACGATCAACGGATCGAACGCCGTAACGGTCGGCGGCAATCTCGGCATCAACGCCGGCGGTTCCGCATCGACGAACGCTGTCGGAATAACCGGCGGCCTTGGCCAGGGCGGCACCGTCAATCTCACGACCACGGGTTCGATCATCGTCAGCGGAACCTCGACCATCGCCGCGGCAGGCATTGGCGGCAACGTGACCGCACCCGTCTCATCGACCGGCGGGGCCGGCAATGGCGGCACCATCAACATCATCAGCACCGGCGGCACGATCGATCTCGGCACGCTGACCGGCATCGGCATGTTCGGCCGCGGCGGCACCGCCGAGACCGGCGGCGCGGGCGCCGGCGGCACCCTCAATGTCGAGGTGCGGGGCGGCACGGTCGATCTGGGCAATGCCGCCCTGATCGTCGGCGATGGCACCGGCGGCGCGGGCAGTTCAGGCGGCGGCAACGGTATCGGCGCCGCGGTCAACATGGCGGTATACAGCGCGGCCACCGGGTCGACGCTGCGCAGCGGCTTGATGGCCGCAAATGTCAATGGCGTCGGTGGCGCGGCGTCGGGGGGAACCGGAGGAAGCGGCACGGGCGGGTCATTCGATTTGCTGCTTGACGGCGGCAATGCGTCCGCGACGATCGGTGGGATCATCGCCAGCGCCAATGGGGCCGGCGGCAATGGCGGTTCCTTCGGCGGCAACGGCTCCGGCGGTCGCGTCATCATCGCGGAGAACGCGCTGGGCACCGGTACCGGTGCCGGCGGCAGCACGACACTCGGCAATCTGAACCTCACCGCGACCGGCACTGGCGGTGACGGACCGGCCGGGGGCGGCAATGGTCAGGGCGGGCAGGTCCGGCTGAGCGCGGGACCGATCCCGGCCGCGGCCGGCGCCGGCATTTCCATCGCCTTCGGCACCGCCGTCATGGATGCGTCGGGAACCGGCGGCGATGGCCTCAGGCCCGCAGGCAATGGCACCGGCGGTTCTGTCTCCCTCAATGCTTCCGGCGCAGGGGCCAGCCTCGCCGGCCAATCCGTCGATGCCCGCGCCAACGGCACGGGGGGTGCAAATCCGGGCTTCATCGCGGGGGGCATCGGCCGTGGCGGCACCAGCGTCGGCATGACCGCCTCCGACGGCGGCACGATCGCGCTGACCGGCGCAGCGCAATTTTCGGCAAATGGCGTTGGCGGTGCATCCGCGACTGGCGGCGGCGGCGCAGGCATTGGCGGCAACACCACGATCGAGGTTGTCGATCAGGGATCCATCGCAATTGGCGGCGGCACGACGGCCGATCTGAGCGGCACCGGCGGCAACGGTGCGGGCGGCGGTGCGGGCACTGGCGGCACCTTCCGCGTCTCGGTCGATCGCACCGCCGCCAGCGCGCTTGCCGCGTCGATCAATCTCGGCCCGACCGTGAACGTGACCGCCACCGGCACCGGCGGGGCGGGAAGCGCTGGACCGGGCGGCGCGGGAACGGGTGGCACTGTTCTGCTTGAAGTCGATAGCGGCGGGACCGTGTCGCAGCTCAGCGGCGGTGTGGTGACGGCGAACGTTGGGGGCACGGGCGGTGCCGGCACGGCCGGCGGCAGCTTCCCCGGCACCGGCGGTCTCGGCACAGGCGGCACCTTCAGGCTGGCGGTGGATTCCGGAAATGCGCGCGCGACCTTCGCCGGCATCGCGGCAAGCGCCAACGGGGTGGGCGGCGCGGGGACGACGACCGCGGGCAATGGCACCGGCGGAACGATCCAGCTCGTGCACGAAAACCGGCGCGCCGACGGAACGGGCGGCGGCGCCAGCCTTGGCGCGCTCAACCTCGCGGCGACCGGCACGGGCGGCAGCGGGCCGACCGGCGGCACCGGCACGGGCGGCAACATCACCCTGTCGCCGCTCGATACGGCGTCGGGAACATCGATCCCCATGGACTTCGCGGCGGCCGTCATGAACGCCTCCGGCACCGGCGGCACTGGGGTAGTAGGCGGCGTCGGCCAGGGCGGTAACGTCACGGTCGGCACCGGCCGCGCCAGCGCAATCCTCGCCGGTGTGTCGATCGATGCGACGGCCAACGGCACCGGCGGCACTGCGACCGGCGGAGCCGGCGAGGCCGGCGGCGCGGGCCTCGGCGGCAACGTCACGCTGAGCGCCGACGGCGGCGGCGTGCTGCAACTGTCCGGCGCGAGCAGCCTTGTGGCGTCCGGCACCGGCGGCAACTCGGCCTCCGGCGCGGGCGGATCCGGGAGTGGCGGGCTTGCACGGGTGCTGGCGACTACAGGCGGTGCGGCGACGCTCGGTGGCCTCACCATGCGCTCCGACGCCACAGGTGGCACCGGCGCGACCGGCGGCGCGGCCACCGGCGGCACGCTGACAATGTCCGCGACGGGCGCGCAACTCACGCTCAACGGGCAGACCACCCTCAGCGCAAGCGCGACGGGGCCGGGTGCAGCCACCGGCGGCCTGATCCAGTTGACCTCCCAGATCGATACCGGAACCGGCGTGCGCGGCAACGTCGTGGTTGGAAACCTTATCGGTACGGTCAATGCAACGGGCGCAACCCCCGCCAGCAGCACCGCCGGTCGCTGGGCCTTGCTGGCCCAGTCCGGCAGCATGACTTTCAACAACATCACCTTGTCGGCGGCCGGAACCGGCGGGCTGGGCGCGACGGGCGCGGGCACGCTGCTGGCCGACAACGGCACGATAGGCGTGACGGGCCTCGGCACTTTTTCGACCGTGGCGAACATCAACATTCAGGCGGTCGGCGCCGGCCAATATCAGGGCGGCGGCTTCGCCTTTGTCACGCCGCAGAATATCGCGGTGACCCACACGACGCCGATCGCGGGTTCGCCGACCTTCGCCGCCGCGTCCTTCTCGGCGACGCCGGGCGGCACGTTCACGACTGACGCCGGGACGATCATTCAGGCGAGCAACACGATCCAGGTCGCTGCGGGCGGCGCGGTGAATGTCGCCGGCACGCTGCGCGGCGGCAATGTCACCGTCAACGGCGCCAGCGTCACGATCGCGAACGCCACGGGCGTAGATATGAACCTGACGGCTGCCAACGCGCTTGTCGTCACGAGCGCCGCCGCGACGGGCAATATCGCCTTCCAGGCGGGTGGGGCCGCAAGCTTCGGCACGGCCACGGCGGGCGGCAGCTTCACCGGCACCGCGGCGTCGCTCTCCTTGCCGCAGGTCACCGCCGCGATCGTCAACATGGCGGCGACGGCGGGCGCGGCAACGCTCGGCAATGTGACCGGCACCACCTCGCTGACCGCCACCGCCACCGGCGCGGTGACCTTCAATCAGCTCACCGGCGGCGCCATCGCGCTGACCAGCAGCGGCGGCAATGTCAGCGGCACCAATGCCACGGGGAGCAGTGCCAGCTTCAACGCAGCCGGAACCGTCAATGTCACCAACGCCAATGCGACCGGAAACATCGCTTTCCAGGCCGGCGGCAATGCGACCTTCGGCACCGCCACTGCGGGCGGTAGCTTCACCGGCAATGCTGCCTCGCTGACACTGCCGAGCGTCAACGCGGCAATCGTCAATGTTGCGGCGACGGGCGGAGCAGCCTCCCTCGGCACGATTACGGGGACCACATCGCTCACCGTCGCGGCGACCGGCAACGTCACCTTTAACCAATTGAATGGCGGGGCCATCGCGCTGACCAGCAGCGGCGCCAATGTCACCGGGACCAACGCCTCGGGGAGCAGCGGCAGCTTCACCGCGGCCGGCCTTATCGACATCGCCAATGCCGCGGCGACCGGAGACCTGGCCTTCCAGGCCGGCGGCAATGCGCGGTTCGGCAGCGCGACGGCGGGCGCCCGCTTCGCGGGGAGCGCCGCCTCGCTGAATTTGCCCAGCGTCAATGCTGCGGTGATCGATGTCGCGGCAACGGGCGGCACCGCGGTGCTCGGCACCTTGACCGGGACGACCTCGCTCACCGTCGCGGCGACCGGGAACATCACGTTCACCCAGCTAAACGGTGGCGCGGTCGCGCTGACCAGTAGCGGCGCCAATATCAGTGGCGGCAACACGACAGGCGCCAGCGCGGCATTCAATGCGGTCGGCACGATCAATGTCACCAATGCCAATGCGTCCGGGAACGTCGCCTTCCAGGCTGGTGGTGCAGCTAGCTTCGGCACCGTCAATGCCGGTGGCAGCTTTACCGGCAGCGCCACGTCGCTGGCGCTGCCTCAGGTGACGGCGCAGACCGTCAACGTCACTGCCACGACCGGCTCGGCCATATTGGGCGCGGTGACCGGAACTCAGGCCCTCACCGTGATGGCGGCAGGCGCCGTGACCTTCAACCAATTGACCGGCGGCGCGGTCGCGCTGACCAGCGGCGCGGCCGGCATCACCGGTGGAAGCATGACGGGCGCCAGCGCCTCGTTCACTTCGGCGGGGGTTGTGGACGTCGATAATGTTTCGGCGACCGGCAATGTCGCCTTCCAGGCCGCCGGTGCCGCGAGCTTCGACAGCGTCGTCGCGGGTGGCAGCTTCACCGGCACCGCCACTTCGCTCGCCTTGCCGAGTGTCCAGGCGGCCGTCGTCAATGTCGGCGCGACGGCCGGCAACGCTACGCTCGGCACCGTGACCGGGATAACCTCGCTCACGGTCGCCGCGACCGGCGGGGTGACCTTCAATCAGCTCAACGGCGGCGCGGTCGCGCTGACCAGCGGCGCAGGGGGGATTACGGGCGGGAACATGACGGGCGGCAGCGCCTCGTTCACGACCGGCGGCGCGATTGACGTCGGCAATGTCGCCGCGACCGGTGCAGTCACCTTCCAGGCCGCCGCCGCTGCGGCGTTCGACCGCGTCGGCGCAAGCAGTCTTACTGGAACGGCGGCTTCGCTGGATTTGGCGGATGTGACCGCGGGAACCGTCAATGTTGCCGCGACCGCCGGAGCCGCGGTGCTCGGCACGGTGCGCGGCACGACCTCCATCAATGTCGCCGCGACCGGCCCCGTGACCTTCAACCAACTCGTGGGCGGGGCGATCACAGTGACCAGCAGTGGCGGCAATGTCAGCGGCGGCAGCGCCACGGGCAGCAGCGCCAGCCTCAATGCGGCCGGCACGATCAACGTCGCCAGCGCCACGGCCACCGGAAATATCGCCTTCATGGCCGGCGGCGCGGCGACCTTCGGTGCGGCATCGGCGGGCGGCAGCTTCACCGGCAGCGCCACCTCATTGTCGCTGCCGCAAGTCACGGCGGCGATCGTCAATGTGACCGCGAGAACCGGGGCCGCGACGCTCGGCAACGTGACGGGCACGACCTCGCTGACCGCCACCGCCGGGGGCGACATTGGCTTCAGCCAGCTCAACGGCGGCGCCATCGCCCTGGCCAGCAGTGGCGGGAGCATCGTCGGCGCCAATGCGAACGGCACGACATTGCTCTTTGATGCAGCCCAGAATGCGGGCTTCACCGGGACGATCGTCGGTAATCAGATCCGCGTCGTCTCCCGCGACATCAACATCGGCACCGCCGCGCTGATCGGCGGGGCGAACACCCAGCTTGTTTCCCTGACGGCGCGGCAAAGCGGCCTGCAGACGGTGATCGGCGGGACGGCGCAGGGGCCGGGCTATACGCTGACCAATGCCGAGGCCGGCCGCATTCGCGCCGCGCAGCTCGCCATTCTCGCCTCGTCGGCCGGGACCGATCCGAACCGCGCGCCGGACGTGCTGCTCCGCGATATCTCGCTGTCGGCGACGGCGACGCCGGCCGGCACGGGGGTGAACCGGCTCGTCGTCACGGTTGGCGGCAACGCCCCGGCGATCCTCCAGGTGGAGGGCGCGGTGCGGCTTGCCAATGCGGGGCTCGCCGACGGCATTTCCATCACGGCGCCCGGCCGGGTGCAGATCAACACCGACAGCGGCAGTATTCGGGTGCAAAGCGCGAGCGGCCTCCCGTCGGGCGAAGTCGTTTTGGCCTCGAACAATATCTGGTCGGCGAGCGGCGCATTGCTCAACCAACTGCGCGCCGATCCGAATTTCGCCGGCCGCAATGAGGCGCTGCTCAACAATGCAGGCCCGGTGGTGGAGCGCGGCTTCATCGAGGGCGGCGAGGTAAGGCTGCTCGCGGGCAACACGCTCTTCGTGCAGAATAGCGGCACGCGCGCGGCCTTCGCCGGCATCACGGTCGTGCGCAACACGCTGACCGTCGTGCCCACCGGCACTGGCCCGCTCGATGCATATGCCTTTGGCAGGCGGATCAATCCGGATGGGAGTTTCCTGACCAACAGCCTCTATTTCTACGAGGTCGCGTTCAACCGGCAGGGCGCCGGCTTTACTGACGATGCGCAGTTCAACCTCTGCTACATCAATAGCGGCGTCTGCCCGGGCCTGTTCGGAGACCTTGGCGTGCCTGACGGGCGCGATCAGATCGAAGGGCCGATTGACGATGCGGATGGCGGCGGCGCGGTGCCATCGCAGCGCAATGTCGATGACGACATTATTGACACCAGCTTCGGCGACGAAAGCCTGATCGAGGAACCGGTGACGAGCGGCTCGGACAGCATCCTGTGGAATTGCGACCTGGATGGCGACGGCGATTGCGACACCGCGGATGGAGGGCCGACGCCATGATTGCTCGTCTGCTGGGGTTCGGCGCCGCTTTCGCTTTGGGCCTTTCGGTCGCGCCGCCAGCCGCCGCGCAGCCGCTGAGCGCGCAGGACAGTTTTCGCATCGGTTCGGGCGGCAGCGTGCTGTGCACGGGCCAGACGATGGTCGCCAATCGTGCTCTGACCGACATGTTCGATCGCGGCTACAATATCGTCTGCCGCGATGCCGCGACCAGCATCGGCCAGGTCTATGCGTTGCGCGAGCGCGGCGGCGATCCGGCCGGGCGACTTGCTGCGCTGCGTGCCGGCAGCGTCACCTGCCAGCCCGGACGCAGCGAGCAGATTGGGGGGCTGGGCACGGTGGAGATGCTCGCCTGCCGCCTCAACGCTGCCGACGTGAGCTATGGCGTCTATGTGCTGCGCGTGGGGGCGGTGACTTACATCGCGGAAGGGCTCGGCGGCTATGACAGCGCGATCCGGTTGGCGCTGCGCAACGTGGTGGCTGATCGCATCGTCGATGGCGAAGTCTCGATCGCCACGACCGGCGCCGGCGATCCCGTCGCCTTCGCGCGCATTCAGGCCGGCGCGCTGGACCGCCAGCGCGCGCTTGCCGAAGCCTATCGCCGCAACAATGCGGGCAGCTTCGCCGAATCCGCGGAATTCTTCGCTGTGCTTACCGACCAAGCGGAGCCGGCGGCGCGGGTCGAAGCATTGGTCAACGAGGCCATGCAGCGCTCGAATCTTGGCCGTTATGGCGAGGCGGACACCTTGTTCGCCCAGGCCGAAGCGATGGCCGGCGGCCCCGTCATCGCGCGGCGGCTGCGCAATTATCGCGCCATGCACCTGCTGAATCAGGGCTTTGCGCCTGAAGCCCTGGCCGAGCTGGCGCGCGCTATCCCGGAGCCGGCGGCGTCGGGCAATGTCGGCGATCTCGTGATCGACGCCGCGACCGCGTCACGGCTGAGCGCGGAATCCCCTGGCGCGCAGCGCCTTGCCGGAATGGAAGGGCTGACGGACCAGGACAAGATCCGGATTCTGGACGGGCAGACCGAGCAATTGCGCGGTGTCGTCCACCGCATCAGCAACCGCGATGAGGAGGCCGCCGCATCGTTCAACCGCGCGCTCGAGCAGCTCGTGGCGATTCGCGGCGGGCGTATTGCGGCGACGATCTGGCTGCGCGCGCAAATTCTCGGCGATCTCGGGGAAATTGCGGAGGCGCAAGGCAATCGCGCCGAAGGTGAGGCGCAGCATCGCGCCGCCGTGACCCTGCTCGAGACCAGTTATCCCGATTCCTCAGCTTTGTTCAGCGCGCAGGGGCGGCTAGCCGCTTTCTACGCCCGCGCCGGGCGCGCGGACGATGCCCTCACTCTGTTTCGCCAGATCGTCGCGGCCAATGCAGCGCGTGGCGGCGGGTCGCCGGCCCTGCGCCGCACGCTGACGCCTTACTTCGCTCTGCTCGCGTCCCGTGAATCGGACCCCTCGTCGGCGGGTGAACTTTTCGCCGCCGGCCAGGTGCTCGTTCGCCCCGGCGTGGCCCAGACGCAGGCGGTGTTCGCGCGCGAATTGAGCGGCGGCACCGACGAGGCGTCGCGCCTCTTCCGTCAATCGGTCAATCTGACGCGCGACGTCGAGCGCAGCCGGGTCGAGCTTGCCCGGATCGAGGCAAGGGAAGGGGCGACCGCGGCCGATGGCGCGCGCGCCGCGACCTTGCGGGCTAATCTTGCGCAATTGCGTCAGGATCAGGTCGCGACCCAGGCGAGGCTGAGCGCTTTTCCCCGCTATCGCGTCGCCGCCGACAACGGCATCGCGCTGACCGATCTGCAACAGCAGCTTCGCCCGGGCGAAGCCTATTACAAGATGATCGTGGTCGAAAATGCCGTCTATTCGGTTTTCGTCACCGCGGCAGGCGCGCGCGCCTATCGGCTGCCGGTGAGCCCTGTCGAACTCAACCGCCGCGTCGATGCACTCCGCGCCACGATCTATGTCGTGCGCGACGGCCAGACCCTGACCTACCCGTTCAATATCGAGGCCTCGCATCGCCTTTACACCGATCTGTTCGCGCCCGTGGACGGCGATCTCGCCGGCGTCACCCACCTGATCTTCGAGGCGGATGGCGCCATGCTTCGGCTGCCGCCCAATCTGCTCGTCATGGATCAGGCCAGCGTCGATGCCTATCGGGCGCGAGCGACGGCTTCGCTCGACAATGAGTTCGATTTCCGTGGCGTGCGCTGGCTTGGCCGCCAGCGCGACATCAGCACGGCGATCTCGGCCCGCGCCTTCCGCGACGTCCGGCTCGCGCCGGCATCGCGCGCCGCCAGCGAATATCTCGGCTTCGGCCAGAATGCGGCCCCGCCCGGGACGTTGGGTAGCGGCGGCGGCACGCGGGGCGCGGCGGGTGGGCTCGGCTGCGAATGGCCGCTTGCCGCGTGGCGCAACCCGATTTCCGCTTCGGAATTGTTCACCGCGCGCAACGCGATCGGGGCGACCGGCCCGAGCGGCGCCGAGATCGTCACCGGCGCCGCCTTCACCGACACCGCGATCCGGCAGCGCCGCGATCTGCGCGGTTATCGCATCCTGCATTTTGCGACGCACGGTCTCGTCACAGGGCCGCGGCCGGACTGTCCAGCGCAGCCCGCCTTGCTGACCAGTTTCGGCGGCGAGCAATCCGACGGTCTGCTCACCTTTTCGGAGATTTTCGACCTGGAACTCGACGCCGATCTTATCGTCCTCTCGGCGTGTGACACGGCGGGGCAGGCGGGTGCGACAGCGACCGAGGAGGCGGGCCTCACCAGCGGCGGCGATTTCGCACTCGACGGGCTTGTTCGCGCCTTTGTTGGCGCCGGCAGCCGGATCATCGTCGCCTCCCACTGGCCGGTCCCGGATAGCTATAATGCGACCCAGCGCCTCATATCGGGGCTGTTCACCACCTCGCGCGGCACCAGTGTCGCCGGGGCGATGCGCGCGGCGGAGCAGCAATTGATGGACGATGCCGACACGTCGCATCCTTATTACTGGTCTGGCTTCGCCGTGATCGGCGATGGCGCCGCCCCCGTCCTGCGCGCGGCTCCCCCGTCAATGACAGCGGACTGACGCGGTCAGGTAAAAGCGCTTCAAATCAGAAAGGATGGTGGACGCACTAGGGCTCGAACCTAGGACCCGCTGATTAAGAG